>Ga0209698_10002591_pt1 | contig 20400 bp, 15 predicted proteins | sample LitLauG_LLR_2012_FD_187203 | JGI IMG/M metagenome (GOLD analysis project Ga0209698, IMG submission 187203) | Freshwater sediment microbial communities from Pennsylvania, USA - Little Laurel Run_MetaG_LLR_2012 (SPAdes) (version 2) | ecosystem: Environmental > Aquatic > Freshwater > Creek >...
AATACTCTTAGGCGTTACTTCTACCAATTCATCATCGTCAATAAATTCAACCGCATACTCCAAGTTCATGGCAATAGGCGTAACCAAGCGAACCGCTTCGTCAGTACCGGAAGCGCGAACGTTAGTTAATTGCTTGCCTTTAATAGGGTTCACAACCAAGTCGTTATCACGGCTATGGATACCAATGACCATTCCTTCATATAAAGGATCGCCAGGGCTTACAAACATACGGCCGCGATCCTGTAATTTCCAGAGCGCGTAAGCTACTGCTTCACCATCGTCTTGGCTAATCAGTACGCCGTTATGACGCTCACCCAAAATACCGTCTTTAGCAGGAGCATAAGAATCAAAGGTATGACTCATTAAGCCGTTACCGCGAGTCATTGTCATGAAATCACCCTGGAAACCGATCAAGCCACGCGCAGGAATACGGTATTCCAAACGGGTGCGGCCTTTACCATCGCTTACCATGTCGAGCAATTCACCTTTACGCTTACCCAAGTCTTCCATTACGGAGCCTTGAGTTGTATCTTCAACGTCCACGGTTAAGTTCTCATATGGCTCCATCTTCACGCCATCAACTTCGTGGAATACCACGCGAGGACGTGAAACAGCCAACTCGTAACCTTCACGACGCATTGTTTCAACCAAAATAGTGAGGTGCAATTCACCACGACCAGATACTTCAAATACAGTATCGTCATCAGTTTCTTTAACACGCAGAGCCATATTGGATTTCAATTCGCGGTCTAAACGCTCACGAATTTGACGGCTAGTCACAAACTTGCCTTCACGTCCAGCCAATGGGCTAGTGTTCACCATAAAGTTCATGGTCAAGGTGGGCTCATCAATCTTGAGCATAGGCAAAGCTTCTGGCACGTCAACTGCACAAATCGTTGTACCAATCGCGAGGTCTTCAATACCATTTACCAATACGATGTCACCGGCTTGTGCTTCATCTACTAATTCACGCTCAAGGCCACGGAATTTCAATACCTGATTAATACGACCTTTACGAACAGCGCCATCAGGACCATCCATAAATACGACATCCATCAAAGGCTTAACAGTTCCGCGGTTAACACGGCCTACACCGATCTTGCCAACGTAGGTGCTGTACTCAATCGAGGTAATTTGTAACTGCAATGGACCATCTGGATTGTCATCACGCACCGGCACGTGCTTTAACACTGTGTCGAACAATGGGCGCATATCACCTTCACGCACATCATCAGTCAAGCCAGCATAGCCATTCAAACCAGAGGCATACACCACTGGGAAATCCAACTGCTCTTCAGTGGCACCCAGCTTATCAAACAACTCAAATGTTGCATTAATGACGTAATCCGTACGTGCACCTGGACGATCAACTTTGTTAATCACTACGATTGGCTTTAAGCCAAGCGCCAAAGCCTTCTTAGTTACGAAACGGGTTTGTGGCATTGGGCCTTCAACTGCATCAACCAACAGCAAAACACCATCAACCATGGAGAGCACACGCTCTACCTCGCCACCAAAGTCAGCGTGTCCAGGTGTGTCAACGATATTAATATGAGTGCCATCATATTCAACCGCACAGTTCTTGGACAAAATAGTAATGCCACGCTCTTTTTCCAAGTCGTTTGAGTCCATGACGCGTTCGGTCATTTTTTCATTTGAGCGGAATGTGCCAGATTGGCGCAAAAGTTGATCAACCAAGGTAGTTTTACCGTGGTCAACGTGGGCGATGATAGCGATATTACGAAGTGCGCGTTTAGTCATGTGAAGCTTCTGTAGTTAGAATAAAAGTTAGATAAAGATTAGTGAATAAATAAGTCAGTTCGGTTTAATGGGCTGTGGAAATCAAACGTTTGGGATGTAGCACTCCAGAACGCCAATCCGCAGTGCCAATAAAATTGTGCGAGGCAGCTGTAGCACGATAAATACGCACTAAAGCCTCAATCGAAGGAATATTGAGTGGCACGCGTTGCCCCATTTCTAGGCGCTTAGCTTGTTGCTCATCAACAGTTAAATGCGGCAAGGTTTGCAACAAGGCATCAACCGGAAGGATGTAGGATGAGTGATTTTGCAATCCACTGCGAATCGACTCCAAGTCAAACGATTGTTCTAAGGTGAGATGCCCTACTTCGGTTCGGCGCAAACCAACCAAATGGGCGCCACAAGCTAGCGCATTACCAATATCTTCGGCCAATACCCGAATATAGGTTCCTTTGCTGCATGAAACCTCTAATGTGGCTTCAGGCCAGTTAATAGCAGTCCAACGAATCGAGTGAATCATAATATTGCGGGGCGTTCGTTCGAGCTCAACACCTGCTCTAGCGTATTCATAAAGGGGTTTGCCATCGCGCTTGAGTGCAGAATACATCGGCGGAGTCTGTGAGATCGCACCAGTAAATTGGGGTAACAAACTATTTAATACAGCTATCAAGGATGCTTCGTCAGCAAAAGTGGGTAATGGTAATTCTTCAATAACGAGACCTTCAGCATCACCCGTATCGGTCCTTGAACCAAACCTCACTTGAGCGATATAGGTTTTATCTGCGTCCAATAAATCCTGTGAATACTTGGTAGCCTCACCCAAGCAGATAGGCAGTAAACCGGTAGCCATCGGATCTAGGGTGCCTGTGTGGCCAGCCTTATCAGCATTGAATGCACGCTTAACAGCCGTAACCGCACCCTGCGAACTCATACCCGCAGGTTTATCAAGCAAGACTACGCCGTCAATGCGAACTGACATAACTTTTACTGAGCCCCATCTTTACGATCACTATCAACCGCCTGATCAATTAAGCGCGACATTTCAATGCCGTGCTCAACGGAGCTGTCATAGTGAAAATGCAAAGTTGGAACAGTATGAATATGCAAACGTTTAAATAACAAAGAATGCAAATAACCCGCCTTCTCTTGCAGAGCCTTTGCAGCATGCTCAGGCTCTGCACCCAAGACAGTGAAGAAGACCTTAGCATGCGCTAAGTCAGGCGTTAACTCTACGCTTTGCAAAGTAATTAAACCCAATGTCGGGCTGCGTAATTCACGGGGAATTAACTCAGCCAAGTCTCGCTGAATTTGATCGGCGAGACGTTGGTTACGATGCGGGCTGGTTTTATGCATGCAATTGCGATCGCTTAAAGTGTTCTAGCAACTTCAGTTACTTCATACACTTCGAGTTGATCACCCTCTTTGATGTCGTTATAACCCTTCAATGAGAGGCCGCACTCAACACCGGCGCGCACTTCTTTTGCGTCATCTTTGAAGCGCTTCAGAGAGTCCAGCTCGCCAGTCCAGACAACTACGTTATCACGCAGCAGTCGAACACTTGAAGTTCTCTTCACGACACCATCGGTTACCAAGCAACCAGCAATCGCGCCAACCTTAGATACCAAGAAGACTTGACGAATCTCCACCATACCGGTGATTTCTTCTTTCTTATCTGGTGTCAACATGCCGCTCAACGCTGCTTTTACTTCATCAACCGCGTCATAAATAATGTTGTGATATCGAATATCAACGCCATTATTTTCTGCAAGCTTGCGCGCTGCTGCATCGGCACGGGAGTTAAAGCCAATAATCACCGCTTTAGAAGCAACCGCCAAATTCACGTCAGTTTCAGTGATACCACCAACACCGGCGTGAACGATTTGCACCTTCACCTCTGGTGTGGAAAGTTTTTGCAAGGATTGTGACAAGGCTTCTTGTGAGCCCTGTACGTCTGCCTTGATGATTAATGGCAAGAGCTTAGCTTCGATTGCGCCTTCGCCCATGTTTTCCATCATGGTTTCAAGTTTGACTGCCTGTTGTTTAGCCAACTTCACATCACGGAACTTACCTTGACGGAAGAGTGCGATTTCACGGGCTTTACGCTCGTCAGGAACCACTTGAACTGCCTCACCAGCTGCAGGAACCTCAGATAGACCTTGAATTTCCACCGGAATAGAAGGGCCAGCTTCATTGCAAGGCTTGCCATTCTCATCAAGCATTGCACGCACACGACCAAAGGCAGAACCTGCCAACAACATATCGCCACGCTTCAAAGTCCCTGATTGAACCAATACAGTTGCAACAGGACCACGGCCTTTATCTAAACGTGCCTCGATAACCAGACCTTGTGCTGGAGCATCTTTAGGAGCCTTCAGCTCCAGAATTTCAGCCTGCAATAAAACGTTCTCAAGTAAAGCATCAATCCCTAAGCCAGTTTTTGCAGAAACTTCAATGAAAGGAACGTCTCCACCGTATTCTTCTGGAACGACCTGCTCTGCTACCAATTCAGTTTTGACACGCTCTGGATTGGCATCAGGCTTATCAATCTTGTTAATAGCGACCACCAGAGGAACGCCAGCTGCTAATGCATGATGAATCGCCTCTTTAGTTTGCGGCATCACTCCATCATCAGCCGCAACCACCAAGATCACAATATCAGTCGCCTTAGCACCACGAGCACGCATTGCCGTAAAGGCTTCATGGCCCGGGGTATCCAAGAAGGTAATCATGCCACGCGGTGTTTCAACGTGATAAGCACCAATATGCTGAGTAATGCCGCCGGCTTCGCCAGTAGCCACTTTGGCAGTACGAATCTTATCTAGTAAAGAGGTTTTACCGTGGTCAACGTGACCCATGACTGTTACTACCGGAGGACGTGACAATAACTCAGCGTCATGTCCAGCAGTACCTAAGTCCAAATCAGGATCATCCAACTTGGCAGCATGTGCAGTATGACCCATCTCTTCAACAATGATCATTGCAGTATCTTGATCGAGCACCTGGTTAATCGTAACCATCTGACCCATACCCATCAGCAGCTTAATGACTTCAGCACTCTTGACCGCCATTGCATGCGCTAAATCAGCAACCGTAATGGTTTCAGGTACATGCACATCACGCACTACAGGCTCTGTTGGAACCTGGAAGTTCGTGTCAACGTTTGCCTCTGCAATTTGACGTTGTTTTTTTCTGCCACCGCCAGAACGCCATCCACTAGCACCACCGGAACTATCACCGCGTGTCTTCAGACCGCCGGGTTTTTTAGCGCCCTCTTCTTGCCAAGTGGAAGATGTTTCAGCCGACTTAATCGTTTTACCGCCGACTTTAGCTGGGGCTTTCTTCTTATCGTCCGCACCCTCTGCCTTGGCAGGTTTATGCAAGGTTCCCTTTTTTGCTTCTTCAGCAGCAACTTCGCTTGGTGCTTTAAGAACACGAGCGGGCGCACTCATCATGTCGCGAATCGCTAAAGCCTCAGCCTCAGCAGCGGCGCGACGCTTGGTAATATCAGCTAATTGCGCTTTATTGGCATCAGCCAAATCTTTGGCTACTTTATCGGCCTTTACCTTCTTCTCTGCTGCCTCTACTTCTGCAGCGGCAGCAGCAGGCACCTCATCAACAGCCTTCACTTCTTTTTCTACTGGGGCCGGCACTGCCGCAGCAGCGGCTTCTTTGACGCGAACTTCTTCTGCTGCCTTCATTTCTGCTTCTTGACGCGCCAATAGCTCAGCTTGACGCGTTGCTTCTGCAGCACGTTTCTCAAGCTCTTCTTCTGACAAAATCGATTTGGCAGGTGCCGCTGGTGCAGCAACTTTTGCTGGTGCATCTTCAACTACTGGGGCAGGCGCAGTTTCACCAGCCTTAACCAATACGCGCTTCTTGCGCACCTCTACCTGAACGGTACGAGTGCGGCCAGTGGAATCAGCCTGACGAATCTCGGAGCTTTCGCGCTTGATGAGGGTAATTTTTTTACGATTACCAGTATCAGCACTACCATGCTCTTTTTGCAAATGCTCAAGCAGGACTGTTTTGTCCTTCTCGGTAATGCTCTCGTCTTCAGAAGCCTTATTAATCCCAGCCGCCTTTAATTGCTCCAAGAGGTCAGCCGAGGTTCGTTTAAGTTCTGTAGCGAGTACTTTTACTGTTGTTGCCATGCACTACTTCCTCTCATGAAGTAAACCAATGTTCGCGCGCTTTCATGATGAGCGTTTTCGCAGTTTCTTCGTCAATTTGTGTCGCCTCAACCAGCTCATCAACAGCCAGTTCAGCCAGGTCGTCACGGGTGTGAACTTGATTGTCAGCAAGCTTAGCAATCAATTCGGTTGTCATTCCTTCAAGGGAGCGCAAATCTTGCGAAACTTCGCCAACGCGCTCTTCTTTTGCCAACTCCATTGTTAACAATGAGTCGCGTGCACGCGTACGAAGTTCATTGACAGTATCTTCATCGAATGAGTCGATTTCCAACATCTCCGATAAGGGTACATAGGCAACCTCTTCCAATGTATTAAAACCCTCTTCAATCAAAATGTCAGCTACTTCCTGATCCACGTCCAACTTATCCATAAATAACTGGCGTACAGATTGCGCTTCTTTTTCTGTTTTCTCAGCAGACTCTTCAGGAGTCATGATATTGATCTGCCAACCCGTCAAATCACTAGCCAAGCGCACGTTTTGTCCGCTACGGCCAATAGCAATTGCCAAGTTCTCTTCATCAACCACCACATCCATCGCATGACGCTCTTCATCAACCACAATCGAAGAAACTTGAGCCGGTGCCAAGGCGCCAATCACAAATTGCGCTGGGTCCTCTGACCACAACACAATATCAACTGCTTCACCAGCCACTTCATTACGCACTGCAGTAACGCGTGTACCACGGACACCAACGCAAGTTCCGATTGGATCAATGCGCTTGTCATAAGTGATGACAGCAATTTTTGCGCGGATACCAGGATCACGAGCGGCGCCCTTGATCTCCAATAAGCCTTGCTCCATTTCAGGAACTTCGTTCTCAAATAATTTAATCAAAAACTCTGGACAAGTGCGGGACAACTCAATCTGTGGACCGCGTGCCTCGCGATCAACTTTAAGAATGTATGCACGTACACGATCGCCTGAACGCAAGTTCTCTTTTGGAATCATTTGATCACGGCGCAACAATGCCTCTACACGACCAGATTCAATGATCAAACCATTTTTATCAGCCCGCTTGACAGTACCAGTCATGACTTTTTCGCCACGCTCAAGATAGTCATTCAAGATTTGCTCGCGTTCAGCATCGCGAATACGCTGCAAAATCACTTGCTTAGCCGCTTGAGCTCCAATCCGGCCAAATGCTAAAGATTCAATTTGCTCTTCGATGTACTCGCCAACTTCCATATCCGGAAATTGCTCAATGGCCTCAAAGTGTAAGATCTCTTTATCAGGCTCTTGCAGTCCAGCCTCGTCAGGGACAACCAACCAACGACGGAATGTCTCGTATTCACCGCTATCGCGATCGATCGACACGCGAATGTCAACATCTTCAGTTGCATAACGCTTCTTGGTCGCAGAGGCTAAGGCCATTTCTAGTGCCTCAAACACGATTGCTTGATCAACGTTTTTTTCACGCGCTAGGGCGTCTGCCAACATGAGAACTTCTCGACTCATGACTTTCTTCCTTTGAAATCAATAACAGGGACCAACCGAGTCTTATCGACCTCGGCTAAAGAAAACTCCAATTGAGACTGCGCACCATCAGTGCCCTCAAACAACAAACCAAATTTCGCATCCGGAGAATCTAATTCACCGCTCAGCAAACCTTGCAACACACCACGAAAATTTTTGCGATTGCCCACGGCAACGCGCAATTTCATATCGACTTCCATGCCAGCAAAACGCTCAAAATCAGCAGCCGACTTCACTGGACGATCCAGGCCTGGCGATGAAATCTCCAAACGCTCGTAAGGGATGTTTTCTACCGGTAAGGTATAACTTAGTTGGTGGCTCACTTTTTCACAGTCAACCACCGTAATCAATCGTTCGTAATCCGGGTTTTCAATTGTGACGCGCAGCAAACCACCGGCTTCGCGCTCGATATCTACGAGTACGTAACCTAAGTTTTCCAGCTCTGCAGCAATAACCCGCTGATCTTTCACAACACTCCCTCATGCCGAATTGGCAAAAAAAAATGGGCTTCAAAGCCCATATTCTTAAATTCAGAACAGGCCGACTTACGTTGATCGCAACATCAGTCGGTGACAACCAAAAACAGCAGAATTCTGCTGTAAGACCGAAATTATAGCCGATTTACAAGAAAACCAATACAAATCAGAAGCTTTCGCTCGGATTTCTCGGCTTACGTGGACCCTTATTAAAGGGTTTGCGCCCTTTTGGTGCGTTACGTTTGGGACCATTTCCTGGGGTTTGCGGACTGGCTGTGACAAAAGCAGACTGCCCATGATGTACTTTGGCGCCTTTACTGCGGTTTTGACCGCCTCTGCCTTGGGCACCTTGACCTGCGCCCTGCCCCCCACCCTGACCAGGTCTACCGCCTTGGGCGCGCCCTCTGAAAGGACCGCGACCCTCGCCTGATCCGCCGTTACCTTGGCCAGGCTTGCCGCCACGACCTTGGTGAGTCAACCCATGATGGCCGCTAGCCATAGTTAATGCATCTTTAGAACCCCAATAAGAAACCGAAGTTTGCATTGGGTCTGGCTGGAAATCATCCCCACCCACTCCAGATTGACGATCTCGACCATGATGTCCTGCGCCAGGACCGCGCCCTTTGTTATCTTGAGCTTGTGGAACTTTAAGTCCAGCTTGTTTCATCAGACTGGCAACACCACCAGGCGTAACTTCCTCCCACTTGCCACGACGTAAGCGCGGCGGCAGCAAGAACATGCCATAGCGTGTTCGCAACAAACGGGATACCGTGTGACCAACCGCCTCAAACATGCGGCGCACCTCCCGGTTACGACCTTCAGTCAAAGCAACGTGGTACCAACGATTTGCTCCGTCACCGCCACCCATTGCCAAACGTAAAAACCGGGCTTGTCCATCATCCAATTGAATACCTGACTTCAACTGGGCGATATTTTCTTGGCTGAGCTCACCCAAAATACGCACTGCGTATTCGCGCTCGATGCCATAGCGAGGGTGCATCAGGCGATTGGCTAATTCCCCAGAGGTGGTGAACAACAAAAGACCTTCGGTATTAAAGTCCAAGCGACCTACAGCAATCCAACGCCCTTGGCGCGGCTTTGGCAGGCGATCAAAAACAGTTGGACGACCCTCAGGATCGGACTGACTCACAATCTCGCCCGAGGGCTTGTGATAAAGAATTACACGCGGTGGTTTTGTCTGAATCTTACGATGGACCTGTTTGCCATTGATGCGAACCTGATCGGTTGGCCCAATACGCTGGCCAATATGCGCTGGCAGGCCATTTACTGAAACACGGCCTTGGATAATCAAGTCCTCCATGTCGCGGCGCGAACCCATACCGACATCAGCCAAGACTTTATGCAGCTTGACGGTATCCTCATCATCAGCATCATCATCCAGGCCATCGAGATCGGACCACACTTCATCGCGCAAGCTTAAAGGCAAATCATCCACATTGGCGAACTGCAAACTACTCATCTCATCTTCACTGGGCACATCTGCATCTTCGTCATGGCGCACGCGTTGTGCGCGGCGCTCAGCGCCAGTCTGATGAGAAATTTCACTCTCATTAGGGCCATCGGGATTGGGTGCATCAATGACTTCAGGTGCATCTAATGCTGCATCAAATTCTCCTGATACAACCGCAGCAAATAAGGCTTCACTCTCAGCGGGATTGGGCGCTAATTTAGAGGCTGTATTTGCCCCGCCTTCACGTGGAGCATGCTCACCACCTTCACGGCGTGGTTTGTCTTTGTTAAACGGGCGCTTCTTATTAAATGGGTGCTTACCAGTGCGACGCGGGCGACGCTCGCTACCTTCACGACCTTCCGCCTTGAGGTCTTGCGCCCCAGCGGGAGTAGACTCACTGGTCGATGGATTTGCAACTGGAGATGATTCGTTTTCGTTAGAGCTTGTCATTAATTATTAATTTGTTTTATCTGATGACTCATCAGATTCTGGAGTAGATATTTCAATTACTGCTTCACTTATTTCTTCGGTAACTTCAATAGTTACCTCATCCGCATCGCTCTCTGCAAATTCGATAGAAACTTCTTCAGTAGTTTCTTCGACAAGCACCTGCTCATCCAGCGTGACTACTGATTCAACTGTTGCCGTCTCTGGGTCAAATTGAATGACTGCCTGGCCAAGTTGCTCAGCAGCAGCCATTGGGGCCGCGTCTTCCAACATGGGCAGGCTTTGTAAATTCGTCAGACTCAAATCATCTAAAAATTGTTTGGTGGTCGCATAGAGCCCGGGACGTCCAACTGTTTCTTTATGTCCAATAACTTCTACCCAACCACGATCTTCTAGCTGCTTCATCACATTGCTGCTTACAGCAACACCGCGAATCTCTTCAATCTCACCGCGTGTCACCGGTTGGCGATAAGCAATAATCGCCAAAGTCTCCATGACAGCACGGGAATAACGCGGTGGCTTTTCTGGAGTGAGGCGATCGAGGTACTCGCGCATTGACAAACGACTCTGAAAACGCCAACCCGTAGCAATATGTACTAACTCCATACCTTTGTCATCCCACTCGTGCTGGATAACTTGCAACATTTCATCGATGTCATTGGACGTGACATCGTCTACAAATAATCGACTCAGATCCGCAACAGTGAGTGGCTCCTGTGCGCACAGGAGTGCAGTTTCAATTACGCGCTTGTTGTGATCGTCCATAAAGTTCGGCTATCAGGCAGTACCTGGGTAGACTTTAAAAAGGTGTTCAGTAATGGGTTTGGGGTGCTCTCTAGCCACTGGCAGCATTTGTCTCTGATTTTCAATTTGGAGGGCTACCGGCGCTAAAACGAAGTTCATTCGTCCACCGCTGCCCCATTATAAGGTAAGGCTCAATACAATAGCTATATGAACTCATTTGATAGCAAAACGCCACTTTTCGAACCAATACCGAATTCTCGACGTCGTTTTCTAGGTATGAGCCTGGGTGTTGGAGCAATCGGCATAGTTCCAGGTTGCACAAGCACGCCCACCCGTAAGCCAGTTGTGGCACTGGTATTGGGTGCCGGCGCAGCCAGAGGATTTGCTCATATTGGCGTCATTAAGGTGCTTGAAGCACAAGGAATTAGACCCGATATCGTAGTTGGTAGCAGTGCAGGAAGTGTCATTGCCGCACTGTATGCCTCGGGCGCCTCAGGCAACGAATTGAACCGCCTCGCCCTCAATTTAGATGAGGCAACGATTGCCGATTGGGGCCTGCCATTTGCCGGACGTTTTGGTGGCTTGATAAAGGGCGATGCCCTACAAGCGATGGTCAATCGCGAGGTTCACAACAAGACAATTGAACAAATGAACATCCCTCTGGGGGTGGTTGCAACTGACCTGCAATCGGGCAAAGGCATTCTCTTTCGATCTGGCAATACTGGCCTAGCAGTGCGTGCATCTTGTAGCGTACCTGGCGTTTTTCAACCCGCAGTGATCAGCGGTAAAGAGTACATAGATGGCGGTCTGGTGGCACCCGTACCGGTCAGCTATGCCAGACAAATGGGTGCAACCCTGGTGATTGCGGTGAATATTTCTTCCGAACCGGTGCATCAAGATGCATCAGGCACCCTTGGCATCCTCCAGCAAACGATTTCGATCATGCAAAGAAGTATCAATCAGTACGAATTGAAAGCCGCTGATATTGTGATCACACCACAACTTAAACAAATGAGTAGCGCTGATTTCAAATCCAGGAATGCGGCCGTATTAGCGGGAGAAATCGCAGCCCAAGAACAAATGGCATTGATTAAAGAAAAGCTCAGGGGCTAAAGATTGTTAGCGCCGCGTTTAATATTTTTAGCTTCGTTTAGTAATTCTTGCCTGCGAGTGTCGTCTAAGCCGTCGTTACCATCTAAACGCCGGGCACCGTCAAATCGCTTATCCCAGTAGAGACTACCTAAATCATCAATCCGCACACTCGTACCCTTGGATGGGGAGTGAATGAATTTGTTATCGCCAACATAAATGCCCACATGAGAAAAAGTGAGGCGCATAGTGTTAAAAAATACTAAGTCGCCTGGCTGCAGTTCTTCTCGGCCAATTGGCTTGCCCACCCGACTCATCTCCGTGGACTTGCGTGGCAATAAGAAACCCAATTTATCTTTAAATACGTAGCCAACAAAACTGCTACCATCTAAACCAGTCTGGGGTAATTCAGCATCCCATCGATAGCGCACGCCAATCGCCTCCATAGCGCGATTGATCAACTCATCAGGCTTCCCAGCTACAGAATCCATGAGGCGATCGGATACCCGTGCAAAGTAAGACTTACCAGCTTGAAACATACTTTCCTTAGGCGCAGGGGCGTCTGCAACGGAATCACCTGGATTATCTAAGGCGTAAGAATTTGAGGCCAGCAGGGCAAGAACGCAAGTAGCCAGAATCGCTCTTAGTGCGCTGAGAGCGGTAGCTGGTAGCAAGTTTTTAAATGACATCGGTTCAGTTTAACAAAGAAGAATGATTTAACCAAGATCTCTTTAATTTCTTAAGTGATTGTTTAAAAAGGAATAATTATTTATTGCTGGTAGATATGCACCAAAATAGCACTCTTAAGCCATTACATTAAGTAAGCTCAGCTGCGGTAAACAGTTCTTTTGTATATGCCTGACGCGGATGCTTGATCAATGTCTCGGTATCCCCAAACTCAACTACCTTACCCTCCTTCAGAACCATTAACTCATGCGACATGGCTCGAATGACGGCTAAATCGTGACTAATCATCAGATACGCGAGATTGTATTTTTTCTGCAATTCACTGAGTAAAGCCAAAACTTGCTTTTGAATCGAAACGTCCAAGGCTGAAGTGGGCTCATCAAGCACCAAGATTTGCGGGCGCAAGATCAAGGCTCTGGCAATCGCAATCCGTTGGCGTTGACCACCAGAAAACTCATGGGGATAGCGCTCCAGGACACCACGCTCCAATCCCACTTCGCGCACGATATCCAAGATGCGGGACTCTCGTTCTGCTGGAGTCAGCTTAGGGAAATGTACATCTAGACCCTCTGCAATGATTTGTTTGACCGTCATTCGCGGAGATAGAGAGCCAAATGGATCCTGAAAGATCACCTGCAAACTCGAACGCATTGCACGCCTTTGCGCGGGCTTCAGATCTTGCCAATCTTCACCCAGCACTTCCACCTCACCCGAAACCTGGGCATTGCCATCACCCAGCAATCCCAATACAGCCATGCCAAGAGTGGTCTTGCCGGAACCAGACTCCCCGATCACTCCAATCGTTTGCCCCTGCTTTAATTCAAAGCTGACTTTACGCAGCACTTTATGAGGTGGTGCTTTTTTTAACCAAGAGATTGACTCAGAGCTTGGATACGCTACTGAAAGGGCGTTTGTTTTTAAAAGTACTGGCGCCAAAGGCATTACAGGCGCAATCTCTCGCACGGGCTCGCTATTGACCAGCATTTCAGTATAAGAATTATCCGGATGATGAAAAATCTGATCCGTGGATCCCACCTCCATCATCTTGCCCTGATTGAGGACAGCAACGCGGTTGGCAAAGTGCTTTACTAAATTGAGATCATGGGTAATTAATAAGATCCCCATCCCACCATCCCCCGCTGCTTCTGCCTGGAGCTCTTTAAGCAAATCTAAAATTTGCATCCGCAAGCTCACATCCAGTGCCGTGGTTGGCTCATCGGCAATTAATAGGCGCGGTTTACAGGCCAAAGCCATAGCAATCATGGCGCGCTGTCTTTGCCCGCCCGATAGTTGATGTGGGTAAGAGTGAAAACGTCTATCTGGCTCTGGAATACCGGTTTTCTTGAGTAAATTGATTGCCGCAGATATGCACTCTGCTTTAGAAATCAAGGGCTGGTAAATCTGTACGGCCTCTACGATTTGATTGCCCACAGTAAAGAGTGGATTCAATGCAGTCATCGGCTCCTGAAACACCATGGCGATTTCGCGACCACGAATTTTCCGAATTTGTTCAATCGGCAAAGTCAGTAAATCTACTGGCTGGGCGCCCTCTTCCTTGCCGCCCCACCAAATACCACCTGATACTTTGGCGCCCTCGGGTTCTAACCTCAAAGGGGCAAGTGCCGTGAGCGTCTTACCAGAGCCAGATTCTCCAACGAGCGCGACCCGCTCCCCGACACCCACTTCAAGATCTAAATTACTGACAGCCCATTTTTCTCGGCGGCCTGAACCAAACGAAATTGAAAAATTCTCATAACGCAGTAAGGCAGAAGTTTGCTTACTCATCCGCGGCCTTTCGATAACAGGCCCGCCTTACGGGAATCAAATGCATCACGTAATGCCTCACCCATAAAGGTTAATAACAATAAGGTCGCTACTAATACAACAAAGGTGGATAAAGAAATCCACCATGCCTCTAAATTGCCTTTGCCCTGAGCAAGCAACTCACCAAGACTAGGCGTTCCGGGGGGAACACCCAATCCCAAAAAATCCAAGCTGGTTAACGATAAGATGGCGGCACTCATACGAAACGGCAAGAAAGTGATCACCGGTGTCAGACTATTGGGAAGAATGTGCCTGCGCATGATTTGGAAATTAGTCAAACCTAAGGCTTTTGCCGCACGCACATATTCCAAAGCGCGATTGCGAAAAAATTCTGCACGCACATAATCAGACAAACCCATCCAACCAAAAGCTGCTAGCAAAATAATTAACAGCGACACGCTAGGATTAAATATAGAGGCAAAAATGATCAGCAGATATAGCTCTGGCATTGATGCCCAGATTTCAATAAAACGCTGCGAGATTAAGTCAAATTTACCGCCAAAATAACCCATCAAAGAGCCTGTGAGAATGCCAATACTGACACCCACAATTGTTAAGGCGAGCCCAAACAAAATAGAAAGCCTGAAGCCATAAATCAAACGCGCCAAGACATCGCGCCCACGATCGTCTGTTCCGAACCAGTTCTCTGCCGAAGGGGGTGCAGGATTGGGCACCTGGGAAAAATAATTTAAGGTTTCGTAGCTATACGGAATAATCGGATAAATCGCCCAATTACCTGCGCTCGTAATGTTCCGACGAATATCAGGGTCCAAAAAATCCGTAGGTGTGGCAAAGTCCCCACCAAATACAGTCTCGGGTTGATTTTGCACAATCGGAAAATAGAAATGTCCCTGGTAGCGCACGATCAAAGGCTTGTCATTGGCAATTAACTCAGCGCACATGCTCAGGCCAAAAAGGATCATAAAGATCCATAGGCTCACATAACCCATGCGGCTCTTTTTAAAACGCTGCCAACGACTCATGAACCGCCTCCCGCACCAAACTGAATACGAGGATCCACATAGACGTAACAAAGATCAGAAATCAAACGTGTGACCAAACCGATCAAGGTAAATAAATACAGTGTGCCCAAGACTACCGGGTAGTCACGACGCATAACCGATTCAAAGGAGAGTAGTCCCAAACCATCTAAGGAGAATAAAGTTTCTATTAATAAGGAGCCCGTAAAAAATGCCCCAATAAAAGCCGCTGGAAATCCGGTCACAAGGGGTAGCAAGGCATTACGAAAGACATGCTTCCATAGCACTTGGTTTTCGGTAAGGCCCTTAGCCCTAGCAGTGAGCACATATTGCTTACGAATTTCTTCTAAGAAAGCGTTTTTCGTCAGCATCGTCACTACCGCAAAGCTACCTAAGGCAGAAGCTGTGATCGGTAGAACCAGATGCCATAAGTAATCCATGATCTTACCCATGACACTGAGATCATTCCAATTATCCGAAGTTAAACCGCGCAAAGGAAATATTTGCAAGAAGCTTCCACCGCCGAAAATCACCAATAAGAGGACGCCCAAAACAAACCCCGGAATGGCATAGCCGACCAGAATCATCGTGCTGGTAATAGCGTCAAAACGTGAACCATCGCGCACAGCTTTGGCTATACCTAATGGAATCGAGATGAGATAAGTCAAAAAGAAAGTCCACAAGCCAATACTGATTGAGACGGGTAGCTTGGAGATCACTAAGTGCCACACACTTTCATGTTGGTAATAGCTTTGCCCCAAATCAAAACGAGCAAATCGTCCAAGCATCATGAAATAACGCTCAATTGGCGGCTTATCAAAGCCGTAAAGCGCCTTCACCTCTTCCAAGCGCTGCGCATCCACCCCTTGGCGACCGCGATACGTTGCACCAGCACCAGAGGACTCTGAGCCACCAACTGCCCCAGCACCCTTTCCTTTGAGCTCAAGCACCATCTGCTCTACCGGCCCGCCAGGAACAAATTGCACCACTGCAAACGTTAAGGTGAGCACCCCTAACAATGTTGGAATCATCAACAGCAAGCGCTTAACAATATAAGCACGCATTTGTCCCTGCATTATTTAGACTCCTCTTTCCACCAATTTTGCATTACCCATGGCTCAGCCGAGTAATAGAGAGGCGGCTCTGGATAGCGCATCTCCTTACGGAATGCGATCCGATGGGTGGGGTTGTACCACTGCGGGATGACGTAATAACTATTCCAAAGTACGCGGTCAAGTGAGCGTGCTGCTGCACGAAGCTCCTCACGGTTTTGCGCCTTAGTAATTTCATTTACCAAGGCATCGACCACCGGAGACTGCACACCAATGACATTATCAGACCCCTTCTCTTTGGCCGCTGCACTACCAAAACGATCCCATAATTCATTTCCTGGATTTTGCGAATCCGGAAAGCGCACGGTGGTCATATCAAAATCATATTCATCCATCCGCTTCTGATGCAGGGCAAAATCACTCGTGCGTACATCAACCTGGATACCTAACTTCTCCAGATTGCGGGTATACGCTGAAATCACCCTCAGAAAGAAGGGTCCATCCTCAACCATTTCAAACCGAAATGGTTCGCCCCGCATATTGCGCAAGGCCCCATCACGATATTGCCAGCCTGCCTGGGCTAATAATTCTCTTGCTTTGCGTAAATTATTTCGCAGACTAGAAGGAGGCGCGGTTGAGGGCGCAGCAGGCATCGGACCAAACACTGCATCAGGCACCCACTTGGGGTACTTTTCCTTAAGCGGCTTCAATATCTTCAGTTCGGCTTCAGTCGGCTTACTAGGGCCATTGAAGTTCGCACTCAAATCGCTATTCGTAAAGTAGCTATTGATGCGACTGTACTGATCAAAAAAGAGTTGGCGATTGAGCCACTCAAAATCTAAGGCATAACCCAAAGCTTCGCGCACCCGTGGATCTTGAAAAATTGGACGGCGTAGGTTCATTGCAAAACCCTGCATGCCCGCACCATTGTGATTGGTGAAGGCCTTCTTTAATAATGAGCCATCGTTAAACTTCGAACCAACATAGCCTTTTGCCCAAATCTTGGCGCGATACTCGACTAAAGCATCAAACTCCCCGGCTTTAAAAGCCTCTAGGCGCACAGCATCATCACTGTATAACTTATAGAGCACTCGATCAAAGTTATAAAACCCCACCCTCACATTGAGGGGTTTACTCAATTGATCGACCCAATAATTGGGATTACGCTTGAAGAGAATCGATTTACCGGCCTTAAAAGATTCAATTAAATAAGGTCCACTACCAATCGGCATTTCAAAGGCCAACTGATCAAATGGAATCATTGAACCATCAGGACGCTTTCCCCAGTTGCGTGAAAAAATGGGGAGTGTGCCCACCATAATTGGTAATTCAGAATTATTATTTTTAAAATCAAATCGCACCTCTCTCGGAGAGAGCACTACCGCTGACTTCACATCAGCAAAAGTAGTCTTATAGCGAGGATGCGCAAGCCCGCTCATCAAGGTATCAAAACTATATTTGACATCCGCAGCCAGTACAGGAGAACCATCTGAGAACTTAGCCTCAGGTCGAATATGAAAAATGACTGACTTGTGATCTGCTGCGACTTGAATATCATCAGCCAATAACCCATAAATACTAGAGACCTCGTCTGCACTGCCCTCAGCCAAGGACTCAAACATTAACTCGATACCAGGAGCGGTGACTCCACGCAAAGTAAAGGGGTTGAATTTATCAAAGCTACTTCTCGACCCTGGATTGGGCAAGGTGAGGGTTCCACCACGTGGGGCATTGGGATTGACATAGTCAAAATGACTAAAGCCATCAGGGTATTTGGGCTTACCGTACTGGGAAATTCCTTGGGAGGCCTGAGCCGACAGTACTCCTAGCCCAAGCAATAGGCCTAAAAGTACGATCTGGGTAGCACGGCGAATGGGGGTCAATATCAACATATATGCAACAATTGTAGATAGCAAACCTAATTTGAAGCAAAGGACACATCATGGGCTTTCTCGCTGGCAAAAAAATTCTGATTACCGGCCTCCTCTCCAACCGCTCGATTGCCTATGGCATCGCCAAAGCATGTCACCGTGAAGGCGCTGAATTGGCCTTTACCTACGTGGGCGAGCGTTTTAAAGACAGAATTGTCGATTTCGCTAAAGAATTCAATTCCGAGCTGATTTTTGACTGCGATGTGGGCAGCGACGAGCAAATCAGCGCCCTTTTTAAGGATCTTGCCAAAACCTGGCCACAATTTGATGGTTTTGTTCATGCCATTGGCTTTGCTCCCCGGGAGGCAATAGCGGGTGACTTTTTAGAAGGCCTGAGCCGCGAAGCCTTCCGCATTGCCCACGATATTTCAGCGTACAGCTTTCCAGCAATGGCTAAAGAAGCCCTACCGATGTTGCGTGATAAATCCTCCTTGCTAACCCTTTCTTACCTGGGTTCCCTACGCAATGTCCCGAACTACAACACCATGGGCTTGGCTAAAGCATCCCTAGAGGCATCTGTACGCTACTTAGCAGGTTCAGTCGGACCAAAGGGCATTCGCGTTAACGGCATCTCTGCTGGTCCGATCAAAACTCTGGCAGCTTCGGGTATCAAGGGTTTTGGCAAGATCTTAGACGCAGTAGCTACAACAGCACCACTACGTCGCAATGTCACCATTGATGATGTTGGCAATACCGCCTCTTTCTTGTTATCAGACCTGGCCAATGGCATTACCGCTGAAATCATTTATGTGGATAACGGCTTTAGTCAGGTGGTTGGCGGAATGGAAGAAGCTTGAGCGTTCCATTGGGTGAGGCCCTCAAATTTTGGGCCAAACTAGGTTTTATTAGCTTTGGTGGGCCTGCCGGACAAATTGCCGTCCTTCACCAAGAGCTAGTCGAAAAGCGTCGCTGGATTTCTGAGCGGCGCTTTTTACATGCACTCAACTATTGCATGCTGTTGCCAGGACCAGAAGCACAGCAACTAGTAACCTATATGGGCTGGTTAATGCATCGCGGTATTGGCGGCGTATTGGCTGGATCGCTTTTTATACTGCCGTCCTTTTTTATCCTCATTGCACTCTCGTGGATTTACCTGAGTTTTGGTCAGATACCCTGGATCGCTGCGATCTTTTTTGGAATTAAACCGGCAGTCACTGCAATCGTCCTTCATGCGGGCGTACGCATTGGCAAGCGCACAATCTATAACCAAGCTTTGAAGTGGATTGCACTAGCCTCCTTTTTAGCTATTTTTATCCTCAATTTGGCCTTTCCGCTGATTGTGCTGATTGCCGCTGCAATCGGTATTTGGGGTAGTAAATATCGCCCTGAATATTTTTCCCAAAATAACACCCCCTCTCAAGATCACGCTAGAGATTCTGCTGATGCGCTGATTGATGATGACACCCCTATTCCTGAGCATGCCCGCTTTAGCCCAAGAAAAATGGCCGTTCAATCTGCGCTTGCCGCCGGCTTTTTCCTCATCCCAATCATTGGGTTAACTGCAGTATTTGGCTGGAAAACCCTTTACCCAGAACTGGCCTGGTTCTTTACCAAAGCCGCCTTCCTCACTTTTGGTGGAGCTTATGCAGTTTTGCCATACGTCTATCAAGGTGCAGTAGATCACTTTCACTGGTTGAGTGCAGGGCAAATGATGGATGGATTAGCTCTTGGAGAAACTACCCCTGGGCCACTCATCATGGTGGTCACTTATGTTGGCTACCTAGCTGGACATATTGGGCATTTGCTTGGATACGGCAATCCATTTTGGTACGGAGTGCTCGGCGCAACTATTGCAACTTGGTTTACCTTTTTGCCCTCCTTCTTTTTTATTCTGGTTGGCGGCCCGCTCATCGAGTCAACCCACGGCAAACTCAGCTTTACTGCACCATTGACTGCAATCAGTGCTGCAGTGGTTGGCGTCATCCTCAATCTGGGTTTATTTTTTGCTTATCATGTCTTTTTGCCACACGGTATTTCGGGGTCAATCTCCTGGCTCTCGCTTGCGATTTGTATCTTGGCTGGATTGGCCCTCTTTAAATTCAAAAGAGATGTCATGGGCGTTTTATTGGCTTGTGCATTCGCGGGCTTACTGAGTTATTTTGCATCAAGCCTAATGGGTGTTTAATTAATCCTTTAAAAAAATATCAATCCCTATGAATCCACTTGATACCAGCATCAGTGTTTGCACCAACTTTCTCTTTGTGCCTGGCACACGCCCAGAGCGTTTTACTAAAGCACTCAATAGCAGGGCTGACGCCGTCATTATTGATCTAGAAG
>Ga0209698_10002592_pt1 | contig 20398 bp, 14 predicted proteins | sample LitLauG_LLR_2012_FD_187203 | JGI IMG/M metagenome (GOLD analysis project Ga0209698, IMG submission 187203) | Freshwater sediment microbial communities from Pennsylvania, USA - Little Laurel Run_MetaG_LLR_2012 (SPAdes) (version 2) | ecosystem: Environmental > Aquatic > Freshwater > Creek >...
CTTCTCGATGCGGAGGACGGTCGATGTGGAGTTCTGGAACACCACGTGGGCGTACCCCGTTGCGACCAATCGGGCGGCGAAGCCCGTCAGCCAGTCGGACGGGTAGCCCAGGTAGAAGATGCCGTAGTTGCGTTCGGCCTGCGTGAGGTACACATAGGTGGGCTTGTGCGTCACCGGAACGGCCTCAGCGAGCTGCTTGCCCCGGAAGGTGATCAGGTTGCTGATGACCGCTACCTTGTAGTCGCCGGCCCGGGCGAAGTTCAGCGGCTCGTCCTTGTCGGGAACGAAGATCACGGCCCCGGTCGGTGCGTGCCCGTGGATCCACACGGCGGCCGCCACGTCACCCGGGGGGATGGCCTCGAACGACTCGTTGCCGAAACGGTCGATGGGGAACAGGACGAGCAACCCCGCAGTCAGGACCAAGCAGAAAGCCACCGCCCTTCGCCGCAGTGCCGGCTCGTCGATCAGACTGGCGATCATGACGGAGGCCGGGGCCAGGCCGAACAGGAGCACCCGGAGTGCGACCTCGCCGCCGTAACTGACCGCGCCGGCGACCGCCACCGGCGCCACCGCCACGATGGCCATGGTCAACAGGATGCGGCCTCGTCGCCACAGCGCCCAGAAGGCATAGGTTGCCGCGAGGATCACGATCGCCGCAGTCAGTAGCCGGCCGTACTGCACCAGATCCCGACCGAGCGTCGCCCCCTGCAGGCGGGCGGCGACGGCCGAGTTCAGGGTGGATCCGACCTGGCCGGCAGAGCCGAAGACCTTCGAGAGGTGGTTCGACCAGTAGGTGTGCGCCTCCCAGGAAAGCCAAGCCCAGACCATGACACCCAAGATCAACCAGAACATCCGCAGGTTGGTGCGTCCCGTGATGGTCAGTCCGAAGAACACCAGGCACAGGGCGGCCGGGGTGATCTGGTGGGACACGGCGGACGCCCCCGCGATGACCAGGAGGACCACCAGCACGGCCGTTCGGTAGGAGGGGGTGGTCCCCTCCTCGGGGACCTCATAGTCGACGGCCCCGTAGGGGAGCCGGAAGGCCCGGAGGGAGAGGCGCTTCAACCCGTACCAGAGATCGGTCTGGCAGAAGCGACCCACCAGCCGCGGCGGGAAGCCGCCGACGGCGAACACCCGGATCACGATCGCCACCGCAGCCAGGAACAACAAGAGGTTCAGACCCTGGGGCGAGAAGTAGTCCTGGTCGATCCAGTTGCTCACCAAGAAGATGCCGAGGACGGCCCACCTGGCCCGCTCGGTCTTGAGGCAGGTGTTGGCGATGGCCTTCAGCGGCACGAGATACGCCAGGTTGAGTACCAACGGGCACCACCGCAGGAACCAGAGTGGGGAGACGCCCATGGCCCGGGCGGCCATACCTGCGGCGGCGAACGGTGCAGGCCAGGACATGCGTACGTCGAGCCGCGGCAGCGCGTGACCGGTGCGTCCGATGTACTCGGAGAATCCGGCGACGGAGTATGCGGTGGAGAACCGCGGAACGGGCTCGGTCGCCGGAAGCGTCCCGTGCAGGACCAGGGCCAGGGCGAAGAGGCTGACGCACATCCCCCCGAGTCGGGGGTGGTCGCGCCGGAGTTCGACGACGACTGCGGATCCGGCCAGGAACGCGCCCATCCACCACAGCACACCTAGCTGGGTGACCAGGCCGGCGGCACCGACCTGGTAGGGGTGGATCGAGGCCAGCGAGGCGTGCCAGCAGACGACGGCCGCCACTGCGAGGATGAAGGAGAGCGACGATTCGAAGGCGGCGAACCACGGGGAATCCCTCCAGCCGCGCTGCGGGCGCCCGGGTTCCTCCGACGCCTGGCCGTCCACAGGGACGCCGGTGTCGGGCGTACTCAGTTGCACCATGTTCTACGCCCCGTCATGAACTCCTCACGGATCCACGGAATGGGGCGGTCGCCCGGATCGCATGGTACTTGAACAGCCGGTATGGCATACAGTCACGAGCGGTACGGAGTCCGAACGCGCCCGAGGCCCCGCCCCCTGGACCCGGCCCCTGCGGGTGACGACTGCTACCGTTACCGCCTGCCCCGCCCTATTGTTGCGCCCCGAGTGCACAGTCGCAAGGGAGGCACCCGGAGGACGGCAGGAACTCCTGGTCGAACGAGTGGGTGTGCCCGGGACAACGCAGGCTTAGGAAGGTCGTGATGAACGAAATCGATCAGCGCCGGTCAGCGGAGGAGCCGATCAGCGTGTTCCAAGTGGCCAATCCGGACCGGAAGCGGCGTCGGATCCTCATGTCGGCGGCCATCGTGGTGGTCGTGATCGTCTTCGCCCTCGGCTCGCTCGTCCTGGTGTCCATGAACAAGAAGATCCACGACTTGGACAAGACCGTGGCCGCCCAGTCGAAGCAGATCCAGAGCCTCCAGACGGAGGCCACGACGGCCAAATCGTCCGTCGCCGCCGCGGTGGCCTGCCTCCAGAATCTGGGCCTCCAGGCCGCCATCTGCAGCGACCTGGTCAAGTAGCGACCCGGACGGCCGGTTCCACCGGGCGGTCGCAGCCGCCGGTGGGAGCTTCGGCGTGATTCAGTGGCGGCCTCGACCCGGGAGCACGATCCCGAACCGGTCGAGCTTCCATTCGAACGTCCCGACCAGGTAACCGATGCCGGCCATCACCAGTCCGGCGCAGAGTGCGAAGGAGCGGTAGAGCCCGCCGATGTCACCGGCCAGGGCCTCGCGGCCGCCCCGGGCCAGTCCGTCGGTGAGCGCCTGCCGGGCGAAGCGGCGCTCCGCATCGAGATTCCTGGCCCCTCCCATCTGACGGAACGCCCCGACTTTGCCGCGGTTGACGAAGAAGCACCGACGCCAGAAATAGGCCCAGGTCAACCGGTTCTCGTGGACGAAGTGGTTCACCACCGCGCTCGGTTGGAACACGATCACACTGCTCGGCGAGTGGTGGACCAGACGGTGGCACATGTCCATGTCGTCATGATTGTCGGAGTGGAAGTACCCGATGGCGACGAGGTCCTCGCGACGGACGGCCATGGCGGCCCCGATGACATGCTGGATCGGGGCGGTCGTCTCGGGCAGTCCCCGGTAGGCGCAGCCGAAGACCCAGTCGTATTCCGACGGGAACCACGAGGGCCGTGGCTTGGAGTACGCGGGGAGCGGCCGCCCTCCGACGGCGATCACCGACCGGTCCTCGAAGGGTGCCAGCATCTGCTCGAGCCAGTCGGGCTCCGCCGTGGCGTCGTCGTCGAGGAACGCGATGTACCGCCCCGTGGCCAGCTCGGCGGCGGTGGTCCGTGCCGAGCCGAGGTGGCCGTCGTAGCGGTTCTCCACCACCTGGATCGGCACCCCCCGTCCGGCTCCCGACTCCCCCCACCGCTCGAGGCACCGCTTGAACAGGTCGGCATTGTGATCGATCGACAGGAAGAGCTCCTTCGGTGGGTGCGTCTGGCCGAGGACCGAGTCGATCGCTTGCGCCAACAGGTCCCATCGGTCGAGGGTGTAGGCGCAGATGACGACCGAGACGTCGGCACTTCCGGTGACGTCCACCGGCACCTTGGACGGACCCGACTCGGGCACGTCGGCCCCCCGTCCGTTCGAGCTCATACCGACCGACCCCGGGTCGCATGAACCCCGGCTTGCCGGTGCGGGGACGGCGTCACCCGTGCCACGTGAATCGAAGGATGCATGGACCCACTCTAGATTGTCCCGACGCGAACAGGCACCCCCCGGTTCGGTCCTGAGGCGACCTGCTGTCCGTGCCGACGTGGCGGCTTCGCAGCGTCCACGGAGCGGAAGACGAAGGGCGCAGGTTCGAAGAACTGTGCGCGCTATTGCTATGATTTACCGAAATCGGACGACGAACAGCGGGTGCCGTCCCTCGACGGGCGGGCGCTCAACAAGGAGTCCCAGTGATCTCTCGGCCTGTCATCGTCCTCGGGGCACCGCGGTCCGGCACGACCATGGTCTTCCAGGCCCTCTCGACGCACCCGGAGCTCTGGAGCCTCTACCGGGAGAGCCAGTCGATCATCGGCGAGCACTTCCCGGCGGCGATGGTGCACGGCAAGTCGGTGCGGGTCACCGCGGAGGACGTGGACGATGCGACAGCCGAGGCCATGCGCCAGGAGTTCTTCGACGCAGTGGGGAATGCCGAGGCGTCACGGCTGTTCGGTAGGGGCATCCCGCTCATCGCCCGGGCGAAGTTGAGCGGGCTGCTCACCAAGGTGGGGTCCGCCCGCAAGGTGCCCCCGATCCGGATCGTGGAGAAGACACCCGACAACTGCTTCCGGATCCAGATGCTCCTTCGCCTCTTTCCCGACGCCCTCTTCGTGTACGTGGTCCGGGACCCGCGCGGTTCGATCGCCTCCATCTTCCGGGGCTGGACGGAGGAGTCGAGATTCCAGCGGTTCGAGCTCCCGAAGGACTTCACCATCAAGGACTACGACGGCACCCACTGGTGCTTCGGCCTCCCACCCGAGTGGGAGAGCATGAACGGATGCACCGTGATGGAGATCTGCGCCCACCAGTGGCGGCTGTACAACGAGTACTGCCTCCAGGACCTGCCGACCGACCCGGACCGTGTGCTCGAGGTCCGCTACGAGGAGACGGTCGCCAGCCCGGGGCCGGTGCTCGAAAAGCTCGCTCTGTGGGCCGGGATCGATCCCCGTCCACTCGAGCGCTACAGCGAGAAGCTCCCCGTGGTGAACACGTGGTCCAAGCCGAGCGGCGACAAGTGGAAGCGCGTGGAGCAGGAGATCACCGAAGTCCTGCCCCTCGTCGCCGCCGAGTCCGAGCGACTTGGCTACCCGCCGACGTGACCGTCGGCTGTACGCCCCCGACCCGAGCGCGTGACATGACCTGCCTCGCGCCCACGATCCTGTCGTCCAGCCCCGTCGGGGGTGGCGGGGACGCGACGCCCACCCGGGGGTCACGCTCGCCATGACGAGCCCCGGAGACGATGGAACGTCGGCGTCGCGGACCGAGCCCACGGACCCCGAGCGGCCCCGGGTGCTCTTGATCGGCGGCGAAGGCAGGTCGGGGTCGACGGTGCTCGAACGACTGCTCGCCGCCCACTCCGACACGTGCGCGGTGGGCGAGTTGAAGAACCTCTTCGAGCGGGGTGTCGCCGGCAATGAGCTGTGCGGCTGCGGGAAGTTGGTGGTCGAGTGCGACCTGTGGTCCGAGGTGGGGCGCCGGCTGGTCGGCGGCTGGGACACCAGTGCGGGTCGGGAGTTGGTCGAGTTCTTCACCCGGGTGAACCACCGGTCCTACCTGCCGGCCATCGTCGTCGGCCGTGGCCCTACGATCGCCCGGGCCCGGTCCGTCCTGTCCGAGCTCTACCGCTCGATCACCGACGTGTGCGGCTCGCCCGTCGTGATCGATTCGTCCAAGCACCCCTCGTGGGCGTACCTGGTGGCCGGCATCCCGAGCATCGACCTCCGCATCGTGCAGTTGGTCCGCCACCCGTCCGGGGTGGCCTACTCGTGGAGCAAGCCGGTCGTCCGCCCCCAGGCGGCGAGCGGTCAGGGTGACCTCCTCATGCCCGCGCACCGGCCGACCGAGGTGGCCGTGCGGTGGGACGTGTTCAACGCGCTACTCCGCCACTTGGGGCGGCGTCCACTCCCGACCATGTTGCTGCGCTACGAGGACTACGTGGCCGACCTCGATGGTGGCCTGGACGCGTGCCTCGAGCTCGCGGGACTCACCTACGTCTCCCGGCCCGACGCCATGCACACCGGCCACGGCATCGCCGGCAATCCGTCCCGGTTCGCCGACGACGACCAGAAGATCGTCGGCGACAACCGATGGGTCACCGAGTACAGCCCGTGGAAGCATGCCCTGGTGTCGGCCATCACATCGCCGTTCCGACCCACGTACGGCTACCGCTACAGCCGGTCCAACCCGGTGGGTCCGCTCCCTCAGCGGTCGGTGAGCCCCTCAGGCCGCCGCTGAGGCCGACCGCACCTCCGCCGACCCTGACTTCTGCAGCCTGCGCACCGTCCTGGCGGCGATGACCGTACAGACGACGACGCCGGCCAGGCGTACCCAGATCCAGATCCCATGGGCCGGGATGGCATAGCTGGCGAGGATGACGGCAACCGCGGCGATCAGCTGCCCCCACAAGACCAACGGGGGTCGTGGCAGGACGAGCAGGCGCCGGCTCAACAGTGCCATCCCGCTGGCCAGGACGGAATAGGTCAGCGTCGTGGCCAGGGCCGAGCCGTTGATGCCCCACACGGGCACGAGGGCCAGGTTCAACCCGATGTTGACCAGTGCGGCGATCACCGTGACGATGGCGACGGTCCCCGAACGCCCCTCCGACAGCATCAGCCTGGAGTGGACGAAGCTGGTGCACACCGGGATCGTGGAGATGACGACGAGCACGATGACGGGGATGAGCTGCTGGGTCCGGAAGGACGGTGGCGCCCAGATCTTGAGGGCGATCGGCCCACCCAGGGCGATCCCGATGGTCACCGGCACGAGGAGCTGGTACAGCCCGTCGCGGCTGTGGGCCAGAACGGCCGCCCGGGTCCGGCGGTCTTTGATGGCGAAGATGCGGGGAAGCCAGGCCAGGTTCAGGAACGTGAGCATGCTGACGCCGACCGCGCCGAGCGTGTAGGCCACCTGGTAACGGCCCGTCGGACCGGGGCCGAGCTCGCGGAGGATCACGAAACGGTCGGCCGCGGACATGACGAACGTCGAGATCTGGAGGGGGACGATCGGGATCGAGAAGCTCAACGTGGTCCGGACGGTGTGGAAGTCGAAGATGCCCTTCCAGTGCGGTGGGATCGTCACCAGCGACAGTCCGACGGCGCAGGCCTGGACGATGACGGCCACCGTGAGGACCTCGCTGGCCAGACGCTGGTTCGCGAATGCGTAGACCGTCCCGGCACCGATACCGATGACGGCCTGCATCAGGCACACCGTGGCGAAGACCAGGAGCCGCTCGTTGCAGCGCAGCAGGGCGAGGCAGATCCAGGTCATGGCGAAGAGGCCCGACCAGATCACGGTCAGCTGCGTCGAGAGTGGGAAGGGCCCGAACCCGAGGTGGGGACTCCACAGCGGGCCGGTCAGGTACACCAGTCCGGTGATGGCCGTCACCATGACCAGGGCGGCCGCCAGGAGGTTTCGGCTCTTCCGCTCGCCGTCGGGTTGGCTGAAGAGCCGCTGGATCCCGATGTTCATGCCCAGGTTGGCCGTGTAGTACAGGACATAGAGCAGCGCCAGGTCGGCGGCGAAGATGCCGTACTGGTGGAGTCCGAGCACGCGGGTCATGATCGGGGTCACGATCACCCCGGACAACAACTGGAGCGACGACGCCAACATGTAGAGCGAGTCCCGTCCGAACATCGTGCCGACGGTCGCTCCGACCGAGTGTGCGTCGCCCCCGGGTCCCGGTTGGTCACCCCCGGGTGGCGGTGCATCGGCCCCCGGTCCCAGTTCGCCGCCCCCGGGTCCCGGTGCGTCGGTCCTCGCCGCGGGCGGATCCCCACCCGACACGCCGGGGCCCGAGTGATCGGCTGTCGTCACGGCACGACCGTCCACCGAGACGGAGGAGACCGCCATGGGGTTGCCCGGATCCCCCACCGGAGCAGGGGCGCCGTTCAACGTCTCGACGGGTCGCTCCTGTGCTCGCGTCGGCTCGGTCATGGCCGGGCGCGTCCCTCGGATCCCACCAGCGGATGCCTGTGGCAGCGATGTGGCTCGGGGGAGGGTGGCACCGCCGTCATTCCCATAGTGTCGTCGGCGCCACGTCCATATGGCCATCACCCGCCCCTGGAAGCCTCTCGCTCGTCTCCTCCGGTGCATCGGCCTCACCCGACCAGTATCGACGGGGAAACGGCGATCTGTAAAAGTGTCCGGGTGTTCGTGACCAACCATGTGCTCGCCGGGGTCCTCATCGGGCGGCGGTTCGCTGGCCGACCGGGCACGGCCTTCCTCGTGGGCTTCGGATCGCACCTGGCCATGGACGCCGTACCCCACTGGGGCTGTGACATTCACCAGCCCGGTGGCCAGGAACGGTTCCTGCGGGTCGCCCGCCGGGACGGGATCCTGGGCCTGGCCGTCATCGCCGGTGCCGCTCGTACGGTGCCGCCCGAGCGCAGGTCGGCGACGGCGGCAGCCATCGCCGGAGCTGTGCTCCTCGATGTCGACAAGCCCTGCCTGCACTTCTTCTCCAGGAATCCGGTCCCCGATTGGATCCAGCGCATCCACGGCTGGGTACAGCGCGAGTCCGGGCGGCTCCTGCCCGTCGAGTTCGCCACGGGTGCGACCTTGGCCTTGCTCGAACTCGTATCGAGCCTGTCCGGGCGGGCCGTCCCCCGGGCCATCGACCGCGGCGCGGTGTGAGCCCGGGAGTTCTTCCGCACCGGTCACGACGCCCCACTGCCCATCATCGGAATCCTCGCCCCTGCGCCCCTGTACCCCTGTGCCCGGTGTCGCCCGATCGGATCGTCACGCTCCGCACCGATCCGACCACGGAGACTCACCAGGTAACACGGCTGTCGCAGACAATTCACAGATTGTTCGCCTTTAGGTATAGACCGATGAAATAGAGTCCCGTTACCATCACCATGGGCGACGCGAGCAGGTGTCCCCACGACATGTTTCGATACGGGACTCGAAGGTGACCGGCGGTGGGCGGGACGGGAGTGCTCCGCATCCGGAACGACGGCAGCCGTAACCGAAAGTCGCGTGACAGGGCTCCGATGGGTGAACGAACGAGAGGCGTGAAGAGATGACTGCTCCACCGAATGATCGTCCCGGACTGAGGCTGGTCAACTCTTCGGCGCCCAAGGTCAGCGTGGTCATCCCGGCGAAGAATGAGGCCCGGAATCTCCCGCACGTCCTGTCGGCCCTCCCGGACGGGCTCCACGAAGTGATCCTGGTCGATGGCCGGTCAACCGATGACACCGTCGCCGTAGCCAAGGACCTCCGACCGGACATCATCGTCATCGACCAGACCCGGCGCGGCAAGGGCAACGCCCTCGCCTGCGGGTTCGAGGCCGCCACGGGCGACTTCATCGTGATGCTGGATGCCGACGGCTCGACCAATCCCGCCGAGATCCCGCGCTTCGTCACCCCGCTCGTCGAAGGGGCGGACTACGCCAAGGGCTCGCGCTTCATGCCGGGCGCAGGCAGCAGCGATATCAGCCGTCTCCGCCAATACGGGAATTTCTGGCTCAACAAGATCGTGAACGTGCTCTACGGCACCCGGTACACGGACCTCTGCTACGGCTACAACGCGTTCCGCCGGGTCTGCCTCCAGGCCATGGACCTCGACGCCGGGACGCTGGAGGATCCCGACGCCGGCGAGATGCTCTGGGGCGACGGGTTCGAGGTCGAGACGCTGATGAACATCCGGATCGCGAAGTCGGGCCTCCGGATCACCGAGGTACCGAGCTTCGAGCTGAGCCGGATCTACGGGACCAGCAATCTCCATGCGTTCTCCGACGGGATCCGGGTCCTGCGCACCATCCACGTCGAACGGACTCGCGGCCACAGTGGACGGGCGGTGGTCACGACCCACCTGGAGCGGGTCGCCCCGCCGGCGTCGATCGATGTGACCGACGCACCGATGGCGGGGTAACTGACCGACGTACCGACGGCGGGGCGGCACCCCGACGCACCGATGGCGGGGTAGGTGACCGACCGGTGCGGGACGTCCGTCCTCATCCTCGCCTGCCCGGATCAGCGGCCGCGGCCTCGACCAGGGGGGCGACCATCGACGGCGATGGTGGCGACCATTGCCCGGTGATCACTACCGGGGCCCGTCCGGGTGGCGAACCGGGTGACGGTGAGACCGGTACCGGTGAGGACGTGGTCGATGCGCACGAGCGGCGGGAGCACCGGGAAGTCCTGCGACCAGGTCATGGCGAACGGCTGACCCCGGACGGCCGCCCCGTCGGCGAGACCGGCGTCGAGGATCTGGCGGAAACCCCGGCTCCCCCACGTGGCATTGAAGTCGCCGACCACGAGCAGCCGATTCGTCCCGTGGCGACGGACCGCCCGATTGATGAGGTCCAGTTGGTCCTGCCACTGCGAGAACGTGTTCGGCAGCGGGGCGACCGTGTGGACCACCCACAGGTCGATCGGACCGGAGGGTAGCGACAGCGTGGCCTGCAGGATGAGCGCCCGATCGTAGGCGTAGACGGCCCTGCCGCCGGTCACCGGGTAGCGCGAGGCGATGAGGAAGGACCAGGGATCGAACTGGCGGATCTGGAGCCGGAAGGGCAGCTGAGCCAACGCGCCAGACGAGTCGAGCTCGTCGAAACCTGGAGGCGTCACCTCTTCGAGGGTCACCAGCTGCGGGCGGAGCTGGTCGATCAGAGTGCTGTAGCCGGCCATCGACGGGTTGTCGTTGTAGACGTTCGCATCGAGCAGGGAGAGAGTCGGGGCGTTCGCTGCCCAACCCGGCACGGGCGTGGCGGCGGTGAGTTCCGGAGCCAGGAACGCGACCTGTGCCGCCACGACGAGTAGGGACGCCGCGCACAGGACCCACCGACGGCCCACCGCCGCCACCCCGGCGATGATCCAGGTCGGCAGGTAGACGAAGAGGGTCACGTCGTCGAGCACCGCGAACGGTTGGAACGAGTCCCAGGCCACGATGCGCATGACTGCCACCGTGGCGAGGAATCCCACGGTGCACCACAGGAGCACGGCCAGCGGGGTGGGGATCCGCCGGCGGCGGGGGGATGGGAGGCCCTCGATCGACTCCGGCCCGGCGCCAGCGGTCACGGGCGCCAGCAGTGCAACCGGCTCCTCCATCACGCCAGCCTACGGTCCCGTGCACCGTGGCTGGCGTCGCCTGAACGCAGGATCGCCGGTGCCGCCGGCAACCTCGCAACGACCGACAATGGCAACGATCTTGCCCATGCGCCGACGGCAACGATCTTGCCCATGCGCCGACGGACGCGTCGGCCGGCCGGTGCGAGGCGCGGATCCCGGCGCGCCGCGGCTACAGCTGCCAGGTGTCAGCTGCGGGGCCACTCGTCGTGGACCCACCGAAGAGCAGCGCGGCGCCTGTCGGGGCGATCCCCATCTGGGCGTCGCCCCGAGGCGCAGGCCGGGTGGTACCCACCCTGACCGTCGACCAATTGGACCCGTCGAACAGCCACGTGTCGCCGAGGGATCTCGTGCCTCTGACGATCCCCCCGTAGCCTCCGAACATCACCACTCCCCCGAGTGCCGCGTCATAGATGCTGACCGCAGCTCGGCGGGCCGGAGGCACCGTCACCGGGGAGAGTTGCGTCCAGGCGCTCCCTGTCCACTCCCACGTGGTGCTCTGTCCGATCACCCCGGTGATCCCACCGAAGAGCACGATCGCCTGGACGGTGGGGTCATAGGCCATCGTCGGATAATTCAGGCCGGTCGACGAGGCGGGATAGGGCACTGAGGCATTGCGGTGCCAATTCGACCCGTCCCACACCCAGGTGGCACCGGTCGGGCTCGTGCGTTCGCCACCGGCCATCACGACGGTCTGGTTGGCGGCGTCGTACGCCATCCCGTAGCCCAGGACCGTCGTCGGGACGTCCTTCGGCGACTGCTTGTGCCAGCTCCCGTCAAAAGTCCACGTGTCGTTGAAGCCGTGTCCCGAACTCGTGCCGATGCCGCCGAACATGACGATCGACCCGGTGGCCGCGTCGTAGGCCATCTGCATGTTCTTCCTCGGCGCCGGACCACCTTTGGCCAGCACACTCCACGTCGTACCGTTCCACCCCCAGGTGAGGTCGTTGGACGGCGGCGATCCCCCGAACAGGACGGTTTCCCCCAATGCTTGATCGAAGGCCATGGCGCCCTCCGCCGTGGCCGGAGGAGCGGCTGGCGGATTCAAGGGGACCCAAGGCGTGAGTGGACTGGCACCGGCCGAACCGGTCGGCACCAGCGAGGCAGTGGCCACCGCCAGAACCGCCACCGATGACCGGACGGTCAATGCCTTAGCAAAAGTGAACATGGGGCCCCTCCCACCAAAGTCGAACAAGTCCGCCGCTGCGCCCGTCGCCCGGCCGGAGCGCCCACGGCCCGGCCGCGAGCGCTCACGAGGATGCTAATGCGCCGACCTGCCACCGTCACGTGGTCCGGCGGTCACCCCGGTTTCGATCGTGGTCTGCGACGCCCTGCGGGCGGTGACGACCATCCGGCACGCGGTGACCTCGTCACCAGGGGCGGTCGCCTCATCACGAGGGGCGGTCACGAGGGGAGGTCACGTACAGGTGGCGCCGACAGGCGGCGGCGACAGTTGGTGTGCCTACGGGATGGTGACGGAGTGACTGACCGACGCGGACGGGCCACCGTTCTGCGACACCGTCTGGCCGGTGAAGACCACGGTCGTCGATGTCCCGGCCGAGTCCGTCTCGGTGACGCTCACCGTGTAGATCCCGGCGGCGGCATAGATGTGCGAGGTACGGGGCGTGGTGGTCGTGGCCGTCTGACCGTCACCGAAGGACCAGGCATACGAGGTGATGGTCCCGAAGGCGACGGTCGAAGTCTTTGCGTTCAGCGAGGTGGTGGTGCCGTGGGCGGCCGGGTTGGCCGTGAACGCCGCCACCGGCGCCTGGTCCGGCACCGCAGCGATCCCGAGCGGGCCCTTGCCCACGGTCAGCACGGTCTTCGACACCACGGGACTCCCGCTGCTCGCCCCGGTGATCAGCTTGACCGTGGTCGAGAGGCTCTTGCCGACGTAGGCCACCTTGCCGTCCGGGCTGATCGCCACCCGGTCCGGGTTGCCTGATCCCATGGACAGCGTGGTCGGCGAGACGCTCGGGCTGGCCGAGTCGACGTTGTCCAGGACGCTCACGTTGTCACTCACCCCGTTGGCCACGTAGGCGTACTGCCCGGAGGGCGTGATGGCGATGCCGATCGGTCCGGACCCGACCGGCAGCGTGGTCGGTGACACGCTCGGACTTGCCGAATCGGCATTGTCGACCACCGCGATGCGGTCGAGCGCCGTGGTGGCCACGTAGAGGTACTTGCCGTCGGGGGTGATGACGGGGAGCGCCGGATTCGACCCCACGGTGAGCGCCGTGGCCGACACGGTCGGGGTCGTCGAGTCGGCGTTGTCGATCACGCTGAGGTTGTCGGCGCCGGCATTGGCCACATAGGCGTATTTGCCGTCGGGGGCGATGGCCACACCGATCGGCTCGCTCCCGACGTGCAGCGTCGTGAGGACCGTCGGGCTGGGAGTGTCCACGCCGGCGACGACCGTGACGGTGTTGGCGAAGGCGTTCGGGACGTAGGCGTACTGCCCGTCGGGGGTGATGGCGATCGACACGGGCTTGGAGCCCACCGGCACCGTGGTCGCCGCCACCGACGGGGTCGCAGACCCCGGGCCGTCGATGATGCTCAGGGCATCCGTCCCCCGGTCGACGACATAGGCGTACTCGCCGTCGGGGGTGACGGCGACCCCGGACGGGGACGTGCCCACCGGGAGCGTGGACGAACCTGTCGGACCGATGTCGTTGACCGAGCCGACGTTCACATTGGTGACCAGCACCGGCCACACCGGGGCGGTGAGTGTGGCAGATGCGGTCGGGGCCAGGCCCAGGAGACCCGCACCGGCACCGGCCGCCGCCAGGAGAGCGGCGACAAGAGTGCGCCGTCCGCGTCCTGCCCTGGACTGGTCCCGCGCCGCGCCGTCATACCTGGACTTCGCCCCTCGAGCCATGGGCCGAGGTTACCGTACGGTCGACGACAGTCGCTAGGCGCAGGGCCCCGAACGTGTCCGACGGGACGTCACCGAGGACGTTCGGAACGTCACCGGGAAACGCGAGCGCTCACGCTCCCTGACCGCGTGACGACTGCCCGTGGAGCCACGCCGCGTGCAGGGGTAGGGCGGACGAAAACACCGGAAGGGGCTCCAGCCATGCCCGGCGGAGGGCCTCGGTGTCGACCAGGGAGCCGTCCACGCCGGATCCGTCCCACTCGCTGGCGAACCGGCGGCTCGCCGGTCCCCAGAAGACGCCGCCGAACGTCGCCTTGCTGGTCCTGGCCAGGACGGGACCCGGCAACGTCTCCGAGAAGAGCGCGGTCATGACGGCCGTGCGGTCACCCTTGCCGAGGGCTCCCCCCCAGGCCGCCAGCGACGCCAGGAAGGGCCGCTGGAGGAAGGGGGCGGCGAAGCGGGCACCGTGCCGGGAGCACAGCTCGTCGAACGTCTGCTGGGTGAGGTCCTTCGCCCGGCTCCGGCGGCTGAAGGCCTGGTAGCGATCCCAGCGGAGCGGCTCGGCTGCGCACTCCTCCACCAGAGCATCGGTGAACGCGGCCCGTGCCTCGGGACGGAGCCACGTCTCGAACTCTTCCAGGCTCTTGCGCCACCGGAGCCGCCGAACCGGCCGCGGCAGGCACCCGCGGGCGAGCGCACGTAGGTCCGAGCGCCGCGGGAGGTGGTGGTTCCTCAGCGTCGTGGTCAGGCGCCCGTACTCCCACAGGCCGAACGCCTCGTCTCCGCCCTCCCCCGACACGAACGAACCACCGGACGCCAGGCGGATGAGCGGCAGGTTGACGTAGGCAGGGGCGGGCCACATCAGCCCCACGCGCTCCAGCGTTCCCGTGGCCTGGGGTCCGAGCAGGTCGAGGTCCGATCCGGGCTTGACGATCTCCCACTCCTTCGCCCCGACGATGCCGATGACGTGTTCCTGCCACTCGCGCTCGTCGCTGGCCTCGTCGTCGTCCCAGCGGGCCGTGGCCGGGATCGGGTCGGGAAGGCCCTCGGACCGGGCGACGTGCATGAACTCGGCCAGGATCGCCGAGGAGTCCCTCCCACCGGAGAAGGCGATGATGCACGGCGGGCTCGCCAACAGGGTGCGGGCCTGGTCTCGCAGGACGCCCGTCGGGTGCTCGGTCGGGTCGGGGCGGAGGAGGGGCCCACCCCCAGGGCCGACGATCCTCCCGGAGGCGACCTCGAGCTCGGTCAGGCCCGCCGGGTTGCCCGCAGGAAACCAGACCTGCCGGAACTGCTGTTCGAGCTTCGGCGTGGCCATCTCAGACCCCTCGCACGACCGTCAGCCGCATGCTCCACGTCCATTCTCGTGTGCTCTCACCCGCGTCTCGTGTGCTTTCACCCACGGACACCCACGGACACCACCGGACCGGCGACGCAGCACCCGGTGGGCAACGGATGGTGCGGCCACCGTCGCCACACGCCGACGTCAAGCTACCTCGCCGGCACCCGGAGGCCCGCGCCGCCGGGCCCGGAACGGCACGGTGACGGCCGCGGCACAGCCGGGCAGCCGGCCGCGCGACCTTGACGCGGCGCGACGCCGGGTGGGAGAATCGGCGCACTATCTGAGGGGGTAGGGAGACCATGGCCACGAATCGCACATTCCGACGTGGGCGCGCCATCGCGGCCGTCGCAGTCGCCATCACCGCCGTTCTCGGTGCCACCGGTGTGGTCGAATCCGCCCGCTCCGGGGCCACCACCCCGACCCCCTACACCTGGCCCGAATTCCACAACACCCCCGATCTCCAGGGGGTGAGCGCCGATCCGGGCATCTCCTCCGCCAACGCCTCCACATTGGGCGTCCGCTGGATGACGCCGGTCGGGTCCGGGTTCACCTCTCCGGCCATCGCCCACAACGACGCACTGGGGAGGAACCTGGTCTACGTCGGTAACCTCGCCGGGTACTTCACGGCCGTCGACGCCGACACCGGGCAGATCGTCTGGTCCGACAACCTCGGGCTTCCCTTCTACAGCAGCCCGCTGGTCGAGGGGAGCAACGTCTGGATCGCCTCCAAGTCGGGCAGTATGTACAAGCTCAACGCGGCAACCGGTGCCACCGAGTGCACGGCGCCGATCAAGGGCGGCATCCAGGGCACGCCGGTCATCGCCACCCCGCCGGGCGGCACGACCACGGTCTACCTCCCCTCCGTGGGCAATGGCGCGACCGGGCACGGTTCGGTCTACGCCTTCGCCGAGTCGACCTGCCTGCCCCAGAGCTCGTTCAAGTTCAAGAGCTACCCGGTCGGTGTCGCCGCCGGGGCATGGGACCCGATGACCTACGCCGTCTCGGCTCAGGGCACCGGGCTCCTGCTGTGGGGTTCCAAGGACCCCGACTCGGAGGTCTACGCGGTGAACGCCATCACCGGCGCCCTCGTATGGCGCTTCCAGACGCTGCAGGGCGCCGACTGGGACGTCGGTGCCGGTGTCACCACCTCGGCCCCGGGCGTGAACGGCTTTGCCGACGGTGCGGCGTACGTCGATGGCAAGGACGGCATCCTCTACGCACTCGACCTGACCACCGGGGCGCTGCTCTGGTCGTGGAACTTCGGTGGCAACGGGCCCGGGGTGCCGCCGGTACAGACCAATGCGGACACGACGCCGGCACTCTCCGGCAGCACGTTGGTCTTCGCCTCCTCCGGTGAGGTCTACGCCGTGAATGCGGTGACCGGCACCGAGATCTGGCAGAGGAACGACGGTACGAACCTCATCAACACCTCGCCCGCCATCGTCGGGCCGGCGGGCCAGCAGGTCGTCGCCTACGGCACGTTCAGCGGGGTGTTCCACCTGGTGAGCCTCAACAGCGGCACCTTTGTGAATCCGTCGCTCTACACCTACAAGACGGGCGGATTCATCAACTCCTCGCCGGCCGACTACAACGGGAACCTCTACTTCATGGGCGGTGACGGATTCCTCTACGACTTCGCTCCCGGAGGAGGCAACGGATCGACGCCCACCACCACCATCGTGTCCCCGGTGACCGGATCATCGGTGCCGTATCCCGGGCACAGCCTGGTGATCTCGGGGACGGCGACCGCGGCGGACGGCGTCTCGGCCGTGGCCGTCGAGGTCGAGCGGGGGACGGGCAAGAGCGCCCGCTGGTTCGACCTGTCGTCGAGCGGCTTCCGGACCGGCATCGCCGTCAACGATGCCGTGCTGGCCTCCCCCGGAGCGACCAGCACGACCTGGTCCCTCACGATCCCCGTGCCGTCCACCGGGGCCGGCTTCACCGTCTTCGCCTCGGCGGTCGGGACCAACGGGGTCGCCGACACGGTCGGACAGGGAAAGCCCCCGAACGCGGGCCAGTCGAGCTTCACCGTCCTGGCCCGCTGACGCACCGCCCGGGCCCGCTGACGAGATAGCGGTCCGCCGACCACGAGTCGGCCGACGACCCACCCCACCGGCCCGGCAGCCACGGGCCCCCCGTGCCCGTACCATGCGGTCTGTGGCACAGACGCCCGGCTTCGCGCTGCCGTCCATCCTCAGGCGGTCCCCGTCCACCCCCGACGACCGCCTGCGAGTGGCCTTCGTCTCCCACGCCCCTCACCTGCCCCCCTCGCACTACCGCCAGGCCCTGCCGACCCGGGCGCTCCGGGCCGTCGGGCACGAGTGCTTCGTCGCGAGCGCCGTCATCACCTCGCCGACCGGTGAGGTGTTCGTCTCCCTCCCCGACGACACCATCGCCCGCGACCTCGACCTCCTGGTCGTCCAGCCCGGGGTGGGGAACAACTGGGCCGGCATCATCCGGGGCGCCCGCGGCGCCGGCCAGCGGGTGGTGGTCGACCTCGACGACTGGCCGTGGGATCTGCAGGAGAGCAATCCCGCCTCGGGTGACGAGAAATGGGCGCCGTGGCTCGAGCTGCTCCGGGCCGCGCTCTGCGCCAGCGATGTCGTCACGGTGAGCACCCCGTTCCTGGCCGACCGGATCTCCGAGTGGCCCGGGCACCCGGCGACGGTCGTGCTGCGCGATCCGATGGACCTGGACCGCTGGGGTGATCCCGAGGACGTGAGCGACGGACCGGTGATCGGCTACGTCGGTTCGATGAGCGGGCACGCCGAGGACATGCAGGTGCTTCGGGGCTGGCTCGGGCCCTTCCTGGATCGTCACGATCTCCGACTGGTCCACTTCGGCGCGCACCCGACCCACCCCGGATTCGCCGAGCTGACCGGTGTCGATCCGGCGCGGGTGACGACGAGGGTGGGACGGTCGTGGGCCGAGTTCGCCGCGTCCCGGCCCATGGAGGGCATGGACATCGGCATCGTGCCGCTGGAGGCGCGTGACTACAACCGCGCCAAGTCGGCGCTGAAGGGCATGGAGTACGCCGCCTGCGGGATCCCCTTCGTCGCCAGCCCGAGTCCCGAGTACGTCTGGCTCGACTGCGGCGTGCTGGCGGGGGCCTCCTTCGAGGACCAGTCCCCCGCCGCCTGGCAGGCGGCGCTCGAGCGTCTGCTCGACGCCGACGAGCGGGCCCGGATCGCCCGTCTCCAGTCCGTCCGGGTGGCGGCGGAGGACATCGGTGTCCGTGGCGTCGAGTGGGAGCGCCTCTATCTCCGCCTGTGCGACCGGCCGGGGTACGAGGCGCCGGCGGCCCTGCCCACGTAGCCGCGCCTACCGGGCGCCGAAGACCACCGGCGCCGACTTCACCCCGGCGATGACCGGTGACGCCGTGCGCACCACGTCGCCGGCCGGGGTGATCGAGTCGAACCGGGCCAGGAGTTCCTCCAGGAGGATGTGGCCCTCCACCCGGGCCAGGACGGCCCCGATGCAGAAGTGGGCGCCGAACCCGAAGGCCACGTGGGGGTTGGGCTCCCGGGCGGCGTCGAACCGGTCGGCGGTCGGACCGAAGGCGGCCTCGTCGCGGTTGGCCGAGGCGTACAGCATGAGCACCGGTTGGCCGGCGCCCAGTCGTCGTCCGCCGAGCTCGACTTCCCGCGTGGTGGTGCGCATGAAGGCCACGACCGGCGTCGTCCACCGGAGCATCTCCTCGACGGCCAGGGCCAGGGCGCGGGACACGCCGGACGCCGAACGCTGCGCCAGCGACGCCCACTCACCCGGCTGGTCGGCGAAGCCGACCAGGCCGCCCGACATCATGTTGCGGGTCGTCTCGTTGCCCGCCACCAGCAGCTGAACCAGGAACATGCCCAGTTCCGCGTCGGTGAGCCGGTCCCCTTCGACCTCGGCCGCACCCAGCTCCGAGATGATGTCGTCGCGTGGTGACGCCCGCCGATCGGCGGCCGCCGCCAGCAGGTAGGTGACCATCTCCGCGCTCAGGCGGTTGCGCTCCTCCTCGGGCCAGTCGGTGGCTCCGGGGATCACCGCCTCCGACCACCGGAAGAAGGTCGGCCACTCGTCCTCGGGCACACCGAGGAGGTCGCTGATGACCTGGAGAGGAAGGGGCACGGCCAGCTCGGACACCACGTCGACGGGCACACCGGGCTCGATCCGCTCCACCAGGGCCCGCGCCCGACGGCGGATGCCGGGCTCCAGTGCCCGCATGTAGCTCGGCCGGAACCCGGGCTGGACCAGGGACCGGTAGCGGGTGTGGTCGGGCGGGTCGGTGTGCATCATGGTGGGCGGGGTGGCGTATTCGGACCCGATCTCGAAGGTCATGATCCCCTTCGCCGAGCAGAACGTCGCCGGGTCGCGGGAGACGGCCACCACCTCCTCGTGGCGGCTGACCATCCACAGCCCGAGCGTGTCGTTCCGCGCCACCGGGGCCTCGGCCCGCAGCCGGGCGTACAGCGGGTAGGGATCGCCGGCGTAGACGGCGGGATCGAGCAGCGGGTCGGTCAGCGCCGTCTCGTCCGCCCCGCCGGCCGGGGCGACGGCCGTCACCCGGAGATGACGCCGGTCGGGCCGTCGTCGTCGACCTCGAGGCTGATCATGCGGGCTCCCTCCCCTGTCGCGGGACCGGGTGGCGCGGGGTGCCTCCTCCGACTCCCCGACCCGGAAGCAGCCAGTCTGCCGGAACCGGACGGGGGCCGCCATCCGGCGTCCGCCATCCGGCGCCCGGCCGACCCCGGCGCCGGTCCGACTCCGGAACCGTTGTCGATGCCTCAGTAGGGGCCGATGCGCTGGTCCGGGCTGGCGTCGACCTGGACCTGGCCGTGGGTGGCGACGAAGGAGGTCCACTCGGCGCCGGTCCACCAGCGGTACTGGAACCGACCGCTCGGGTCGGGATGCCAGGCCGGCGGCGACCCGCCCGCGGCCGGCGGCGCGGGCGGGGGCGGAGGTGGTGCGGGTGCCACGGGTGCCGGGCGGCCACCGGGTTTGGCGGCACCGCCGTGGGCAGGCCGGGGATAGGCCGGAAAGTCGGAGCCGACGCTGCGGGACGGCGCCGGCGGCGCCGTGGCCGGCCCGGCCCCGAACGGACCGATGGGCGTCTGGGTGGAACGACGCACCTCGGCCCGGTGGGCGATGATCCACAGGATGAACCCGAGCGGGAACCACACGAACCAGATGATCGCCCAGCCGATGGACGGGAGCCCCCACGGCGTGCGCCCGAGGTTCCGCTTGTCGGTTTCCGCCAGGTGGTAGCCCAGTACTCCCATGGCCACGTCGAGGACCAGGCCGATGGCCAGCTGGGGCCCACTGAAGTTCACCACGTACCGCAGGATACGCCCTCCCGGGCGCCGTCCCGCCCTCGGGTGGCGACCCGGCCCGGTCCCGGGCCCCGGGGGTACGTTGGGCGGGTGACCGTGCCCACCGCCGATC
>Ga0209698_10002594_pt1 | contig 20391 bp, 26 predicted proteins | sample LitLauG_LLR_2012_FD_187203 | JGI IMG/M metagenome (GOLD analysis project Ga0209698, IMG submission 187203) | Freshwater sediment microbial communities from Pennsylvania, USA - Little Laurel Run_MetaG_LLR_2012 (SPAdes) (version 2) | ecosystem: Environmental > Aquatic > Freshwater > Creek >...
AAAGCGAAGCCGGGAAGAACGCTGCGGCGAGCAGGAGCAGAAAAGAACCGAAGTATCGCAAAAACCCTCTCCCGCGTTCTAAAGATCAATAACAGAGTGAAGTGTACCACTTAATCAAGGCAAGGTAAAGGGAGTTTAAGACTCTAAGGTACGTTGTACGTACTGGCACTGTCCCGTTTAAAGCAGCCAGCCTGCGAAGCTGGCTTCCTTTCAGCACCGGTGGTATTCATCATCCCGGAGCTGCTTGCCGCAGTTGCGGCAGCGCCGCGGTGGGGTGTGCTCGTCCATGTGGTGCTTCAGGCTGGAATAGGAACGGAAGCCGCGCCGGCATACTGGACACTGAAACGGGCGATCGGCCGAGCTCATGACTGGCTCCCTTTCGGCGCCAGTTCGCTGGTCGGCATTGCCGGGCCAGTTCTGCAGCTGGTCGGCCAGGCCGTTGACGGCCTCCTCGAAGCAGGCGCCGTAGCTGTACAGGTCGGCCAGTGGCGCATAAGCGACGTAGAGGCCTTGAACCTTCCGGGTGATGGTTGGGTTGTCTGCGGTCATGGGTATGGCAGTTATCTTTTCGGAGGAAGTTAAATCCGTGGGTTGTCCCCTGTTCCGCCAAAGGCGGACAGGGAGTTTTTATTTTCCGGCCCCAAAGGGGCCGTTGGTTGTTACTAGTTCCCGCCGCCGAAGCGTAGCGCAGGCTACCCTGGTTTTCGGGTCGTAGGAAGCGATAGCGACCGGAGGCCCCGAAGCGTCCACGGCGATAGCCGGGGCGGGTTGACGCTTGCGGCAACCCGAGCGCAGCCGCCAGCGCTAGCGGTCGAACAAAGTTCGGAGGCGGGGAAAGCAGGGTAGCCTGCGCTAGCAGGCGGCGGGAACTAGTTGATTTTGTGGGGCGATAGCCCCAGCCAGTCCTACAGACATGTCTGTAGGGGTATTTGCAGCGGGCTGGAGCACACCTGGGGCGATAGCCAAAGGTGCTTACAGCAGGTGGTCGTCAACTTTGGTGGCGCTGGTCGGAGCCGGTGAAACATCGGCCGGCGGCGCTAGTTGCGGGGTGCTCAGGATAGCCTGGATGTCGCGGGCAACTGCGGTGACACTCCCCTGCTCCGGCTCTGTCGGCGGCGGTTCAAACTGCCAGCCATTGGCGATCATGGCGCGCATCCGGGCCCGGATTGCGCCTTCGTGAATGGCGTTGGCGTCTTTTTGCTTGGCCATAAAGGGGTGATCCTTGAACATTTCGGCCTTGGCCTGGTCTAGGAGGGCCTGGTGGGCTTCTGGTGGCAGGGCGGCCAGCTGCTCGTCGGCTTGCCGGCGGGCGGCGTCTTCCTCGGCTTTAATTCTGGCCTGCTGCTCGACAATAGCCTGTTCCTGGGCTAATTCCGCCTGCTGCCGGGCTTTTCTGGCCGTGGAGGTCTCGAAAGTGGCTGGCGGGGTGATTCTCCCCTGTAAAAGCGAAATATAAAAGCCGGGGGGGTTGGTGAACTTGCCGGGCTGCTGGCTGATTTGGTAGTCGCCCCAATCGAGGCTGTCGAGGACCGGAAAATTCGCCGGCAGTTGAGCCAGGATCTTGCGGGCTTGGGCTTCGGTCACTCCCCTGCTGGTCAAGGCCTCCAGTTGGGGGTGATCTACGGCGGGCTGCAGGGGTAGCGATTTCTGCCGCGGCCGCCGGCGTGGGCTGTTGCCTGCCGACATTTGTCCGGCTGCGGGCGGCCGGAGTTTTTTTCCGGTGAAGGTTGCATACTCGTTAAACGCTCTTGGTCCTGGGGTGAATACCATCCACCAATCGACACTCCCCTGCTCGTCGGTGGTCTGCTCGTAATGCAGCTTGAGCATGTAGCCTAACTTCAGATGAGGTCTGTGCACTTTGTACATCTGCTTTTTGACCTGGTCGAAAGTGTCATAGCGGAGCTGGGGCGCCCGCTTGCAATATTCCGAGTAGCGATAGCGCGCGGTCGGCTGGTTGTTTTTGATCGCGCCGTAAATGGCGTAACTGATGAGCTCGTAAAATCGGCGGGACGTGGGCGGAAGTTGGGCCTTGTAGTTGTAATCCAGTGGTCTGGTGGGAGCTTTTGACCACGCGGCGAAATACGGGTCGTTGAGGTTTACAAGTACCTCGTTGGCTTTGGAGCCGTCCGGAAGTTTCTGACCAAAGAAAAAAATGCCGTACGGGCTGAAGGTGCCTTGCAGAGTGTACTCTCCCCCATCGCTGCCGCGAAACTTGATGAAACAGTCGATGAGAATGCCGGCGTTTTGCTGGAGGGCTTTTTTGATGCGGTTGGTGTTTCGGGTCTCGGCGTCCTCTGCCCCGAGCCGGTGGGCTACGTCGTTCAGGCTTTTTAAGGAAATGAATTTTGGGAAGGGCCGGTTGGTGCGGCGGGCTTCTTCAAACGCTTCCTCGATCGCGCGTTCGATTACCAGAGTGTGGACATCGTAGGCCAGTTGTCTGGCTGGGCCATGTTTTTCGTTATACGAGACTTCCCATTTCTCCTCAATCTTTCCATCCGGCGTTCGCCTGTTGATGTTGATTTGGGGCCGCGGTCCAGTCTTTGACAGTATGTGTAGCGGTAGGCGTGAAAAAACCGTCTCGGTCCTAATTGGATCGATTTCACTCCCCTGCTCTGGAACTGATAGGCTGACTACGATGGGATCGGGCGGGTTTGTGTTTTGGACGTTGGTTTCTGTGTCCATGACTGGGGGTTAATGGTTCAGCATCACCAGTTGACGTGTTGTTGTCTGGTTTATAGTCTAATACAGTTATCAAAGTAGCGCAAGAAAAATCCCTTTGCTATCAGCAGGTTCCGGCATTTTCGTCTCTCCAAGGTGTGAAGAGCGTCTCCCGAATGTGTGAAGTTCGTCTCTCCAAGGTGTGAAGAGCGTCTCCCGAATGTGTGAAGTTCGTCTCTCCAAGGTGTGAAGAGCATCTCCCGAATGTGTGAACCTTCAAACTGGTTCGGGTTAGACAAAATGGAGTTTAGGGCGGGGTTGGGAAAACGCAAGGCTGGCCCCTGATGAGTCCTCACGGCTGAAGGCTGCTGACAAACGGAAAACTGGCCCTCAGTTCCTTTCGCAATAGCCGTGTGCTCTACCGGCTTTACCTGTCGTCCTTCCGTTTGTAGAGGGCGACAGTTAGAGAGAGGGAAGTCTCCCAGGAGCCAGTAAAAGTATTTTACCATAACATAAGTTGCTGAAAATGCAAAAGTTACCTAAACTATCCACACCTAGACATCAGGAGGATTTTAAGATGGCAATGTGGGTAGATTTTAAAGCGATTAAGGCGGTGGTGGGTCTCCAGGCGGTGCTTGATCGGTACGGCGTCAAGCTGAGGCCCAGCGGCAAAAATGAACTGCGCGGACCTTGTCCAATTCACGGCGGGCAAGAGCGAGACTGCTTTCACGCCAACACGGCAAAAAATAACTTCAACTGCTTTGCGCCATCCTGCCAAGCGCACGGTAACGTACTGGATTTCGTCGCGGCCATGGATGGGTGTTCAGTGCGGGATGCGGCGCTGCGTTTGAGCGAGTGGTTTGCCGTTTCACGCGATCAGCCGGCCGGCTGGGTGCCGGCGACTGGCTCAGAACTGGCTCCGGAAAAAGTAGGGGACAGGGGAGAGCCGAACAAGCCGCTGGCGTTTCAGCTCAAAGGCGTCGATTATGCACATCCGTATCTGACGGAGCGTGGGATCACCAGGGAGACGGCGGAGGCCTTTGGCGTCGGCTTCTTTTCTGGCAAGGGGTCCATGGCTGGCCGGGTGGTCATCCCGATACACAACGACCGCGGCGAGCTGGTGGCTTATGCTGGCAGGAGCATTGACGGCAGCGAGCCGAAGTACAAACTGCCGGTGGGATTCAGAAAAAGCCAGGAGCTCTTTTGTCTGCATCGGGCAACGAGTCCGGAAGGCCGGGGGGTGGTGGTTGTGGTCGAGGGATTTTTCGACTGCATGAAAGTCTGGCAGGCGGGCTTCCCAGCGGTGGCGCTGATGGGCTGCTCGTTGAGCGGGGAGCAAGAGGAATTATTGGCGGCTCACTTCCGCGGGGCCTGGCTGATGCTCGATGGTGATGAAGCCGGCCGGAAGGGGACAGCGGAAATCTTGCCGTGTCTTTCGCGGCGGATGTTCGTCAAGGTGGTGGAGCTGCCAGATGGCAAGCAACCAGACCAGCTCTCAAACGGCGAATTAGCAGCGTTGCTCACATAGCAAGCCGGTGAACAGTCGAGGACTGTTCACCGGTGTTTTTTATATCGGCCCTTCTTTATTTCCGGCCTTTTAGGCCGGGGGTGGGTGGGAGCCGCCGACCTGCCCTGTTTCCTGCGAGCAAAAAAAAAGAGAGGGGCTTCCGCTTGGCGGAAGTCCTCTCGCTGTTTTGGTTTTAGAGCTTGATGTGCAGCGCTTCTTCGAGCTTTTGAAATTTGCGCTCAAAGGTCTTTATCTGGGTGGAAACGTCGAGCTGCTGCCGGAAGTTTTCAAAGCCGCCCGCAACTATCCGGGCCAGCTCGGCCTGGGATTCGTCGATGCGGGCGATGATGCGCTTTTCGCTGGCGGCAAGTTCGTTTTTGGTCGCCAGGCTTTTGAGTTCCTGGTCAAAGTGTTCTTTGGTGAGTTCCATTGAAGTGCTTGTTAATGGTGAGGGAAGCATAGGACGGAAAGAAAAAACGGTCAAGGCTGCGGGGTGGGCTTTGCCCCGCAGCCCTGCTTTCCGTCCTCAGCGCTGAAATTGGCGCAGGAGGTCGAGAATGAAACCGACCTCAAACCCGATTAGGCCGGTATAGGCCAGCTCGAAGAATTTGCGCCAGTTCATCGTTGTGCCCTTCCGGCTGCAGCGTGCTGCATTTCCTTTCTGACGTGGCCGGCGCCGGCGCGACAGCCGTTCTTGTAGCTCTCCAGCACCTTGGCGCGGATGGCTTGTTTGACCTGGTCGAGTTTTCTCTGCGCATCTTCAAAAGACTCGTCGGAGTCCTCGTCGCTGTAAACCAGCGGGGAGATGACGTTGGCGTCGCTCCACTGGTCGAGGTCTTCCATGAATGATGTTTTTTGTTCGGACATATGTTTGTCCCTTTCGGCAAGCCTGAATGCTTTGGCAGCGGGCAGCTTACCTTGCTCACTGCGGCCCTGGTCTAGCGGCGGGGACGCCCGAGCCTGTCAGAGCCGATAGGCTTCCGTTGTTCAAGGGGGCTTTGCAGCGATTTATGGTCAGCCGGTCACCGAAGGGGACAGGAGGGACGGCGGACGGATAAAGAAGCAAAAAGCCCCCTCAGTCGATAGAAGGGGCTTGACGGGCTTGGGGTGCCGCTACAATTAAAAACCCGTGAGCAAGGAAGCGGGCCTGGGGCCTCCGGTGTCCTGGTGTCTGGGCAGGTCGGCGGGGGATAGCTGGGCCGATTCAGCATTAGATATAGAAACGGCGTTACTGCACAACTGTGCAGGAACGATGTGTAAGGGGAAAATTAGCAGCGGTGGAGGGAAAAACTTTGCGGTGCTTAGGGTTGCGTCTCGCGGAGTAGCTTTTCGTGGATGGCTTCAAGTAGCCAGCGGTGGCGCGGGGTCTTGATGGGTTGAGCTTTGACGGCTGCGTCGATGTGGTGGAGCATGGCGGCTGGAATCCGGAGCACCACGGGCATGGTGGCTTCGTCAGTAGCCTGCCCTGCTGCGCCTTTTGGGGTTCCGCCGCGGCTTATAAGCTCCTCAATGTCCACGGCCGGCGTGGTGGCTGCGCTGGCTTTTGGTTTCCGTGCGATCGCCATTAGGCCCTCACGCTTTCTGTCGGTGATTCCACATTGATATCAAACAGATATCTATATAACATCAGCATTTCTTCGCTGGCCTTGGGATCAGGGGGTTTAAGCTCGGTCACGGCCTGGCCGTGGGCGGCGGCATTGCTGAAGGCTTTGCGAGAACCTAAAGGCGTATCAATGAACGCCAGGGAGTCGGTTTCCTTGAGAACGTCCACGGCTTCGGAGTTGTCCTGGCCGCGGGAGTCGGCACGATTGAGAAACGTGTAGGCCTTAAGCTTGGGGTTTGCTGGTTGCATCTCGGCGACCAGGGTGCCTACTTTCTCCAGGGTCCAAACGTCGAACGAGCGGGGGACAAAAGGCACCAGTAGAACGTGAGCCACGGTTAGAGCTGCGCGCTGGCTGGTGGTGTCCCGGCCGCCCGTATCGATGATGATGTCCTGGTATTTGTCCATGAGTCGCTGAGTCTGGCTCCGGACTGCCGCGCCAGTCAGCTTGATGCTGGTGTAGCCGGCATTACCGTCCATGCGCTCGTTGCGCAAGATGGTGAAGTCGGTCGCGGTCTCCTGGTCGTCGGCGTCGATGAGGAGCACGTCTCGGCCCTCGCTGGCGCGCATCACAGCCAGGTTGGTTGCAACGGTAGTTTTGCCGCTGCCACCCTTGATACCGCCTACCACAATGATCATGATGTCATCCTGAAATCTTAATGGTAGCAGAAAGATATCACTTTAGAATCAAAACCAGAGGCGGGGAAGTAAGGTAGTACGGGCGGAGGGAACTAAAATTTCTTCTTGATCTGAATAACTACAATACGGTATCCGAGCATCACAAACAGCACAAACGCCAGCAGTTCAGCGGCTACCGTTTGCAGATCGCGGATCGTGCCGACAATGAGTTGCATAGAGATTCCTCCTTTCGACGAGAGCGTAAAACGCAGGAGCTTTTTTTGAAACTTGGCGTCAGGCAACGCGGCGCAGCACCCTTGCTAAGGTCGGACTCGCGCCGGAATACAGCAGTTTTGATTGAACACCGCCTTCAAGGGCGGATTGCCACCAATTTTCCTCGGCCTTCAGCAGCCTGTCCCCGGACAACCTCCGTCCACAGCTTTCAAAGGGACCGGGAAAGGACGGGAGTTGATAGCCATGGTATAGCTTCGTCTCCCAGTTAATTCCGACCTTGTCCGTGTGGTTTTCAGAGGGAGTCATAACTTTTCCTGTTTCCGCCTCCCGGGGGGCGCGGGCCGGCTCGGGGCCGGCCCGGTATCCCTCGGGGCCGCACGGCGGCAGAGGCGGGCCTGGAATGGGCTTGGAGGTCCGGGTGGTCTGGGCTTCCTGCGTCTTCCTGGGGAAGGTAGCTATCGGTGCTTCCTTAGAGGACCGCCGAGGCGGGCGGCTTTGGGTTCACTTTTTGCTGCCTTCTGATAGTAACTACTCTAGCCGCAGAAGAAGTGTGACATGGCGCGGTTGAGGTGCGTTACGGTTGGCGTCGAATGTGGAACTTTCCGACGGGTGCCAGGCGGTCCTTGGACCGTGCAACGTTTTTAACTCGGGCAAAGTCTATTAATGTATAAGGACCCTTAAATACTATTTATGCGGGAGGAAGGAAAGACAGAGCAGCAAGCGCCTGGGGAGGCGCCTAGACGGTGCACCACGTTGGCCAACGTGGGACCGACCTACAGCAATGGCTGAATACCAAAGCTGCCGAGCTCGTTCGTGAGCGTGGCCCTGGAGGTCGGTTCCCAGAAAATTCCGAATTCGCCGAGAAAACCCTCACATGGGTGAGGAGGCTTGCTTGTTTTATGTGGAAGGGTAACGGGCTGTACGGCAACCGTGATGACTTCGCGGGCGGGATTATAGAACGTGCTATCCGTTACTTTCACACCTTTAACAACAAGGCGGATTATACGGCGTGGCTTTACCGTATCGCGACGAATTTCGCCAAAACTTTGCGGAAATCAGCGGCCAACGCGACACCAACGCAAACCTTGGACTGTAACAACCACGATGAAATCGAAGCGGCACATTTGCAGAAACAACACGGCCAACCACAAAGGGCAGTCATGGACGTAATTACCGGGCGCATCTATATTGAGCAGATGCTGGCACAGCTTTCTCCGGTGAACGCCGCTGTGGCACGAGAAGTCCTCCAGAACGACAGAGACCTGACGGAAATCGCTCGCGATCTAGGTGTCAAAGCCAGCACCGTGCGTGTAAGATTTAACCGGGCAATACGCCAACTGAGTGAAATCCGGTCAAGGACATCGCATGAAGCTTAGCGCGAGTAGTACGCTGTCGCGCGGTATTGGGTAGTAACCTGACAAAGATCGGCCCCCATCCTAATTTAATGGATGGGGGCCGCTGTTTTGTGGTACTTATATGGTTTAAATCCTTAAGGGGTGAATGGATCGAGATGGCTCAGAAGCGGCAAGCCGCAGAAGAGAAATTTTACTGTATGAAGACAGATGCTTCCTGCACCGACAAGAGGATGGGCAGTCTGCTGGCGCGGTATCTAGTTGGTGAGCTGGCTCCCCTGAAAGAGGCCGCATTCGAAGCCCATCGCCAGGATTGTGTCGCTTGCGGGACAGCGGTTTTGAACTGGCAAAATCTCAAAGCTGCGGCGTCATATTTTTCGGTCCAGTGTTTTCATTCAGCCGACTGAATAAGTAGCGATATTCAGCGACCGGACGAAACAGCCATGTGAGGTGGCTTTAAAAGAGGAGCGAGCTGCAACAGTTTGCTTTTCCTCTTGCAGCTCGTGTTCTTCGTCCAGCAGGCTGGGTCCAAATGGATGCATGGAGAACCTTAGACCTCCCCTGAGCACCTTAAGTAGGCGATGAGATTCCTCGCGTTATAGACAGCAGTATTGCAGGCGACGCAACCGCGTCTATGGCGGTCGAAGGCGCTCCTCTTGGTAGCTGTCAGATTGTTCAACAAATAGTCGGCCAAAAGCGAACCCAGTTTTTGATTCGTACAGCGGGCGTCCGTTCGAACGATAAAGAACTCCTCCTTGGAGCGTATACTCATAAGTTTTCACCTCGCGGGCTGCAACCGGAGCCAATCTGGGAGAATTGTTTAGATCAGCCGGGCTGCGGAACAGCTAGCAGGTGGATTTTTTATCTGGCCAACTACCTTAAGCGAGGTCATTGGTGCGGTGCCTTTACTTCTTTTTGGGACTGCGCACCATAAAACCGATGGCGCGGGTGACGGGCGGGTTTTTGAGCTTCTGGATGTCCTGGACTACAGAGACTAGAATCGAGGTGTGCTCCTGGAGGGCGCGGGCGTGCTGTTTTTGGCTGGCTTCAATCTGTTCGATTTTGCGGGCGAGTTCGCTGTTGGTGGCCAAGAGTTCGCGGAGTTTGACGAAAGCCCGAACGATAAGGATGCTCATGTGCACGGCGCGGACGCTGTTGAGCACAGCCGATAGCATGGCCACGCCGTGCTCGGTGAAGGCCAGGGGCGCGTACTTGGAGTAACGGCCACGTCCCTTTTCTAAGGTCACAATTTGTGACCTTAGAGCGATCGCTTCCTCCTCGGTGAGTTGAAACATAAAATCGCCGGGGAAGCGGTGAGCATTGCGGCGGACGGCTTGGTTAAAGGCTTTGGTGGGCACTTGGTAGAGTTCGGCCAGATCGGCATCGAGCATAACCTTCTGGCCGCGGATAAGGTAGATGCGGCGCTCGATGAGCTGCGCGGGCACAGGGAGTTGGTCGGCGGGGTTGTCTTTGGACATTTGGGAAATGGTTGTTAAAAATTTGGATCTTGCACGGGAAGCATAACAGGAATTCAGCCAGCTGAGAAGACTGGCTCAAGCCGGCGCCGCTGCCGGCACGGGAGAATTTTCCTCATCGGTCAGCCGGTGCAGGCTGCGGTCAGGCAGGGCCCAGATGTCCTGGAGGACGATCTCGGGGGTGTCCAGGTACCGGGCTGGTTGCGGCAGCTGGCCGTCTGTGGTTTCACCGGTGAACACGGGAGAGATCGTAAACCAGAACAGGCCGGCGCGTCGCTGTGGGCCTGCCACGAGCGGGTGGCCTACCAGGTCCATGAGCTGCTGGCCTCTGGCCTCATTGGTCGTCTCGATTAACACGGCTCTAACCGGGTGGATCCCGAAAGCCTCCTGGTGGCCCTGCTGCTTTTTCACGAGCTGATAGTAAGCCCGCAGTTTTTTCATAAGGTCAGTGGTAGTCATGGTGCCGCGGTCGGCCTCGTAGAGATAGTGGACAAGCTGCTGCTCGGCCGGCCGTTCAGTAAAGTGCAAGGTGAACAGCGCGTCCGGCTCCACGGGTAGCCGTTCGGTCTCAAAGTCGTGCTCTTGCCAGAGGTATTCATTGCCGGCGCCCCGACTGGCCTTGATCTTTTTGACCTCGACCTTATAGCCAGCAAGTTCTCCTCCCTGGCGCCATTGCTCGAGCGCGATCTTGTCGGCGCTGTTTTTGCAGGCCAGCTCAAGCATAAAATGCAGGCGGGAAATCATCAGGGAGTGTTTCAAAAAACCCAGCTGCATGTGCTGGCCGCGGACGGCCGCAGCCGCGTAGTCTTTCTGGCGGTGCTGCTTGAGCTCGTCGATCATGGCCGGGTGGATCTCCAGGCCTCGATGGCTGGCCAGCAGCTCCAGGGCGGCCTTGTTGTCGAGGTAGTAATAAAACTCCGAGGGCGGGATGCCTGGGAACGCCCAGCGGTTGACCAGGTGCGCTTTATAAAGCTTCAGCAGGCGGTCGCAGGTCACGCGCTGGTTGCCGTCCACCAGGCGGACCAGCTCGGAGGTAGGGGAGAAGCGATAGCGCAAAATCGCCTTTAGCAAGTCGAGGTCGCGCTCACTGATGGTGATGGCGGCCGGCTCGACGGTTCTGCTGAATTTGTTGTAGGTCTTGCGGGGCATGGGCGAGAAAAAATAAAACTGGCTCCGAAAAAAAAGAGGGGAGTCACAGGTTGCGATTCCAAAGAGGCTTCAATTTTGGTTTCGGCTGCGGGGCTTCCTCCTCGGCGGGCTGTGCTTCTACATCGATGGTTTGAGGGGAAGCGTCCAGGGCCAGCATTGCTTTGGCATCGGCAATCGTTTTTAGTAAAGCAGTTTCTTGGGCTGCGATCAAGGTGTCAACTTCAGCCACGGGCAGGGCGTTGTTTGCGGTGAGCAGTTTGTCCTCGTACCTGCGGAGGTTTTTTTCTGAGGTATAGAAGTGCTCGACCTTGGGCACGAGCATAGGCTCGGCTTCCTCGTTGTGGATTTTGATAAAGCAGTGGCGGGTGTACTGCTCCATCAGGGCGGCCGTCAGTTCCGTGAGCTGCTCTTCGATGGTGTAGTACTGCAAGGTGGAGAGCTCGGTAAATGGCATGGGCACAAAAACCGGGATATCGGCCACGGATTCTGAGTCGCCGTAGCTGTCTGAGCTGGAGGAACCGCTCCCGCTCATTCTGCTGGTGCCGGAACTGTCGCCGGTGCTGCGGCCGACGGGAGTACCTGAGGCAAACCATAGATCGGGCCCAAAGAACTCACCGCTGGTGCTGCCAGAAAATGAACCACTGGCTGTATTCTCGCTCCAGCCTGATGAACTGCTGCGGCTAGTGCCCTTGGTGTAGACCTGGCGGCGTTCCTCCTTGGGCCAAAACTTCGTCTGGTAGATGGCAACTTTTATTTTCTTCGGATCAAGTTTGCGGATGAACATGTGCTTAGCGAGCATCACGGCGCTGTCTTCGGTCAGGCCGCCGAACACGGCTTTGATGCGGCAGTTGGTGAGCACGTCAGCGATAAGCTCGTCCTCCAACTGCTCAAAATACTGGTGGGCCAGGACCATGAACAGGCCAAACTTGCGCGCTTCGGCCAGAGCTCGCGCAATGGTTGGGCTGACGAAATTCTGGAATTCGTCCATGTACAGGTAGTAGGGCTTGGGGTCTCGGCCGCGATCGTCTTTCTGCCGGCGCCTGGCGCATTCAAAAAACTCGTTGACCAGCAGAGCACCAAACACCCGCGCGTCTTCATCAGAGAGTTGGTCGCTGATGGCTAAATTGACGAGCAGCACCTTGCCTTCATCCATGACGGCTTGCAGGTCCAGAGTGTGATCAGTCAGCCCCATGCAGCGGATCAGGGCAGGGGAGGTTAAAAACCGAAACAGCCGGTTCTTGGCAGAGAGGATTTCATCACGCCACTCTTTGGCTTTGAGCTGCTGCAGCTCGCGCCACTCTTTCTGAATCAGCGGTGTTTGCAGGTGGTCGATAAGGTGCTTACGGATGTGATGAGCGTTGAAGTCAATGAGGTGCTGCATCTGGGGCAGGGCCAGGTTACGATCCAGCATCACGGTGTAGATTAGCCGCAAGGTGCGTTCCAGCGTGGGGGGTTTGGTCTGTGTTCTCCACGTTCCAGGCGTGCATGGTGGCGGCAATGCGGCCGGCGACTTGAATGGCCACGCCGCTGTCGCTGACTTTCTGAAAGGGGTTGAAGCCGACGATACGCTCCCCGGCCGAGAGGTTGAGTAGAACTATGTCGCGGTTCAGCACGCGATGGGCACAGTAATTGACTACATCGTTATACAGTGTGCCGTGGGGATCAAGCAGGCAGAAGCCCTGGCGATTGCGCAAGTCGCCGCGGATCATCCATTCCAGAAATTTGCTCTTGCCGCTGCCCGAGGAGCCGATGACGTGCATGTGGGTCTTGCGGTCGTCCGGATCAAGTCGGATGGGTCGCCTTAAGGCGTCGTAGCCCAGGTGAAGAGTAGTCATAACAGCTTGGCCCAGCGTTCGTATTCGCGCTCCAAAGCAGCGTCGATGGCATTGACTCTCAGCATGCGTTCGTCTTCGTCTTGGAGCTTCAGGGCACCCTGCTTCTGCGCTTTAAGGTCAGCCATGCGCGCCTCGCAGGCCTGCCTGTCCTTGGCCCTTTGTTCCTCGGGTGTCAACTTGGCCTCCGGCTTAGAAGAGGTTTTAATGCCCTGGATTTGCTCATCAAGTTGCGCGATTTCCAGCTCCAGCTTCCTCTGCTCCCGCAAGGCCTCCAGTTTCTCTTTCTGGTTGAGTACTCGCTTTTTTACGTCAATCTCTTCTGTCTCCAGCTCGATGGTCTTGATGCGTTTGGTCTTCTCCAGGCTCAGAAGTTGCAGATCATCGACAGTTTGCTGAAACTCCTTAGCCAGCTTGAGTTGCTCGATTTGGGTTTTGAGGAATTGCAGCCGTTTTTGGGCGGTACGATCGTCCTGACGAACAATCCAGCGCTCTTTTACGGAGTCGATGTAGTGGGGGATGAGGCTTGGCCTTTGCTCCCGGAGTTGTTGAAGCTGGCGGGTAATTGCCAGTTCGTCCCACTGGGTCGGAATGGAAATGTTCGACTGCATGTCTAGCGCTCCTGGGTTGTAGGGCTGAAGTGCGCCACCAGGCTCTCTGGCGCCGGCGGCCTGTTTTTTGTTTGCGGACACCATTAAACCAATCAGGAAGCAGGCCGCCGCGAGAATCAGAAATACGGTCCACATTTCCATAAAACACCCTTACTTGTTTTTGCAGCCCTCGTTGAGTGCGCGGATTACTTCATCGCGGTCGTGCATCTCGCGGGCGACCTCTAACGCCGTACGCTGCGGCGTGTTCCCGGTGCCTTTAATATCGCAGTCAGCGCCGGAACTAAGTAAAATTCGCGTAACATCAGGGCGGTTGGATATCGCGCTGAGTATCAGGGGCGTGGTGCCAGTCGAGTCTCGCGCATCAACCTTGGCTCCAGATTGCAGCAACAGCACTACTACGTCGCGGTAGCCGCGAGCAGCGGCGATGTGGAGCGCAGTAATCTTCCCAGGTGTCGTGGCTAGATTGACATCTACCCCTGACTGTAGAGCCATTCTAATCTGATCGACATCTCCTTTTATCACCATCTGCGCCCATGCGTTCGCATCAGTCAGCTGTGGCAGTGGTGTTGTCACGGTCGGCGTACCGTCCGCGGGCGGATTGGAAGCGGGCACATTCACGGAGCGGACAAAAACGCTCGTCTCGTCCGCGTCGGGGCGACCGTCCAGGTAATGCGAATGTTGGGACAGTGTTACCCGCCCAGTCTGGGGGTCGAAGGAAAACAGCCATCGGCGAGTGGCAACTTGTTGATTCCATAGCACCGAGTACGTGTTAGTCTGCGCACTGTATACCGAAGCAGGAGCCTCACCCCAATCGTAAGGTTGGGACCTGCTCCAAGCATGTACCATTTGCACATCTGCCTTAATCTTAATAAAGGCAAATTTGGCAAGGCCATGACTGTTTGGGTCTTGATTTATCCAAGTCTCAATAATCGGAAATCCTGGCGGCAAGGGCTCTTCGGGGACCGAGTGAAGAGGACTTGAAGAGGGCAGTGGAGGGGTTTCAGGTCGCTGTTCCGGCGGTCCCTGAACGGTCGGTACTGGTCGTGAAGGGTTCGGGACAGTGGCTGGGCTAGAGACCACGGCGGCCTGAATGTTGGCTTGTTGGGGTCGGTGAGCAAAATACAAAATCCCACTTATAACCAAAAACACCCCAGACAAAACGAACCAAACACCCCGAGTCATACTTCGATACCCTGTAAAAGATGAGATACATCGCGGACACTTTTAAGGTAGAATATACCTTACGAAAGGGTCCTAACCATGAAAGCAGTCCCATCGCCAAGACCGGGTAACTACCGGCTGTGGCAAGTAGACCAGCCGGTAACGAACAAATACGAGCGCTGGCGCAAACAAGCCGTACTTTTAAAACTATCCAAGAGGGCCAAACAGAAGCTGGAATGGTTCATTTACTATTACAGCAAGGCCCAACAGAAAGCCTTAGTCACCTGCCGCTATTTTGGCATTGGCAAGACAGCTTTTTATAAATGGCTGGCCGTGTTTGACGAAACTAACTTAAGAGCCCTAGAGGAAGGTAGTCGGGCTCCCATCTGCCGCAGGACTCGTCTCCTAGAGCCAACTATTGAGCAGAAAATCTTAGCTTTGCGCAAACTCCACCCCGAATACGGCAAAATGAAGCTGAGGGTCCTGTACCAGTTCCACTATGGAGACAGCATCAGTTCCTGGCAGTGCCAGCTGGTTATTGAAAAATATCATTTACAAAGGACAGTCGACAAAACCACCCGGTCCTTCAAAAAACAATCTTTGTCTAAGCGGAGAATCCAGCAGCTGAAGAAACAGGCCACACCCGGCTTTCTGGCAGCCTTTGATAGCATTATCCTTTACTGGAACGGTAAGACTGTCTACATTGTTACGGCTATTGATACAGTCAGTAAGATCGCCTGGGCCCGGGCTTATACCACCCACAGCTCAGCTACCACTAAGGATCTGTTCCAAAGGCTGTATGCTTTAGTCTTTGGAAACATTCACAACGCCCTCCAGGACAACGGCAGTGAGTTTGAGAAGCACTTTGAGAAGCTTTTAGCCTCCATGGACATTCCCCAATACTTTAGTCGGGTAAAAACTCCCAAAGACAATCCTGTTTGCGAACGATTTAACCGTACCGTCAAAAGTGAATTCCTCAGAATGGGCAACATGACCTCGGATCTACAGGAATTAAACCGCAGGCTAGCCAAATGGCTAGTGAAGTACAACTTCTACCGCCCCCACCAGACGCTTAATTACCAGACACCAATAGCTTACTATACCCAATATTTACAAAAACAGTACTTGTCCGCGATGTAGCCTTCCAGTACATACCCTTGACTAATATCCTTTGTTATGTTATAGTTACACGACTATTCCTGCTCTTTTGGTCGGTCCAACAGAGACTCATCACTTCCCAAAAAAAAGCCGGAGGTGGCGATGCTCTCAAGACCAATCAAAAGGAGAGGCCACATGAGTTTTTTCACGCGTCAGCCTGCGACTGCCGGGACGAAAAGTCCGATGTCAGAAGCAGACAACATTATCCTGAATGCTGGGCGAATAGCAGAGCAGACCATGCTCGACTGTTTCAGCCAATCAGCGGCGTTCTGGACCGCGTACCGTCGCAAACAAGCGGCGGACCTGGAGCGGGACTTCCCCGGCTACCAAGAAGACTTGAAGCGGCACCGGGCCGCTACTGGGCTACCGCCCCTCTGACCGCAAACACAAGCGGTCATCATAAAGCGCTCGGACTTTCCTGTCCAGCGCTTTTTCTTTTTACCTAAAAATAAAAACCGCTCAAATTTTACCACCCTGCTTTGAACGGTAGTTAAATCGCAATTCGCTCGACTTCATCAAGGGTGATCTCATCGCTGGTGCGGTCGTAGAGCTTCGTCGTTCGCGGTGATTCGTGGGCAGCGATGGCCTGGGCGTTTTCGATGGTGCCGCCGTTCTCCAAAAAAGCGGTGATGCCGGTTGCCCTGAAGGTGTGGCAGCAAGTGGAGGAGGGGAGAGCCACCTCTGCGCTGCGGCGTTTGATCATCCGGAGCACATCGTTACGGTGCATCGAGCTGCAAGTAAGCTTGCGGTGTTTGTCCACGCTGCGGAACAGCGGCGCCTTCTTCTGATCGCCAATGCCGGCAGCTGCAATATAAGCGTCCATGTAGGCCTCGGCGTTGTGGTGGGCCGGCACTTCGTGGCGCTTGCCGCCCTTCTCGTGCAGCCGGAACCACCAGCGCTTGCCGTTCTGGTAGTAATCCTCGACTTTCATACCCACCACGGCGCCCACGCGGCCAAAGGTGTAGCACATCAGGCCAATAACAGCGCGATCGCGCAGGCCCACAACGGAATCCGTCTCAATGGAATTGAGCAGGGCTCTGGCCTGGTCAGCTTTGAGCACTGGAGTCTTGCCGCGCTTCACCACGTACTTGGGGCCGCGGACAGAGGCGGCCGGGTTCATGGGCACCACCTGGCCGATAACCAGGTAGTCAAAAAGCATCCGGATGCCGGCCAGGTGTTGCTTCACGGTCGGTGCCGATTTGCTGGCGGACAGTTCCTCGATGTAGCCGGCGATGACCACGGGCCTGATCTGGTCGAGGTCGCGGATATGGCGGGCCGTGCACCAATCGAAAAATTGCGTCACGGCCTGGGCGTAAGCCGTGCGCGTATTTTTATTTCTGATGTTGGCGGTGAAAAACTCGATGAACCGCCAGGCGGCCTGCTCGCCGGCGCGCGCGATCGCGGCCGGTAGCCGGTCGAGGCCGGCGCGGCCGAGCTGGCGGGAAGGAATTGGGATGAGTTGAGTACCCATGGGAAGGAAAAATTAAGGGAGCATTCCAAAATAACGGAAGGCCTGAGCGATTAGCGGACGCTTTTCCGGCGGACACTCCTTGACTCGCTCGTCGCCTTGGCGGTTGGGTGCGCGATCCACCGGCAGCCCATAGAGCTCCTTGCAGTGGGCAATCCAGCAGGTCTCAGGCTTAAAGCCGTGACGCTGCTCAACCCATTTTCGGATCTCCTGGTAGGTCGCCGGTTGACGTTGCATAACGTCCTTTATGCTACATCAATAGAGGAGGGCTGTCAAAACACTTTTCCACAGCTCTGTTTCGGTAAAACCAGCAAAAGCGCTTAAAACAATTCTGCGCTCGCCAAAGCCGAACTGGAGCCGTTACCGCCGCCGACAATCAACACTCTGCCATTGGGCAGCAACGTAGCGGTGTGACCATATCGCGGAGTTGACATCGACCCTGCTCGGGTCCAAACCCCAGTGCCGGGATCGCGCAATTCCGCACTTGCAAGATAAGCGATCACCGGCCCACCAAATATGACCTGAACACCTCCCACAACCAGCACAGCACCGGTCGGTAGCGAGACAGCCCTATGATCGCAGCGGGCGTCACTGAGGCTGCTGCTTAGGGTGCTCGCGCCATCCGGCGCAACGGTCGGATCATAAATCTCCGTGGAGCTGGTACAAGGGTATGGCAACGACGACGTATCGCCGCCTGCAACAATCAGCACCCGGCCGTCCGGCAAGACAGTAGCCGTGGGACCGGACCTTAGCACCCGGATGGGTGCCATGGCGCCAACGGAGTTCGTAGTCGCATCATAAAACGCAACGGCTGAATACGCAGTTCCACCCAAACCGCCACCGATTGCCAAAACTCTGCCGTCTGGGATCGTCACCGCAGCAGACTTGTAGGCGCCCACGGGGATATCCGGGGTCGTCGCCCAAGAATTGGATAATGGGTCGTAAAGTTCGGACACGCCGCCGGCGCCAAGCGTGCCTGCAATGATCAATACCTTACCGTTGGCCAGTAAAATACCGGGGTCGTCGGCATGATATCCATTCATCGTGCCAGTTAGCGTAAACTGCTCAGTGACAGGATCGAATACCTCCGCTCTTTGCGAGGCTTGACCCCCAACGGGTTGACTACCGATGACCAGCACTCTGCCATCAGTCAGTTTGACTGCTGTGTGGTACTCCCTGGCCAAATTCATCGGGTGAAGCGTGTATCGCCATGTGCCGCTTTGGGGGTCAAAGATCTCAGCGGTATTGGATACCACAATGCCGTTGTAACCACCGGTAACAAGCACGGTGCCGTTGTTGAGCAGGGTGGCGGTGTGAGCTACCCTGGGTTCGTGCATGACGCAGGTCGGAGTGCATCCGCTGGAGCCTACCGCGAAGACCGGCGGACATTGAGTCCATAAATAAGCCGATTTATCGATACTAGAACATAGAGCAGCGGGTGGAGGATAGGCACTGGCAACGTTTCTTAAATTGTACGAATCCACCCTGGTTGAGTGCGGTGCAGCGTGGGTATTGTAATTGCCAGTGCCGTCCAAGGAGACTTCGAAATGCAGATGGGAATAGGAGGCTCCCGTTTGGCCGACCTCCCCAATCTTATCCCCGCGCTTTACAGTAGTCCAGGCGTATGATTGAGACTTGTATACGATCGGTTGAGCGCTGCTTGTAATGCTATGGCGGCCATCACAAGGTACTTGAGAAGTGGCCGGTAGGTCTATTTCACTCAGGTGTGCATACAAAGTGCTGTATCCATTAAGATGGTCTATTAATATGAAATTACCAAACCAGCCCACCTGACCCTTCGGAGGCGCCGTCAATGGAGGTTGGCAAGATGCTATAGCGCGGCCATCGGCCGCGGCGAAGACGGGTGTGCCCTTGGGTCTTATGGCGTCGATCGCTCCATGATAGTCCTTTTGGATATCATAAAACCAACCGTGATACAGCCGTTGCGAAGCATCAGCAAGTGGAAACGTCAGGAACGCGTCCTGGCCGGGCCCTAGTGTGCAGAACGCTAACAAGCCCAAGAGCAGCCTAAACATCGCGGTTAACCCTCCTCGGGAGTTGTGTCTAGTGGCATCACGGATTGAGTAATAGAATTATGGAGTTGACAATGCCTTCATTGCTAGGTGAATCGTTCCCGCCAATAACGACCACACCAGATGACGTTTGGAGGAAGGCGTGATAGAACTGTAGACCTGATTGCGGCTCCTGTTCAACTACAAAGAGCCATTGCCGTCCGTTGATAGTCTGCGAAGATTGAGCGATCAGCACGTCATTAGGGTCGAGCAGTATGGAAGCCAGAGGAGCATTTAGCGAAACAACAGAAATGCCCTGCCCTGCTTCTTCCTCAGAGGCGGCTGAAAGATATAAGCCATCCGAAGCATTATTGGATGAGGGCGAGGCGGTCCAGGTAGGTGGATAGGGAATGGCAGAAGGAAGGCCGGAACCAGTTTGTGTTTCGGCAACGTTCCAGACTTGTAAGGAAAGGACCCCAGACAAGACGCGTTGTAATCGTCCTTGGAATGCAGCCGACACTTGGACCTGAATTTGCCCTGCGGTGGGCTCGTTGAATGGAACCTGTAGTGTATAAACGCCATCTCCGGCAACCGCGTCTCCATTCTTACCGTCGTCATACATAACGCCGAGGATGGTCGGCTGGGTACCGGTCGCACCAAGGCGAAGCAAATTAACGCCATTTGAGATCGGCGTCGGAGTGATTGCGACTGTTACTGTCACGACGGTTGGCGTGTTGACTACAATCGTAGCAGGGGTCGCCGATGGGGTACCTACTGTCGGACTCATTACGGCCGGTAAGAACGCCACGTGCGTCTTGTCAGGGGCCTTTGAAGCGGTACTGGAGATCTGGGGCACGGGCGTAGCGTGAAGCCAGATGGCACCCAGTCCAAGAATTATGGCAAGTCCAACGGTGAAAAGAAGAGTTTTCATAAGAACCGTTTGCGGAAGGCAAACACCCCCGCGGCACTGGTTAATAATAAGAGTAGCGAGGTAGGCTCAGGCACAGTCGAAGTGTACATGGCGTCGTCCAAGACGAACGATCCCCCGAGTGGATCACCAGTGATAATGATGCTGGAGATGCCGCTGGCAAAGGAGAGTTCAAGGAATTCATTCGGGCTGCTGCCCGGATCGCCAAACAGGGCGTCATTGCTGGAGAACGCCGAAGTAGTAGAGGCTACTGCGGTGCTGGTGGCATTGAAGGCGGCGAGGGTTAGCGGCTCAAGGTAAGTAAAGTAGCCACCAAAGCTCAACACAGGTGTTGCAAACGAGATGGACATCGGCCCGCCGTCGTCGAACACCACGTTGACGCCGGAGTGGGGCGGAAACTCGAATTCGTTCAGGCTGATGCCGGTCGTAATGATGGTCGCGTTGGTAAAGGTCAGACCTGAGTACTGGGTGGTGAGGCTGGTGCTGTCAGGAAAACCCTCGAAATCGATGACGGTGGTGGTATCGGCTAAAAGCGAAGCCGGGAAGAACGCTGCGGCGAGCAGGAGCAGAAAAGAACCGAAGTATCGCAAAAACCCTCTCCCGCGTTCTAAAGATCAATAACAGAGTG
>Ga0209698_10002595_pt1 | contig 20380 bp, 11 predicted proteins | sample LitLauG_LLR_2012_FD_187203 | JGI IMG/M metagenome (GOLD analysis project Ga0209698, IMG submission 187203) | Freshwater sediment microbial communities from Pennsylvania, USA - Little Laurel Run_MetaG_LLR_2012 (SPAdes) (version 2) | ecosystem: Environmental > Aquatic > Freshwater > Creek >...
AAACTGCACCGAGGCATTGATGTCACTGTCCGTCAGTCCGTCCCCGTAGGTAAAAAGAAACTGCTCCTCCGCGATGAATGGAATTGCCCGGCGCAACCGCCCGCCCGTCTGCGTCTCCTGCCCCGTATCCAGCAGCGTCACCGTCCAGTCCTCCTCATCATGCTGGTTGTGATACGTAATCTGCGGGTTGCGCCCGAGCCGCAGCGTCACGTCGCTCGTATTCCAGTGGTAATTGCGGAAGTAATCTTTGATCACCTCTCCCTTGTAACCCAGGCACAGCACGAAATCCTTGTGCCCGTGATGCGCATACAGCTTCATGATGTGCCAGAGCACGGGCCGCCCGCCGACAGGCACCATCGGCTTCGGCCGATACTCCGTCTCCTCGCGCAAACGAGTGCCCAGACCGCCGCATAGGATGACAACTTGCATGTGTGGAAATGAATCGTGGGAAACCGGATCACTGCCACAAACCGCCGCAACCCATCCAGCGCAAACATCGCCCCCTCCATCTTTTCCCATGCGCCCAAACTTTCATCGCCGAACCTTTCACCTGCACGGCTCGTCCCCCGGTGCGCGATACAGCGGCTGAGCGGACATTCCGAGCCCAAGCGGCTTGACCACGCGGCGGATTCTCCGGAAAGTGGCCGTCTTCTGGAAAACGCGTCACCATCATCGCCCAACCCCGACGAGCCGCTCGTCAGCATCGGCGTTCCCACGTACAACCGGCCTGCGGGGCTGCGCCGCACCTTGGAGTGCCTGACCCGGCAGACCTACCGGAACACCGAGATCCTCATTTCGGACAATGCCTCCCCGGGGGACGAAACGCAGGCAATCGCGACAGCGGTGCAACGCGAAGACTCGCGGGTTCAGTATTTCCGCCAGCCGCAGAATTTCGGGGCGGCGAACAATTTCAAGGCCGTGCTGAACCGTGCGCGGGGCGAATTCTTCCTCTGGGCTGCGGATGATGACCTGTTCAACGAGGATTACATTCGGCCCCTGCTCGCGGCTCTACGGGCACGACCGGGCTCCGTGCTCGCCTTTGGCCGGCTCGAAGCGCTGAACTTTGAAACTTCCGAAAGGGTGCCCTACCCGAAGATTGCGGCGCTGGCGGGTGAGCGAGAACTGCGCGAAAGAATGCGGACGGTACTCCTCGCGGAGGAAAGCGAAGGCAAGGCGAATCTGTGGCACGCGCTGCACCGGCGCGAGGCGCTCGTGCGGGCATGGGACGAACGGCTACTGGGCTGCTGGGCCGGGGATTGCCTCGCGATATTCCGGCTGGCGCAGTTCGGCAGCTTTGTTCATGCTCCGGAAGCACTGCTGACCAAGGGATGGAATCCGGAGGTAAGCTATAACAAACCCGACCCAAAGGAACATCATCGCGAACTCCAGGATTACTTTCAGGCCTATAGAAATGAAATTCAGGCGTCTCCACTCGACGCCGATTCCAAGGCGGATCTTCTCGCCGAGGTAACTCTCAAGGAAGCCCTATGGTTCGTGCGCAATCCCATCCTTCAACCATTGAACAATAGCATCAACAAACTAATTGCAGAGGCAACGGGGAAGCCGCTCCTGCCTCCTTCACCGGCGCAAAATGCGGAGGCCGCGACTGAGGCGGACAAACTCGCCTTCTATCGCCAGTTCGTGCAACCTGGGGAGCTATGCTTCGACATCGGTGCCAACCGTGGGAACCGGACGGAGGTGCTCCTGGCGCTGGGTGCGCGGGTTCTGGCGGTGGAGCCTCAGACCGAGTGCGCAGACCTTCTCGCGAAGCGCTTCTCGGAAAACCAGTCGTTTCAATTGGTTCGCAAGGCGCTGGATTCGACCGTCGGCAAGGCGGAGATTCTCATCTGCGACTGCGATACCATCTCGTCGCTCTCGACGGAATGGATTCAAAAAGTGAAGGAGAGCAGGCGCTTTGAAGGCCTCGATTGGACTAGGACGGAAACCGTTGCGACGACCACCCTCGACGAACTAATCCGCGAATACGGGAGGCCGGTTTTTTGCAAAATTGACGTCGAAGGCTTCGAGCTTTCCGTTCTAAAGGGGTTGTCCTCTCCGATCCAATGTCTCTGTTTCGAGTTCACCCCGGAGTATCTTGAGCCGGCACTGGCGTGTGTGGACCACCTAGCCGGCCTCGGGGGTGCCGTGTTCAATTTCTCGGCCGGCGAAAGTCTGGCCTTTGATTCCACCACCTGGCTCTCACCTGAGGCGATGAAGGATCGTCTCCGCCGACTTTCGGCCCGGGGCGACAACGTCCTGTTCGGCGACATCTATGCGAAATTCCTGAAAACGTCGCCAGCGCGCCCGGCTTCCGCAGAATCAGCGGCACCACCCGTGGCCGCAGCCGGCGGGCCGGCACAGACTGATCCGGCCTCACTGGCAGGCTTTGCCAGCCATCACTATCAAAGGCACAATCAAAGGCGACTGGAACACCTGTCGGGGCTGGGGCTGCCGATCGCGGGAAAGACAGTCCTAGAAGTAGGTGCGGGCGTGGGCGACCATACCGGCTTCTTTCTCGACCGGGGATGCTGTGTCGCCAGCACGGAAGGACGTCGGGAGAATGTGGAACTGCTGCGCAAGAGATACTCGTGGATTCATACTTCCCATCTGGACCTGAATGCTCCGGACGCAAGTGGGCTTCCTCAAGAGCTATACCAGATCGTCTATTGCTATGGCCTCCTCTACCATCTCGACCGGCCTGCAGAAGCAATAGCATTCCTGGGAAGGCATTGCAGTGAGATGCTGCTCTTGGAAACCTGCGTTTCTTTTGGCTCTGGAAAACATGTGAACCTCTGCGGTGAACCCGCCTCCGATGCAACTCAGTCAATATCCGGGACAGGATGCAGACCAACGCGGGACTGGGTATTCGGGGAACTCCGCAGGCACTTCCCCTTTGTTTATATGCCCGTGACGCAGCCGTGGCATGAGGAATTCCCAGTGGATTGGTCCACCCCGGATCCAAAGATTCCGCTCTCGCGCGCCGTATTCGTTGCCGGAAAAACGCCTATCGTGAATCCGCTCCTTGCAAATGACATACCCATGTTGCAAAGGCGGGCCTAGTGGGCACGTTCCATCTTCTCGCCTTAGAGGGACAGAAATCGTTTCCCAGTGCTGAACTCGTCGCCGAAATCATCCAATCAAGATTGATGTGATCAAAGCCCACGTGTCAACCGTTGCGCTTTTTTTTAGCAAGGACCGGGCAATGCAACTCGATGCATGTCTGCGATCGTTCGCCCTTCAATGTGAGGACCACGAGACTTGCCGGAGACGGGTGATCTGCAAGTGCTCCGATCCCGCACATGCCGCGCAATACTCGACGCTTCAAACCGAGCACCCCGGCGTCGAATTCATCGCGGAGCAGAACTTCCATCAGGACCTCCGAAATGCGCTGGCCGGATTCGAATATGTGCTCTTTTCCGTTGACGACAACACGTTCATCCGTCCGTTTTCCCTGGCAAAGATTGCCTCAGCACTGGCATCCGAAAAGTCATCCCTTGGATTCTCGCTGCGTCTCGGGAGAAACATCACGCGCTGCTACCCGCATAACGACGCGCCCCAGGCAATCCCCGAAGCGGCAGACATCGGCGACGGAATACTCCTTTTCCGGTGGACGGACGCGACCCTCGACTTTGGCTATCCTCTCGAGGTATCCAGTTCCGTTTTCCGCACCTGTCACTTGCTTCCCTTTCTTCAAGGTTCCGTCCACATCACGCATCCCAATCACCTTGAGGAGTGCATCGATCGCGGGAAGACCGCTTTCGCGGTCACCAATCATTCGCTGATGTGCTTTGAGCAATCGGTCGCGTTTTGCAATCCGATCAACGTCGTTCAGCAAACGCATCACAATCGCGTCGGAAGTGACCCGTCACAATCCAGCCTGTCACTGATGGAGCGCTTTGATCTCGGTTATCGGATCAATCTTACAGCGTTCCAGGGAATCACCCCCTCTGGCTGCCATCAGGAGGTGCCATTGACATTTTCCCCTCCGCGGCTCGCATGGGATTCGTTAACGGCAACGCTTTGTATCTCAGCAAGCCCAAAAAAGCAGCTCGGAAGCGGAACCGAAAACCCAGATGACTGCTCGCTCAGGTCCGTCATTCGGTCCGATGAAATCAAGGAAGAAGATTTGTATGCCACACTACTTTCGCTGCGAGCGGTCCAATACGCAGCCCACGAGGACTCCGCCGCCTGGCTGTGTCGTCTCGGCACACACTTTTTACACCAGCGCAAGCTCTTGGAACATGATCTTGCCTCTCTCGGAAAAGTTGCCGGCACCCATCTCGCAAAAGCGCAGTTACTGGAGACGCAGTTAAAAGCCATCAACGATGAGCTCTCGACCACCCGTGAGCGGGAAGCGCGCATGGTCGCAGAGGCTGTAGCCGAGGCCGAAAGGGAAAAACACAGGTCGAAAACCCTGGAGAAAATCCTCGATAAGCCCGCATTTCGGGCGCTCATCAAAATCAATAAGCTCGTTCGTTTCACAAAATCCATTTTCACATTCCCAATCACGTGGAACACCTGTCACTTTCGCATTTCCGAAGCGTATGTTCTCCCGAATGGGCTCCTCCATATTCAAGGCATGCTCCTCTGCAATGGAAATTCTGGAATCACAGCCGTTCGCGCATTGCTCAACAGACATGATGTGCGACAGGAAACTCGCGCAGATCAGCACGACCGGCCAGACCTCGTACACCTGTATTTGAATGATGACGGCGCGGCGCTCAGTTTCACGCTTGCGATTCCCCTGGGAAAAGGCCTCAACGTCATCCTGCTCCAGTACCAACGAAACCAAAAATGGCGAACGTTCAACAGACACGACGTCTGGAACCAGCGGTTCAAACGTGTTAGGCGACGGGCCGTCCTGATTCAAGAGCCCTGGAAGAGCGGCGAACCGTTGGTTTCGGTGGTAGTAGTATGTCACAGCTCACCTCAAAAACTGGCTAGAACCATTGCCTCTGTCCGCACTCAAACATGGGACGATTGGGAGATGGTCATTGTTGATTGCACGGGGTCATCGCCGAACGAGATTGCGACATCGGCTGGGAACGAATTTCCCTGTATCCGTCTTATTCACAAAAAGGGGCTGGAAAAATCCGCAGCGAAGGATGCGGGAATCAGCGAAGCCCGCGGAAAATATGTCTGTTGCCTGCTTGACGGAGATTCTTTGAAGCCCACCTATCTCGAAAAGTGCATCTTCCGGTTGGATGCCGAAAAGCTCGACATCTGCGACAGCTCCCGAATAACGCTCGGACGTTTCTCTCCTTGCGAAGATTCACTGGCCCGAAGACTCACTCACGCCGCTGTTTTTAGCCGCGCCGCATGGAGCAAGTCCGGAGGTTTCTCCAAGCCTGCACACAACGAGGAAGACGATTGCTCACAATGGTTGAATCTTGGAAAAACAGGCGCGGTTGCCAGCACGCTGTTGGAGCCGCACTTGTTGTGCGATGAACCGGGATCTCCGGCCAATGGACGGGCGGAGGATGGCAATGGCTTGGAATCGGAATGCAAATCAAAGGGCTCCGGAACCAAATTGTGGGAATTGTTCCCAAGTGGGAGACGCAGTGCGGCTCTGACCGCCGAAACCGAGCCAGTTGAGGTGGAAAACCCGCTGGTCAATCTTCTTCACGCTCCCAACCGCACCGAGAGCCTGTCGCCCAATGTGCTCGTCTGTCTGCCGTATTTGGCCGTAGGCGGAGCAGAACGAATTATCAGCCAGGTTTGCATCGGCCTGGCCAAACGTGGTTTTCAGATCACGATTCTTACCACGCAAAACACCAGTTCGGTTCACGGGAGCGCCGAATCCTGGTTCGAGAATGCGACCGAGCGCATTTACTGCATCCCGCGCTTTCTTGAAAGCGCTCAGTGGAAGAGGTTCATCCTGTACCTGATCCACAGGCACAAAGTGGATATCTTGTGGCAAGCCGGTTCTGCGCTCATTTATGAATTGATGCCGGATCTTAAGACCGCGTTTCCGCAACTAAAAATCGCTGATATATTGTTCAATGAGATCGGGCATACGGCGAACAATCGCCGCTTTGATTTCTGCATTGATATCACCATCACCGAGAATGCCTTGGTGCGCGCGTGGCTACTTGCTCACGGGGAAACTGCCGAAAGAATCCGGGTAATTCCCAACGGAATTGATTTGAAACATTTTTCCAAGAACCCAGACGCTCCGAAGTCGGATGAGGGAATGCGGCCTCGATTTGTGGTTGGTTTCTTCGGTCGCCTCTCTCCGGAGAAGGCACCGGATCTATTTGTCGAGATCGCGGCACGATTCAAGGATGAGCGCAGAATTCGCTTTTTGCTGGCCGGCGACGGACCAATGATGGATGAAATCACCCGATTGGCTGGCGAACTTGGTTTGGACGGAAAACTCGAATTCTTGGGATTCACAGATTGTCGCGAGTATTTAACTCAATGCGACGTCGTGATAGCACCTTCTCGTCTTGATGGCCGCCCAAATTCCGTCATGGAATCGCTCGCCATGGGCATTCCCGTCATCGCATCGGATGTAGGCGGGATGGGCGAACTAATCGCGAACGGGCACACAGGCTACCTATGCGATTCGGGCCAAGTGGAGCAATTTGCGGAAAAGTTAGCGGTTCTTTTCAAAGACCGCGTTCTTTGCAAACGATTGGGTGAGAATGGCCGGCAATTCGCTCAGACGCACTTCGACATCCGCGCGACGATTGATCGGTTTGAGTGCGCTTTCCGTGGATTGCTGGAGAACCGTCGCGCTGACATCCCGAACGAGGCGGCTCCCGTACTATGAATGTTGGCATAACCGGCGCCACCGGATTTATAGGTTCATACTTGCTTGAACATTTTTCCGAAAAAGCGGGAATCTCAATCAGGGCTCTCGCGAGAACCCTTTCGGTTCATTCTCATGGTCACGATGGTCGCGTGAAATGGATAGCCGGCGATCTCAATTCGCCTGCTTTGTGTGCGGACTTTGTAGAAGGCTTGGATTCAATCATCCACCTTGCCCATACGAATACGCCGCTCACATCCAATCGCGATCTTCCCGGAGACGCCCGTGCGAACTTGATTCCGTCGCTCAACTTGATCGAGGCGATTAAGAATGCGGGGGGAGGCACGCATCTCATTTATGCGAGCAGTGGGGGGGCGATCTACGGCTGCACAGGCAAAGCGGACAGGCATCCACTAAGGGAGACTGACCCGTGCAGTCCGGTGACGTCCTATGGAATTCAGAAGCTTGCATTTGAATCGTATTTGCGGATGGCTGCAAGCGAAGGCTGGATTACAGCCACTGCATTGCGAATAGGAAATCCATACGGTGTCCTCTTACCGCCGGAACGACTCCAAGGATTCATTGGCATAGCAATGCACCGGGTGATGCAGGAAAAGCCGGTTCGAATCATTGGGAATCCTGCGAATATCCGGGACTATATTCACCTCTCGGATTTGGCCGGATTCTTCGAGCGAGTTCTTCGTGCAAAAAGCTCGTTCCAAATTTACAATGTCGGCAGTGGCGAAGGTCGCTCGGTGAATCAACTGCTGGAAGCGATGACAGAGATCGTCGGACGTCCGTTGGATTGCGAGGTATTAGACTATGCGGAATCCGACAAGCACCTGGTGCCATGGATTGTTTTGTCGATTGAGAAAGCCGCTCAGGAACTGGGCTGGAAACCTGAGGTGACATTGGCAGATGGCCTTCGCCAAATGTACACACGCCCAATCCGATGAAAGTGACGGTTTTGCTGCCTGTGTACAATGCCGGGCATCTCCTTGAAGGTGCCATTCGATCGATACTCCGGCAGGACTTTGAAGACTTTGAGTTTGTCATCATTGACGACGCATCCAAGGATGAATCGGCAGCAGTCATCAGCCGTTTCGCCAATGAGGATCGCAGGATTAAACCCATTCTGCATAAGCAGAATGCCGGTCTTGCGGCCACCCTGAATGAAGGACTGAAGGCCGCTTCCGCACCTTTTGTAGCCCGCATGGATCAAGACGACGAGTCGTTGCCGTCGCGCCTTCGCATTCAGTATACCTTCATGAACAGCAGGCCGAATGTCGCTGTTGCCGGTAGTTTCGTTTATCATATGGGCATCTCGCGGGAGCACGACAGGCTTGTTCGACTGCCCGTTGACGCCATGGCAATCAAACGGCTCCTTCCTGTGGAAAACTGCATGTATCATCCGTCAGTCATGTTGAACCGGGCTTTGGTTCTGAGAGCCGGAGGATACAGGCGTGAATTCCGGAATGCGGAAGACTATGACCTTTGGCTGAGACTTAGCCGCAATCACGATCTTGCAAATATCCCGGTGCCGCTCATCCGATATCATTTCACCGTCGATGGAATGACCCTCGGAAGAAAGTGGGAGCAACTTTACTTCGTCTTCCTTGCACAGGCATCATTTATGAACCCCGATAAGGCATGGTCCGCAATTGAGCAAATCGCCAAGGACCAACATAGCCGGTTACTGAAAGCGGACTTCATGACTGGCGTTCTCAACGGCACGATGGAGGAATTACTCGCTCTTGGTTATCGCGAGCAGGCGATACGACTGGTCGAACGCTTTTCCACCGATATTGGCCCGACGGCGACGGCGGATGCACTTGCGAAATGTTCTGAACAGACACGGGGTCCGGCAGTTCGCGGGGATGACGATGTCTTGGTTGCTTTCCTATGGTCCGCACGAGGAACTCGAACCATTTCCCCGAAAATATGAGCGGGCTGGAGGTGACAACTTGCTGGTCACGATGCAGTTGTCGAATGCAATTCCCTCACCTTTCTGAGCGTGGAAGGATCCCATCATGGTGGAAGCTTCAGAAAATGCTCCTTTGACAACAAATTCCCGAGCACCGAGAAGCGGATTTTGCGTGACGACACGGATACTCTTTGAAAACACTGCCCTGCCTGCAATGAACATGAACACGCCCCCGCTAAAAATTGAGCCCGAGAATGACGAAGACTTACTTGTCAAACGACAAGTACGAGAATGCGCCCTTGCACATGACGTTTCGCGGGACATCTCTGTGACTTATTTTCAAATGGCCGAAGCTGGAATGGAGCACCAATGGAAGCGGGATATATGGCCTCGCATAAAGGATTTTGACTTTTCCGTGACGCTCGATCTTGCCGCTGGGCACGGGCGCAATAGCGAGATGTTAAAAACTCTAGCCGGAGAAATCTACATTGTGGACGTGAACCAGTCCTGCATAGATGCCTGCAAGGCGCGGTTTGGAGACACTGATGGAAAATGTCGCTTCCATTACATCGTCAATGACGGCTATTCGCTAAAGGAGATACCCGACTCATCCATCACCGCCGTATACTCGTGGGATGCGATGGTTCACTTCGACAAGTTGGTAGTCAAACGCTACATCGCCGAATTCGCAAGGGTGCTTAAGAACGGGGGGAAAGCGTTTTTCCATCACAGTAACTACGGCCATGTGTCCCCTGAGGATAACTGGTGCGCAAACCCCGGCTGGCGTACCAACACCACAAGAGAATTTGTCGCGGAATGCATCCAAAGCTTCGGCTTGCAATCAATCTCGCAGGATGCACTCGACTGGAAAGGAAGTGCGTTCGACGCCATCACCATATGCAGCAAGGCTCGCTAAAGGGGCGCCTGAAAACATCCGATGAACGATATACAAGGCGCTGGAGGCAGGCAGACATCCGGCATCGCACTCGGGATATCCGGGGTGGTTAAACCGACACCGGAAAAGGCGATAACTCCGAGGATAGCCTTCGTTCTAATCCTCGTGCTTGTGGTTCCCAGCGTTTACTGGGTTTTCAACGATCATCGCGTGTGGCCGTGGGATCAGGCCTGGTATGGGGAAGTCAGTACGGAACTTTGGTTCAATGCGACTCATCATTTTGGAAAATGGATGTCCTCGATGATCAGAGCCTTTGGAACCAAGGCACCTGGCGTTGCGCTTATCGGGCAATTTTTTGTTCCAGTTGGCAGACTGCTAGGCTCAGTCGAGAGCGGCCTCCTCCTGTCCGTCATTGCGTGCCAGGTGGGAACTCTTTTTCTCCTTTTGAAGATTGGAAGGCGCTTATCACCAGCTCTTAGGCTGGTCCCGATCGCTGGGCTTCTTACCGCGGCCGCGGCACCCCTGTTTGTCGCTCTTTCACATCAGTATGTTGCTGAGCCACTTCAGTTGTTTGGCGTGACCTACTTTTACTATCTCGCTGCGTCAGCTGAGACAATCCCCAAGAGGTCGCTGCTGGGCCACCTACTTGTCGCAACCTCGGTGGCGATGCTGGCCAAAGTAACTTCCCCAATCTATTGCGCCCTACCGGGGAGCGTCACCCTTGTCTCATTGGTTCACAAGTTTCGGCGCAAGGATTTGCCGGCGGCCACCCGCCCGTTTTGGAAAGAACCCGCGATTGTCACGGGAGTTATTTTGCTGACCGTATGCATCGCCTGGTATGCAAAAAATTTCGGCCTCGTCCGGGATTTTGTCCGGCTTGCATCCTCCAGTGAAGTCGCATTGGACTACGGGCACCGGGGAGCGTTCCGGGAGAAATTTGTCCTATGGTTGAATGCCTCCCAATCAAGTCTTGCGCTGCCGGTGATACTGATATGCGTGGCCATCCTGCTGCTGGTTGCCGTGGCGACTCCGGCAAGCCGTGAGCGGGATCAAAGGCGTTCGACGATTACGCGGCCGTGGTTTCTCGCAGTCTTGTCGGCGTTGCACATACTCGGCGTATTGTGCCTGTTCTCGCTGAATATCAATGAGGAGACCCGCTACCTGCTGCCGTTATTGCCGGCAGTGGCGATCGTAGTCATGTGGTGCTTGAGCCGCTCCCGTTTTCCCGTGATCGCCTTGGGGGTGATTGTGCTGGCTGCCGTTCAGTGGATTGCAGTTTACGGTCAGGCCCTTTCGTTCACGGGGCGAAATTCAAAGATTTCGTACTGGCTTCATCCATTCGATGCGGATCGGCGAAACATGAACGAGATCGAGAATCTTGCGAAGGCCACATCTCGACCGGAATCTTCAGGTCGTTACAACATCGTGGGGGTGGAACATCCTTGGTTGAATGCCAATTCCCTTGCGTTCGAAGCAGCGAAGGAGCAACTCAGCACTGGCCATCGTTGCTATTATACATCACTCGGCTATGCGGCCAAAGACCTCGATCCCGCCTGGGACCGCATGGCCGGAATGAATTCCCTCTACTTCATTTCCTTGGCAGAAGCCTCGTCTCCGGAGCCGCCAAATTTTTTGAACCAGATCTCCATTCCAATGCTCAAACGAGTTCAGAACTCCCCGGAGTTCGTCCGTGAGCCATTTGAATCGGGGCTCGGGATAGTGGTATTTCGCAGGGAAGCGAGCGTGCCCGTACATTGATACAGCCTATGCAGCCTAAACTTTCACCTCTCTGGGAGAGCCACCTCGAGCAAATCAGAACTTTTTACAACTCTCATCCTGCGCCCCCCACATGGGCCTCCGGTCACTATCTTCAGCTCCTAGCACACTATTACCGGCTTCTCATACCTGAAAACGCAAGTATTCTCGAAATCGGCTGCGGGGCGGGCGAGTTGCTAGCACTCCTTCCCAACCGGAACATTACCGGACTGGACCTGTCGGAGGCGCGCATTGCTAAGGCTCGCGAACGACTGCCATATGGAAAGTTTGAAGTCTGCGCAGGAGAGCAATTTGAAACTCCTGGCGAATACGATTTCATCATTATTTCGGGGACTATCAATTACTTGGGCGACATCCAGCTTTTGCTGGATCGGCTGCGCCGCGTTTCAAAGCCGGAAACGCGGCTAATATTGAGCTTCTACAACACGCTTTGGCGGCCGGTTATTGAAATTGGCCGGCACCTCGGACTGAAGCATGCGGATCCGCCGAGCAACTGGATCAGCAAGGATGATGTCATCAACCTCTTGGATCTTTCCAATTGGCAGCTTGTTCAGGAACAGGCGCGTATCCTCGTGCCCCTCCCCTGCCTTGGTCTTGAAACTTTGATCAACAGGTTGTTCTCGCCGTTTCTCCAGGCACTTTGTCTCACGGTGTTCTGTGTGGCGCGCCCGCGATGCCTCGATCAAGCTGGCGATTACACCGTATCGGTTGTGATTCCCGCAAGAAACGAATCCGGAAACATCGAGGCCGCCGTCCTTCGTACGCCTTCTATGGGTCGCTCGACCGAAATCATTTTCGTCGAAGGCCACTCGACTGATAACACATGGGAGGAGATTCAGCGGATCGCAAAGAAGTATCCTGAGAGAGACATCAAGACCCTCCGTCAGTCGGGCGCTGGAAAGGGAAACGCAGTACGCGAAGGCTTCGCTTGCGCTTCGGGTGATATTCTCATGATTCTCGACGCGGACCTGACGATGCCGCCGGAGGAATTGCCGAAATTTTACCAGGTACTGGCATCGCGACATGCGGAGTTTGCCAATGGGGTACGGCTCGTCTATCCAATGGAGAGCGAAGCGATGCGCTTTCTTAACATGTGCGCCAACAAATTTTTCAGCATTGCCTTCACCTGGCTGCTCGGCCAACCGGTGAAAGACACCCTTTGTGGAACAAAGGTGCTGTTCAGGAAGGACTATGAAAGTATTGTCGGGAACCGCGCTTATTTTGGAAACTTTGATCCATTCGGCGACTTCGATCTTCTCTTCGGTGCAAGCAAGCTCAATCTCAAGATCGCCGATGTTCCGATACGCTACCGGAATAGAACCTACGGCTCGACAAACATTCATCGCTGGAAACATGGGCTGCTATTGCTTCGAATGACCATATTTGCCGCACGAAAGCTGAAGTTTATCTAGCGCTACTCAGCAATGGCCGAGACGATCGAACAGCACAACCGTGAGATTCATTCCAATGCTGAGGCGTGGAAGCGCAAACTAATTCTGCGGAAAATTTACCAAGAGTTTTACAAACGCATCTCAGCTTTCCTATCGAGCGACTCGAATGGGTTGACCGTTGAATTGGGATCAGGCATGGGAAACGTGAAAGAAGCGATTCCGAATTGCATAACTACCGATTTGTTTCCAAACCCATGGCTTGACCGGGTTGAAAACGCATACGCGCTCACCTTTGAGGATTGCTCCGTCGCGAATCTGATTCTTTTCGATGTTTGGCATCACCTGCAGTATCCGGGTACCGCGTTGCGCGAGTTCTCGAGGGTGCTCAGACCTGGAGGGAGGTTAATCTTGTTTGAGCCTGCAATGGGGCTGCTTGGCAAAGCGATTTATGGACGCTTCCATCACGAACCACTCGGACTGAACGAATCAATTCAGATGGAGGCCCCGTCTGACTTCAATCCGCACAAACAGGAATACTACGCGGCGCAGGGAAATTGCTGGCGCATGTTTCGCGGAGGCAACTCATATCCTTCATTGCAAGGCTGGCGGGTCTCCGAAGTGGTTTGTTATTCAGCTTTGGCTTATGTCGGTTCTGGCGGATTCAGCGGCCCTCAGCTTTACCCTAGCTTTATGCTGCCGCTGATTCAGGCTTGCGAGCGGGCTTTTGATCTTATGCCTGCTCTATTCGCGACCAGGATGCTCGTCGTCATGGAAAAGGACTAAATCCGGATCTGATCGTTGATAGAATTCCACGTGCAAACTGACAATCTGCCCGCTGAACAGACGATGACTGATTCTCGTAGTCCTGATGAAATTGTGGCTGGCAAGGCACCGAGCAAACACACACCCTTGGTCTCTGTTGTCATTCCCTGCTATCAGCAAGCAATTTACCTCCGCGAAGCGGTGGCAAGCGTGCTTTCCCAGAAATTAACTGACTATGAGATCCTCATCGTTAACGACGGCAGTCCCGATGACACCAGTTGCGTCGCGCTCGAACTCATAGCACGTCACCCAGAGCGGTGCATCCGTTTGCTAGAAAAGTCAAACGGCGGGCTCGCCGATGCACGCAACGCAGGAATCAAGGAAGCCTTGGGAAAGTACATCCTCCCGCTCGATGCAGATGACAAACTGCATCCTGAGATGCTTCGGAAAACTGTGGCGGTGCTGGAAGCTGACCCGCAAATCGCGATTGCCTACACTGATGTCATGCATTTTGGGGCAGTCTCGAGGATGGTTCGAGCAGCCGATTACGATTTTTCGCGACTGCCCAGGCAAAATCACCTTAACTGCTGTGCCCTTTTCCGACGCGAGGCGTGGAGCGCTGTCGGCGGCTACAATCCCAACATGAAACTTGGCTACGAAGATTGGGACTTCTGGGTAAGCTGTGGCGAAAAGGGATACATCGGCAAGCGAATCCCCGAGCCGCTGCTCCTTTATCGGGTAAAGGATTCCAGTATGTACACCACGGCCGTAAAGCACGACGCAGAGTTGCGCGCGCAAATCGTGCTCAATCATCCCGCGCTATTCCGGCCGGAGGAAATCGTCTCCGCAAGCCGTTTAGTTCACAAGGAGGCCGAAACCGACACCCGGATTGCTACCGTTTTGGACGTCCCCATGGTATCCGTCATCGTCCCGACTTTCAATCGTCCGGAAATGCTGCGCAAGGCACTTAGCAGCATCCTGGCGCAGACTTATGAAAACTTTGAAATCCTCGTTATCAACGACTGCGGGACCGATGTCAGGGTGGTCGTCGAAGGGCTAAACAATTCCGGTCGAATTCGGTATCTCAGTCATGATCGGAACCAGGGCCTTTCCGCAGCACGAAACACCGGGCTCCGAGCAGCCCGCGGAAAATACATTGCTTACCTCGATGATGACGACATCTATTTGCCGAACCACCTCGATACATTGGTCCGCTTTTTGGAATGTAGCGGGAAGCCGGTCGCATACACCGATGCATATTGTCTCCGGCTTACACGCTCCGAAGATGAACCATTCCATGAAACGGAAGAGCGCTTTGTGCATGGCTCGGATGAATGGGACAACGACAGAATCCTATACGAAAACTTCGTCCCGGTTTTATGTTTCATGCATCAGCGACAGTGCATAGGCGCGACTGGTTGTTTCGATGAATCATTGAGCACCCATGAGGATTGGGAAATGTGGCTCCGGTTGTCCCGACGGCATGAGATTGTTCATATCCCAGTGGTTACTTGCGAGTTTCGCAGGAATGAGAGCGTCCACTCGATGACCAATTCAAAGACCTCCGACTTTGCATGGTCGGCGGCAACCATCTACGAAAAGCACAAGTCCGAACGGTTGGGCAAACGGCACATACTGACCAAACAACATGAGCGCCTGTTCAACTATATTTACGCTCTTCGCAAAGAGCGCCGGCGAGGTGCGTTGAAACAATCAGGGAACCCGTTGCTCATTGGCAATTTCGGCTGGCAACGCTATGCGGCCTACTGGATTCATCGAAAACTAACCCGCCCTTTTTCGAATCTTGCCCGCTTCTTCCGCGAGCATCTCAAAGTCAGGTGAAGGGCTTCGCGCTGCACCGTCATGGCCTTGGGACTTTTCGATCACTTTCGGTGAAATGCCTGGAGGAGGTCGCAGGGGCGCTCACTGCGGAGCCATCGCCGCGATGGCGAAAACGTTTGCGGATGCGACGGTACAATCGGAAATGGAAAAAATTTCTCGCTCTTGACCGCAGGTATTCCGCACTGTCTCCCGGTTACGATGTTTAAATTCCTCTTACAGGGTCTTGCCTTGGCCCGGCCTTACCGGCTCCGATTGTCCATCGGACTGCTGTGCGGCTTCCTCGCAGGCCTCGCAAACCCCATGCTGATGGTCAGCGTAAAGCTGGCAATCAACACCGTCTTCGCCAAGTTTGGCGCGCTGCCGGGTGCACTGCCCGGGACGATCCCGCTCGATGCAGCGCCTTCCTTTCTCCGGAAGACAATCGAGGCGGCGACTGGCATGCTAAATCATTCTGATATGAAGTCTTCGACCTTGGTGGTCGTCGTGATCATTCTGCTGATTCCAATTTCCATGTTCCTTCGTTCCGGGCTGGGATACGTCAACGTCTATCTTATGAACTGGGTGTCCATGCGGGTTGTCATGGATTTACGGGTGCGCATGTTCAAGCATGTGCTCAGCCTTGGATCGAGTTTCTTCAGCAGAAGCAGCACGGGCACGTTGATGTCGCAGTTGCAGGCGGCGTCGAGCGTCCAGGCGGCGCTGGGCGAATCGTGGGTGACGATCATCCGGGAGCCTATCACCGTTGCCGGGCTGGTCTTTCTTCTCTTTGCGAGCCAGGCGCGCCTCACCCTGCTCTCGCTGATGGTACTCCCGTTCACACTGCTGCCCTATGTCATTTTTTCACGCAAGGTACGAAAGTCGGCGAATGTCCTCAGCCAACAGATCAGCGATCAGGGCAAACTCGTCCACGAATCGTTGAGCGGCTATCGCATCCTGAAGGCTTACAATCTGGAAAAGAAGGCTGCGGATGAGTTTGAGTTGACCTCCCGATTGGGAGCAAGCCACCAAATGCGAATCCTGCGTGCGGGCGAGCTTCCAAGCGCGATGATGGAATTGCTCGGCTCAATCGGTGTCGCCACGTTCTTCGCCTACATCGCGTTTTTCGCACCGCCGGGAAAAATGACACCGGGTGACCTGATGCAATTCGTCGGCTGCATCTTCCTCTTGTACCAGCCGATTAAGTCGCTCATCCGTCTCCACAATCAGTTGGAACAGGCGCGCGTCGTTTCGCAGATGGTATTCTCACTTCTCGACACGCAGAACGACATCGCCGAACCGGCGAACCCAAAGCCCCTGAAGGCTGCCGGAGCCGACGTCGCGTTCGAACACATCAACTTTAGCTATGGGGAAAAGCCCGTGCTTCATGACTTCGACCTCCGTGTGCAAGCTGGCAAGCTTGTGGCTCTCGTCGGCGGCAGCGGCGGCGGAAAGACGACTGTTACCAGTCTTCTCCTGCGCTTCCACGATCCGCAAGGGGGACGGATCACCATCGGCGGCACCGACATCCGCGATGTGCTCACGCGGGATCTTCGGGATCAAATAGCTGTCGTGACCCAGGAGACGGTGCTCTTCAACGACACCATCTTCAACAACATCGCGCTGGGCAAGACCACCGCGACACGGGAACAGATCTATGAGGCGGCGAGGCACGCGAACGCGCACGAATTTATCACCGAAAAGGTCGGGGGTTATGACTCCATCATCGGCGAAAAAGGTGCGATGCTTTCGGGCGGACAGCGTCAGCGGTTGGCGATCGCGAGAGCGATCGTCAAGAACGCGCCCATCCTCATCCTAGACGAGGCAACCAGTGCCCTCGACGCCGAGTCTGAGCGAACTGTACAGGCCGCGCTCGAAGATCTCATGGTGGGCCGCACCACCATCTGCATCGCTCACCGCCTCTCCACGATTCAACGCGCGGATCTCATCGTCGTCATGGATCAAGGGCGCATCCTCGAGACCGGAAGGCACGCGGAACTGCTGGCACGGAATGGCGTGTATCGGAAGCTCTATGATCTGCAGTTTACCCATTAACCCGAAGGCCGAGACCGGGGATCCGAGTTATTTGTCGAGTGATACGAGACCAGCGTGTTAATGTGAAGAAAGCGCTTATCAGGCAAGACTGTATCGCATCCTATCGCGCGGTGATGGAAATCTCTCCTCTATCCGAGCCCTCTCCTTTGTCCTCCATGAAATCCTGCGCGCACACTTCGGACGAACACGTCCTCCAATCAATCGCGTCATGAAAGCAGGCCCGATCCGAATGCTCCGGCGAAGGCTATGGAGACACATCCGCAACTTGCTCCCCTTACCGGCGCCCCGGCCATTGGTTCACGCTCTGCCGAGTGCCTATTTGCGCGGCACCGGTTGCGAGATTGGCGCGCTGCATAATCCGCTCCGCGTGCCCGCCGGTGCCCGCGTGCGCTACGTAGATCGCTTTTCGGTTTCGGATCTCCGCGCACAATATCCGGAACTGAAGGACACCGCCCTCGTGCCAGTGGACATCGTCACCGACGGGGAAAAGCTGTGCGCGATCCAGGATGCCACGCAGGACTTTGTGATCGCTCGGAACTTCATCGAACACTGCGAAGATCCCATCGGGACATTGAAGCACTTTCTCCGCGTGCTAAAGCCCGGCGGAATCATCTACCTCGGCATTCCGGACAAGCGGCACACCTTCGACGACCCGCGCCCGATCACTCCGCTGCGGCATATCCTCGATGACCACGAGTTGGGGCCGGAGCGCTCGCGACGGGCGCACTTCGAGGAGGTCGCTCGCTTTTCCGAAAATGCAAAAACGGAAGCGGACGTTCATCGCGTGGCCGACGATCTCATCGCGCGGAATTATTCCATCCACTTCCATGTTTGGTCGCCAAAGGAGATGATGGAGATGCTCGGATTCCTGAGCGACCGGATTGGCTTCGAGATTGAGGCGCTGTGCAGGGATGGAGCGATGGTTGATTTCATCCTCAGAAAAACGACCCCTGCCTGACACGGAACCACCCGCAGTGCGCGGTGCTATTTCCAGTGCTCGTCGAAAAAGCCCGCGTCGAAGATCAGGCCGGGCCATTTCGCGTCGGCGGGCTTGCTGATGTCCACAATGGCCCAGTCGGGCAGCTTCGGCGTCTGGTCGCTGTTGTTGAGCAGCGCGAATTCGCGAAAGGTGTGGCCGCTGTTCAGCACGACGTAGCGCGTGGGGTTGAGCGGGTTCGGGTAGATCAAAATCGGCGCGTAGCGCGCGGGGTCGAGTCGGTAGGCTTTGATGTTGAGTTCGTTCTTGCCCCACAGAATCGGGAGCAGCGGAGCGAGTTTTTTCGGCGCGGAATTTGGCGAGGCTGTCTCAGTGTCGGGCGTTTTCGCCGGGATTGGCTCCTCGGCGATTTTCTTGATCACAGCATTCGATGAATTGTCACCCCAAAGGATAAGGTTACAGTTCGCGATGTCTTCGGGGGTGACGGCGGTGTCGTCCTTGATGGGCGCGTCGCCGCGGAAGACTGAGCGCCACGATTTGATCGCATGCTCCATCTCGGACTGCGTCCATTTGCCGAGGGCGTCATTGAGCGGCTTGCCGGTCGGGCGGACGAAAAGGAACTTCGACATGAAGGCGTGATCCACAGGGCCGCAGAGACCGGGGCGCTTCACCATCCCGCGCGGGTTGCGAGTCTCGATCATCGAGGACGCGATCCAGCTCCCGCCTTCCTTGCGCAGGTGCGCGGAACCGTTCTGCGTCGGCAGCGTGATGCCATCCACCACGACCTTGGGCTTCGCATTCGCGGGGAATGCCGCAGCACCGGGCGTGAGGTAGAGATCGGTGACGTTCTTCGTCTTCACCGTGAGCGTGTCCTTTTCAATCGTCGCATCCACATCGGCACGCTCCCACGAATGCTCCATGCCCGCGATGCTGACCCAGGCGCGGTTCGGATAGATGAGCGAATACGTCGTGTAGCTCACGGATTTCGGCACAGGGTCGTTGCCATGGCCGAGCGCGACCTCGATGAACTTCTCGATCACCGGCTTCGCGTCGGGATGGTATTTGTGCGGCACGTTTGGCCCGATGATGTGCGTGAAGCTGTGCCCTTCCTGAAGCGCGTAGCGGAGCATTATGTCGGCGGACTGCTTCTGCTTGTCGTTCTCGCCCGAGTAGGCGACGAGCGGGAGCCCCGCGACGTTGCGCGCGCAGATGGTCACGTCATACCAGCGCCAGAGCTGGCGCTCCCACCACGGCGGCGGAGTCGCGCCCTCCGCGTAGAGCGTGCTGTGGAAAAATTCCTCCGTCTCCGCGAAGCCCGCGCCCGGTGCGGCGGCAGCCCACGTGCCGGGGAAGTGAAACGCAAACTGCCATGCCGCCGCGCCGCCCATGCTGAAGCCGCGGATGACGAGCCGCTTTTCATCAATCGGGTAGTGCGCGGCGATGTCCTCCTTGGCCTCGAAAAGATCGGTCTCGCCTGCAAATTTGTTCGCGCAGCAGTAACGGCCGAAGAGGTAGCACACGAACTGCCCCTCGGGCGCGAACTCGCCCTTGCTGCTCTGCGTGCCCGCGATGAACGGCAGTTCTGTGTTTTTCTCGCCGCGACCGTGGCACCAGAAATTCAGCGCGAAGGGCGTCTGCTGCGCACGGGCCTTGAAGTTGTCCGGCACGAGCAGGCCGTAAGGCTGCACGGAACCGTCAATTTTCGAGCGATAACCGCGAGCGACGAGACCGGTCGCGCGATTCCACGGCGTCTCCCCCTCTGCCAAAGCCGCCGCGCGGTCGAGTCCCTGGAGGATGTGATCCTTCGCAGTGGCGATTTGCTTCGCGTCGAAAATCTCGCCGTAGCGCACCGCCCAGTCGGCCGACTTGTGGAAGATTTCCACGTTCGGCAGTTCGCGCCCGACGAGCGGATTTGATTTTGCCTGCTCGCGCAGCTTCGCGATTTCGTCGCCGAGTTTTTTCACGCCTGCTTCGATCTCCGTGCGATCCGCAGCGGGAATCTCGATGCCCGGAGGCGGCACGGGGCGGACGTCTTCGGCGAAAACCGCAGCGGGGAACAAGAAGACGA
>Ga0209698_10002596_pt1 | contig 20377 bp, 19 predicted proteins | sample LitLauG_LLR_2012_FD_187203 | JGI IMG/M metagenome (GOLD analysis project Ga0209698, IMG submission 187203) | Freshwater sediment microbial communities from Pennsylvania, USA - Little Laurel Run_MetaG_LLR_2012 (SPAdes) (version 2) | ecosystem: Environmental > Aquatic > Freshwater > Creek >...
TCGAGCGAGAACTGGCCGTCGCGCGAGTAGCTCACCACGCCGTTCTTGACCTCGCGGAAGAAGCCGCCGCCGTTGATCGCCACGTCGAGCGGGTTGCCGGTCGTGGTGATGGTGCCCTGGGTGAACTCGGGCGTCACCGCGGCGACCGCCGTGCCGATGCCGATCTGGTTGGCCCCGCCGCCCAGCAGCGAAGCGGCGTAGACGTCGGCGAACTCGGCGCGCACCTCCTTGAAGCCGACGGTCGACGCGTTGGCGATGTTGTTGCCGATGATGTCGAGGTTCTGCGACGCCGCCTGCAGACCCGAAAGTGCCTGTTCGAAACCCATGGTGCTCTCCTGTCGTGGTCGCTTGCGCGGACCGATTCAAATGATCTGTGCGATGGCGCTGTACGGCACCTGCTGGCCGCTGCCCAGCATGACCTGGACCGCGCCGTTGGCCTGCGGCAGCGTGCCGAGCACGGCCTGCAGGTTGTAGTCGGTCGCCGCGACCGGGCTGCCCTTCGAGGTCGCGACGACCTTGAAGGTGTAGCTGCCGGCGGGCGCGGTGGTGCCGTCGGCGGACGAGCCGTCCCAGGTGAAGTCCTGCAGGCCGGCCGCCTGGCCCGGCATCGGCAGGGTCTGCACCAGCTTGTTGCTGGCGTCGAAGATCTGCACGCTGACCTGGTCGGCCGGGCCGGCGAGGCTGTAGGCGCCGATCGCGCTCACCCCCGACGCGGCCGCGGTGTTGTTCGCCAGGTTGAGCTCGCTGCCGGCCACCATCACCGAATGGCCGGTCAGCTGGGCCGACTGCAGGCCGGCAGTCTGCGACTGCAGGGCCATGCTCTGCTGCAGCTGCGACACCAGGCCCGCGACGGACGCGTTCAAGGTGTTGATCCCGGTGACCGTGCTGATCTGCGCCATCTGGGTGGTCAACTGGCTGTTGTCCACCGGATTGAGCGGATCCTGGTTGTTCATCTGGGCGACCAGCAGGGTGAGGAAGGTCTGGGCAAGATTCTGCGTGGTGCCGGCCGTCGCCGTGGCCGCGGTCGCGGCGGTGCTCGACGAAGCGGCCACGGTGCTCTTGCCGATGAGGTCGTTGAACGAGCTGGCGCCGGTCAGGTTCGGAACGGTCATGTCGATGCTCCTCAGGCGCCCAGCTGCAGGACCTTCTGCAGCAGGCTCTTCGCCGTGTTCATCACGTCGACGTTGGTCTGGTAGCCGCGCGAGGCCGAGATCATGTTGACCATCTCCTCCACCGGATTGACGTTGGGCAGGTTGACGTAGCCCTCGGCGTCGGCGGCCGGATTCTGCGGGTCGTGCACCCGGCGCGGCGGCGCGTTGTCCTCGACCACCTGCGAGACCGAGACGCCGGCGGAGGCCGGGTCGTTGCCGGCCATCTGGGTCTGGAACACGACCTGGCGCGCCTTGTACGGCTTGCCGTCCGGGCCGGCGACCGATTCGGCATTGGCCAGGTTGCTGGCGACGACGTTCAGGCGCTGGCTCTGCGCCGAGATCGCCGACGACGAAACATCGAACACCTTGAAGAGCGACATGGTTCCCTTCCTGCGGCGGCGCTACTGGCCGTTGATCGCGGTCGACATCTGCTTGAACTGGCCATTGAGAAAGCGCAGCGTCGCCTCGTAGCGCACCGAGTTCTCGGCGAAGTTGGCGCGCTCGATGTCCAGATCGACGCTGTTGCCGTCGACCGCGCTTTGCAGCGGCGCGCGGTAGAGCAGCGGCGGGGTGCCCGCGTCGGCGCCGGCGCCGCCCAGATGGGCCGCATGGGTGCGCGCCACCGGCAGGCGTCCCGGCGTCGCCACGCCCTGCACGGCCTCGCTGAGCGCTTGCTGGAAGTCGAAATCGCGCGCCTTGTAATTGGGCGTGTCGGCGTTCGCGATGTTCGATGCCAGCACGCGGCCGCGCTGCGACTGCAGCTCCAGTGCGCGGGCCTGGAAGGCGATGGCGTTGTACGGGTCGGCGGTCATGGGTGGTCTCCTGCATCGACCGCCCGGTTAAAGTTCCAGGCGGTGCTGCCGATTATTGGTCGGCGGGACGCACCCGATCGGCGGAAAAGTTCTCCGGCCGGCCGGCAGTACCTTGGACGGCTTCGGCCAGCAGCTTTGCCGATTCGCCGGTCGGCCTTCTTCGGCGATTGAATGGCCCGGGCCGGCTTATCTTTGCCGGCATGATGCGTCGCCTGCCGAGTCCCCTTTGTGCCCTCATCCTTTTCGCCGGCCCGGCCTCGGCCGCAACGGAGCCGCCGCGCGGCAGCATCGCCGAGCAGGTGCGCGGTTTCGTCGAGGAGGAACTGGCGCGGACCCAGCCGGGGCTGCGCGCCCAGGTCGCGGTCGGCGAGCCCGATGCGCGATTGCGCCTGGCGCCGTGCAGCGCGACCGAGATCTTCCTGCGCCAGGGCGCGCGGCTCTGGGGCCGCGGCTTCGTCGGCGTGCGCTGCCTGCAGCGGCCGGGCTGGTCGATCTCGATCCCGGTCGACGTGCATGTATTCGGTCCCGGCCTGGTGGCGCGGCAGCCGCTGGCCGCGATGCAGCCGATCGGCGCCGATGCGGTCGAGCTGCTCGAGATCGATCTGACGCGCGAATCCGGAGGGGTGGTCAAGGATCCGGCCCAGCTTGCCGATAAGGTGAGTACCCGGCAGATCGACAGCGGACAGCCGGTACCGCTCAATGCGCTGCGCGCCGTGCCGGCCGTGGCCCAGGGCGACCCGGTGAAGGTGGTGGGCGTGGGCAACGGCTTTACCATCGCCACGGAAGGGACCGCCGTGTCAAGTGGCGCTCCCGGAGACTTGGTACGGGTCCGCATGGAATCCGGGCGTACGATTGCCGGGATCGCCCGCCGCGGGCGCGTGGTCGAAGTCAGTTTCTAGTGATTTTCCTGATATTTGCGTCCGGATCTTCCATTTCTTTCCGGATCTGGATCTAGAATTCGGCGGTATTCCGCCCTGAAGGATTGCAATCGCTTTGGTCGTCAGACGTTGGCTTGGTGAACCTCAAGTTTGGCGTCATCAGGCCGATTCGATATCCGAGCGTAGGAAAAGCAGGAGTCGGGTTCCATGAAGATCACGAATGCCTCGTCGGGCGCCAAGCAGGCAACTGCCGCGGGCGCGGGTCGCGCCGGCGCGAAGGGCGCAGCGGCTCCGGCCAAGACGTCGGCGGCAACTTCGAACGCGTCGGGCGCGGTGATCGACCCGGCGACGCGCCTGAGCCAGCTCGAGGCGCAGTTCGCCCAGGCCGACTTCAATGCCGGCAAGGTCGGCGAGGTGACCGACGCGATCGCCGCCGGCCGCTACAAGGTCAACTCCGGCGCGGTCGCCGACAAGCTGATCGAAAGCACGACCGCACTGGGTCGCAAATCCGGCGGCAATCGCTGAGTATTCCGCGCATCGCGCTGCCGGCCGCAGTGCAGAATCGCTAGCGGGCTGGCGGCACGGACTGCGCCGTGGCCGCATTCCCGCTCCCTCCTTCCAGGTTTACAACATGGCCCAGCACGATCCGCTCGTCGCCGGTTCGCTCGGCGCGTTGCTTCAATGTCTCGAGGACGAGTACCGCGCGCTGCTCGCCGACGACGCGACCCAGCTCGAATCGGTCCTGGCGCGCAAGGAGCATCTGCTGGCGCAACTCGCCGCCGATCCGGGCATCGCGCTGGGGCCGGCGCGGGGCCGGCCGGACGCGGTTGCAACCGGGACCCTGACGCGGGCCCGCGAATTGAACCAGCGCAACGCGCTGGTGCTGGCGCCGCGCGCGGCGGCGAACCGGGCGCGCCTGCGTTGCCTGCAGTCGGCCCTGGGCGGCGTGGCGCTCTATGCCGCCGACGGCCAGGCGGCACCGGCTGGCGCGCCGGCGGGCGCACGGCGCAGCGCCTAGGAACGGCGCAGCGCATCACCAACGGTCAGCGCCACCGGCCGCCATCGCGCCGCATTGCCTCGGCGTGCGGCAGGAACGTCTTCCTCGTTGCGGCCGCATGGCGGCCGATCTCAGAACTCTTCCCAGTCGTCCGACTTGGCCGGCGGCGGTGCCGGCGGCGGCGCGGGCCGTTGTGCCGGCGGCGATGCATGGGGCGGCATGGGTGCCGCGCCGGGCGGCGTGCCGGGAACAGCGGGACCCGCCACATCGCCAGGATGTTCGGCCGGCCGTGGTGCGATCCTGGGCACCAGGGCGATGCGGTCGCGCGACGTGGCCCGGGCCGCGGCGATCGCCTTGTTCGATTCGTTGCGACCGAGCTTGAAGATCGCCACGGCCAGCGCGAGCTGTTCGGCCTGCTTGCGCAGGCTGGCCGCGGCCGCGGCACTTTGTTCGACCAGTGCGGCGTTCTGCTGCGTCATGCGGTCGAGCTGACTGACCGAATGGTTGACCAGTCCGATGCCGGAGTTCTGCTCGGTCGTCGCCGAGGCGATCTCGCCGAGCAGATCGGTCACGCGGCGCACCTGGAGGACCAGGTCCTGCATCGTCTTGCCGGCCTCGGCGACCTGGCGCGAACCACTGTCGACCTTGCTGACGGACTCGGCGATCAGGGTCTTGATCTCGCGCGCCGCCTGCGCGCTGCGCTGGGCCAGATTGCGCACCTCGCCGGCAACCACGGCAAAGCCCCGGCCCTGCTCGCCGGCGCGCGCGGCCTCGACCGCGGCGTTGAGGGCGAGGATATTGGTCTGGAAGGCGATGCCGTCGATGACGCCGATGATCTCGGCGATCTTGCGGCTGCTCGCCTGGATCTGCCCCATCGTCTCGACCACCTGCCCGACCGCCGCGCCGCCGCGCCCGGCGACCTCGGAGGCCGCCGTCGCCAGCTGATTGGCCTGGCGCGCCGCCTCGGTGTTCTGCTGCACCGTGCTCGACAGCTGTTCCATCGAGGATGCGGTCTGCTCCAGGCTGCTCGCCTGCTGCTCGGTGCGCGCCGACAGGTCCTGGTTGCCCGAGGCGATCTGGCCGGAGGCGACGGCGACCGAATCGACGCCGACCCGCACCGACGTGACGAGCTTGCGCAGGTTGCCGACCATGTCGTGCAGCGTCGCCTGCAGGTGCGCGACCTCGTCGCGACCTTCGGGTTCGATATCGGCGCTCAGGTCGCCGGCCGCCACCGCGTCGGCCAGTTCGACCGCCCGTCCGAGTGGCCGCAGGATGGAGCGCGCCAGCGCGATGCCCAGCAGCAACGCGGCGACCACGCCCACGACGGTCACCGTCGCGGTGAGCACGATGCCGGTGCGGTAGGTCGTGGCCGTGAGATCCGCGTCGTCCTTGGCGCTCGACACCTTCCATTCGACCATCGCGTGCAGCGCGGCCGCGAAGGCGGCGCGCGCGTCGCCGTACTCTGCCGGCAGCGCGCCCGGCGGGCCGGCGGCGGCGCGGTCGAACGCCGCACCGTACTGTTCCGAGAGCATGCGGGCCAAGGCGGCCAGGCCTTCGCCCTGCTCGCCGCCGAACAGGGGCACCGCCTGCTCGAGATCGGCGCGGCTCTCTTCGCGCTCGCGGCGCGCATCGGCCAGGCGCTGCTCGCGCAGCGCCGGGTCGGCCGCGTAGGCGGCGGCCTCGACATCGCGCGCGGCATAGGCCAGCGCGGTCTCGGCGCGCGCGACGAACTTCAGCCCCGTCAGGTCCTGCTCGTAGCTCGCCTGGGCCCAGGCGTTCATGCGCGAGGTCGACAGGATGCCGACGACGCCGGTCGCCGCGCCCAGGAGCGCAAGCAGGAGGAAGGCCAGCAGCAGGCGCAGGCGGATGGTCAGACGGTTCAGCAATTCGACACCATGGGGGACAGGGGATGCACGGCGATTTCCTGGTGCATCGTGGCACGGGCCGCGTCCCGGGCAAGCCCGGTTTTGCGTCCGGCCGGCGGGGCAATTCGGCCGACCGTGCAATCGGTCACATTCGCATCCGATCGCCGTCCGCGCGCCGGCCGCCGCGCGCCCGTCAACGCGCCGGCGCCGGCGACGGCGCGGTGCGCCGCTCCTGCTGCGCCACCAGGGCGATGTCGGCGCTGCTCATGAGCCGGTCGATGTCGAGCAGGATCAGCATGCGCGCGCTGTCGCCGCTGCCGATGCTGCCCAGGCCGGTGATGTAGTCGGAATCGAGCATGGTGCGGAATTCCGGCACCGCTTTGATCTGCGCCGGATCGAGCTCGAGCACGTCGCTCACCGAATCGACCACCGCGCCGACCGTGCGGCCGGCCAGGTTGAGGATGATGGCAACGGTGAAGTCGTCGAAGCGGGCATCGCCCAGCTGGAACTTCATGCGCAGGTCGACGATCGGCACGATGACGCCGCGCAGGTTGATCACGCCGCGGATGTGCGGCGGCGCGCCGGCGATGCGCGTCACGTTCTCGTAGCCGCGGATCTCCTGCACCTTGAGGATGTCGATCCCGTATTCCTCGGTGTCGAGGCGGAACGTCAGGTATTCGCGCGCATGCGCCGTTTGGGTCGCCTCGAACCGCTCCATCACACCCATCGCCAGACTCCCGGTACGCGGCCCTGCGGCCGGATTGGCGGGGCGCCATCCTAGATTTCGGCGGCGGCGCGGCGAAGTTGACGGTGGCGATGGCGGGAACAGGCCCGGGTTGGGCGGCGTATTCGGCGGCGGCGGCGGCGCGACGAGGGACGCCGGCGCTACCAGTTCTTGAGCTTGGCGCGCAGGCGCGAGACCGCCTGGCTGTGCAGCTGGCAGACGCGCGATTCGGTCACGCCCATGACGGCGCCGATCTCGCGCAGGTTCATGTCCTGTTCGTAGTACATGCTCATCAGCAGCTTCTCGCGATCCGGCAGGTCCTCGATCGCCGCGACCAGCGCGGTGCGAAAGCGCTTGTCGCGCAGCGCGTCGAGCGGCTCGCCGCCGGAATGCACGATGTGGCGCTCGAGATAGTCGTCGCTGTCGCCGCCGCCGCCCAGGTCGTCCAGGTAGACGAGCTGCGCGCCGCGTGCGTCGCCCAGCAGCTCCTGGTACTCGGGCACCGACATCTGCAGTTCGCGCGCGATCTCGCTCTCCTGCGGCGCGCGCTGCAGGCGCTGCTCGAGGCGATGGATGGCATTCTCGATGTCGCGCTGGCTCTTGCGCGCCGAGCGCGGCAGCCAGTCGCCGGCGCGCAGCTCGTCGAGCATGGCGCCGCGGATGCGGCTGGCCGCGTAGACCTCGAACTGGGTGCCCTGCGACTCTTCGAAGCGCTGCATGGCGTCCATCAGGCCCATCATGCCCGCCTGGATCATGTCGTCGAGCTCGACGTTCGCCGGCAGCTTCGCGATCATCTGGTGGGCGATGCGCCGCACCAGCGGAGCGTACTGCTTCGCGTAATCCTGCCGCCGCTCGATCGATCCGCGCGCGTTGTAAACGAAAGCGTCGTTCTTCAAAACACCCTCTCCACGAGTCGAGGCAGATCCTGCCCGGCGGGCCCGTCGGCCAGCTCGCCCGGCGGCTCTGCCAGCGGCTTGGCGGCCAGCAAGGTGGCCCCGAAGTGGCGCCGCGCGATCGCAGCCATGGCAGCCAACAGCCTACCGGCGGTGGCCTCGCCCATACCCAGAAAAAGAAGGTGAAAAGTACCGATCTCTAGGTCGCTCACGGCCTGACGAATCGTGGTCAGGACGGCGGTTCCGGCGTCGGCGCTGCCGTATACCGGGATGACGGCCTCGCGTGCGCCGCGCAGCGGCGCACAGCGTCGCACCCACGGGATGCGCGCCGCGGGCAGCACCAGGACAACCTCCTTCATGCCCACCGCCACGGACTGCATGGCCTCGCCGACCCGTTCGCCGTGCTGCGGATCGCTCACCGCCATGTCCAGCGCGCGGGCCGCCGGCAGGACCCACAGCGATCCGCCGGCTCCGGCGCAGGCCTCGCCGATGTTGCAGTCGCCGGCCAGCGCATGTTCCAGGTCGTAGCGCAGGCGCAGGCCCAGCGCGGCCGCGATCTGCGTGCGCGAGGCGTCCACGACCAGCGTCGCACCGCGCCGCAGCGCGAGCAGGCGCGCGCGTGCCGCAAGGGCCTCGGCGGTATTGCCGGTGCGCAATGGCGGCTGCAGGACCAGCGTCCAGTGCGCCGGCAGGCGATCGAAGATGCGCCGCAGGCCGCTGGCCTGGTCCCCTTCGGCGGCGCTGGGCAGGACCGGATGGCTGGTGTCAGACAAGGGCCACCCCCGTGCTGGTCAGGTTCTGGATCTCGGTGCTGTCCAGGGCAAAGGCGGCACCAAAGGGCTTGAGCGCGAGATGCGCCAGCAGTCCGGCGTTCCCCGGATGCCAGTCCTCCGGCACGCGCTGGCCGTTGGTCAGACCCAGCAGCGGCAGCTGGTAGCGGATCAGCGCATCGAGGCCGCCGCCGATACGCGCCGCCTCGTCCATCTTGGTCAGGATGGCGCCGTGCGCACCGGATACGCGCCAGGCCCTTGCCACCTCGTCGAGCGTCTCGGCATGCGAGGCGGCGTTGATCAGCAGCACCCGCGGCACCTCCTGCGCGCCGAAGCGCGCCTCGGCCAGCATGGCCAGCATCTCGCCCAGGCGCTGGTCGCGCTGCGACATGCCGCAGGTATCGATCAGCACCTTGCGCTTGCCGTGCATCGCGGCGAGCAGGTCGCGCAGGCTGGCGCCGTCATGCGCCACCTGCACCGGCACGCCGAGGATGCGGCCGTAGCCGCGCAGCTGCTCATGCGCGCCCATGCGGTAGGAATCGAGCGTGATCAGCCCGAGCGCCGCGGCACCGTGGCGCACGACGAAGCGGGCGGCCAGCTTGGCCGCCGTGGTGGTCTTGCCGACCCCGGTCGGACCGACCAGGGCCACCGCTCCGGGCTGCTCGAGCACGCTGCGCGCCTCGCCCGGGCAATGGATCTGCTGGGCCAGGTTGTTCTGCAGCCAGCCGTCGACCTGGCGCGGATCCAGATCGGGCGCAACGCCATCGGCAATGCGGCGGGCCAGCTCGGGCGAGAACCCCGACATCAACAGGCGGGTCATCGCCTGGCGGCGCAGCAGCGGCGCGGGCGCTGCCGCGGCCGCGGCCGCGGGGGCGGCTGCGGCGCGGCTCGCGGTGGGGACCGCGGTACCGACGGCGGAACCGTCCGCCTGGCCGTTCGGCGAGGCGATCGCGGGGCTGACCGCGGGGCCGACCGCAGCGCTGACGACGGGGCTGATCGCGGGACTGACTGCAGAGCTGACGACGGGACTGACCGCGGCGCTGACCGCGGGGCCAACTGTGGGGCCGATCGCGGGCGATGCGGCCAGCGGCGCGACGGCCGGCGCCGCGGCCGCGGCCAGGGCCGGCGTGATCTGCTTTTCGAGATTCGAGATGCGGTCGGTCAAGGCGGCGCGCAAGGCCTGGAGTTCGGCCAGGACGTCGGCATCGAGCGCCAGCGGCAGTACGGGCGGCGATGGCTCGGCCGTCAGGGGCCCGGCTGCGAACTGCTCGGCCGACAGCGCCGCGGACTGCGCCGCGGTCTGTGCTGCAGTCTGCGCTGCGGCCTGTGCGGCGGTCGTTGCTGCGGTCTGCGCTGCGGTCTGCGCTGCGGTCTGCGCCACCAACGGCGCCGCCGACGGCGCGGCGCTCCGTCGCACGTCGGGCGCTGCGGCCGTCGCGACCGGCGCCGCGCTGGCGGCGGCCAACCTGCCGGATGCGGCCGCAAGCGGCGCGTCGATCGCGGCGGCGCGCGGGTCGGGCTTGGCCGCCGCGGCGGGCACCGTGCCACCGAGCGGTCGCGTCGGCAACCACTCCCGCCGGCGATCGGCCGCTCCGCTCAGCGATGCCGCGCGGGCCCAGCCTTCGGTGAGGTCGGGGTCGGCCGGCGGCAGCGGTCGGAGCGGCGCGGGCCGCCGGGCAACGGGTGTCTCCTCGAGGCGCGACGGACGCCGCCGGAACACGGCCGGTGCCGGCTCGGGCGCCGCGGCGCCCGCGCGACGCGGCGCCGGCGCCGATTCGAGCGGTGCATCGCCGTCGGCCACCGCGCGGTACAGCGCCAGGACATCCTCGCGCGGCGCCGCAGCCGGCCCCTGGCGGCGGATGAATTCCTGGAACGATACGGCGCCGGTGGCTGGCGCCGCGCCGCGTGCCTCGACCGGCCCGCCGATCGGCGCCGGCTCGCGCCGCCGCGCTGGTGCCCGGGCCGGCTGGAAATCGTTGACCAGCGCCCGCACCTCGCCAGGAGCCGCGGCGATGATCTCGACCCGCCCGGTGCTGCCGGAACTGCGGTTCGAGAGGATGACCGCGTCGGGGCCCAGCTCCTTGCGGATCCGTTCCATCGCCTCGCGCGCGCTCGGTGCTACGTATCGTCGAAATCCCATGGCTGACTCCTTGCCAGAATCTGGTTTTGCCGCATCGTCCCGCTATCGTCCCCGCCGGCCGCTGCCGGCCCGCCGCGCGCCGTTCAGCCCGCGGCGATCGCCGTATTCGCTCCCAGCACGTTGCTGACCCGGATCGCGCTCGTCTCCGGCACTTCGCCATGTCCGAGGACGCGCAGGCGCGGCGCGGCGCGCCGCAGCAGGCGCGCCAGCGGGACGCGCAGGCGGTCGGGCACGAGCAGGGTCGGTGACAATCCGGCCTCCTCCTGGCGCTTGGCCGCGGCGGCGGCGCCGCGCTGCAGCAGGTCGACCAGTCCCGGCTCGAAGGCCGGCGCCTCGCCATTGCTGCCCAGGGACTGGGTCAGCACCTTCTCGAGGTTCTGTTCGAGCGCGATCACCGGCAGTTCGCGGGTCGTGCCGAAGAACGCCTGGGCGATCGAGGCGCGCAGCGCGGTGCGGACCAGCGCGGTCAGCTCGCCGGCATCAGTGGTCCGCACGGCCCCCTCGGCCAGGGTCTCGATGATGGTGCGCAGGTCGCGGATCGGCACGCCTTCGTCGAGCAGGCTGACCAGCACCTTCTGCAGCGTGGCCAGGGGGATCAGCTTGGGCACCAGGTCCTCGATCATCTTCGGGTAGGACCGCGCGAAGTGGTCGACCAGGGCCTGGGTCTCGACCCGGCCCAGCAGCTGGCCGGCCTGGCTCAACAGCAGATGGTTCACATGGGTCGCCACCACGGTGGCGCAGTCGACCACCGTGTAGCCCAGGACCTGGGCCGATTCGCGCTGGCGGGCCTCGATCCAGGTTGCCGGCAAGCCGAAGGCCGGATCCTGCGTCGGCGTGCCGGCCAGGCGCTGGGTGATGCCGCCCGGATTGATCGCCATCCAGAGACCGGGAAAGGCCTCGCTCTCGCCGATCGCCACGCCCTTGAGCAGGACCCGGTACTGGCTCGGCCGCAGCTCGAGGTTGTCGCGGATGTGCATCGACGGCGGCAGGAAGCCGATGTCCTGGGCGAATTTCTTGCGGATGGCACGGATGCGCTTGAGCAGCTCGCCATCGGCGGCCGCGTCGACCAGCGGGATCAGCCGATAGCCGACTTCCAGGCCCAGGACATCGACCGGAACGATGTCGTCCCAGCTTGCCTCCTGCGGCGCCGGCGCGGGCGGCGTCGCCGTGGCCGCGGCTTGGGCCGCGGCGGCGGCGCGCCGCGTGCGGGCCCAGAGCGTCCAGGCCAGCCAGCCGCAGCCGCCGGCCAGCAGCAGAAAGACGATGGTCGGCATGCCCGGGATGACGCCCAGCAGGAAAAGGATGGCCGCGGTGATGGCCAGGGCGCGCGGCGTCGCGAACATCTGGTTGATGATCTGCGAGCCGACGTCGCCGTCCTCCTTGCCGACCCGCGAGACGATCAGGCCGGCGGCGATCGAGATGACCAGGGCCGGGATCTGCGCCACCAGTCCATCGCCGATGGTCAGCAGGACGTAGTTGTCGATCGCGGTCCCGACGTCCAGGCCGTGCTGCAGGACGCCGATGGCCAGGCCGCCGATGACATTGATGAACAGCACCAGGATGCCGGCCATGGCGTCGCCGCGCACGAACTTGCTGGCGCCGTCCATCGCGCCGTAGAAGTCGGCCTCCAGGGCGATCTCGGTGCGGCGGCGGCGCGCTTCCTTGTCGTCGATCAGGCCGGCGTTCATGTCGGCGTCGATCGCCATCTGCTTGCCGGGCATGGCATCCAGGGTGAAGCGCGCGGCGACCTCGGCGATCCGCCCGGCGCCCTTGGTGACGACCATGAAATTGATCACCACCAGGATGGCGAAGACGATCAGGCCGACCGCGAAGTTGCCGCCGATCACGAAGTGGCCGAAGGACTCGATGACCTTGCCCGCGGCGCCCGCGCCGGTGTGCCCTTCGGTCAGCACGATGCGGGTCGAGGCCACGTTGAGCGACAGGCGCATCAGGGTGGTGAGCAGCAGCACCGTCGGGAAGGTCGCGAAATCGAGCGGCCGCCGGGTGTAGGTCGACACCATCAGGACGATGAGCGCCAGGGCGATGTTGAAGGTGAACAGCAGGTCCAGCACGAAGGCCGGCAGCGGCAGCACCATCATCGCCAGGATGAGGAAGACGATGAGCGGAACGGCCAGCGAGCGCCAGGGCAGGGCGCGCAGCAGCGGATGGGAGAGCAGCGCGTTCATGCGGTGGCCCGCGGCTCAAGCGGATCCAGGCCCTGCGGGACCTCGATGTCGGTCGGCTCGGACGGCCGCGGCGCCAGGCCCTGGGCGTGGCGCTTGAGCTGGAAGATGTAGGCCAGCACGCGCGCCACCGCGGTGTACAGGGCGGCGGGGATCTCCTGGCCCAGGTCGACGTGCTGGTACAGGGCGCGCGCCAGCGGCGGCGCCTCGAGCAGCGGCACGCCGGCCTGCGCGGCGACCTCGCGGATGCGCGCGGCGATCGCGTCCATGCCCTTGGCGACCACCACCGGGGCGCGGTGGCGGTCCTCCAGGTACTTGATGGCGACCGCGAAGTGATTCGGGTTGGTGACCACGACATCGGCCTTGGGCACCGCGGCCATCATGCGCCGGCGCGCCATCTCGCGCTGCGCCCGGCGCACCGCGGCCTTCAGGCGCGGATCGCCCTGCATCTCGCGCTCCTCCTCGCGCATCTCCTGGACCGACATCTTCATGCGGTTGCGAAACGAGATGATCTGATAGGGCACGTCGATCGCCGCCATGGCCGCCAGGGTCAGGCACAGCATGGCGAAGCCGCCCAGCACCAGGCTGAACATCTGCGCCAGCGCGGCCGGCAGCGCGTCCGAGGCGAGCGCGGCGAAGTGGCCGACATGGCCCACGATGTAGGTGCCGCCGACCAGCGCCAGCAGGATCGCCAGCACCAGGTTCTTGCCCAGTCCGACGAGCGAGCGCAGCGAGAGCAGCCGGCCCAGGCCGGCGACCGGATCGAGCCGGTCGAAGCGCGGCAGCATGGCCGTCGGGGCGAAGACCCAGCCGCCGATGAGCAGCGGCGCACCGATCGCCGCGATCAGCATCACGCCGAGCACCGGTGCGACGGCCCACAAGGCGTCGCTGGTGAGGCCGCCCAGGCGCTCGGCCATGAAGCGCGGCTCGGTCGCGCTGGCCGCATCGAAGCTCAGGCCGCGGACCAGCAGCTGGCGGCTGGCCGTGCCGACCGACCCGCCGGACAGGGACAGCACGCCGACCGCGGCACCGACGACGAACAGGTGCGCCAGGTCGCGCGAGCGCGGGATCTCGCCCTGCTTGCGCGCGTCCTCGATCCGCTTGGCGGATGGGTCTAGCGTGCGGTCCTGGCCGCTGTCGCTCTCGGAATCAGCCATCGAAGCCTGCGGGTTGCGAGGCGCGAGGCGCCCGCCTTGGTGGGATGGCTTCGATTATTCGGCCGGGCGGCGGGCCGAAAGCGCCGAATATCGGCAGAACAACAGGGTACTTTAGGGTCGTCCGAAAAAAATAATTGGCGGCGATTGCATCGTCGAAAGTGCCATTTTTTCCTCCCGCAACCTTCAGTTTCAAAAGACGGTGCCGATTTAAGTCCCCGGAGCGCTCGTATTCCGCGAGCCGCAGCGACGGAAGCACCGCGATGAACCGATCGGCAACGTTCCGGCAGATGGTCGAGCAGGCAACCCGCCCCGTTGAGGAGCTGGCCCAGGCGCAACGCCGGCAGCCGGCTGCGGCGGGCGAGGATCTTTTCGTCTGGTTCGAGGACACGTCGGCGCGCCAGCAGGACGGCACGCGCGGCATCGCCGGACTGCCCGAATCGCTGCTGCCGGTCGCCCATGGAATGAAAGTGGTCGAACGGCACTACGCACCCGGACACCCGCACCTGCTGACGGCCCTGCGCGTGCGCTGCAGCGAACGCGCCGCCGAGCGCATCGCGGCCATCTACACGGCGGCCCTGGCGGTCGGCACCGTGGCCTGGGTCGGCACCGGCAGCCAGTACGAAGTGGCCTGGAACGCGCTCTACTCGACCCAGATCGGCGCCGAAGGGTAAGCGGGCCGACGCCGCCTGCGGCGGCGTGTCGTCAAGCCGGGGTGCGCGCCTTGCGCTGCTCGGCCTCGACCTTGTTGACATAGCGCTGCACCATCATCCGGGCCTGCGGCGTCAGGTCGACGAACTGGCAGCCGAAGCGCCGTGCCGGCGACTCGGCGCTCTCGTCGTCATAGAGATTCACGACCCGGAAGGCGACCTGGACCGGTCCGACCCCGGGCAGGTCCAGGTAGCAGTTGCGCACGACCAGGCCCATCGACAGGTCGAAATCGCTGGGGTAGTTCATCACCGCCAGGCCGCCCACGCTGATGTTCATCAGCTCCAGCGATTCGTACTTGGTGTCGCCCTCGCGCCGCGGCACGAGGCAGGTCGGCCGGGCGCTGATCGGCGTGCGCACGCGGAAGAACTCGCGCCGCTGCAGGCGCAGCATCTGCTCGGGCAGGCGGACCCGGAACGCCGCGTGCCGCTCGAAGCGGGTGGCTTCGGCCAGCGCCGCGCGGAACTGCACCTTCACGTTCTCGAAGAAGACCACGAAGACCAGCTCGTCGGCGGCCAGCACGCGCTGCTGGGCGTGCGGATTGGCCGGCATGTCGAAATCGACTTCCCCGGCGTCGACATCGACGCGCAGCAGCATCGAGACCGCGAACTCGCCGTCGCCGCCGGTGTAGACCGTGACCAGGGTGCGTTCCTGGGCGATGCGCCGCAGGATGGCGACGATCTCGCCGCGCGAGTAGAGCATGTAATGATCGAGCTCGGGACTCTCCGGCTCGGGGAACGGGTGCAGATGCATGGCGGTCGCCCGATGAATGGTCGTTGCGCGCGGACCCGTGCGCCGCAGCGCCGGGGCCAGGCCCGGCGGCGCCGGCACAGGTGGGCGGGCGCGGGATGGCGGCTCAAGTTCACCACACCGTGGCGGCGATCCACGCGCGAAACTGCGCCCGGATCCCGGCGCAATTCCACGCACTGCGCGGCGGCCCAACTTCGGTCTATGGCCCGCCGCCGGCGCGGCTAGATTCATCCGGTGCGCGGCGTCCCGCCGCCGCGGCACGGTTGCCGTCCCGCAATGGCCGGGACGCGGCGATCCGCCAGCGCGGTGCGATCCGATGCAGACCACTCTCGCCCAGCCCCAGCCAACCGCCGCCCGGCGCGGCGCCGCCGCGGCGCGCCGCCATCCGGCCGCCGAGGCCGATTGCCGGCGCGGCATCGAGCTGGGCCGCCAGGGCGACTGGGTGCGCGCGGCGCGCCGCTTCGAGCGCGCGGTGGCGCGCGACCCGGACCACGCGGTCGCCTGGCTCAACCTGGCCGACGCGCGCATCAAGCTGGGCCGGATCGACAGCGCCGTCGACGCGGCACGGCGCGCCGTGGCGATCGACCCGGGCTCGGAGCTGACCGTCTCGATCGCGGCGCATTGCCTGCTGGCGGCCAACCGCCACGAGGAGACGGTCGAACTGCTGCAGGGCGTCGACCTGGAGCGGGCGCGCGGAACCAGCGCCCACTTCGCCCTGGGCAACGCGCTCACCGCACTGCACCGGCACCGCGAGGCGATCGCGGCCTACCTCGCGGCGATCCGCCGCAAGCCCGATTTCATGCCGGCGCATGCCCACCTGGGCAATGTGTTCGAGCGGGCCAAGATGCACGTCGAGGCCCGCGAATGCTTCCAGACTGCGCTCGCGCTGGGCGGCGATCGCACGACGCTGCTGTCGGCCATGACCTACCAGTCGCAGCACGCCTGCCGCTGGGACCTGTTCGCCCAGGACCACGCCCAGCTGCAGGCCCAGCTGGCCGCCGGCGCCGGCCAGCCGGTGCCCTTCCACCTGTTGACCATGCCGTCGACGCGGGCCCAGCAGCGCGCGGCGGGCCACGCCTACTGGGCCGAGCGCTGCGCCGCCGTGGCGCCCCTGCCGCCAGCGCCGCCGCGCCCGGCGGGACGGCCGATCCGGGTCGGCTACGTCACCAGCGACCTGTTCCGCCACGCCACGGCCTACCTGATCGCCGACCTGATCGAAACGCACGACCGCGGACACTTCGAGGTCTACGTGTATTCCTACGGCCATGACGACGGTTCGTCGATCCGCCGGCGCATCATCGACGCCGCCGGCGCGGGCTACGTCGAAGCACGCGATCTGTCGGACGGCGCACTGGCCGAACGGGTGCGGTGCGACGACATCGACATCCTGGTCGACCTCAAAGGCTATACGCTGGGCACGCGCATCGGACTGTTCGCGCTGCGCCCCGGCCGCATCCAAGTCAACTACCTGGGCTATCCGGGCACGCTGGGTGCGCCGTGCTACGACTACATCGTCGGCGACCGCATCGTCACGCCGCTCGAGCACCAGGACGACTACAGCGAGCGCATCGCCCAGATGCCGCATTGCTACCAGCCCAACGACCGGCGGCGCCCGATCGGCGCGCGACCGACGCGGGCGCAGTGCGGCCTGCCGGAGCGGGGATTCGTGTTCTGCTCGTTCAACACCTGCTACAAGATCACCGCCGCGGTCTTCGATCGCTGGTGCCGGCTGCTGCGCCAGGTCGAAGGCAGCGTGCTGTGGCTGTACGAGGCGAACGACCAGGCGCGGCCGAACCTGCTGCGCGAGGCGCAGGTCCGCGGCATCGCGCCCGAGCGGCTGGTCTGGGCGCCGCACGTGGACCTGCCCGAGCACCTGGCGCGGCTGCAGCTCGCCGACCTGGCCCTCGATACGCTGCCGGTCAACGCGCACACCACGGCAAGCGACGCGCTGTGGGCCGGCGTGCCGATGGTCAGCACGCCCGGGGAGAGCTTCGTCTCGCGGGTGGCCGCCAGCGTGCTGCGTGCCGGCGGCATGGCCGAGCTGGTCGCGGCCGACGGCGACGGCTACGAGCGCCTGGCGCTCGAGCTGGCGCGCGATCCGGTGCGCCTGCAGGCGGTGCGCGAACGGCTGGCCGGCCAGCGCGACATCTGTCCGCTGTTCGACTGCGCGGTGTACACGCGCGACCTCGAAGCGCTCTACCGGCGCATGCTCGAGGCCTGGCTGCAGGGAGCGCCGCCGCGGCCGCTGGCGGCCTGCGAGGCGCCATGAGCCCCGACGGGCCCGGCGTGAGCGTCCCGCCGCGGCGCCTGGTTGCCGCGGCGCGCGAGCTGCGCCGGCTGGGGCGCGACGCCGAACTGGTCGCGCTGTGCCAGGCCGCCGATGCCGCTTCGATCGCCGACCCGCTGTTGCACCTCGAACTGGGGATGGCCCTGTTCCGCCTTGGCCGCCAGCGCGAAGCGCTGCACGCCCTGTTCGAAGCCCTGCGGCGGGATCCGGGCTGCGCCGCGGCCTACGCCCACCTGGGCAATGTGCTGCAGGTGCTGCGGATGCCGGAGGAAGCGCGCGAGAGCTTCCGCACCGCCCTGGCCCTGGGCCGCGCGCCGGTCGAGATGGCCGCGGCCATCGTCTTCACCTCGCTGGAAGCGGCAAGCTGGGGCGAACTCGAAGGCGATCTGGCGGCGCTCGAGGCCGCCGTCGCGGCCGGCAAGGGCCAACCCCTGCCCTTCTTCAGCCTGAACCTGCCCTGGCCGCGCGATCGCCTGCTGGCCGCGGCGCGCGCGCAGGCCGCGGCGACCTTCGCGGGCATCGTCCCGCTGCCGCCGGCGCCGGCGCGCCGCCCGGGGGCGCCGATCCGCATCGGCTACGTGTCGAACGACCTGCAGGATCACGCAACGGCGCACCTGATCACCGAGCTCTTCGAGCGCCAGGACCGCGAACGCTTCGTCCCGCATGCCTACTCGTATGGCGCGGCGGACGGCTCGGCGATGCGCCGGCGCATCGCCGCGGCCTTCGGCGCGCGCTTCGTCGACGTTGGCGAAATGGACGCCGGGCGCCTGGCCCAGCGCGTGCGAGCCGATGCGATCGACGTGCTGGTCGACCTCAAGGGCTACACCCTGCTGGCGCGCAACGAGGTGTTCGCCTGGCGGCCGGCACCGATCCAGGTGAACTTCCTCGGCTTTCCGGGCACGCTCGGATCGGTGCACTACGACTACATCATCGGCGACGCCGTCGTGACGCCGCTGGCGCATGCCGCGGGGTATGACGAGAAGATCGCCCAGTTGCCGCACTGCTACCAGCCCAACGACCGGCAGCGGCCGATGGGCGCGGCGATGGACCGCGGCGCCCTCGGGTTGCCGGCGGCGGCGCTGGTCCTGTGCTGCTTCAACGCGAACTACAAGATCACGCCGCTGCTGTTCGACCTGTGGTGCCGCCTGCTGCGGCAGGTCGACGACGCCGTGCTCTGGCTCTACGCGGACAATCCGCGCACGCGCGGCAACCTGGCGGCCGAAGCGGCGCGGCGCGGCATCGATCCGCGCCGCCTGTTCTGGGCCGGCAAGCTGCCGCAGGCCGAGCACCTGGCACGCCTGGGCGCGGCGGACCTGTTCCTCGACACCCTGCCGGTGAACGCGCACACGACGGCGAGCGACGCGCTGTGGGCCGGCGTGCCGCTGGTCACGATGCTGGGCGAGACCTTCGCGGCGCGCGTCGCGGCGAGCCTGCTGAGCGCAGCCGGCCTGCCCGAGCTGATCGCCGCCGACCTGCAGCAATACGAAGCGCTCGCCCTGGATCTGGCGCGCGACCGCAGGCGCCTCGCGGCGCTGCGCGCGCGCCTTGCGGGAGAGCGCCTGCGCCGCCCGCTGTTCGACAGCCGGGCCTATACGCGCGATTTCGAGGCGCTGATCGAGCGCATGGTGGCGCGCCACGACGCCGGGCTGCATCCGGCGCACTTGCCGGCCGCGCCGCCGACGACGCGCGCCCAAGCCGGGCCGGACCTCGCGCTGCCGGCGCACGTCGCCGGCTAGCGACGGGTCAGGCCGTGGCGACGGCGGGCGGCGCGAGGCAGCCGACGCGGATGTTTTCCGGGTCGGCGCGGTCCTGCAAGGCAACCTGATCGGCGACGCGCACGAAGGGCGTCGCCGCGTCGGCCTGTTGCAGCCGCAGTTCCCAGTCCTGGCGGCGCGTGCCGCGGTCGTAGGCGATGGTCAGTTCGTACAGCCCGGGCGGGATGCCATGCAACAGGCCTTGCAGGCCGGGCAGGAAATCGCCGACGAAGCGGTCGTACAGCCCGGCGATCGCCCGGCGTACCGGAATCGTGCGCGGCGGGGCATCGGGCAGCAGGACGCGAAGATCGTTCACGAACCAGCTTTGCCGGCGCCAGCTCGTGGTCGGGTGCAGGACGCTCACGGCCGGATCGGCCCAGATGCGATAGCCCAAGGCACGCGCCTGTGCGCACAGGCCGACGAACAGGCCATCGTCATAGGTCGGCGGGAAGCGCGCGCCGCGCTGCAGGACCTCGGCGCGGATGAGCGCGCAGCTGCCCACGGAGCCGAGCGGCACGGGCTCTGCGGTGACGTCGGTCGCGCCGACCCCGGTGACCCGACGGCCGGCCAGATCGCGAAAGCCCCAGCTGTCGTGGAAGGCGCCGCCCAGCAGCACGAGCGGCGCGACGACATCGCGCTCGCGCGCGACCAGCTGGTCGACCAGGTCGAACGGAAAGCACAGGTCGGCCTCGATGTAGAGCACGTGGCTGCAGGGCGATTCGAGCGCCGCCCCGACCGCCTGGTTGGCGATGCGCGACCACTGCTGCGCTTTGCGTTGCAGCGAGAAGGTGTCGCCCTCGGCGTCCACTTCCTGGATCAGGCGGACCCGCGGATCGCGCTGCGCATAGGCCGCCAGATGCTCGTCGACGATGGCGCCGGCGCCGTCGCAGACCAGATTGACCGATCCCAGCGTGAAGTTGTGCGTCGAGAGCACTTCGAGCTGCGCGATGAAGGACCTGGCGTACTCGGCGCCCTGGCGGATGGTGCTGCAGAGATTGACGATGTGCATGGGGCGTGACGCGGCAGCGGGCGTGCGGCAAGGGATCGGAGAGCCATTTTGGCGGCTCGCGGGAACTTCCGAATGCGCGAGAACCCTTGCAAGTACGCCTTTGATTTGCTTCCGGGGCGGCGCAAAGCGTCAGGCACCCGCCGCCGCGGCGCGCCGCGGCCGCGCCGGCACGCCGATATACGTGCCGGCGCGTTCGAGATCGCCGATCACGACGGCGCCGGCGCCGACCACCACATCGTCGGCGATCCGGCAGCGCTCGACCACCACGGCGCCGCAGCCGAGGAAGGCGCGCGCGCCCAGCC
>Ga0209698_10002597_pt1 | contig 20376 bp, 21 predicted proteins | sample LitLauG_LLR_2012_FD_187203 | JGI IMG/M metagenome (GOLD analysis project Ga0209698, IMG submission 187203) | Freshwater sediment microbial communities from Pennsylvania, USA - Little Laurel Run_MetaG_LLR_2012 (SPAdes) (version 2) | ecosystem: Environmental > Aquatic > Freshwater > Creek >...
CCCCTACGCACTACCAGGCTCTGTTGCGCGAAACGCCTCTTGAGGGCGATCCGGATTCGAAGAATCCCGCCATCAGCGACGCATGGCTCGGCATGTCAAGCTCGGGCGAAGTCACCGCGCCCGTTGTGTACGCACACAGTGGCAATCCGGAAGATTACGACCTACTGCGCAAGAACGGCATCAGCGTGAAGGGGAAGATCGTGCTGGTGCGCTACTCGAATCCCTACAGCTATCGCGGATTCAAGGCGCTCACCGCGCAACGTGAGGGTGCGGCGGCCATGCTTGTTTATAGCGACCCGGCAGAAGACGGATACAAGAAAGGTAGGGTCGACCCTGACGGGCCCTGGGGCCCGGAGTATCACATCCAGCGCGGCGCCATCACCTACGATTTCATGGTGCCGGGTGATCCGCAGACTCCGGGATGGGCTTCCGTTCCCGGAGCGAAGCGCATCCCGATCGAAGAAGCCATCTCGGCGCCAAAGATCATGGCACTGCCGCTTTCGTGGCACGATGCCAAACCGCTTCTCGAGAACATGGATGGCCCCGCTGCGCCCAAAGAATGGCAAGGCGGATTGCCGATCGAATATCACTTCGGCGGCGAACGGGTAAAGGTTCATCTCAAGATCGAAATGGACAACGGCCTTCAACCTTATTATGTGGTCGAGGGCCGCATTCGCGGCGCGGAACTGCCAGAGGAGTGGGTCGTGCTCGGCAATCACCGCGACGCCTGGGTGTTTGGCGGCGTCGATCCTTCCAGTGGCACGGCTTCGATGATGGAACTGACCCGTGCGCTGGGGCAACTCGCGAAAAATGGTATGCGGCCGCGTCGAACGATCGTCGTCTGTAGTTGGGATGGTGAAGAAGTCGGTCTCACCGGCTCGACAGAATGGGGTGAACAGTTCGCTGGCGATCTCCGCGCGAAGGGCGTTGCCTACATCAACGTCGACGAAGCCACCTCCGGCCCGAACTTCCACGGCCAGGCCGTCGCCTCGCTCGCTCCCATGCTGGAAGAAACCACGGGCTCGCTTCAGGATCCGTCCGGCAAGAGTCTCTACGATGCGTGGAAATCTGTCGTCGAGCGCGAGAGAAAAGAAGGGGCGCAATCCAGCCAGTTCAGCAGTTCCGGCGTGGCGAACGAAACTCTCGCGGACACCCGTATCGGCAGCGGCAGCGACCATACTGTGTTCCTCAATTTCATAGGCATGCCCGTCCTAGGGTTGGGATTTGAGGGAGACTACGGAGTGTACCACTCCGCTTACGACGACTTCTTCTGGATGAATCATTTCGGCGATCCCGGCTATCGCTATCACACGCTGATGTCTCAGCTGTGGGGAGTGACGGCGCTGCGACTCGCAAACGCCGACTTGCTGCCGTTTGATTTTGCGAGTTATGCGAGCAACCTTCGGCAATTCGTCAGCGAATTGGCGAAAGGCAAAGACATGAGCGAACTGGATCTGGGCGAAGTCAAAAAGAAGATTGATGCCTTCGAAGCAGCCGGGCACCGTTTGAACGACTCGCTAAGCGGCAAGCTGAAGTCCGGCCAAATCGATCCCAGGCTGGCTTTGCAAATGAACCACGGCATGATGGGCCTGGAGCGAAACTGGTTGAATCCCGACGGCATCCCCGGGCGTCCGTGGTTCAAGCACATCCTCTACGGCGCGCGTTTCACCTACGCTCATCTGGAATTACCGGGACTGACCGAAGCAGTGGAAAAGCAGGACTGGGCGACCGCAAAGCAGCAAGCAGAAATCCTCGAACGCGCACTGGACAAGAACACCAAGCTGGTGGATGAACTGAATGCGAGCCTGCAACACGAATGAATCGGGCGCCCCATTTATCGCGCGTCTTTTGCGCGAGAAAGCCTGCCCTGAGCGCAGTCGAAGTGTGGGGCTCTTGAGTTCCTATGCTGTCGGTATGAGCAGCTCTGTCAACAGTTGATCCTCCGCGGTCTCCTTGGGGTCGTTCCGATAATTCTCAATGCAGTACTCCGGCCGCAACTGTATCTTCTTTTCGGCGAGGGTCTTGAAGATCTGGTCGAATGCGGCCCATATATGTGTGTACGGTCCCGTTAATACAAATCGAGCATATTTGCCGCCTTCGATCTTTCTGTATTGCAGGCCCTTGAGCGGCTTGGCTGGAGCGTCCCGGAGCGCCACCCCGGCTTCATAAATCATCGCATCCTCGCCTTTCGACTTGGGATCCATTCCGCTCAATCCAAGGTGCTCGACGACAGAGCCATCATCGACCTGAGCGTTAAGCAGTGGGAAGAACTCACCCCAGGTCGGAGGCGCAACTTCCGAGAAGGGCCCGCGGCGTTCCAGGAAGATGTAATGGGTTGTGGGTCGAGTGATGATTTCGAAGTTTGGTGTCAGGTTCATGTCGATCTCCTTTTGTATTCTTGGCTTGCTCAAAAGGTAGATCAGGTCCGTTTGCTTTTCTTTTCCAAGATTGCGAAATTCGCTGGGATTGACGTCGAGGATCTTTTTGAAGATTTTGTTGAAGGCGGATGGCGTCTCGTAGCCAACGCCGAGAGCGATCTCTGTGACGGCCCCGCTTGGATCTTCCTGCAGCATGCGAAGCGCGGTCGCGAGGCGAACGCGGCGTAGGAAGTCGAATGGGGTTTCGCCAGTATAGGCAAGGAACAAACGCGCAAAATGATAAGAGGACGATCCTGCTTCCCGCGCGATGCCCGGCAGGGTGAGCGGTTCATCGAGGTGCAGTCGAATGTACCGCTGCGCTCGCCCAATCTGCGAGCGGTGAAACTGGCTCTGGTGCTGCAGCTTTCGTTTCGCCATCCCGCGCAGTTTAGCCTACCTCTACGTGCTTCGCTTGTCCGATATTGCGAACTCGGAACCACCGCTTGAAGCTTGCACATTGAACTGTCTTCACTCTCCTCTTGCGCGACGCTGCAGTCTCGGTCAAGATGGGAGCAACTCCCACGGTTCCAAATGACGCCTCGAGTTCTGAAATCACCGCCCGGCCGCCAGCTGTCGCCATCGGCGGCGAAGTTACGCTTGCTCAAGAGGCTGCGCTGCAGCTTGCGCTACGAGAAGCAGGCATGGGACTGCGGGGCAATGCACGTCGCGGGCGTGGATGAAGTTGGGCGCGGTTCCTTGTTTGGAGCCGTGGTGGCGGCGGCGGTGATTCTTGACCCTGCGTATCGCGTGCGCGGGCTGCGCGATTCGAAACTGCTGGATGCAGAGCGGCGTGAAGTGCTCGCACAACGCATTCGCGAGCACGCGATCGCGTGGGCAATCGCAGCGGTGGATGCCGCTCGCATCGATCAGATCAATATTTACCAGGCTTCGCGGGTAGCCATGCGGGAAGCGGTGTTGCGCCTTGCTCCTGCCGCCGATCACTTGCTCATCGATGCGGTGAAGATCGATTGTGAACTTCCTCAGAAGGCGATCATTCATGGCGACGCGCTGTCGGCGTCCATTGCGGCCGCGTCCATCCTGGCTAAAGTGGCGCGCGATCGCATGATGTGCGAGTGGGATGCGATCTTTCCTGCATACGGGTTGGCGTCGCACAAGGGCTACAGCACGCCGCGGCATCTTGCGGCATTGCGCGAGCACGGACCGAGCCCGCTTCATCGCCAATCCTTCGCCCCGGTGTGGCAAAATCCGGTGCCGCAAGAGGTCTTTGCCTTCATGGCAGAAGACGAAGCTGTGGAAATTTCAAGTGCAGAAGAACTAACGGGTTAGGGGTGACCACCAAAAGATTTCCACAATGTTCCTGAAGGAATATTTCCATGTACAATTTTGTACGTACTTTGGTCTGACAATCTGGGCAAGTCCCGTAGAAAGAAGGAGTTATGGCGAAGCGCAAGGGTGGAAGCGGCGAGGCGAAGGCCGGTAGCGCGAAGAAGGTCCGGCGGCGGGCGATGGGAGGGCGAGGGAGAAAAGCCGTGAATCCGCTCAGCTTGACGGCACCAGCGCGAGACGCGAAGCTGCGCAATCTGAAGATCGGGGATTTGTACCGGCCGCTGAAGAAGCCGATCACGGTTCGGCTGGACGCGGATGTGCTGGCCTGGTTCAAGAGAGATGGGAAGCGATACCAGACGCGGATTAATTTGGCGCTGCGGAAGGTGATGGAACGGGAGATGAAGACGAAATAGTTTTGATATGGAGGCGTCCGCAAATAGAGAGTTGAAGCGCTTGCGCGAAAACCACCGGCAACCCTGCCTGTAAGAGCCCACGAACCGTTGGATGAAGGCGTTGTCGCGCCCATCCGCGACAAGTAACCATGCTTGTGATTACGAGCGTACATTGCCCACTCGGACATGTACTGGTAACGTGGCTTCAGTTGCGGTTCGCACTGGGGTATGTCGGACAACCACAACAACTCGTCAACACAGAGCGGGCTGCTTACGGGCAAACTCGTGCACTTGGCGCTGCCAGTGCGGTGGAGCCTGGTCGGGCAGGAAGGACGCGGCGCCGCAGAGATCGCGTGCACCTATGACATTCATCCGCAGGGAGCGCGGCTGGTGAGCGCTCGGGCGGTCAACGTTGGCGACCTGGTGATGGTGGAACGTGGCCGCAACAAGGCGATGTGCCAGGTCGTATGGTCGGCGGATCCGGACTCGGCTCTTCGAGGACAATTCTCGGTGCAATGTGTTGAGGGTAGAACACCTTGGGATGATGAACTGCGGCAGATGGAAGAAGAATTTCAGCCCGTAATTCTCGACAGGATGCGCCGGGGGGCGACGAGCTCGTTTGCACGAACAGAAGCAAATCGCAGACGGCGTCCGCGGTTCTATGTGGAAGGCCAGGCCGAGGTGATGGACGGCGTGCAACGCGCGGAAGGCCAGGTCCAGCAAATATCGGAATACGGAGCGCGTATTTCGGCGACGGACGTTCTGCGCCCCGGAACGGATTTTCGCCTGACATTGACGGTCTTCGATGTCAGCCTTGCATTGAAGGCGCAGGTCAAATATCTCGTGAACAACCTGGGAATGGGCGTGGAGTTCCAGGAGATAAGGCGCGGGGACCGTCCGCTGCTGGATTACATCCTCGGCAAAGTGCGTGCCCGGCGGGTGGAGGAGTTCGCGCCGGTACAGGTCGAACCGCTGGTAGCCGCTGGATAGTCGGATTCCAACCAATTAACTTTTTTCCTCCGAGCTAATTCAGGTCATTCTTTCTAACCATAAGTTAATTCCTCGACCGCGCCACGTTGATGGCGGCCGCGCAGTTTACAATGATGCGGCCCGATGGTCTCAAATGCCAAAGCCAATGCGGCACTCGCCGCGTCGTTGATTTTCCTCCTGTTGAGCAGTGGCGCGGCGTATCTCGCATTCTCACGGGCTGAATACCAGCCGTGCCGATTCGGTATCGAGATCAGAAGCAAACAGCGCTGCCGGCTGTGGAGGAAGAGTCATTGAGGAGGATGGGGGACCGAGGAACTAACGGACGCCAGGGTTTGAGAGTGACAATAATCGACCACAGGACCAACGGGGGCTAAACGTCCCCGTCATTGTTGCTCAATTAGGCAGCGTCCACAGCCGGGCTGTGCCCGGCGGACAGCCGAGGCGGCTGTCCCGACACGAAGCACTTACGCTTTTTCCACGTCGCGCAGGCGGGCGGCTTTGCCTTTCAGGCCACGGAGGTAGAACAGACGCGCGCGGCGAACCTTGGACGAACGCACAATTTCCACCTTGTCGATCACCTTGGAGTGAAGGGGGAAGATGCGCTCGACGCCTTGTCCGAAGCTGATCTTGCGGACGGTGAAGCTGGCTTGGGGGCCGTTATCGCGCTTGATAACCACGCCTTCGAAGGCCTGGAGGCGTTCCTTATCGCCTTCTTTGATCTTCACGTGAACCCGCACGGTGTCGCCGGGGCGGAATGCAGGGATGTCGGTGCGCTGGGTCTTGGCCAGCAGTTTTTCGATGATCAGGTTTGACATAGTAGTTATCCTTCGAAATTCGTTTGGTTCAATCCGTTGTCCGCGAGCATGCGCCCATTGCGGCGTCGGCGAAATACATGAGTGCTTCGCTCCGCTCAGGATGACAAACTGGAGGAGCTTCGAATCCGCTCCACTATCTTCTCATCTTCACCGCTCAGCGGTGCCCCCTCGATCAAGTCGGGGCGGTTGCGGAGCGTTTTCTTCAATGCCTGTTCGCGGCGCCAGCGGCGAATCTCTTCGTGATTGCCGTTGAGCAGGACTTCCGGTACCGCGATTCCGCGAAAATCCGCGGGACGCGTGTAGTGCGGATAGTCGAGCATACCTCCTGAGCCGCAAGTCGAATCCGCTCCCTCACGCTCCCCCTCTTCGGCATGGACCGTGAAGCTCTCCTGTCTCGTCGAGGCCTCGTTGCCGACTGCTCCGGGCAGGAGGCGCGTGACGGCTTCGACGATCACGGCAGCACCGAGTTCTCCACCGCTCAGCACGTAGTCGCCGATCGAAAGTTCGCGATCGGCGAGGTAGTCGGCGACGCGTTCGTCCACACCTTCGTAGCGGCCGCAGATGAGCACGATGCGGTCGAGCGTAGCCAGTTCCGCCGCGACTCTCTGCGTGAAGCGTTGGCCCTGCGCGGAGAGGAGAATCACGGACTCCTTTACGCGGCCGCGCACGCGATCGTCGCGAGATGCGACCTGCATTGCCTCCAAACATTCAAAGAGCGGTTCCGGCTTCAGGACCATGCCTTCGCCACCGCCAAATGGGCGGTCATCCACGGTGCGGTGCTTGTCTTTCGTGAACGCCCGCAGGTCGTGGACTTCGATTGTCGCCAGGCCCATCTCGCAGGCCCGGCGGGTAATGCCATGTTGCAATGGTCCGCGAAAGAAGTCCGGGAAGATCGTGACGATGTCGGCCTTCATTTGCGAACCAGACAAACCTTCAACCACAAAGGGCACTAAGGGGCACGAAGGAAATCAAATTTTCGCGCGCTTCTTCTTTGAACCTTGCTGCATCTTTTCTTCTTGCGTCACCGGGGCGTTGATTTCCAACATGCCTTCCGGCAGCCGCATGCGCACTTGCATTTGCGCTACGTCGACTGCTTCGAGATACGCTTCGGCGAAGGGGATGTCGTATTGCTTCCCTTTTGCCGCAACGATCAGGAGCGGAGCTTCTCCGGCTCCGAACTGCACGTCGGTGATGCGGCCGACTTCGCTTCCCTGGTCGAACAGCGTGCATCCGACTAAGTCACTGACGAACGTCCAACCTTGTTCCAGTTCCGCGCGTTCGCGGCGTGAGACTTGTAATTCCAACCCGATCAGCGGCTCAGCATCGTTGATCGAGTCGATCCCGGAAAATTTCAGGACCAGCAGGCCTTTGTGGGGCCAGAGGTCTTCGACTTCCAGTTCGCGCCTAATATCGTCCTTGGTGAGCGCGAACAGCTTCATACCGGCGGTGAAGCGATCCGGGATGTCGCTGTGAACTTCGGCTGCAACTTCTCCATGACGGCCTTGCGTTTTGATCACGCGGGCGAGCGTGATGAAATCGCCTGACTCGGTGGCCGCCTTCATAAGTGCCGCTTCACGCGGCCTAAAGGGCCGCTCTTTCACGTTACTACTCGATGATCTCGAGCTGATAGCGCTTGTGATGGCGCTGACCGGCTGCGCTGAGCAACGAGCGGAGCGCTCGGGCGGTGCGGCCCTGCCGTCCAATAACCTTGCCGACGTCAGCTTCGGCCACTTCGAGTTCGATGACACCGTCGTCGAATTTCTCGACGAAGACTTCAGCAGGCGCGTCGACGAGCGACTTCGCGATTAGTTCCAGCAGCGCGCAGATGTCTCCAGAGGGTTCAGGCATAGCGTTCAGTTTCTCGATGTGGCGAAATTCCCTACGCGGCGGAACCGGCTGGGGCTGGAGCAGCGGCAGGAGTCTTGGAGAACAGCTTATTCACACGCTCCGACATTTGCGCGCCCTTCGATACCCAGTACTCGACGCGGTCGCGCTTGAGTTCGACGCTGGCGGGATTGGTGCGGGGGTTATAGGTCCCGACCACTTCCACGGGGCGTCCGTTGCGGGCGCGAGCCTTTTCAATCACCACAATGCGGTAATGCGGTTGTTTGCGCGCACCAACGCGCGCCAGACGAATCATTAACACGAGACAATATCCTTTTTTCCGGAAGAGTCCGGGGAGGTCAAGGCAAACTCTTATTATGCCGAAGGTTAGGCGGAATGGCAATAGGGGGAGCCCAGTAGCGTTCCTAGCGCTCCTCCGCCCTGAATACGCGCTCGATCTTGAAGCCGGGCAGACGGAAGCGATCCGCTGAAAGTCGAGGAGATGGTTTGAGATCGGTTATGCGGATTCCGATGGCGAGACCTGCGTGTTGGCGCACGAAAATTTGCCGGGCGACGGTGAGTTTGCCGAAGGCTTCAAAGTCGCGATATTCCGTTTCAAAACCGGTGAGATAGGTCCGAAACAGGGTCCCAGAGTCGCCGAACCAATACCCGAGATTCTGCTTGGGATCGAGCTCACCGTCGGGATTTTCGCCTCCGGAGAGGAGGCGGATGGCGCGGACACCACCGATGATGTCGCGTTTGATCTTCCAGTCGGACTCGACGAAGTTATCGGCGGCAGGAATGGGCTCCAACGCACGCATGATGAAGCGGAGTGCGGGCACATCCGGGCCTTCGGCCAGTTCGTAGCGTTGGTTTCCATCTCTGGTGCGGATATAGCGGCTCTCGCCGAAGGAAGCTTCGCGCCGCCATTGCGTCTTGCTCATCCAGATGTCTTTGTAGTGTCCCGTCGCGACACCTGCGGCGCCCTTGGCGTTAAATTCTGCCCGGAGAACATAAGGTTGATTGGATCCAGAGGCTGGGAAGCAAAGATGCGAGGCGCGGTCGAAATAGTCGCGGGCGGACTGAAAGGAGTCAGCGCCTGCCGCGGGAGAGGACGGAACCGGAGCGGCGTTTTGTTGGGCGGAGCTCAGGGTCAACAAGGCAACGAGAGTAAGTACCAGGGCAAGCATGCGGCGCATACGGGAGAACTTTACACAGGTCTGTTTCAGGAGACCAGAAGAATGGTCAATGTTCGGAAAAAACCCACTTCTCGCGCACACGGCACGCGAGAAATGGGGCACTCGGCTTCGATGCTGGTGCAGTCGTTCTTTCAGGCGACGGCTTTTTGCTTGGGAGTTCCCTTCGTTTTGGCCGACGGCTTGGCCAGGAATTGCAGTAGGGCGTTGTTGACTTCCTCCGTGTGGGTCCAAGCCACGTTGTGAGGGCCGTCTTTGACCACCACAAGTTCGGCTCCTTCGATCAGTTTAGCGGTGCGCTGTCCGGCCGCAGAGAACGGGACAATCCGGTCTGAGTCTCCGTGGATTACGAGCGTCGGGACATCAATCTTGGCGACGTCCTGACGAAAATCTTCATGCCAGGTGGGGACGCAGGCGACGGTCGCTGTCGCGGACGAAATGCAGGCGACGTTCCAGCTGGCTTGCACGGCTTGCTCGCTGACTCGTTTTCCGAGAAGGACGTCGGTGTTGTAGAAGTTCTTGAAAAATTCGGTGAAGAAAGCATAGCGATCGGCGGCAGCAGCTTTCTCGATTCCTTTGAAGACGGCGGCGTCCACGCCTTCGGGATTGTCGTTGGTCTTGAGGAGATAAGGCGGAACGCCTCCGATGATGACTGCCTTGGCGACGTCTTTCGATCCGTACTTGCCGATGTAGCGGGCGACTTCGCCGCCGCCCATGGAGAATCCCACAAGGGTGAAGTTGCGCAGGCGGAGATGGGCGATGAGTTTGTGCAGGTCTTCGGCGAAGGTGTCGTAGTTGTATCCGGTTGTGGGCTGGCTGGACTTTCCGAATCCGCGGCGGTCGTAGGCGATGACGCGGTATCCGGCGTTCAGGAGCGCGGGAACTTGCTTTTCCCAGCTCGCGCTGCTGAGGGGATATCCGTGAATGAGAACCACGGGTTGGCCGGAGCCGTGGTCTTCGTAATACAGATGAATGGATGTGGAGTTTTCTTTTCCGACGTCAATGTAGGACATAGTCCCTCCTGAAGGATTGGGTAGAAGGTTAGTGGGAAGTTTTGCGTTTGCTGTAGGAGTAGATGGTACACCCGGGCAGGAGGATACAGGTCTCAACACAAACCTTCCGATTTCGTCACAAGCAACGCGGCAGAAATGCGTTCTGCATGTCGAGCGTGGCCGGCGGCCAGCCGAGGCGGCTGTCTCTACACGAAGACATCCTGCTAGACTCATCGGTTTGGGAGGTGGAGCGTGCAGGCGGTCTATATTCTCTCGGCAGTACGGACGCCGATTGGGAAGTTCGGCGGGACCATGGCTTCGTTGACGGCAGCCGACATGGGCGTGGTCGCGGCCAAGGCTGCCATGGAACGGGCGGGCGTTCAGCCTTCGCAGGTCGAAGAGACCATCATTGGGAATGCGCGGCAGGCGGGCGGCGGTCCGAATGTGGCGCGGCAGATTTCGGTACGGTCGGGCGTCCCCCAGGAGGTGCCGGCTTTCACCGTCAACAAGGCCTGTGCTTCGGGCATGAAGGCGATTGCGCTTGCATACCAGGCGATCACGCTGGGCGATGCGACGTGCATTCTGGCGGGCGGGACGGAATCGATGTCGCGGCTTCCCTATTATCTCGATGGCGCGCGCTGGGGATTCCGCTTGGGCCACCAGGAACTGGTCGACGGAATGTACCGGGATGGATTCTTTTGTCCTTTGGCAAAGATGGTGATGGGAGAGACCGCCGAGGTGCTGGCCGAGCAGTACAAAATTTCTCGTGACGAGCAGGACGAGTTTGCCCTGATGTCGCAGACACGCGCGGCGCGGGCGATCGCGGCAGGAAGGTTCGAGGCGGAGATCGCGCCGGTTACGATCGATGGCAAAAAGGGCGCAACGATCTTCTCTCGGGACGAACATCCATTCGCGGAAGCGAGCATGGAGAAGCTGGGGAAACTGCCTCCGGTGTTTTCAAAGACGGGAACGATCTCGGCGGGAAATTCTTCGGGCATTACGGATGGAGCGGCAGCGGTTATGGTCGCGAGCGAGTATTTTGTGAAGCAGAATAATCTGAAGCCGCTGGCGCGGATTGCGGCAGTGACCTCCGCGGGAGTCGACCCGCGGGCGATGGGGATCGGTCCGGTGCCGGCTCTGCAGAAGATGGCAGACAAGCACAACCTGCGGCTAGCCGACTTCGGGTTGATTGAGTTGAACGAGGCCTTCGCGGCCCAGGTGCTGGCGTGCGATCGAGCCCTGAATATGAATCGCGACCGGCTGAATGTGAATGGTGGCGCGATCGCGCTGGGGCATCCGATCGGGTGCACTGGCGCCCGAATTACCGTCACGCTCCTGCATGAAATGTTGAAGCGGAATACGAAGCGCGGCGTGGCGACATTGTGCGTGAGCGGCGGGATGGGCATGGCGCTGGCGCTGGAGAATGTGGTGTAAGCAGCCGGGTGAACAGCTTTGTTTTCGGCACTCTTCGCTCGCTGCGCTCGCGGGGCGGACGAATGCGTCCGCCCCCACACGAAACTTGATCAACAATCCACAATTTCGCGTGGCGACCGAGTCTGACGCCGACGTGCTGCTCGAGTTCATGCAGGCCTATTACCAATACGATGGGCATGGGTTCGATCGGGCCAAGGCGCGGACTGCTCTGGTTGGATTGCTTGGCGAACCGCGGTTCGGGCGGGCGTGGCTCGTTCTCGATGAAGACCGGGCGGTGGGCTATGTCGTGCTGTGCTTTGGATACAGCTTGGAATGGCTTGGGCGAGATGCGTTTGTGGATGAGTTCTACCTGCGCGAAGAATATCGCGGGCACGGCTGGGGACGGAAGACGATGGAGTTCGTAGAGGAGGAGGCGCGGGCGGCGGGAGTCCGTACGCTGCATCTCGAAGTCGTGCAGAAGAATACCCAAGCCTTGGACGTCTATCGCAAGATGGGATTTCGCGAGCACGCTAGCAGGTTCTTGTCGAAGTGGATCGCGAGGGATGATACGAAACCTCGAGGCCCAAGCGGCCATTGAGAGCGTCTTGCCGGCAGGGAAAAACCGACCTTCAAGAACTCGAGCAGGAGAAGTTTTCCAGCTTCAGGAGCTTGTAAGACATAATCTGAAACGAAGCGGCCGTCCGGGGCACGATAGGAGTAATCCCGGCTCTTTGTACGAAGGGATTTCTCTGCTATGCTTTTCGCGCCTTGCGGCTGGGCAGACATCGCGGCGCAAACGTGGCGCGGGCGATATCAAAGGAGGATATTGTGGGTCGACGCATCGTTGGGTTCTTCTGTCTTGTTGGGTTCTTCGTGATCGGGCAAGTGGCGCTGGCACAGGATTTTTCCGCTGACGTTGTCAGTAACAAGCAGGGCGCAGGCACGGGCAAGCTCTATTCGACTAAGGATAAGGTGCGGTGGGAAATGCAGGAGCGAAATGAGAGGATGGGTCCGACTGCACTCGTTTTCGATGAGGCCCAAAGCAAGTCATTCGTGCTGATGGAACAGCACCACATGTATATGGATTCCGGGCCCTGGATGATGGCAAAAACGCCCGTTGTCACACAGTTCTGGCACGTGCAGGACGTGAACGATGCATGCCCTCAATGGAAGAAGACCGCCGAACAATTTAAAACTGACCAGAACTGGGGCAGCTGCACCAAGGTTGGCAGCGATACAGTGGACGGGCGCAGTACCGTCAAATATCAGGGCGTCTCCAAGGATGGCAAGACCACTTACTATTGGATCGACACGAAGCTCAAGTGCGTCATCAAGGCGGATAGCGGATCGGGAAGCTTCGAGCTGCGTAACATTCAGGAAGGTTCGCAACCTGCCAGCCTGTTTGAAATTCCCGCCGGATACCAGAAGTTCGACATGGGCGCCATGATGGGAAAGATGGGCCAGCAGCAGCAGTAAACAAAGCATTCACCACAAAGGGCACAGGGGCCACAGAGCCAACCTTGTGCCCTCTTCGTTTGCGCGGGGAAAAACAACGGCACTATACTTTTTCATAGGCCTGCTGAGGCCCCGGAGTTGCGATGCCCCTTTCTGCGGTGATTGTGGATGACGAGCAATTGGCGCGCGACGAACTGGCATACCTGCTGAAGAATACCGACGATGTCGACGTCGTAGCACAAGGTAAGAACGGCATCGAGGCTGTCAATCTCATCAAAGAGCACAATCCCGATCTTGTCTTTCTCGACGTGCAGATGCCGGGTCTCGACGGGTTCGGTGTCATCAAGAAACTTCTCGACAAGAAGATTCCCCTTCCAAAAATTGTCTTCGCCACGGCGTTCGATCAATATGCCGTGAAGGCGTTCGAAGTGAATGCGGTCGACTACCTGTTAAAGCCGTTCGACAAGAAACGAGTAGCGCAGTCGATTCAGAAGGCACGAGCGAAGCAGGAAGGTGGAGTGCTTCCGGCGGAGAAGATTGAGTCGCTGGTACGCATGCTGGAGTCCCAGAAGCCTGCGACAAAGATCCTGCTGAAGACTGTGGGACGAATGTTCCTGGTGGATCAAAAAGACATTTGCTACGCCTGGATCGAAGACGGCGTGATCACCGTGGTGACGGGCGGTCCCAACGGCATGGAGGGAGAGACCAACTGCCGGACACTCGAGGAGCTATTGGAATCGCTAGATCCTAATCTTTTCTGGCGCGCTCACCGGTCTTACGTAGTCAACATCAATCGAATCCGCGAAGTCGTTCCGTGGTTTAAGAGTTCCTACCAGCTCCGGATGGACGACAAGAAACAGACCGAGGTTCCTGTCAGCCGGGCTCAGACCAAACGGTTGCGCGAGTTGTTCGGACTGTAGGTCCTTCCCGGCACAATCGTCCCTCGATTCCTTCGCGAGTTGCTGGCATTCGAATCGCCGTGCCGCAGCGGACTTCTCTGCCTTCTCCACGGCGAACAACAGATCCTTAATAAGCGTACCGGTGTACATACAAACTTGCCAGGCTTCTCCGGGAGAAACAAACCCGGAGGACGGCAAAAGGGGGGATCCGTCCTCCGGTTTCCCAGGGGGAAGTTACACGGCTAACGCCTCCAATGCAGTTCGATCGCGAATCACGATGCCGGCGCGATCGGCACGAATTAATTTCTTTCGCCGCAGGTTGATGATCAGGCGCGTCACGGTTTCGCGAGAAGCGCCGATGCGCTGCGCCATCTCCTCGTGCGTCATGGAGGAGTGCACGCGGATTTCCTCAGAACCCTCATCGCCCACGGACTGTGACAATAAAAGTCGCGCCAATTTTCCCGAAGAGGAACGATTGAGGACGAGTTGGTGGATGTCGCGATAGGCGGACTGAAAGTGACGGCTCAAGCAGTGGGCCACCTTGACACTGACTTCCCTCTGCAATTCGAAGAGTTCCAGGATGTCTTTGCGCTCGACGAAATTCAATTGGCAGGGGGTGGCGGTCTCCGCGGTAGTCTCGTATCCCACATTGGAGATGGCAGCGCTCAAGCCAAGGGCTTCCCCGGCTGCGGCTGTTTTGAGCGTGATGACCTTTCCTTCGCGCGAGGTAGTCGAGAGGTTCACTTTGCCGGAGCAGACGATGAAAACGCCGCGGGGCACCTGGCCCTCGATAAAGAGGATTGTGCCGGCGGACAGGACACTCTTGTGACCGCAAGAATTGAGCGCGGCGCGGGCTTCGTCAGACAGGCCACAAAAAAAGCCGGGGCCTGTCCGATAACATCCTGCGCAACTATCAGGGACTTCGATGTCATAAGGGACATTCATGACAACCTCGGGAAGGGTGGGGCGAGTTTTTTCGGCGGACTCCGCGACACGAGCCGGAGCGCACGCTCCAAAATGACGCGACTTGGCCAGCAGGGCCCTGGCGTGGGAGCGAGTATCGATGTGCCCGCTCTGAGCTGCAGCGAGTAACTCCCATCCGGCGCTTGGCTCTTCCTCCAGTTCCCACTTGGTGTAGCAACCGAACAGGTAGAGCGGATCTACCTCATTCAGTTGAAGCAAGGGGAGCACGGGAAGAGCTGAAGATGGTTCGACAGCCGTTGCCGGTTCGGGAAATGCCACAGGGTACTCGGCACTCCACCCAGTTGTAAGTCCTGCGTGATCGCTGGGAACACCACGAGGAGGCTTGGATGGTGATTGACTCTGGTCGACTACGCGGCCAGAAGGAGCTCGCCGAAGAGGCACATAACTACTAACTGCTAACAAAGTATGACTCCGTAACCTAATTCTTCACTTATATATATGAAGCTGAGCCTACTCCGCACAAGGTCGGGACATTACTCGCTTCGGCCAGAGGCAGAGTAAGCGATAGTGAATGCACGTGCCGTTCCGGAATGGAACTTGCGGAAAAGTGCCCAGAACTTCCCTGTTTGGAACGAGTTCCAAAATAGAAAGAGATTTGAGATCCCGACGCCGTTGCCGTCAAATCGGCATTTCGACGACTAATCGTCAAACCATCGGTGTTACAAGTCCATGGTTGTACAAGGAAAAACGAGTTCCGACTAACCCTCGGAGTCCATGTAGTCGCGACGAGTGATGTTGAGCCGCTGCATCTTGGATTGGAGGGTCGTTCGCTTGAGGCCCAGCCGCTCGGCCGCCCCTTGAGGGCCGGAAAGGGCCCCGTGAGTTTCACGCAAAATGCGAATGATGTGCTCTCGTTCAGCATTGTCGAGCGTTTGGCTAGGCTGGCTTGAATCTGGGTCGATATGGGCGTGGAGTTCCGCGAGAGGAACATCGAGCACGTTGCCATGCGTCAAAATAACCGAACGCTCGATGAGATTCTCCAGTTCCCGAACATTGCCGGGCCACTGCCACTGGGTCAAAGCTTCTATCGTCTCGGTGGGAATGGTTTCGATGTTGCGCTTCATGCGGAGGGCGAACTTATGCACGAAATAGCGTACCAAATGGGGAATGTCTTCGCGGCGTTCGCGCAAAGCCGGAACACGAATGGGAAATACATTGAGGCGATAGTAGAGGTCGCTGCGGAATACGTGATCGGCTACCTCCTGGGCGAGTTCGCGGTTGGTGGCAGCGATGAGGCGGAGATCGACTTTCAGGGTGCGCGTGCTCCCTAGACGCTCGAACTCATGATCCTGCAGCACGCGGAGCAACTTGGGCTGGAGATCGAGGGGTATTTCTCCCACCTCGTCCAGGAACAAAGTCCCGCCGTCAGCCAGTTCCATGCGGCCGACTTTCTGGTTGATCGCCCCCGTGAACGCGCCTTTTTCGTGACCAAACAGTTCGCTTTCCACGAGTCCGGTTGGGATCGCCGCACAGTTGAGCTTGATGAATGGCCCGTCTCTGCGTTGACTGCTGCGATGGATCGCTTGCGCGACCAGTTCTTTGCCCGTCCCGGTCTCGCCCAACACGAGAACCGTAGCGTCGCTGGGCCCGACGATTAATACCTGGTCGAGCACTTGGCGAAGTGCCGGACTGTTTCCAATGATGTCCGTGAAAAGGCCTTCAGGTCGTTCGTTTCCTTCGAGATAACCGCGTTCGACGGAAAGTCGCTGTTTGAGCGCGCCGATTTCAAGGGCTGCACGATGGTTCTCAATCGCAATGGCAAGTTGCGCAGCGACCTGATTCAGCAGACTCAAATCATCCGCTTGGAAGGCCTCGCGGCGCGTACTGCCCAGCACGAATACACCTACCGGGGCGTTGGGGCGAAGGAGGGGAACACAGCAAAGGGACAGAAGGCCTTCGGCGAGAAAACTCTGCGTAAGATCCGTTTCGAACTCCCGCAGGTCGTGCTCCGAAAAGATCATAGGTGCACGAGCCTTCAGCGCGCGGCCTGCCGGACTGTCGCTGGCTATGACCGGAAGGGCAGCGACAAGACCTCTTCCCAGAGGGAAATCCAGCGAGTGACGCACAAGGGATCCGGTCGCAGGATCGTGAAGATTGAGACTGGCATATTCCTGCTGCAAGATGCGGCGAATGCGGGCCGACACCTGGGGAAAGAACTTGCGTGGCTCCCAGTTCATGGAGAGGACGGTGCCAATTTCTAGCAGCATCTGAAAGCGCTGCAGTTCATTCTGAAGCCGCAGGCGTACTTCTTGCAGCGAATCCTCCAGTTTCTTTTGGAGCGTGGCCTCGACGATGACAACTCCGATCCGTGTAACCGTGCCAGTTTCATCCTTAATGGCCAGGTAATGCGCGATCCAGTTTCCGGGTTCACGCCCTCTGGAGGGCGTGACGGAGATTTCAACTTCGAGTGGCTCTCCACTGGAGAGGACCTGCCGACAGTGCGGCTCAATGATGTCCGCAAACCCTCCCAACACCTCACGCACTGTCTTGCCTAGGTGCTCGTCGGCTGGATATCCGTTGAGTTCTGCCAGCTTCTGGTTAATCGCGAGGTACCGAAGATTCAAATCGAGGATGCAAAGCCCGACGTTAGTGGAATGGAAATAGGCTGCAAGCAAACTCTCCGCGTCGCGGAAAGCCTCGGGATGAATTGAGGGGGGAGACGAAGAAGTCCTGGACGGATCGGTCTTAGCGACCATAGGATCCACTCTCCCGCGTGAGTTCTATAAGGTGGGGAAGTTCGCGAACATCTCGCGAGACACAGGTTGGAAGACAGTCCCTGAACCAAAATCGTCTTTGGCTTTCAGCATGAAACCACAAACGGCTCGGCTTAGTTTCTAAGCAGTGCCCGAATGAGGGAGACACAGGTTCATACTCCTAACCGCCTCCCCCTCAAAAGGCGGCTTTCACTTACACAGTTCAACGGGCGAATTATATCTCCAGTGTCAAGCCAAAATGGCAAACTCGGTATGCAACGATCTTTCAGCTTAAGGAACGGGTTCTGCAATTCAGCGCCTGCCCAAAGAGAAATATAATGAAACCGTGGCCAGAGGGTGGGAAAGCAAATCCGTGGAGGCGCAGCAGGCCGAGGCCAGCGAAAAAGCAGGCACACCACGCCCAAGGATGAATGCCGAAGAGGCCGCGGCGCAACGGGAAGAGGAGAATCTTCGGCTCGCCCGGCAGCGCGTGTTGCAACAGCTTCAAACGGCATCGAATGAACGGCGTCGGCCGTCTCTTCAGGCGGCCCTTGCAGAACTGGACGAGAAGCTGAAGCAGCTCAAGTCTTGACGACTGAGCTCTGCCGTCACTGTCACGTATAATCCTTCTTTATGACAGCTTACGTGTACGTTTCCCTCAAAAAGAGCGTCCTTGACCCGCAGGGCAAGACGATCCACGGAGCATTAAAGAAGATGGGGTACAAGGGCTTGGAGAGCGTTCGCCAAGGGAAGTACTTTGAACTGGCGCTCGACGGGGGCCTTTCGCGGGAAGAAGCGCAGGCCGAAGTGGAGAGGATCGCCCGCGAGGTGCTGACCAACCCCGTCATAGAAGAATTCCGATTCTCGCTGGCCGATTAAGGCAGAAACTCCTCCTGAGGTTTCCCCATGTGCGGCATTGTTGGGTATGTTGGCAAGAAGAGTGTCGTCCCGATCATTATTGAGGGGCTGCGGCGGCTGGAATACCGCGGATATGATTCTGCAGGGATTGCCGTGGCCTGTAATGGAGAAGGATTGCAGGTGCGGCGCGCTGAGGGAAAGCTGCGCAACCTCGAAGAGGCAATCCGGCAGAAGCCGCTCGAGGGAACATACGGTATCGGGCATACCCGCTGGGCGACTCATGGACGGCCGACCGAGGAGAATGCCCATCCACACCGGGACTGCACCGGAAAGATCGTGGTGGTGCACAACGGGATCGTCGAGAACTACCTCAGCTTGAAGAAAAAGCTGACTGAGGAAGGGCACAAGTTCACGACGGAGACGGATACTGAAATCATTGCGCACCTGGTGGAGAAGTACTCGAACAATTCCGGGAACGGCAAACGAGTGCTCCTGGAGGATGCGGTCCGGCAAGCAGTCAAGCAACTGAGCGGTGTATTTGCGTTGGCGGTAATTTCAAGTGATGATCCGAACAAGATTGTTGCAGCGCGCAATGGCCCCCCTGCTGTCATTGGGTTGGGGAACGATGAGTACTTCGTAGCTTCCGACGTGCCCGCGATTCTTAATCACACGCGCGACATTTTCTTTCTGGCCGACGGCGACATGGCGGTGGTCACTCCCGACGGCGTACATCTGTCGGACTTCGACGGCCGGCCGGTGCAGCGGCAGATTCAACATGTCACGTGGGACCCGATCCAGGCGGAAAAGGGCGGCTTCAAGCATTTCATGCTCAAGGAAATTTACGAGCAGCCGGAAGCCGTGCGCGATACGAGCGTCGGACGAGTTTCCCAGGATACGGGAAAGATATTTCTGCAGGAAATGCAGATTACGGAGGAGGAGTTCCGCAAGGCCGAGAAGCTCAACATCATTGCTTGCGGGACCAGCTGGCATGCCGGGCAGGCGGGCAAGTTCATGATCGAATCGCTGGCGCGGGTTCCGGTGGAAGTGGACTATGCCAGCGAATGGAGATATCGCAATCCGATTGTCGATCCGGACACGCTCACGCTGGTGATCTCGCAGTCCGGCGAAACGGCCGACACGATTGCCGCACAACGCGAGGCCAAGGCCAAGGGATCAAAAACATTGGCCATCTGTAACGTTGTGGGATCGATGATCACGCGCGAAGCGGCAGGCACGATCTACACCCATGCCGGACCAGAAATCGGGGTGGCTTCTACCAAGGCGTTCACGGCACAACTCACGGCGCTTTACGTCTTCGCGATGTACCTGTCCCAGGTGCGCGGCACGATGAACAGCGAGCAAGCACGAGCCGCAATGCTCGAACTGAATAAGCTTCCGGCCAAGCTCGAGGCGATTCTTGCTCAGGATGCGGCATGCGACGAATTGGCCAAGCGTTATCAGAAGGTGCATGACTTCCTCTTCCTGGGACGGGGCATTCACTACCCGATTGCGCTTGAAGGCGCGCTGAAGCTGAAAGAAATTTCTTACATCCATGCAGAGGGGTATCCCGCGGGCGAGATGAAGCATGGACCGAATGCGTTGATCGATGAGAATCTGCCGGTCGTGGTGATTGCGACCCGCGATGTAAATACCCCAGGGTCAATGCTGCGCTACGAGAAGACGATTTCCAATCTCAAGGAAGTGAAGGCTCGCTCCGGAGTAGTGATCGCTTTGGCTACCGAGGGTGACGAAGAGATTAAAGAGTCGGCGGATCACGTCTTGTATGTTCCGGCTGCGCCCGAGGAACTTTCGCCCATTCTGGAGATCGTTCCGCTGCAGTTGCTGGCGTATCACATCGCGGTGCGGCGCGGTTGCGATGTGGACCAACCGAGGAATCTGGCAAAGTCGGTTACCGTCGAGTAATGCGGGTGCGCGCGCCGCGTGCCTCTTTCCTTTAGTTACAGCGAGTTGCAGGGCATATCATATCCATCAATTCTTTTTATGGCTCGTTCGAGCGCAACGGGAATCGAATTGTTATGGCAGATAAGGCATTGAAACGATATATATTCGCCAGCGATTTCGATCAAACGCTGACGTTCAACGACTCCGGGTATGTACTCGCGGAGTTGGTGGGCATTCCCACCGAGGAGTTTGAGCGCAA
>Ga0209698_10002598_pt1 | contig 20375 bp, 17 predicted proteins | sample LitLauG_LLR_2012_FD_187203 | JGI IMG/M metagenome (GOLD analysis project Ga0209698, IMG submission 187203) | Freshwater sediment microbial communities from Pennsylvania, USA - Little Laurel Run_MetaG_LLR_2012 (SPAdes) (version 2) | ecosystem: Environmental > Aquatic > Freshwater > Creek >...
TCTCAGTGGCCGCACCCCTGCTGCGGCGCTGGTCACGTCACCTCGACGTCAGTGCCGCCGTGTCCGCTCAGGCGGCCCAGACGGCCGAGAGGGCCAGTGGCGTGCGGCCCACCGTGCTCTTCAACGGCTTCGAGACGGACCGATTCGTGCGCTTCGCGCGCGAGCCCCAGGATCTGCGCACTGCGGTGGTGGTCGGTCGCCTCGAGAGCCGCAAGGGTGTGGCGACGGCGATCGAGGCGGTGCGTTCGCATCATCGACGTGGGGGAGAGCCCTGGCAACTGGTCGTGATCGGCAACGGCCCCGACCGGGCCGCGTTGACCTCACTCGCGGGTGCGGACCCGGCCGTGCGTTTCCTGGGCGCGATCAGTGACGAGGAGAAGCGCCGGTGGTACCGACGCGCCGACGTGGTGGTCGCTCCCGCGCTGCACGGTGAGTCCTTCGGACTGATCCTGCTCGAAGCCATGGCCAGTGAGACGCGCGTCGTCGCGAGTGACATACCTGGTTACCGCGATGCCGCCGGCTCGCACGCGGTGCTGTTTCGTCCCGGTGACAGCACTGACCTCGAACGGGCCCTCGACGAGGCGTTCGCCACCACCGACGCCGCGACCTTGACGCGCGCACGAGAGTTCGCCGAACACTGGTCGATGCGCCGATTGGTGGATGACTACATGGGCCTCTACCAGGAGGCACGCCAGCATTTTGCGGCCCTGAGGTAGCCTTGACATCATGGCCACTCAGCAACGATCGCATTCGCGACGCAATTCGTCGTCGCGACACCGTGGCCCGCGCCACGTCGAAGCGGTTCTCGACCCGACCTGGCAGAACCCGTACGCACCATCGGCGACGGAGCGAGAGTCGCACCAAGACGCCCTGCGCCGCTACGCGCTGAAGCGAGCGATGCCCCAGGCGTACCTGGCCGGCGCCGTGGTCATCGCCAGCCTCGCCGCCATCGCGGTGTCACTCTGGTTCATCGCACTGGCCTTCGTCGTGGCGGCGTTGGGCGCGTGGAACCTTCGACGCACGATGGCCTCGGTGCAGAGCCGTGGCACGACCTTGGGCGCCGCGGTACTAGCGGCCTTCTCGCCCGGCGGGACCCCTAAGGATCGCCAACGGCTGATCACGGTGCTGGACCGACTCACGGCGACGTTCGGCGTCGACGCGGTGAGCGCCTTCATCATCGACGACGCCGGCTACAACGCCGCCCTGGCGCCCAATGGTGCGAGTTACTCCTTCTTCGTCACCAGCGCGATGATGAGCGATTTCGAGCTCATCGAACTCGAAGGCGTGGTGGCGCACTGCCTAGCTCGTCAGCGACTGGGGATTCTGCCCCGTGAGTGCGCGTCGGCGACGAGCACGGCGACGTCTCCAGCGCGGCGCGAGTTGGCCGGTCCGGGGTTGACCTACCGTGCCGACGAAGTCGCCGCCGCGGCCATCCGCTACCCCCTGGGGCTCGCCGGTGCGCTGCGCAAATGCGCTCGCCAAGTGGTGCCCGCCACGTCGTTCTTCGCGTCGGCCCAATACGACCAGTGGCGCTACATCTGGTTCGATGTCTACAGTGACCGCAAAGTGCCAGACCTGGGCGACCTCGACGACGTGGAACTGCGAGCCCTCGCGCTCGAGGAGTGGTAGCCGCGCCTCTCTATTAGGCTGATGGCTATGAATTCAGCCCTCACCCCCTCCACCGTCGGTTCGGCTCTCGTCAAGCGCGGACTCGCGGACATGTTGCGAGGCGGCGTCATCATGGACGTCGTCAATCCCGAGCAGGCGCGCATCGCCGAGGACGCGGGTGCGGTCGCCGTGATGGCACTTGAGCGGGTCCCTTCCGACATCCGTCGTGATGGCGGCGTCGCGCGCATGAGCGACCCCCAGATGATCCAAGAGATCCAGGCCTGCGTGACGATCCCGGTGATGGCCAAGGCCCGCATCGGCCATTTCGCCGAGGCCCAGATCCTCCAGGCCCTCGACGTGGACTACATCGATGAGTCCGAGGTGCTGACGCCAGCCGACGAGGAGAATCACATCGACAAGTGGGATTTCACGGTGCCCTTCGTCTGTGGTGCCACCAATTTGGGCGAGGCGCTGCGTCGCATCGCCGAAGGCGCCTGTCTGATCCGCTCCAAGGGTGAGGCCGGCACCGGCAACGTCGTCGAGGCCGTTCGCCACCTTCGCACCATCAACGCCCAGATGCGCCGCCTGGCCAGCGCGGACAGCGCCGAGCTCTACGCCCTGGCCAAGGACCTGCAAGCGCCGATCGCCCTCGTCCAAGAAGTGGCCGCGACCGGCAAGTTGCCCGTGCCGCTGTTCTGCGCCGGCGGCATCTCGACGCCGGCCGATGCGGCCCTGGTGTTGCAGTTGGGCGCAGAGGCGGTCTTCGTGGGTTCAGGCATCTTCAAGAGTGAGGACCCCGAGCGCATGGCCAAGGCCATCGTCGAGGCGACCACGCACTATCAAGACGCCAGCATCGTCGCCAAGGTCTCGACGGGGCTGGGCGCCGCCATGGTCGGCGCGGAGACGGCCACCCTGGAACAGCGCTTGGCCGAGCGCGGTTGGTAATGCGCGACGTCGGCGTACTCGCCCTGCAGGGCGACGTCCGTGAACACGTCACCACCCTGGAGAACCTCGGGGCGAGGGCGCACCTGGTCCGTCGCGAGGGCGACCTGGTCGGCATCGATGGTTTGATCATCCCCGGTGGCGAGTCGACGACGATCAGCCACCTCTTGGTCACCTCAGGACTGCGCACGCCCTTGCAGGCGCTGATCGACGACGGTTTCCCGGTCTTTGGCACGTGTGCGGGACTGATCATGGTGGCGGAGGAGATCCTCGATGGACGCGCGGACCAGTGGAGCTTCTCAGCGCTCGATGTGTCCGTACGCCGCAACGGCTACGGGCGACAGATCGCGAGCTTCGAGACTCCCATCACCGTGGGCGAACACGGCACCGTGCCGGGTGTCTTCATTCGCGCCCCGCGGATCGTTCGCTGGGGGTCTGGGGTGAGCGTCCTGGCGACGCACGACCACGGCGACGGTGAACACCCGGTCCTGGTGCGCCAGGGTGCCGTGTGGGGATGTTCGTTTCACCCCGAACTCACCAGCGACGTTCTGGTGCACGGGCTGTTCCTCGACGCGCTGCAAGAAGCGTTACGATGACTACGCCCTAAAGCGGGCAGGAGGAACCATGTCCGGCCATTCGAAGTGGGCAACCACGAAGCACCGCAAGGGTGCCAAAGACAGCGCTCGCGCCAAGGTGTTCGCGAAACTCATCCGCCAGGTGGAAGTCGCCGCCCGCGAAGGTGGCGGGGACCCCGCGGCCAATGCCGCCCTTCGCACGATGTTCCAAAAGGCCCGCGAGGCCTCCGTGCCCATCGACACCATCGAACGCGCGATCAAGCGAGGCACGGGAGAACTGGAGGGCGTGCGCTACGAGGCCATCTCCTACGAGGGCTACGCACCCGGCGGCGTCGCCATCATCATTGAGACCCTCACCGACAATCGCAACCGCACCAGCGCAGAGATCAAGCACCTCCTGTCGAAGAACGGCGGCAACATCGCCGAGCCCGGAGCAGTCTCGTGGCAATTCGACCGCAAGGGCATCTTGGAGGTCAAGGGACCTTTGGACGAGGACCAGCTCCTCGAATGGGTCCTCGAGGCGGGCGGTGAGAACTTCGACGCGCAGGGCGACAATTTCGTCGTGACGACCGAGCCCCACCAGGTGGGTGCCGTGCGCGACGCGCTCGAAGGCTTCGGCGTGGGGGTGCTGAGCGCCGACTTGACGTTGGTGCCCCAGAACCTGATCCCGGTGGATGACGAGGGCGAAGCGAAGAAGGTTCTGCGCCTCATGGACGCCATCGACGATCACGACGACGTGCAGAACGTCTACGCGAATTTCGACATCTCCGACGAGATTCTCGCCAACTTCGAGGAGTAATCCCTTGACCCGCGGTGCGGGGGCATTACAATCGAACATATGTTCGTACTCGGCATCGACCCCGGTCTGACTCGTTGTGGATTCGGGCTGGTCGAAGGCTCCTTCGCCGGTGTGGAGTCATTTCGCGCGGTCACGGCCGGGGTGCTCGAAACGGACCCGAGCCTCGAGGTGGAGAACCGCCTAGCCCAGATTCACGCTGACATCGCGGCGCTCCTCGATCAGGTACAGCCCCAGGCGGTGGTGGTCGAGCGCGTCTTCTTCCAGCGAAACGCCAAGACCGCCATCCCGGTGGCGCAGGCCAGCGGGATCGCGGTCGGACTCGCCGGTGTCAGGGGACTGAGCGTGCGCCAATTCACCGCCCAACAAGTCAAGCTGGCGGTCACGGGTTACGGTGCCGCCTCGAAGAGCCAAGTGCAAGCCATGGTCGCGCAACTCTGTGGTCTGCGTGACGTTCCCGAACCCGCCGACGCCGCCGACGCGCTCGGACTGGCCATCACCTACTTCATGACCGAGCGCATCGAACGCCGGTTCTCCCTGGCGGCGACGTGATCGGCTGGTTGCGCGGACGCGTCGTGACGGTGGACCTGTCGGGAACGTTGGTACTGGACGTTAACTCGGTGGGCTACGAGGTCCACCTGGCCTCCGGCGAGGAACTTCGTGTCGGTGATGACGTCGAACTCTTCATCCACACCCAAGTGCGTGCGGACGCCATCGTGCTCTATGGTTTCCGCTCCTACGACGATCGTGAGTTCTTCTCCACCCTCCTCGTGACGCCCGGCGTGGGCCCCTCGACGGCGCTCGCCGCTCTGCGAACCATGCCGACCGCGGAACTTCGTGCCGCCATCGAGAGCGGCGATGTCAAACGCGTGTCGCAGATCCCGGGCATCGGCGCCAAGACGGCCAGCCGGATCGTGTTGGAGCTCAAGGGAAAACTCGTCGAGATGCCGGCGAAGGACGCCGCGCGCACCGCACCGCGGGCCAGCGACATTGAGGAGGCGTTGCGTTCGCTCGGATACGCCAGCGTCGAGATCCGTGACGCCCTCGACGGCGTGACGCTGCCCGACGACGAGCCGGCCGCCCTGCGCGTCGCGCTGCAGCGATTGGGACGCCGATGACGCGCCGCGACGCCGACGTCACGTCAGTGCTACGCGAGACGACCAGCGTGGTGACGCCCCTGGCGAGTGACGCCGAGGTCAGTGCCGAAGTCACGTTGCGGCCCTCGTCCTTGGCTGATTTCGTCGGTCAGCGTGAACTGGTGGGCCACTTAGAGATCGTGCTGGGTTCGGCCAAGACTCGCGGACAGACGTCGGATCACTTGTTGTTCGCCGGACCGCCCGGGCTCGGCAAGACGTCCTTGGCGAGCATCGTCGCTCACGAGATGGGTACGGGCCTTCGCGTCACGTCCGGTCCGGTCTTGGCACGCCCGGGGGACCTGGTGGCACTGTTGACCGATCTCCAAGAGGGCGAAGTGCTCTTCATCGATGAGATCCACCGACTCTCGCGCGCCGTCGAGGAAGTGCTCTATCCGGCCATGGAGGATCGTCGCCTCGACGTGATGATCGGTCGCGGACCCTCGGCGCGGTCGATCCGACTCGACTTGCCGCACTTCACCCTGGTGGGTGCCACGACGCGTACCGGTCTAGTGGCGGCGCCCTTGCGGGACCGCTTCGGCTTCGTGGGCCAGCTCGACCTCTACGAGCGCGACGAACTTCGTCAGATCGTGACGCGGTCGGCGGGTCTGTTGAACGTGGTCCTGCGCGGCGACGCCGCCGGCGTCATCGCACAGCGATCGCGGGGCACGCCGAGAATCGCCAATCGACTGCTTCGCCGCGTGCGCGACGTCGCTTCGGTGGGCGGGCACGACGACGTCGACGCCAAACTGGCCGCGCAAGCGCTCGACCTCTTCGGCGTCGACGAGCACGGTCTGGACAAGATCGACCGGCGGATCCTGGGACTCTTATGCGGGCAGTTCGCCCAGTTGCCCGTCGGTCTCACGACCCTCTCGCACGCCTGCGGCGAGGAGACGGCGACCATCGAGGACGCCTACGAGCCGTACCTGTTGCGAGAGGGTTTCCTCATTCGCACCCCCCGGGGTCGGATCGCCACGGACAAGGCCTTCGCGCACCTCGACCTACGGCGCCCGGGCGGGGGATTGCTCTGAGGCCGACCCGTCGAGCGAGTAGGGTTTCTTGGGTCTATTGACGGAGGATATTCCCATGTTGTACGCAGCGACCAAGAGCAACGGCAGCCCGCTGATCATCATTATCTACGCAGTGGTCTTCGGTGGCCTCTACTTCTTCTACCTGCGTCCGCGCAGTCGCAAGCAAAAGGCCGCCCGCACGCAGGCCAAGCAGGTCGAGATCGGCGAGCGCGCTCGTACCATCGGCGGACTGATCGGCACCATCGTGAGCCGCACCGACGAGAGCGTCACCCTGCGCACCGCGAGCGGTGTGGAACTCGATTTCATCCCGTCGGCTATCGCCGGTCGTATCGACCCCGTGCCGACCCCCAGTGAGGACGACGCCGCTGAGAACGAGGAGCCCTCGCACGAGGGTGATGACAAGTAATGGCGGCGCCCGCAGTTTCGCGTAAGTCGCTCATCGTCAGTTTGATCCTGACGATCGTGATCGGATTCGGCTCCCTCGTGACGACCCTGTCGCTCGGTTGGGGGCCCAAGCTCGGTCTCGACCTCGCGGGGGGCCTCTCGGTCGTCTACAAGCCCACGACGCCAGCGACCCAGACCCAGCTCAATGAGGTCGTCACCATCTTGAGCAATCGCGTCAACGGACTGGGCGTCTCGGGCGCGACCGTCAACGTCCAAGGAAAGAATGTCGTCGTCAGTGCGCCCGGCGTCAAGGACGCGTACAAAGTCCTGCAGATCGTCGGTCAGACGGCGCAGCTCTTCTTCCGGCCCGTCCTGTGCCAGGTGGCGCCGGCAGCCAAGAACGCCAAACCCATCGGAAATGCGACGATGCCCTCGTGTGGCGCGGCCTACGCCATGACCCAGGCCAATCTGGGCGTCACCCCCAATAATTCCGTCAACGGCTACAGCGTCAATCAGACGATCGGCGTCGACCCGAGCTTCTCGAAGATCGCCACGACGACTCCGGTCCAGGACGTCTATTCCAAGCCGGTGATCCTGCCGTCGCTGGGGCAGAGTCCGTCAGTCCGCTTCCTTCTCGGACCCGCGCAGTTGACCGGACAGGCGATCGGCAAGGCCTACGCCACTCAGGACACCGTCGGCCAATGGGTGGTCAGTTACACCCTGACCGGTTCAGGGAGTCCCGCCTGGGACGCCATGGCCCGTCAGTACTTCCACCAGGAGATCGCCATTGAACTCGATGGCGTCATCCAGTCCGCTCCTCTCATCTTGCCCCAGTCGACGACCTTCACGAGTTTCGGTGGACAGGGTCAGATCTCCGGTGGCAACTTGACGGAGAGTTCCGCCAAGACGTTGGCGATCGCCATGGAGTTCGGTGCACTGCCCGTTCGCCTCCAGCCCCTCACGACGCAGACGGTCTCTCCGACCTTGGGTCACAGTGCCTTGGTCGCGGGTCTGGGCGCCGGCCTCGCGGGTCTGGCGCTGGTGCTGCTGTACGTCATCTTGTACTACCGCGCGCTGGGTCTGGTGATTCTGCTCGGACTGGGTGTCACGGCCGCACTGCTGTGGGCCATCATCTCAGCCCTCGGCCACACCGCCTACGCCCCCACGTTCTCCCTGGCTGGCGTCACGGGACTGATCGTGTCGATCGGTATCACCGTGGACAGTTACATCGTGTACTTCGAACGATTAAAGGACGAGGCGCGCTCGGGGCGCACCGTGCGAAGTTCGGTCGACCGCGGTTTTAAGTCCGCGTGGCGCACCGTCCTGGCCGCCGACACCGTGAGCCTGCTCGCCGCGGTGCTGTTGTACCTCATCGCCGTGGGAGACGTGCGCGGCTTCGCGTTCTTCCTGGGGCTCTCGACGTTGATGGACGTCTTCATCACGTGGTACTTCACTCGTCCCCTCGTGATCCTGCTCGGTCGACGCGACACACAAGGCACCTCGAAGCTGTCGATGGCGGCCGGCATGAACGCGGGAGGCGACCGTGACTGAGACCAACGTCACCGAGACCCCCCAGGGTCGTACCCCAGGACGCTTCGGTCGTCTCTACCAGGGTCTGACCACGATCGACTTCGTGGGCCGCAAGAAAATCTGGTTCACCGCGTCCCTCGTGGTGATCGTGATTGGCCTGGGCTCGCTCGGTGTGCGCGGATTCAACCTGGGCATCGACTTCAAGGGTGGCAGCTCGTGGGAAGTGCTCGCACCGCACTCGTCGATCTCGGCGATGACCAACGTGGTCACCGGTGCGGGACTCAACAACCCGACCGTCACCAAGCTGGGCTCGGAGACCTACCAGGTGACCGCAGACCTCAATGGGGACAGCAGCTCGACGCAGTCCACCATCACCACCGCAGTGGTCAACGCCATGGCCAAGGAGGCGGGCGTCAATCCCATCCAAGTCTCCACCTCGAGCGTGGGACCGACGTGGGGCGGTCAGGTGACCAACCGCGCACTCGAGGCGTTGATCATCTTCTTCTTGGCGGTGGTCCTCTATATCTCGGTGCGATTCGAGCCGAAGATGGCGCTGGCCGCTTTCATCGCCATGATCCACGACCTGTTGGTGACGGTGGGCGTGTATTCGCTCTTCGGCTTCCAGATCACCCCCGACACGGTGATCGCGATCTTGACCATTTTGGGTTACTCGCTCTACGACACGGTCGTGGTCTTTGACCGCGTGCGTGACAATGCGTCCGGGGCCAACGCCATCCTCAAGGGTGGCACGGTCACCTACAGCGAGATGGTGAATCTCTCGATGAACCAGACCCTGGCGCGATCGATCAATACGTCGTTGGTCGCGATCTTGCCGGTGCTGGCCGTCTTGGTGGTGGGTGCGTACATTCTGGGAGCGACGACGCTGCAGAACTACGGTTTGGCTCTGTTCGTCGGACTGATGAGCGGCGCCTACTCGTCGATCTTCATCGCGAGTCCGCTACTCGCCGTGCTCAAGGAGCGCGAGCCGCGGTACAAGGAGCTCGCCGCGCGCGTCGGACGAACGGCGCACACGACCTTGTCGCCACGCGCCGCCGCCCTGTTGGGTTCGGACGCGACCCAGCGCCTCGCGGGCACCGCGCGCCGACCGACCGCGACGGTGACGCCAAGGGCTCGCAAGCAAAAGCGCCGTTGACGCCTAGGCTGAACTGATGGTCAGTCTCACGTCGCGTTCGACGGTGGATCCGGCCCTCGAGGGTTCGGTGGAGAGGCTCGTCGCGCGCTACCTCGAACATCACGACGACAGCGGAGTCGCGCTGATCCGTCGAGCCGGCATTGTGGCGATCAACGCCCACGAGGGTCAACTACGGCGCACGGGCGAGCCCTACGTGACCCATCCGATCGCGGTCGCTGACATCACCGCTGACCTGGGCCTGGACGAGATGACCATCGCCGCCGCATTGCTGCACGACGCCGTCGAGGACACCGGGGTCACCAACGAGTGGCTGATCGGCGAGTTCGGCGAGAAGGTGGCCGCCGTGGTCGATGGTGTGACCAAGCTCGACCGCTTGGAATTCGACTCCAAAGAGGCCCAGCAGGCCGCGACCATTCGCAAGATGTTTATCGCCATGGCTCAGGACTGGCGAGTGTTGATGATCAAGTTGGCCGACCGGTTGCACAACATGCGCACCATCTCGGTGATGCCGATGGCGCGGCAGCGCTCCATCGCCCAAGAGACCCTCGACGTGTACGCGCCCTTGGCGCACCGTCTGGGCGTCCAGCAGGTGAAATGGCAGCTCGAAGATCTCTCCTTCGCCACACTTCACCCTAAGCGCTACGCCGAGATCGAGCAGATGGTCGCGGCGCGCCAACCCGAGCGCGAGGCGTACCTCAGCGAGGTCATGAGCGTCCTCAGCGACAAGCTCAAGGGTTTCGGCCTCGTGGCCGAAGTCACCGGACGTCCTAAGCACCTCTGGAGCATCTACGAGAAGATGGTCGTGGGCGGCAAGGAGTTCGACGACATCTACGACTTGGTGGGGCTACGCGTCATTGTCGACGATGAGCGCGAATGCTGGGCGGTGCTCGGGGCGATCCACGCGCTGTGGTCGCCGGTGCCCGGTCGATTCAAGGACTACATCAATTCGCCCAAGTTCAACTTGTATCAGTCGCTGCACACCACCGTCATTGGCCCCCGGGGCAAGTCGGTCGAAGTGCAGGTGCGCACCAACGAGATGCACCGACGCGCCGAGTTCGGCGTGGCGGCGCACTGGAGTTACAAGGAAGGTGCGACACCCCAGGAAATCCAGTGGATGCAGCGCCTGGCGGACGTGCACGAGGAAGAGCCCGACCCCATCGCGTTCCTGGAGGCGCTCAAGCTCGACCTCGGTCAGGACGAGGTGTACGTCTTCACGCCCAAGGGACGCGTCATTGCCCTCGTCGAGGGCGCCACGACCATTGACTTCGCCTACGCCGTGCACACCGAAGTGGGGCATCACTGCGTCGGCGCCAAGGTGAATGGCCGACTGGTGCCGCTCGATACGGTGCTGCACTCCGCGGACGTCGTCGAGGTCGTGACCAGCAAGAACGACGCGGCCGGACCCTCACGCGACTGGCTCAACATCGCCCAGTCCTCGCGCGCCAAGTCCAAGATCCGCCAATGGTTCCAGCGAGAGCGTCGCGAGGACGCCATCGAAGGTGGTCGCGAGGAACTCACGAAGGCGCTTCGCCGCGAGGGACTGCCGATCGCGACGTCACTGTCCTCGAGCGCACTCGAGGCCGTGATCGTCTCGCTCAATCTCGAGAACCTCGAGGCGCTCTTCATGGCTATCGATTCGCACCAGATCTCCGCGCTCGCGGTGGTACAGCGCCTGGACCGTGAACTGCACGGGGGAGAGGCCGAACAACTTCCGACCACCGTCACCCGGGCGCCACGCAACAATCGCACCACGCGGCGCAGTGCCGGCGTCTACGTCGAGGGTCTTGACGACGTGATGATCCATCTGGCGCGCTGCTGCTCACCGGTGCCCGGCGACGCGATCATGGGCTTCATCACCCAGGGACGGGGTGTCTCGGTGCACCGCGACGATTGTTCCAATGCGGTCGCGCTGGCGCACCGCCTGGGTGAGCGCATCATCGACGTCGAGTGGGACGGAGCGACGCACGGGCAGTATCGCGTCGCCCTCGAGGTCATGGCCTTCGACCGCGCGCGGCTGTTGCTGGACGTTTCCAAGGTGGTCGCGGAGTATCACCTCAACATCATCTCGAGCTCCACGGCCACGTCAGGCTCGCGCATCGTGCGCATGCTCTTCGACGTGGAACTGGCCGATCCCAGCCACCTCTCGAGCCTGCTCGCCTCGCTCAAGTCCGTGGACGGGGTCTTTGACGCCTTTCGCCAGATCCCGGGACACCACAAGACCTCATGAACAGCTCCTTCCAAGCTCCCGTCGGTACCCATGACGTCCTGGCGCCCCAGTCCGCCCTGTGGGAGGGCTTGATCGCCACCTTCGCGCAATTGGCTTTCCGCTACGGCTTCACCCTCGTGGTGACCCCGATGTTCGAAGACATCGGCGTCTTCAACCGGGGCATCGGTGAGAACAGCGACGTGGCGACCAAGGAGATGTACGTCTTCCAGGACCGCGGCGAACGCACGTACGCTCTGCGACCCGAGGGTACGGCGTCGGTCGTGCGAGCGTTCGTCCAGCACCAGCCGACCACTCCCTACAAGGCGTGGTACGTCACGCCGGCCTTTCGCTACGAGCGCCCCCAAGCCGGTCGCTACCGACAACACCACCAACTCGGCGTCGAGGCGCTGGGTACGGACGATCCGGCCATCGACGTCGAGGTGATCGCCCTCGCGTGGCGCTTCTACCAAGCGATCGGACTCACCCAGGTGCGTCTGTTGATCAATTCCATGGGCCACGACGAATGTCGCGGCCGTTACGTCGACGTCCTGCGCGGTCACCTCGAGGAGTATCGCGACCAGCTCTGCGACGAGCACCAAAAGACCTGGTCCCAGAACCCTCTTCGGGTGCTCGACTGCAAGAAGGCACCCTGCGTGGCCATCACCAATGACGGCCCGTCCCTGCCGGACTTCCTCTGCGCGGACTGCGCCGCCCACTTCGACGCGGTGCGCCGCGGGCTCACACAACTCGGCGTCGACTCGACCCTCGAGCCACGATTGGTTCGCGGCTTTGACTACTACACCCGCACCACCTTTGAATTCGTCGCCGACGCGTTGGGCGGCGCGCAGAACGCCATCGGTGGTGGCGGACGCTACGACGGACTCACCGAACAACTCGGGGGCAAAGCGACCGGCGGCATCGGCTTCGGGTCGGGGATCGAACGACTCCTCTTGGCCCGTGAGGCCGAGGGGATCACGTCAGACCTGATCAACCGCACCATCGACGTGTTCATCGTCGACACGACGGGTGGCGACGTGGCCACGTCACTGGCCGATGAGTTGCGTCGCGCGGGCTACGCCGTGGAGCGCGCCTTCGATGGGCGTTCCATGAAATCGCAGATGAAACTGGCTGATCGCTCGGGCGCCCGCCTCGCGCTGTTGGTCGGACCCCAGGAGCTCGAAGCCGGTGAGATTACGATGAGGGACCTGAGAAGCGATGATTTCGAGCAGGCCCAGTTGCGCGTGGCCCGCGAGGACCTCGTGGGTGCGCTTCGCGATCGCCTGAACAAGTAAAGAGAACATGACCGAGAACTTTGAAGCAACCAGTATGCGAGACCTCCTGTGCGGGTCCGTGGATGTGACCATGATCGGCGAGCGCGTGAGCGTGTGCGGTTGGGTGGCCAAGCGTCGTGAACACGGCGAGCACTTGGCCTTCGTCGACCTGCGTGATCACTCCGGCATCGTCCAGGCCGTCGTCGAGGGTTCGGTCGACGTGCGCAGCGAGTTCGTCCTGCGCGTCACCGGCACGGTGTCGCTGCGACCCGAGGGCACGGTCAATGACCGTCTCGCGACCGGCGAGGTGGAACTGACCGACTGCGTCGTCGAGGTGCTCTCGGCGGCCGAGCCGCCCCCCTTCCAGATCGACGAGCGTTCCGACGTCGATGAACAAGTGCGACTCAAGTACCGCTACATCGACGTGCGTCGCGAGAAGATGCAGCGCAATCTGCGCCTGCGCGCGAAAGTGAACGCGACCCTGCGCCGGGCGATGGAGCGCCAAGGATTCTGCGAGGTCGAGACGCCGCTGCTCTGGGCGCCGACCCCCGAAGGTGCGCGAGAGTTCGTGGTGCCCTCACGCCTGCATCCCGGCGAGTTCTACGTCCTGCCACAGTCGCCCCAGATCGCCAAGCAGTTGCTCATGGTGGGTGGTTTTGACCGCTATTTCCAGATCGCGCGCTGCCTGCGCGACGAGGACCTGCGAGCCGACCGTCAGTTCGAGTTCACCCAGCTCGACGTCGAAGCGAGCTTCGTCACCCAAGACGACATCTTCGCCTTCGTCTCGCAGGCGGTCCTCGACGCCGCCGAAGAGGCCACGGGCGAGCGACCCGGTCCCATCGCGACGATGACCTGGGCCGAGGCGCTCGACCGCTACGGGACCGACAAGCCGGACCTGCGATTCGACATGGCCCTGCACGACCTCTCGGGTGCCTTCGCCGCCACGGAGGTCAAGGCGTTCGCCGCACCGACTCTCAAGGCCTTGCGCGTGCCCGGGGGGGCGCAGTTCACCCGCTCGCGTCTCGATGCCCTGACCGATCAGGCCAAGGGTCTCGGTGCCAAGGGACTGGCGTGGTTCAGGGTCACCGCCGAGGGCCTTGATTCGCCCCTGGTGCGGTTCTTGAACGCCGACGAGTGCGCGGCCATCGCCGCGGTCGACGGCGCGCAGGAGGGCGACCTGGTGCTGGTGGTCGCCGACGAGTACGCCCTGGCCTGCAAGGTCCTGGGGGCGTTGCGCGTGAGCATCGGGGCACCGCCCGTGAGCGAAGGTCCTCATCACTACGTCTGGATCACGGAGTTCCCATTGTTCGAAGGTGTCGACGATGACGGCAACCTGGTCTCGGCGCACCATCCCTTCACCATGCCCCACCTCGACGACTTGGACTTGATCGCGACCGACCCGCTCAAGGTGCGCTCACAGTCCTATGACCTGGTGCTCAACGGATGGGAACTCGGCAGCGGCTCGGTGCGCATCCACCGCGCCGACATCCAGTCGCGCATCTTCGCCGCACTGGGCATCAGCGAGGAGGAGGCGCAGAGCCGCTTCGGCTTCTTGCTAGGCGCCTTTAAGTACGGGGCCCCGCCGCACGCGGGTTTCGCGGTCGGCATCGACCGACTGGTAGCGATCTTCGCCGGCGAGGACAACATCCGTGAGGTCATCGCCTTCCCCAAGACGCAGTCGGGGACCGACTTGATGACCTCGGCACCCAAGGACATCACCGAACGACAGCGCCGCGATTTGCGGCTCAAGTTCAACCCGAAGGCGTAGCGACGTCACTCTTCGACGACGCCAGGGCCCAGCGCCTTCGCGCGACGGCGCCGTTGGCGGAGCTGTTGCGCCCCACGACGCTCGATGACATCGTCGGCCAGGAACACCTGGTGGGACCCGGCATGGCGCTACGGCGCATGGTCGAGGCGCAGCGACTCACCTCGATGATCTTCTGGGGACCGGCGGGCACGGGAAAGACGACGCTGGCGCGCATCGTCGCCGCGTCGGCCGGCTACGCCTCTGAGAGCGTGTCGGCGGTCTCGAGCGGCGTCAAGGACGTTCGCGAGAGTCTCGAGCGGGCCCGTCAGCGCTTGGGCGAGCGCGGCCAAGCGACCGTTCTCTTCATCGACGAAGTTCACCGCTTCAACAAGTCCCAGCAGGACTTGTTGCTGCCCGCGACCGAGTCTGGCGAGATCGTGCTCATCGGCGCCACGACCGAGAATCCCTACTTCGAGGTGAACGCCGCCCTCATGAGCCGCACGACCTTGTGGCGACTACATCCGCTGGGTGAGCGTGATCTCTTGATCCTGCTCGCGCGCGCCCAGGAGCTTCGCGGTGTGTCACTGAGTGACGAGGCCCGTGCGGCGCTGGTGGCCAGTGCCGACGGCGACGCGCGCTCCATGTTGACCACCCTGGACACCGCGATCATCCTGGCGTCGCCCGACGCGACGACCTCGCAACCCGTCGCGGTGACGCGTGAGCACATCTCGCTGGCCCGCGACGGGCGTCTGGTGCACCAGTCGCGCGATACGCACTACGACCAAGTGTCGGCGCTCATCAAGTCGGTGCGCGGCTCCGACGCCGACGCGGCGCTCTATTGGCTCATCGCTTTGCTCGAGGCGGGTGAGAGTGCGAGATTCCTCGCACGTCGCCTGGTGATCCTGGCCTCAGAGGACATCGGCCTGGCCGACTCCCAGGCCCTGGTGGTGGCCGAATCGGCAGCCCGGGCGGTCGAGTTCGTGGGTTTGCCCGAGGCGCGACTGACGCTGGCTCACGCGGCCATCTATCTTTCGCTCGCCCCTAAGAGCAATTCGGTGACGCGAGCGCTCGCGGAGGTGACGACGGCCGTTCGCGCCAGTGGGGGAGAAGTACCCACGCATCTGCGCGACGCTCATTACGCGGGTGCCCGCGACATGGGCTTCGGCAGCGACTACGTCTACCCCCACGACATCGAGGGCGCGTGGGCCGATCAGCGATACCTCCCCGAGGATCAGGGCGACGCGACGTTCTTCGAACCGTCGCCTTATGGTGCCGAGGCCGATCTGGTGCGTCAGTGGCGGCTGCGCCGATCGGGCGCCGGGGCCAAAGCCCCGCCCCCGGTAGAGTGAAAACCGTGGAAGCCGCCCAACTTCGTTCAACATTCCTCAACTATTTCGCTGAAAACGGTCACTTGATCATCCCGTCGGCGAGTTTGATACCCCACGACCCGAGCCTGTTGTTCACCGTGGCGGGCATGGTTCCCTTCAAGCCCTATTTCCTGCTCGAGGAGACGCCGCCCTCGGCCCGCGCCGTCTCGATCCAGAAGTGCTTTCGCGCACCCGACATCGACATCATCGGCACGACGCAGCGGCACCTGACGTTCTTCGAGATGATGGGCAACTTCTCCTTCGGCGATTACTTCAAAGAGGGCGCGATCCAGTTCGCCTGGGGACTGATCACCGAGGGGTTCGGGCTCAATCCCGAGCGCCTGTGGGTCACGGTGCACCATTCCGACGACCAGGCCGAAGAACTCTGGCGCGACCTCATCGGCGTGCGCCCCGAGAGGATCCAACGCCTGGGCGAGGACAACTTCTGGGACATGGGAGAGACGGGTCCGTGCGGACCGTGTTCGGAGATCTTCTTCGACAAGGGCCCCGCCTTCGGCGCCGACGGGGGACCGGCCTACGGCGGCGACGACCGATTCATCGAGTTCTGGAACTTGGTCTTCATGCAATTCGAGAAGGGCCCCGGCGGCTCGATGGTCGACCTGCCCAAGCAGAACATCGACACGGGTGCCGGCTTCGAACGGGTGCTGTCGATCCTCAACGGCGTGGAGTCGGTCTTCGCGACCGACCTGTTCGCTCCACTGCTCGAGACCGCGTCACGCTCGCTCAACGCCACCTACGGTCGCGACGAGGACGTCGACGTGGCGATCCGGCGCATCGCTGAACACGGCCGGGCCATGACCATGCTCGTCTCCGACGGCGTCCTCCCCTCCAATGAAGGCCGTGGCTACGTGCTGCGTCGCATCATTCGCCGCGCCATCCTCGCGGCGCGTCGCTCGGGCTCTGACGCGGCGCTCACCGCGGCGCTGGTCGACGCCACGATCGAAAAGATGGGCGTGGCCTATCCCGTCCTGGTGAAGGACCGCGACCTCATCGTCTCGATCCTCGAGCGAGAAGAAGCCGGATTCGCGCGCACGCTGCGCACGGGCATGTCCTTGCTCGAAGAGGCCCGCGCCGAGGTGGTGTCCTCAGGCGCCGTCGTCTTCCCGGGCGACGTGGCCTTTCGCCTTCACGACACGCACGGTTTCCCCATCGAGTTGACCAGCGAGATCGTAGGCGAGTCCGGACTCGACGTGGACCGCGCCGCCTTCGACGCCGCGATGACCGCGCAACGCGAGCGCGCGCGGGCCTCCGCGAAGGCCCTCAATCTCGCCGACGACGCCCAGTACCGCGACCTGATCGAGCGACACGGGACGACGGAGTTCGTCGGCCGTGACGTCAACCGCTACAGCCTCGAGACCACCGTGCTGGCCATCTTGGTCGGCGAGGACGGCACGAGTGAACTGTTCCTCGAGGCCACGCCGTTCTACGCCGAGTCCGGCGGCCAAGTCGGCGACACCGGCACGTTCGTCAGCGAGTCGGGTCGATTCGAGGTCATCGACACTCAGAACGTGGCCGGGGGCCTCTTCGCGCACCGCGGGCGCCTCACCGGGGAGATCCTCCCGGGACAAGTGGGCGTCGCCACCATCGATCCGTCTCGACGCGAGGCCACGCGTCGCAACCACACCGCCACGCACCTCCTGCACTCGGGTCTTCGCAGCGTGCTGGGTGATCACGTGCGCCAACAAGGTTCCTACGTGGGTCCCGAGCGATTGCGCTTCGACTTCGCCCACGGCGCGGGAGTACGACGTGAGGAGCTCGACGAGATCCTCACGCTGGTGAACGTGGACGTGGTGGCCAACGATGCGGTCGACACGATTCAAACCTCCAAGAGCGAGGCCGAGAAGATGGGCGCGATCGCCTTCTTCGGCGACAAGTACGGCGATCAGGTACGCGTGGTGCGTGCCGGACGCCACAGCCTCGAGTTCTGCGGCGGCACCCACGTGGACCGTTTGGGCGACATCGGTCAGATCCAAGTGGTCTCGGAGGCCTCGATCGGCTCGAACACCCGCCGCATCGAAGCCGTCAGCGCCATGGGCGCGTATCGGCGCAGCACGGAGATGGAGAACACGCTCTCATCGGTGGCCACGATCCTCAAGACGTCCCTCGACGACGTCGTGCCCTCCCTGGAGCGGGTCTTCGAACGCCAGCGAGAGATGGAGAAGGAGGTGTCCGCCCTTCGCCAAGCGCAACTCACGCTCTTCGCTGAACGCCTGCACGCCCAGAGCGACGACGCGGTACTGGTGGCGCGGGTCGATGGCTACGCGGGCGAACAACTGCGCACCTTGGCCCAGGACCTCCAGCGTCGCGGTCGTCGTGGCGTGGTGCTCGCGGGCGTCAGCGACGACAAGGTCTCGATCGCCGTGGCGAGCGACGACACGCTCGACGCCGCCGGCACCGTCAAAGAACTCGCCGCCCTGGTGGGCGGCGGCGGCGGCGGGTCGCCTCGGCTCGCCCTCGCCGGTGGCCGCGACGTGGACGGCGTCGATCGCGTTCTCGTGGCGGCGAAGGCCCTCTAGAGCGAATGGTGCGCATCCTCGGGATCGATCCCGGCACGAAGCGCTGCGGCGTGGCGATCACCGACTCGGCTGAGACAATGGCTTTCCCTCGCCCGGCGATCGCCTTTGATGACCACTGGGTGGAGCACGTGCGAGAGCTGGCCGACGACGAGGGTGTCGACCTCATCGTCATCGGACGTCCCGTGTCACTGGCGGGTAAGGACACGGCCAGCACCGCCTTCGCCGATGAACTCTTTCGCCAGTTGAACGAGGTGCTCGACCTGGCGATCGTGCAGCATGACGAGCGCCTCACCACCACGGCGGCCCAGCGCTCACTGACCACTGCCGGCGTCAAGGCCAAGGACCACCGTGAACGCATTGACTCTGCGGCGGCCGTGGTCATGCTCCAACACTTCGTGGACGTGCGCCGTGCTCGCTAGCCCGCTTCGCAAGGTGGTCGCGGCCGCGGGAAGCGTCGTGGTCATTGCCGTGACGTGGTTCGCGCTGCAGTACTTCCCGATCGGTGGTTCGGGTCGCCAGGTCCTCATCACCGTGCACCCGGGCGACAGCATGTCGGTGATCGCCGGCGACCTGCACTCGGCAGGGGTCCTCGCGTCCACCTTCGCCTTTCGACTCGACAGCCTGGTCGAGGGAGCACCACTCGTGCGTCCCGGGGCCTATCAAGTGGCCCAGGGCGCGAGCTTCTCGACGATCCGCGCCATCTTGAGCGGGGGACCCAACGTGCCCCAAGTCGACGTGGTGCCCGGACTGACGGTGAAGGAAGTCGCCCTCGACATCGCCAACAGCGTCGGCAACACCTTCGCCTCGACATTCCTCACTGACGCCACGGCGGCGGCGGCGAGCAGCGCCTATCATCCCCACGGCACGTTGGACGGACTGATCGGTCCCGGCTTGTACCTCATCACGCCGGGCGAGACGCCGGCCCAGCTGCTCGCGGCCATGCAGGCCGGCTTCGCCACCGAAGCCTCGACCGCGGGTCTCAGCCCGACCACCACCAATGAGGGCCTCAACGCCTACCAGCTCCTCATCGCCGCGTCGATCGTCGAGAAGGAGGGCTACTACGTCAAGAACATGCCGGACGTGGCCCGGGTCATCTTCAATCGCCTCGCTCGCAACATGCCCTTGCAGATGGATTCGACCGTGCTGTACGCACTGGGCATGGACGGCGGCAAAGTGACGCCCGCCATGCTCCAGACCCGCACGCCCTACAACACGTATCTGAATCTGGGACTCACGCCGACGCCGATCTGCGTGGTCTCGCCCCAGGCTCTGCAGGCCGTGCTTCATCCGCCGGTCGGCAGTTGGCTGTATTTTGTGCTGGTGAACAAGAACGGCGACATGGCGTTCTCCACGACCTACGCCGAGCAGTTGGCCGAGGAAGCCATCGCGGCGAAGGCGGGGGTCTGATGCAGTGGCGACTCGGCGTCGTCGGCTCGCCGATCGCGCATTCGCTCTCACCCACCCTGCACGAGGCCGGACTCGCTCTCGCCGGTCTCCAGGGCTCCTCACGGCGACTCGAGATCGTCGAAGCCGAGGCGTCCTCCTTGCGCGACTTGATGGGTGCCAGCTTCGACGCCCTCTCGGTGACCATGCCCCTCAAGGCCGCCGCCGCGGGTCTCTGCGACCACCTCGATGAGCGAGCCGCCTCGCTCGGCGTGGTGAACTCACTGCTGTGGCGCGACGGGCAACTGTGGGGTGCGGCGAGCGACGGACCCGGGTTCATCGATGCCCTGCGAGGGGTGTTCGACGTGGGGGTCGAGAACTTCCACGTCGTGGTCCTGGGTGCCGGCGGCGCGGCGCGCGCCATCGTGGATTCGCTGGTCCTCGAAGGGGCCACGTCAGTCAGTGTGCACGGACGCAGTGGCGCCAACGTCGCCAAGATCGTCGCACGCCATCGCAATGTGGTGGACCACAACATCCTGTATCGTCCGGTCGATCTGATCATCAATACGACGCCCGTGTCGAGTCGGGCGCTCGACGCCGCGGTCATCCAAGGCGTGACCCGTGACACGATCGCGATTGACATCACCTACGACCCGGTGCTGTCACCGTGGCTGGCGCTGCACGCCGATCTCGGCTGTCGCCACAGCAACGG
>Ga0209698_10002599_pt1 | contig 20373 bp, 22 predicted proteins | sample LitLauG_LLR_2012_FD_187203 | JGI IMG/M metagenome (GOLD analysis project Ga0209698, IMG submission 187203) | Freshwater sediment microbial communities from Pennsylvania, USA - Little Laurel Run_MetaG_LLR_2012 (SPAdes) (version 2) | ecosystem: Environmental > Aquatic > Freshwater > Creek >...
GTCGCCGGTGCTGAGTCCCGCCCACTTGGTCGAACGCACGAGGTGTCCTTGTCGGGTGACCACGGCGCGCTTCTTCACGCCTACTTTCTAGCCGACCTCGATGACGCCGCCTTGCGAGGGCCAAGAGGGGAAACGACCGTTGAACGTGGTGTCGGCGGGGCGGGCTTGCGCGTAGGGCCGCACGCCCGTCACTGCACTCACCACGATGCAGGCGTGTTGGGTGCTGGCCGTGACGCTCACCAGGTGCGCGTCGACGTACCCGATCTCAAGACCGAATCCCGGGGCGAACACGCCGGGTACCAGGAAGATGGTCGCATTCGCCACGTCGCGTGGGGTGATCACCGGGTGGCCATTGGCGCCAGCCCCGAGGGGCGAAGCGGCGGCCAACAATTTGGCAGCCCCCAGAGCCGAATTGGGATTGGGTTGGCGATGGGCAACGGCGACAACCGCACCGACGATCACCATGACGCTCAGCACGAGTGACGCGAAGAGATGGACCGTGCGCCGAGCCGTTCGATAGGTGGCGCAAGCGCGACCCCTAACGACTGAGGAGTCGTGGACGACCTCCGTCGAACCGACCACGTCGTGAAGGGTGCGTCCACGCGATCGAGAATCTGCGACGGTCGTGGAGCGCCGGTCGGCACGAAGAGCGCGAGGTACTTCAGGAGCAACATCGACAACCAGATGGTCGAGACGATGAGGCCGTCGAAGTTGAAACTTGAGGCGCGGACCCCGAAGGGCGCGTAGCGCGACTCGACGAGGGCCGGTGACGTCGAGGTCACAGCGCTCCCTTCGAGTCGCGACACCGAGTCGCGACGCCGCGGTCACCGTCAAATACACCACGCGTCGCGGTCGGCACCTCCGTCGCCGCGACGATAGGTCGTCGACGAGCACCTCGAAATCAACGCCGGCGCGGTTGACCCCATCGCGTCAACCGCGCACCGAATGAAGTTCGCCGTGGCCCTCTCACGCAGCGTGCGACGTGAAGTGACGGAAGAGCCCGCCCCAGCCGCCGGAGCCGCCACGTCCGCCCCACGTCCCGGTCGGGCCGGTGGGCCCCGAGACGCCGGTGGGGCCGCTCACCCCAGTGGCGCCGGTCCAGCCCGTGGCACCGGTCCAACCAGTGACTCCCGTCACACCGGTGGGTCCGGTCGGTCCGGTCGCACCGGTCGGCCCCGCACTATTGGACGTGACGAAGGTCAACGGGGCACTCGTCGCCACGGTTCCCACGGCGTCGGTCACGGTCATCACGAGGGAGTGCGACCCGTCCGCCCACTGCGAGGTATCGGCAACCAGACGAAGGTGATCGCCGTTGGTGCTGGTCCAGCACCCCGGTCCCGCCGCTGTCCCGTTCGAGTCATTGTCGTGGTCGACTGCGATGCTGAGTCCGGTGGCCAACGGTGTGCCATTATCGCTCACGCACCACGTCAATGTCTGCGACGAGCTGAATCCCAGACGAGAGATCCTGGCGCGAAGATCGACCACGCCCGACACCGTCCACTCGAACTGCGACTCCCACGTCACGACCGGGCCGCTCGTCGCGCTCCCGAGTCCGTAGCTGTCGTCGTCCCACCCCGCGTGTCCGCGAGCGCCGTGATCGCCGGAGCCGAAGGAACCCGTCGCGCCCGTCGACCCGGTCGCACCGCTCACGCCGGTGACGCCAGTGGCACCGGTCGCGCCGCTGACGCCGGCGAGGAATGGCAGGTTCACGTGGAACCCACCTGCCTTCTCCGCGCTCAGTACTTTCACTCGTCCGGTGGACGCCCCCGCGGGAGCCGCGGCCAAAGGCACCAAGGTCGCCATCGCCATGACGCTCGACGCGGTGCACGCCGCCATGACTACCAGCTTCGATCTACGCATAGTCCACTTTCCTCACCTTCATCAGGCCGTCGTCGCGGCACTCGTGAACCATTGTTAGGGCATCGCCCGCGACTCGGCAACGGTGAGAGGGGCCATATCACCAAAGTTGTTCGGAAGTTGTGGCGATACCAATGTTGTTCTCATTTGCGATTAACGAGGTCTCAATGTCACCGTGTCCTCGAGGTGCACGAGACCCGAGGGTGGGTCGACGGCGATGTCTGAGGCCTCGCGTACGGTGAAGACATGGCCTTCGAACAACCGCTCCCGAAATCACTCTCCCCCTCGCGCCTCGCCGATTTCCAGACGTGCCCGCGCCGTTACCAGCACGCGTCGGTCGAGCGCATCGCCCAGCCCGCGAGTTACGCGACCGCCAAGGGGCGATTCGTCCACTACATCTTCGAGCAGCTCTTGAAACTCGCCGGGCCCGAGCGCACGATCGAGGCCGCGCGCGGGTTCATCGACGCCGCCACCGTGAACGTGCTGACTCCTGAGGTGCGCGAGGAGATCGGCCTCGACGAGGCCACCGAGGCTCGACTGCTCGCCGAGACCAGCGTCATCATCGAGCGCTACTTCACCATGGAGGACCCCCGGGCGGTGACGAGTGAGGGTGTCGAGATGCGCCTGTCCGTCACGGTCAACGAGACCCCGTTGTTCGGCATCCTGGACCGACTCGACCGCGACGAGGATGGAAATCTCGTCATCGTCGATTACAAGACGGGCTCGCTGCCGAATCGCAACTACGACTCGCAGACCTTCGCCAACGCCGAGCTCTACGCGGTGCTGTGCGAGGAGAAATTGGGTGAGCGCCCCACCAAGATCCGTCTTCTCTACGTCAGCCAGGGCGAGACGATCGAACGACCGGTGAGCGAGGTCGTGATCCGAGCGCGCGCCACGGCGGCCTCGGCGGCGTGGGACAAGATCCAGCGCTACTACGCCGACGGCGACTTCCCGGCCACCCCGTCGAAGAACGCGTGTCGCTTCTGTTCCTTCACCAGTCTGTGCCGCTCCCAGGGCGTGCCCGTTCCCCCGCGCTAGTCCGTAGGCTGGTCGCGTGATCTCCTTTGGACTCAGTTACGACTACCGGTGCCCCTTCGCTAAGAACATCCACCTGCACGTGTTGGCCGCCCTACGCGCCGGCGCGGACTTCGACGTGGAGTTCATCCCCTGGACGATGAGCCAGGGTCATCGCGACCCGGGCGCTCCCGACGTCTGGGACGACCCCGCTCTGGACCCGGCCCTGTTAGCGCTGGCGGTGAGCGTGTCGGTTCGCGACGAACAGCCCGCCCACTTCCTCACGACGCACGAGGCCTTGTTTCGTGCTCGACACGAGCGCGCCATTCGCCTCGCCACGATGGGGGAGATCGCCGGCGTCCTGGCACCAATCGGCGTCGACATGGACAAGGTGGCCGCGGATGTCGTCTCGCGGCGTCCCCACCGAGTCATCGGTGAGAACTTCCACGCGATGGAGGCGTACGAGGCCTTCGGCGTACCGACCTTCGTCGTGGGGTCTGACGCCACGTTTGTGCGCTACATGAATCCGCCCACTGACGACGAGCAGGCGTCGGTGAAGATCATTGAGTCACTGGTCACCTTGATGGCCGGCCAACCCGAACTCAACGAGTTCAAGCACACGCGCGTCGCGAACTGACGGCCTAGGCCAGGCGCAGGATCACTTCGACCAGGCACAGTGCGCCCAGCGCCAACGCCGGCGCCGAACCCTTGAGACCATCCCCCTTGCGAAGGTGGACGACCGTCGCGGCCAGCGTGGTGATCAACAATCCAGACGCCGCCACTTCGTTCAACGTCGTCAGCGCCGATCCGTGCTTGGACGCCAGTCCGACCATGACGCCCACTGCACCCAGTACTTCGAGCAGTCCGATCAGTTGGAATGACTTCTTTCTCACCCCGAGGTGCTCCGCGGACTGCGAGGCCATGGTGTTGAAGATCATCTTCTGGGCGCCCGCGGTCGCGAACGCGAGGAAGATGACGATCGAGATGATGCTGGCGACTGCTCTCATGTGTACTCCTTGTTGACCCGACAACTGTACCGGAGCCCTTCGCGAACACCGACGAGTGCGCGACGCCGAGGCGTTGGTAGCGTGGTCGCGTGTCGTCGACCCCCACTACCCCTGTGGACATCGTGCGCGTCGGGGTCGTGGGCGCCGGGCAGCTAGCGCGGATGATGGGTGACGAGGCCCGGGCCGTCGGCGTCGAACTCACCGTTCTGGCCAATTCGCTCGAGGACTCCGCGGTGTCGAACGTCGACCACGTCATCGTGGGGGACGCCGACGACGAAGCCGCCCTGCTGCGTCTCAGCGAGGCCACCGACGTCATCACCTTCGACCACGAATTGGTCGATCTGGAGATGCTCGATCGCCTGGTAGCGCGCGGCGTGACCGTGCGACCCAGTCCCGTGGCCCTTCGCTTCTCCGTCGACAAGGCCGTCCAGCGTGACGAGTTCGCCGCCGCCGGGCTGCCACTTCCCGATCACCGCGTGATCCGGGCCGAATCAGACCTGAGCCTCCTCGAGGGGTGGTCGAACTCCCATGGCGACGCACCGGTGCTCAAGGCCGCTCGGGGCGGCTACGACGGTCGAGGGGTGCTCTTTCCCGCCGACGACGCGGAGGCGCACGCGATGGCGCGCGAACTCCTGCCTCGAGGTCCCGTCGTCGTCGAGGAGCGGGTGGCGCTACGCAGTGAAGTGGCTCAACTGGTGGTGCGCTCCCTCGACGACGACGTCGTGACCTATCCGCTCGTCACCACCGTCCAGTCCGACGGAATGTGCGTCGAGGTGCGCTACCCCGCCGCGGTCGACGCCGACATCGAAGAGAGTGCGCGACATCTCAGCACGCGAATAGCACGCCACATCGGGTTAGTGGGGGTGATGGCGGTCGAGTTCTTCGTCACCGACGAGGGGCTGCTGATCAACGAGTTGGCGCTGCGCCCCCACAATTCGGGACACTGGACCATCGAGGGGACGGTGACGAGCCAGTTCGCCAACCACTTGCGCGCGGTCACGGGCCAGACACTGGGCTCGAGCCAAGCGCGTTGCGCGGCCGCGGTCATGGTCAATGTCGTGGGCGCCGACGCGCCGGGTTCACTCGATGCCGCCCGACACGTGCCCGGCGCCACCGTGCACGACTACGGCAAGACGTGGCGGCCGCGGCGAAAACTGGGCCACGTCACGTCGATCGGCGACGATCTCGGCGTCGCGCACGTGACAGCATGGGAGAGTGCCCGTGCCTACGGGACGTACACCCAGGAGGCATCATGAATCCAGTTGTGGGCATCGTGATGGGCAGCTCCAGCGATCTCGAGGTCATGGCCAGCGCAGCGGACACCTTGGGCCGCTTCGAGATAGAGCACGAGGTTCGCGTCGTCTCCGCGCACCGCACGCCCGACGCCATGCTCGACTACGGTCGCGAGGCCCGGGCCCGCGGACTACGCGTACTGATCGCCGGCGCGGGTGGGGCCGCCCACCTGCCGGGCATGTTGGCGGCGATGACCACGCTGCCCGTCATCGGGGTGCCGGTGGCCCTGGCCCGCCTCGACGGCCTCGACTCGCTCTTGTCCATCGTGCAGATGCCGCGCGGCGTGCCGGTGGCGACGGTCGCCATCAATGGCGCCACCAACGCCGCGTTGCTGGCCGCGCGCATCCTGGGCCTCGACGACGAGGCGCTCGCCCGTCGCCTCGACGCGTACCGCGAGGAGATCGCCGCCGACGCCGTCGAACAGGACCGGGGCCTGCACCATAAATAAGGTGATTTCTTAAGGTCGCGGAGACGATCGCGGATGCGCTCAGGCGTGATTGCCAATAGTCTGAGGTAACACCAAGGAGGCCCCCGTGGGTATTGTCAAGCGTTTCTCCACCATGTTCCAGGCCAAGGCGAACGCCCAGCTGGACAAGCACGAGGACCCGCGCCAGACGCTGGACCTCTCCTACGAGCAGATGCTCGAGAACGTCACCAAGGTCAAGCGCGCGGTCGCCGACGTCGCCACGGCCCGCAAGCGCGTCGAGATCCAGGCCGAACAGCTCAAGTCCCAGGGCGACAAGTTGGCCGAGCAGGCCAAGCAGGCCCTCGCCCAGGGCAACGAGCCCCTGGCCCGCGAGGCGTTGACCCGTCGCGAGGCGATCGCCGCGCAGTTGAAGGACCTCGACACCCAGCACGCCTCGATCGTGGAACAAGAGGACAAGCTCACCGCCACCGCCCACAAGCTCCAGAGCGAGACCGAGACCTTCCGCACCAAGAAGGAGACCATCAAGGCCACCTACACCGCCGCCGAGGCCTCCACCCACGTCACCGAGGCGGTGAGCGGCATCTCGACCTCGATGAACGACGCGGGGGCCGCACTGCAGCGTGCCCAGGACAAGGTCGCCCAGATGCAGGCGCGCAGCGGGGCACTGGACGAGTTGATGTCCTCGGGCGCCCTCACCGATCTCACGGCAGGACCCAGTGACGACATCCAGGCCCAGCTCGACGCCGCCGGTGGTTCGAGTTCCAACGTCGAGGCGCAGCTCGAGGCGCTCAAGTCGCAGTTGGCCCAAGGTAACGCCTCTCCGGGCCTGCCCAGCGCTCCTAAGGGAGTGGACGCTCCCGGAGAAGGGGCCTGACATGGCCAAGACCAAGATCGAGACCGACCACGGTCTCAACGTTCGAATGTTCCTCACCGGTCTCGCGCTGGTGGTGCTGTACCTGATCATCACGACGTTGCTCATCTACCTGGGCGTGGCCTACGGCCTGGTCATCGTCATCGTCGCGGCGTTGATCTTCTCTCAGTACTACTTCTCGGACAAGATCGCGATGTTCTCGATGCACGCCCACGAGGTCACCCCCGCCGAGGAGCCACGGCTTCACGAGATCGTGGACCGGCTCTGCCTGCTCGCCAATATGCCCAAGCCCCGGGTAGGAGTGGCCGAGATGGACATCCCCAACGCCTTCGCCACCGGACGAAGCCCCAGCCACGCGGTCATCTGCGCCACGCGCGGCATCATGGCGCGTCTCAGTGACGAGGAGCTCGAGGCGGTGCTGGCCCACGAACTGAGCCACGTCGCCCACCGTGACGTGGCGATCATGACCATCGCGTCGGGCGTGGGCATGTTGGCGGGTCTGGTGTCGCGCATGGCCATGTGGGGAGCGATGCTCGGCGGTGGCGGTGGCGGTGGCGGTGGCGGGCGCGGTGGCAACAACAACGACAATGCCGCGCTCGTGGAACTGGCCACCTGGGTCGTGTCGATCCTGATCTACGTGGTGGCCTACCTCTTGACGATGGCGCTCTCGCGCTACCGCGAACTCGCGGCCGACCGCTCGGGGGCCATCTTGATCGGCAAGCCCAGCGTCCTCGCGAGCGCTCTCGTGCACATCACGGGGGACATGGGCCGCATCCCGCGAACCGACCTTCGCAAGGCCGAGACGATGAACGCCTTCTTCTTCGTGCCCGCCCTGGCCGGTGGGACGGCGGCATCGCTGTTCTCGACCCACCCGTCTCTCGAGAAGCGCCTCGACGCGCTCACCAAGCTCGAGCGCGAGCTCAACGGCTAGTGGGGCTGCGCGATGCGCTGTTCGGGCGCACCAAGCAGGTGGCGCCGCAACTCGACAACATCTTCGCGTTGCCCGCCGCCGCTCTGACCCTGCAGAGCGAACTGGATCTGGTCACCTCGGGACAGGCCGGACTGTGCTTCAAATCGGGCAGTGGTGAATCGACGCTGTTGAGCGACGCGGACATCATGGAGCTGCTCAACTTCGAGGCCGAGAAGGACTCGGTCTCTCTCAGCACCGACGACCTGGGTTTCAAGTGGCTGGTCATCAATGACCCCACGGTCGACGGCCTGGTCACCAAGATCCACTCCGCCAATGCGACGATGGTGGAACACGAACTCGGGCCGCGGTTGCTGTGCGCAGTCTTCGGCTTCGTGCCCGCCACTCCCCCTGGCGAGGGAGCGGTGCGCCTGGTGTACCTGCTCAAGCAGGGGACGTTCTACCCCTTCGCCCCCACCGGTCCCAATCAACGCGACAACGAGCTCGAACTTCGGGTCAAGTCCTTCCTCAGCACCGACCTGGTGATGGAGAAGGACCTGTCGCGCTGGATGGCCCTGTGGAACCTCCCGGTGAGGTGAGTCGCGCAGTTGGTCGCCCGTCGCACGCGGCGACCTCGTTACCCCACGAGGTCAGCCCCCACCGTCGCCGCGTGCGACGGGCGACCAGGGACCGGACGAGAAAATCCACGGTGTAACCTGATGACACTTAGTTAGCCAGAGAGTCGCGTCTCGGACCTCGTGCCCGGCACGTCCGTGACGAGCTCCTGACTGACTTCGTTGTCGCGAAGGCGACACACCTGCAGCACCACCGTCGACGCAGCGCCCCGGCGGGAAGAACCAATGGAGGAGAGACATGGCCGTAGACGAGTCAATCGCGGGAGTGAACACCTCATTGGGTCTACCCGTAGTCGGTCGAGGCCCCAAGTCGCTGCTCAAGCGTATGACCGCCAAGTTCGTCTGGCCCTTCCTGCGTCACCAGGTCGACGTGAATCAAGTACTGATCAATGAGATCCGCGACCTCCAGAACCGCCACGGCGCGCTGCTCGAACTCGTCGAGTTGCAGCTCTCGGACTCCGGGCACCTCAATTCGTCCCTGCGCCGTCTGGGCGCCCAGATCGACTTCGTCGAGGACGGTCTGCACAACGTCGAGAACGCCCTACACATCCTCGAGGATCAATACACCGTCGTGGCCGAACAGCGCGAGAGCCACCTGGCTGACGTGTTGGCGCACCTCGGGCGACGGACTGGCGAGTTGGAGAACCAGATCGACCTGGGCCATCGCCAGCTCCTCGCGCGCTTCTACGACGGCTTCGGCGCTCTGCAGCGCGACGCCGCCGAACTGACGCGCCAGTTCGCCGGTCTCAACGGCCGGTTCGCCGACTTGTCGGCCAAGCAAGAGAGCGAGCTCGAGGAATTGTCGCTCGAGGTCGAGCGCGAACTGCAGTCCCTCACCAGTGTGGCCGCCGTCGAGAGCCGCAAGTTCGCGACCCTGCTGGCGCGCGTCGCCGAGGTGGATTTCTTCCTGACCGAGGTGAAGCGCTCCTACCCCGACCTGGTGTCCCCCGAGCGTCTCGTCGGTCTGCCCTCAGGTTTCGACGCCCTCTCGAGCGCCTTCGTCGAGACCTTCCGCGGCAGTTTCGAGGACATCAAGGAACGGGTCGCCGTGTACCTGCCCGAACTCAAGTCGGTCGCCGAACTCGGACCGGTCCTCGACATCGGTTGCGGTCGAGGTGAGCTCCTGGAACTGCTCCAGGACAATGGGATCGAGGCCTACGGTATCGAACTCGGCGAGGAGAGCGTCCAGATGTGTCTCGATCGAGGTCTCGATGCGCGCGTCGACGATGCCCTGCACCACCTGAGCAACCTCCCGGAGCACTCGCTGGGCGCCGTGACCGCGATCCACGTCGTTGAGCACCTCGACATCGACACCCTGATCACCTTCGTGGATCTGTGCCTACGCTCCCTCAAGCCGGGCGGACTGGTGATCTTCGAGACGCCCAATCCGGGCAACGTCAAGATCGGCGCCGACCTCTTCTGGACCGACCCGACGCACCTGCACCCGTTGCCCAGTGAGTTCCTGCGCTTCATCGTCGCGATGCGCGGCTTCGCCGATGCCGAGATCATCCCCTTCAAGCGCGGCGCGACGTTCGCCCCGGCCCAGGCACTCGAAGCCGGTCAGCATCAATTGGTGGGCGAGTTGGCCGACCAACTCTTCGGACCCGAGGACTACGCGGTCATCGCCCGACGAGTGGGCTAGCCATGCGCGTCGCGGTGTGGACGCCGATGCCGCCCGAACCTTCGGGGATCGCTGACTACAACCTTCGCCTCTTGGCGACCATGGCGCGCGATCCGCGCCTGGAGCTCACTGCCGTCGTGCGCGAGGGAGTGAGCGACGCGTTCGCGCCGCGGGGTGTCGCGCTGTGCGCGGTGGGTGACTACGACCCCGACGACTACGACATCGACCTGTATCACATGGGGAACAACCCCACGTTCCACAGTTACATGTTCTCGCACATCGTGCGTCGCCCGGGCGTGTTGATGCTGCACGATCCCGCGATCGTCGACTTCATCGACGTCATCTTGGGCGGCAAGGAGCGCAGGATCTTCGCCGACGAGGTCGCCTACAACATCGGTTGCCCCGACAACGACTACCCCACGATCGACGAGGCGATCGAGCGTTGGGACCGGCTCGAGCTGCTGATGTCGCGACGCATCGTGGAAAGCAGCCTGGTGACCATGGTGCACAGCGAGTGGGCCGCCGAGGAGTTGCGCCGTCGATTCCACCTCGAGTCGGTTCGCTCCGTGCCCCACGCGGTGTGGAGCGACCGAGCCCCCGGCGCCGCGCGCACGGGGGCCACCATCGCCTTCGGGGTCTTCGGATCAATCAGCGCACACAAGCGCCTCCTCGAGGTGGTGGCGGCATTCGCCGAGGTGCGCGAGCGCGGCGTCGACGCCACGCTGGTGATCGCCGGGCGTCGCGACAATCCCACGGTCGAGAATCAACTCGAGATCTTCATCGACCGCCACGACCTCTACGACGTGGTCACCATGGACCTCGACACCGATGACGACCGCTACACCCGCTACCAAGAGGAGTGCGACGTGATGGTCGGACTACGCTGGCCCACCACCGGTGAGACCAGTGGTCCGCTGCTGGCGTGCTTCGCCATGGCCAAGGCCACCATTGTCTCGGACCTCCCCCAAAATCGTGAGTTCGATGACGACTACTGCCGCAAGGTGAGTCTGGACAGCGAGCGCGAGCACGAGGAGCTCGTCGCGGCGATGCTGGACGCCGCCGCCGATGTGGAGGCCACGCGCCGAGCGGGCCTCGCCGCTCGCCAGTACGTCAGTGCACACTGTGACGACGAACTCGTGGCGGCGATGTACTACGACGCGCTCGCGAGCGCCGTCTCGCTCTCGCCGCTCGCCCGCGAAGAACCCGACGACGTCGCGGGCGCCCTGGCCATCAACGCGATCGGCTCGTGGGCGGGGGCGACGGGTCTGGCCGAAGCGGGACGTCGCGCGGTCATCGCCCTACTGGACGAGGGCACGCTGGTGGCGATCGAGGACGTCAACCTCTGGGCCAAGGTCGACGCCTCGCGCCTGCCCGATCGGATCAAGATGCTCCCCCAGGGCCACCCTTACCCCATCGACGTGTCGTTCCTCAACGTGAATGAGTTCCACGTGGTCTCCGACGAACAGCTGGGTCGGGGACCTGGTTCGTACCTCATCGCCATGTGGTACTGGGAACTCCCGGCGCTCCCGGCCGAGATGGTGCGCGAGATCCCTCGGGTCGACGAGATCTGGGTGGCCAGTGAGTTCGTGCGCGACGTCTTCCTGCGCTACACCGACAAGCCGGTGATGGTCATGCCCTGCGTCGTCGAGCCCGAGGTCGACGAGACGGTGACGCGCGAGCAGCTCGGCCTGCCCGAGGAGGGTCCGGTCGTCTACCTGGTCACCTTCGACGCCAACTCGACCATCGCACGCAAGAACCCCTACGGCGCCATCAAGGCCTTCGAGGAGGCGTTCGGTTGCGGCCGCAGCGACGTCGTGCTCGTCGTCAAGGTGGTCAACCTGGGCAGCTACCCAGTGGTCCAGCAGGACATGCGCGCCCACGTGGCGCGCGTGGGGGGCATCTTGATCGAGACCGACATGGCCCCGGGCGAGATCGGTGCGCTGATAAAGATGGCCGACGTCTACGTGTCGATGCACCGCTCCGAAGGCTTCGGTCTGGGCCTCGCCGAGTCCATGTACTTCGGCCACCCCGTCATCGCCACCGCCAACTCGGGCAACATGCAGTTCATGAACAACCACAACTCGTGCCTGGTGGGCTACACCTCCAAGGTCGTCGATCGCAACGACCTGAGTGACAACCCTCACGCCCTCGTCCTCTACCAGCCCGGCAACCTGTGGGTCGAACCCGACGTCGGCGAGGCCGCCCGATGGATGCGCTGGCTCTTCGATCACCCCGAGGAGCGCGAGCGCATCGGGCGCGTCGCGTCGGCGCACATCCGCGAGAACTTCTCATTGGCCGCGGCCGGGCGCGCGATGAAGGCGCGCCTCGACGAGGTCAACGCCCACGTGACGACGTTGCGCGAGATGGTGCGCAAGGGCTACTTCGACGACGAACTGGTGGACGCCGCCAACTAGGGGTGGGTCATGTCGGCGGGCACGATCGCCGCGTCGAACTCCTCGCCGCTCAGATATCCGAGCGCCAGCACCGACTCGCGCAGCGTCAGGCGTTCCTTGTGAGCCTTCTTCGCCACCTTGGCCGCCTTGTCGTAGCCGATCAGTGGGTTGAGCGCGGTCACCAGCATCAAGGAATTGTTGAGGTGGTGGCTGATTTGCTCGTAGTCGGGCTCGAGACCCTCGACGCAGAACTCGCGGAAGCGGTCGCAGGCGTCGGTGAGCAGGTCGATGGAGTTGCAGACGTTGTGGATGATGACCGGCTTGCAGACGTTGAGCTCGAGGTTGCCGCGCGAGCCCGCCATCGACACCGCCGTGTCGTTGGCGACGACCTGGATGCACACCATGATCATCGCTTCGGACTGGGTGGGGTTGACCTTGCCCGGCATGATCGAACTCCCGGGCTCGTTCTCGGGCAACTGGAGTTCGCCGAGCCCCGAGCGCGGACCCGAGCCCAACCATCGCAGGTCGTCGGCGATCTTGATCAGGCTCGTGGCGAGGGTCTTGATAGCCCCGTGGGCGAAGACGAGCGCGTCGTGCGCGGCCAGGGCGGCGAACTTGTTCGGTGCGGTGACGAAAGGCTTGCCGGTGATGGCCGCGATCTTCTCGGCCACGCGCGCGGCGTACTCGCGGTGCGTGTTGAGTCCCGTTCCCACCGCGGAACCGCCAGCGGCCAGTTCGCAGACGCCGCCCAGCACCATGCGAAGTCGCTCGAGGTCAGCGTCGAGTTGTGACACGTAGCCCGAGAACTCCTGGCCGAGGGTCAGGGGCACCGCGTCCATCAAGTGGGTGCGGCCGATCTTGACCACGTCGACGTAGGCCTCGGCCTTGACGTTGAGCGCATCGCGCAAACGTGACACCGAAGGGATGAGTCGGTCACTGATCTCAACGACGGCCGCGATGTGCATGGCCGTCGGGAAGGTGTCGTTGGAGGACTGGGACATGTTGACGTCGTCGTTGGGGTGCACCGGGGACTTGGACCCCATGACGCCGCCCGCCATCTCGATGGCGCGGTTCGAGATGACCTCGTTGACGTTCATGTTGGACTGGGTGCCCGAACCGGTCTGCCAGACGCGCAGAGGGAACTCGCCCGCGAGCGTGCCGTCGATGACCTCGAGGGCGGCGCGCTCGATCAAGCCGGCCTTATCGACGTCGAGTTTGCCGAGTTCGTGGTTCACCATCGCCGAGGCCAGCTTCAAGATGCCGAACGCCTTGATCAGGGCGGGGGGCATCGTCTCGTGGCCGATCGCGAAGTGGTGCAGGCTGCGCTCGGTCTGCGCTCCCCAGTAGTGCTCGGCGGGTACTTCGATCTCCCCCATGGTGTCTGACTCGATGCGCGTGGCCATGTCATGTCACTTTCTTCGCGAAACGGCTTCCTTCGCCGACGGATTTTCACCCGAGAGTACGTTAGCGCTCCCCCGGTACCAGCCTCATCCCTGCGCACCGACCTTGGTCACAGTGCCCTGCGACGCCCCTAACCGCGGCGCGGGTTGTATCGTCGCTCTCACGCACCACTGCGTTGGCGAGGGCCGTGGCGGGCGCACGAGGGAGGACGAGATCGTGGACACGACCGGTGTGGCGATCGCGTCGGAGTCCGGTCCTCGCCCGGTGCCCGCGACATCGAGGTTCCGACCCGACGTGCAGGGACTTCGCGCCCTCGCGGTCACCCTGGTCATCGTGGATCACGCCGGGGTCGACCACTTCGCCGGCGGATTCATCGGCGTCGACGTCTTCTTCGTCATCAGCGGTTTCGTCATCACCCAGAGCCTGATCGACCTTGGACCGGGCCACCTCGGGGCCCATCTACGCACCTTCTACGGGCGACGGATCCGGCGCATCGTGCCGGCGGCGTCACTCGCCCTCATCGGCACGCTGGTCGGTGCCTTGGTGTTCTTGCGCGGCTCCTTCCCACCACTGTTGATCGGCGACGTACGGTGGGCGTCAGTGTTCGCCGAGAACATCCGACTCACCTCGACGAGTGCCAACTACTTCATCCCGGGCCTCACTCCGTCACTGGTGACCCAGTTCTGGTCGCTCGCCGTCGAAGAGCAGTTCTACCTCCTCTATCCGCTCCTCGTCCTGGGCACCATGACCCTCGCACCGCAGCGCTGGCGGCGCCACGCCGTGCGGACGGTGCTGGTGATAGGAGTGGTGCTCTCGGCGTGGTGGAGCTGGCGAGCCAGCGTCGCCGACCCTCTTTCGTCGTACTACTCCTTGTTCACCCGGTTCTGGGAGTTGGCCTTAGGAGGACTGGTGGCGTTATGGCCCGACGCGTGGCGCTGTCGCTCGCGGCGCCTCGCCGTCATGGTGGCGCTCGTGGCGCTCGGCGTGCTCGCGGCGGCGACGGCGAGGTTCACGAGCCAGAGCGTCTACCCCGGGGTTCTGGCGTGGTGGCCGTGTGCGGCGACCGCCGCGTTGCTCTGGAGCGGGGACGGCGCGGCGCGCGGCCCCTACTCGTGGCTCGCCAGTCGCCCCGCGCGCTACGTGGGCGATCTCTCCTACTCCCTCTACCTCTGGCACTTCGTGTGGTTGGTGCTGCCCACGTACCTCTCGCCCGCCGAGCAGTCGCCACTCGCGCGGACCGGCGAAGTGGCGGGCGCATGCGTCTGCGCGATCCTCTCGTATCATCTCGTCGAGAACCCGATCCGTCGCTCGAGGCGACTTCGCGCCGACGCGCTCGCCACGTTCCTCGTCCTGGTGATATGTCTCGCCGCCACGTGGGACGCCACCTTCATCGTGGCGCGGCTCCTGCCCGGTTCCTGAGACTAGGACGTGATGACGGCCGGCGCCGCCGCGCGCAGCGGCAGATGGAACAGCGCGCTCATCTGTGCGAGCACGTAGGTGGACAGCACGTCCTCCCCCGCTTCACTGAAGTGGATGCCGTCGCTCGAACGAAGCGTCTGCACCACGCCGTTCACTCGCGCGCTCGGGCGAAAGGCGCCCGTCGACGTCGCGAAAAGGTTCCACGTCGGCACGAAGGCGGTGCCCGGCACGTGACGCAGGGCCGCGCGGAATTGGGAGTTCAACATCGCCGCACCCTGGCTGTAGAACGACGGTTGCATGACCGGGAGTCCCACCCAGAGCACCTGCGCCCGCGCCGCACGCGCCAGGTCCACGATCTGGCGCACGTAGTGGCGGTAGGTCGCCTGCCACGCGGTCGTGCCCACGGCCTCGTAGACGCCGTGGACGTAGTAGCTCTGCTGATCGTTGCCGCCCAACAAGACGATCACGATGTTGGGGTGGTAGCGGTCGAGGTCGGCGCTCAGGTGAGAGGGCCAATCAAAGAACCACGAATTCGACAGACCCGACGATGACCGGTCCTCTTGTTGCAGGTCGAGCCACGGGTAGCCCGCCAGTTGGCGTTCCAGCCCCCACCCGAGGTCGTTGCCCAAGGAGTCCCCGATCTCGAGCACCCGACAGCGCCGCGGCCGCAACGGGGGCGCCGTCGACGTGGCCATCGTGAGCGGGCAGTGCGACGCGGCCCCGGGTGAAGGCGCCGTGACCTCGACCCCCGGCGCGTAGGGGGTCGTCGTCGTGGTCGCTGGTGCGGTGGTGATGGTCGACACCGGCGTCGTGATCGTCGTGGAAGCGATGGTCGAGGTCGACGGCGGATGAGCGCCCACCTGGTTCACCCGGTCCAGAACGACCCCCGCGCTGATCAGCACCGTCGCGGCGCACAACAGAGTGAGACGAAGTCGCCAGACGTTGTCGGTCCTGACGACAGTCACGCGTGGCCGCGGGCGCCTGGACTCGGGACGTGGACGACGCGCACGAGTGGAAGGTTAAACCGTCGGCTCCCTCCACGCACGACAGGTGAGAAGGGAATTGGTCCCCGGGACCAGCGTCACACCCGCTGCGCTCTTCGCACCGCACCGCACCGCACCGCACGACACCCCAGTGCATTCCTCATTAGGGTGGAGTCGGACCATCATCGAACCCGTGAGTCATCAGAGGAGCCCCCATGTCCACTACCTTCACCCCCGCCGCCCGCGCCATCTTCGACAAGCAGGTCCTGGCCCACGTCGCCTGCCTCGACCTGAACGGCGCCCCCCACGTGACACCGGTCTGGGTCCGCCTCGACGGTGAGGACGTGATCATCAACACCGCGCTCGGACGCGCGAAGGCCCGCTTCTTGGCCAACGATCCTCGGGTCGCGGTCTCGTTGACCGATCCCGACAACGGCTACGCCTGCATCGCCCTGCGCGGCATGGTGACCGGGTTCACCACCGAAGGGGCGGACGAGGAGATCGACAACTTCGCCAAGAAGTACCTCGGGGTCGACTCCTACCCCATGCGACGCGAAGGCGAAGTGCGCGTGACCGTTCGCATCACACCCGAGCACATCAGCGTCCAGCCCCAGTAGACGACTCGCACCTGCGACGACTGCCGGTCACCTTCAGCGCTCGCCGACGCAACGAACTACGCACCGTCGGGGTTGGTGGCCACGTACCACGCGGCCCCGATGTTCTCGCGCAACGGATTCGAACACACCCCGCGAAAGACGTGGGCGACGTAGCGAGTGGTCCCCACGGGCACGCCATCGGTGAGAATGAGTCCGGTCACGGACGTGACCCGGCAGGTTCGAAACAGCGTGGGCGGCAACGATTCGACCGAGATCGACGACCACGCCGACTGACCCTTCTTCAAGGTGACCGACGGCCGGGCGACGTCGTCACTGAGCGTCGGGCGACCCACCGCGACGCGGTGAGGACCCCGCACGGGCTGCAACAGGGGCGCGTCACCCCGCAGGGCACAGGTCGTACCGGTATTGGTCACGCGAAGTAGCGAGGTCACCGTACGACCCCCCGCGCTGACGCGATTAGGGCTCATGGCGAGAGTCAGGTGGGCCGTGGGGCAGATCTGGGCGACGGTCGGGCTCGAGGCGCCGCCGGGACCGCTCGGTCCCTTCTCGGTGGCCGCCAACACCAGCGCGAGCACCGCGAAGCCCGCCACCAACCACCACCATCGAGTCGACCACCACTTGACGAGCTTGGCTATCACCCCTCAAGTATTGCCCTCACCACGGCGTCGTCACGACATCGCGTCGTTCTACTCCTCGATCTTGTGGCGCAACGCGTCGAGGTGGGCCTTTTGCAGGATCCAACTGGCGAAGTAGCCCGTGAGCGAACTGATCAGTCCGAGTCCGAAGATGATCAGCACCGCGGCGATCAGGCGCCCCTCGTTGGTCACCGGGAACTTGTCACCGTACCCGATGGTCGTCACCGTGACCAGGGCCCACCACAGCGCGTCCGAAGGGGTGTGGATATTGCCGCCGGGGGCGAATCGTTCCACGTCGAGGATCGACGCCGCCATGATCACCATCATCAGGGCCGTGGTGGCGGCCAGGATCCAGGGGATCGTCATCATGAGCGACTCGCGCGGGCGGGTGCTGGCTTGGCGCAGGAAGACGACGCCGCGCACCGCGCGAATCGGACGAAAGAAGGGCACCACGACGAAGATCAGGGCGAGCCACTCCTTCTTCAAGAACGCCCGCTTACTCGTCGCCAGGACGAATTGGATCGCGTAGTCGATGATGAAGACCGCCCAGATCGAGTATTCGAGCACGTGACAGAGCGAACCCAGGCCGTGGGGGGCGGGGTAGGCGAAGATCGGATAGACGTAGACGAGCGTGTAGAGCAAGCTGAGTCCCACCAGGGGCCACGCGGTCCTGCGTTGCCAGATGTCGAGCCGATCCATTCACGTCCCTTCCGTTCCAGCGCCGGGGCTCGCCGCGACGTCGCGCCGGCCGACCAGGAGCCGCCGGTCACGGTCCGATCACACGAGGCGAAAGGACTTGGCAAGAAGCATATTCTTTCCAGGTTTCGTGACGGTGACGACGCCGGCGCCACGACGATGTCTCAGTGCGTGAAGAAGGTGACGGCTCCGCGCACGTCGCTGCGCCGCAACGTCATCTCGCCGTGGCGAAGGTCGTCGCCCTCGACGCTCCAGACGGTGATGGGCCGGGGCGGCGCTGGACGGTTATAGGCGTTGGTGATGTTCGCCACGTCATTGTGCAGCGTCACGGGCTCATCGCTCAACAGGGCCGCCACCACGTCGGCGTGCTGGTCGGCGTGCGCGACCGCGTCGATCACCACGTGGTCGATCTCGAGCAGCCGCGCCAGCGTCTTGACGTCGCGCGCGATCAGACCCGCGCTGTAGTGCGCACTCGCCTCGAGCCAGACACCCCAGGAACCCGACCAATCCGCGCACACCCCGGCCAGAACGGTCACCGTGTCGCCGTCGCTCACTCGGATCACGAGCGGTCGGTCGTCCTCGGAGACCAGTGCGGGTAGCTCCTCCAGGTCGAGCGAGGTGACGTCGAGTCGCGCGAGTTGCATGGGCGCCCTAGGGCTGGAGGTCTTCCTTGGGCAGCTTCTCCACATTGACGTCGCGAAAGGTCAGCACGCGCACGTGGGGCACGAACCTCGCCGAACGGTACATGTCCCACACCCACGCGTCGCTCAGGGTCACTTCGACCATCACCGGGGACGTCGACTTCACGTCGAGGTCGACGTGGTTGGCCAGGTAGAAACGCCGATCGGTCTCGACGGCGTAGTCGAACATGCCCACGACCGCCTTGTACTCCTGGACCAAGGCCAGTTCGAGGGTCGACTCGTAGTCGTCGAGCTCTTCTTCGCCCACGGGCGACTACGGACGCTCGGTGACGCGGAGCTCCTTGATCTTCGCGGCCTTTCCACGCAGATCACGGAGGTAGTACAACTTGGCGCGGCGCACGTCGCCGTAGGAGTCGACCTCGATCTTGGCGATGGTCGGTGCGTGGACCGGGAAGGTGCGCTCGACGCCCACGCCGAAGCTCACCTTGCGGACCGTGAAGGTCTCCTGCAGGCCGGCGCCCTGACGGCGGATGACGGCGCCCTGGAATATCTGGACGCGCTCACGGGTGCCCTCCACGACGCGCACGTGCACCTTCAAGGTGTCGCCGGTACGGAAATTGGGGATGTCGTCGCGCAACGAGTCGCGGTCGATCAGGTCAGTCGGGTTCATGAGAGCGGTCCCTTTCGGATCACTAGGGATTTACTACTTTAGCCGTTTTCGCCCGGGGCTTCCACCACACCCAGTTCCGACAGCATTTCGCGCTCCGGGGCGCTCAGTCCCCCGCGCCGCGCGATCAGGTCGGGCCGGCGCTGCACGGTCAGGCGCAGGGCCTGGGCGCGGCGCCAGCGCGCGATGGCCGCGTGGTTGCCCGAACGCAGCACCTCGGGCACCTCGAGACCACGCCACTGGGCCGGCTTGGTGTACTGGGGATATTCGAGGATGCCGTCGCGGAAGGATTCCTCCACGCTCGACTCGTCATTGCCCAGCCCCCCGGGAAGCAGGCGCACCACGGCCTCGATCACGCACAGGGCGGCCAACTCCCCCCCGGCCAGGACGAAGTCGCCCACGGAGACCTCCTCGTCCACCACCGTGTCCAAGATCCGCTGGTCGAAACCCTCGTAACGCCCGCACAGGAGGGTGAAGCCCGCGGTGCCCGCCAAGCGGGCGGCGACCTCGTGGGTGAAGGGGGTGCCCGACGCCGTCAGGGCGATCACCGGCCGCTGCAGACCCGGCGTGGACTCCAGGGTGCGTGCGATGGGCTCGGGAGCGAGCACCATGCCGGCCCCGCCGCCGAAGGGGGTGTCGTCCACACTGCGGTGCACGTCCTCGGTGGCGTCGCGAAAGTCGTGCACCACCAGTTCCCACACGCCTCGCTCGCGGGCGCGACCCAGGACCGAGATGTCGGCGTACCCGGTCAGCGCCGCGGGGAAGAGACTCAAGACGTCCACGCGCAGCGTCATTCGAAGAGCCCCTCGGGCACGTCGACCTCGATGAGCGTGTTGGCCTCGACCGACGTCACGAAGGTCAGGGGGATCAGGGCGCCCGAGTCCAGTACCAGCAGGTCGCTGGCGGGATTGGCCTCGACATCGACGACGGTGCCGCGCACCACCCCGGTGGCGTCGACAACGCGCGCACCGAAGAGTTCGTCGATCCAGATGACGTCCTCGTCGGGGGCGTCGAGCTTGGGGGCCGACAGCACCGTGCCACGCCAGGCGTCGGCGTCCTCACGCGAGGCGATCTCCTCGAACCACACGAGGAATCGGTTCTGGTGCGCGCTCGAGGAGCGCACGCTCAAAGGACCTCGCGGGGTGAGCAACTGCGTGCCCGGCGCGAGTCGCTCGGTCCGGTCGGTCCAGAGGTCGACGATGACCTGGCCCTTGAGGCCGTGGGCCTTGATGATCCGCCCGACCTCGAGCGTGGGGCGCTCGGCGGCGCTCACGGCTAGTCGACGATGT
>Ga0209698_10002600_pt1 | contig 20371 bp, 24 predicted proteins | sample LitLauG_LLR_2012_FD_187203 | JGI IMG/M metagenome (GOLD analysis project Ga0209698, IMG submission 187203) | Freshwater sediment microbial communities from Pennsylvania, USA - Little Laurel Run_MetaG_LLR_2012 (SPAdes) (version 2) | ecosystem: Environmental > Aquatic > Freshwater > Creek >...
TGAGATCGGCGTGCTGCCCGCTGTCCTGACTGTTGGCCGGCCTGCCGCTTCACGATAGCTATGGCCTTCCGAAATCTCAGAATTTCAACAGCCTGCTAGCTGCCTGACCGCGGGCAAGGCTTCTTCCCTAGTGGATCGCGTCGAACAGTGTGCCCACGCCAGCCGTGATCGCCATCGCGATGGCGCCGTCGTTGGCTCCCAGCACGGCGGCGCGCAGCCAGCCGATGCGGTGGGTGCGGTGCCGCTCCGCGCGGTGGCGCCGTGGTCTCACGCGGGCGCCGGGGGCGCCGCCTTCCCTCGCCTCGTAAGCCGCTCGCGAATCGACTGCAATTCAAGCAGGCGTTTCGCATTGGCTTTGGGGTAACTCATCTTGAGCGCTTTGAGCGAATCGACCACGATCTGCGAAACGATCAACCGGGCGTTCTGCTTGTCGTCGGCCGGTACGGCGTACCACGGTGCCTCCCGCGTGCTCGTCTGCCCGAGGCATTGCGCGTACGCTTTCATGTACTTCGCCCAAAATTTCCGCTCCTCGATATCGGCGAGGCCGAACTTCCAGTTCTTTTCCGGCGCGTCGATGCGTTCGAGAAAGCGCCTTCGCTGCTCCTCCTTCGAAAGATGAAGGTAGAACTTGATGACGCGGGTGCCATTGCTGTAGAGATGTCTTTCCAGATCCACGATGGAGCGGTACCGTCCATGCCACACCGCATTCCTGCCGGGCTGCGCGATCGGCAGTCCTTCGCCGCGCAGGATCTCCGGATGCACTCGCGCGATCAGCACCTCCTCATAGTAGGACCGGTTGAAGATGCCGATCCGGCCGCGTTCCGGCAGCTCACGCGTGGTGCGCCACAGGAAATCGTGCTGCAGTTCGACGGCACTGGGATGCTTGAAGCTGAACACCTGGCAGCCCTGCGGGTTGACCCCGGACATCACATGCTTGATGGCGCCATCCTTGCCCGCCGCATCCATCGCCTGGAAGATCAGCAGCACGGCGTAACGATTCGATGCGTAGAGCAGCTGCTGCAGCGAGCTCAGCTGCGCAACCTGCTGAGCCAGCAGATCCTGATAGTGCTCCTTGGACTGGTACAGCGGCTCCGTCCTGGTCGGCCATTTCCGGAGGTTCACATCGGCTCGTTCCCGGACCCGGAACTTCTTTGATGTGATTTGCATTTGCACCCCTCGCGATCTCATTTCGGCGCGGCTACCGAGCCGGCGTAGAACACTTCGCACTTTCTTCCAAGAACGAAGTCGCTCCCCTTCTTCAGCAACCTGAGCGCGGGCCCGGCGGCGGATGCGAGGATGTTCGGATTGTCCACCACCGGACTCTGGAAGGTGCCATGTATCTTCTGCCGCACCCTGGCGCAGCCTTTCGCGTCGACCAGCGCCATGGTAACGTCATCGAACCGGTCGCCGACGAAGTCGAGCCCTCCCTGAAGCGCGATCCGGTTCTCCCTGGTTGCCATCGCCACGTCCTGGGCCTGCGCCACGCCGCGCTCGACCTTCCATTCGGAGACGAGCGTCCGGATCTCGCTGCTGCCCTGCGTTCCCTGAAAGTTGCTCGCAAAGTCGTAGCCCTTTGTGACCACCAGGGCCAGGGGCCCCGCGAAGAAGAAGGCGCCCACATCCACGAGATTGAAGTTCTGACTGGATTCGAATCGGGAGAACGCCCGGTCCAGATCGGTGCCGCTGAGGGTGAGGTCCTTGCCACGTAGCGACATCTGTCCCATCGCCGTCTGCCGCATCGTTGTCACGGTCTCGCCGTGCATAGACAGGTTCAGGGAAAAATCCATCCGGCCCGCCGCGACCGCCTTCGGCGAGACTGCCTTGAAGAATTCCTCGATGGGGAACTGCGGCAGGGCGTAATGCAGGCGGTAAAAGGGAACACTGCCGGAAAAGTCGGCCTGAATACTCCCCGATCCCTGCGCGCCGAACATTCGCGTGGTGACCGGCTTCAGATCGAAGAGCCCATTTCTTGCGGTGGCGGTGAGCTTCAAATCGAGCAGCGTGAACCCCTCGGCACGGATCTGTCCGCAAGTCAGGTCCGCAGTGAACGAAAGGTTCCGCATCAGATTCGCGCGCTGGCCGCCCGCAAGGCTCAGACGAGGCACATCCATGCGGCAATTGCCGGCTTCGAATCCCTCCCCGGACTGCTGGTCCGCGTAGACGAGTGTCCCGTTCGAAACGGAAACGTTCGGCCAATCCAGGGCGGGCAACGATGCGTCGCCTACCTGCGGATTGTCCAGGTTGTACCGGCCGTCGCGGTCCTTTTCGACGGTGATGCTGGGGCCGTTCAGTTCGAAGCTTGCAATCCGGACGTCGTTCGTGAGCAAAGGCAAAAGATCGATCCCGACCCTGACCTCCTTGGCGGATGCGACCTCCACACCCCGGTTGCGAACGTGCACGTCTTCGAGCGTGACGAGCAGCCTCGGGAAAATGCCGAATCCGACCCGGCCGCCGATGCCGACCTCCATTCCCAAGGCTCCCGAGCCGGTCGCTTCCAGCCGGGCCTTGTCGACGTTGGCCCTGACAAGCAGGAACAGGCCCGCTGCGGCAAGGACGAGCAAGCCGCCGAGGCCGAGGGCGGTGAACAGGGTGATTCTGGATGATCTCGACATGGGCACGGTCGTACATCCCTTGCTCCGCTGCGCAGGCACATAAGGCTGCCCTATTCAGGTGCCGGATCGATTGTCCGGGATCAACGGCGTGTGTGCAGTGGCGGACCGGGACGAGGCTGTCCGTCCGATCTGCCGTTGCCTCTCGCGCCCCAATTAGGCGAGGGAGCGAAGCAAGGGGGACGGGCGGTTACGGACGGTCGACGGTTTCACGATGAACCGTTTTGCACGTTCAAGAAAAATCGACCTCGGATCCATTGGAGCCGAGGTCGATCCGCGCAGACGTGAGTCAGGAGCCGAACACGTCCGGATCACCGGCGTGTTCGCTTGAAACGGAAGCTCAATCATCCTTCTTGATCTTGATCGTGCTCGTGACGGACGTGACGCCTTCGGTCGCGCGCGCAATTGCAACCGCTTTATCCGCGTCTTGCTGACTTCTGGTGTTTCCGCTCAGAACCACCGCACCCTTGGCGTCGGTGTCGACTCCGATATGAGCCAGGCTGCTCATCTTTTCATCGGCCAGCTTGGCTTTGACTTTGGTCGTAATGACCGAGTCGGACACAAAGGTCAACGGATGGGAGCGATCCGTGTCCGAATCGGCGGCAAAGGCTGCTGCCGGAGCCAAAACGGCCGCGAGCACGAAACAGGTTGATGCGATGGTGATCTTCATGTTGTGTCGTTTCATTGTGTTATGGGCGAGATGCGAATGATGAGCCGTTTGCCCGGATCTATCTGTGCGCTGGCACACATAGGGTCGCTTGGAATGCGACGCTGCGGCGAGTCGAAAGCACTTGCGGGCGCGAGCGCACGGTGCGCTCCGGTGTGCTGAAAGTCGGCTTGACGAATCGCAAATTTTGGCAAGTGGAGCGTCTGTTCGTTCGCGCACGTTAGGATTATGCTTGAGCGCGTGGCGACCGCTATCCAGAAGAACCCGAGAAGCAACGGCCTGCTGGCTGCCCTGCCGGAAGCCGAGTGGCAGCGCTGGCTGCCGCAGCTGGAACCCGTGGAGATGCCGCTCGGCAAGGTGCTGTACGAGTCGGGTAACAAGCTGACCCATGTGTATTTTCCCTCCACCTCGATCGTCTCGCTGCTGTACGTGATGGAGGACGGGGCATCGGCCGAGATCGCGGTCGTCGGCCACGAGGGGATCGTCGGCATCTCGCTGTTCATGGGAGGGCAATCGACGACGAACCGCGCGGTGGTGCAAAGCGCGGGGCAGGGGTTTCGGCTGAAGGCGAACCTGATGATGCAGGAGTTCAACCGGGCCGGCCCGGTGCTGCACCTGCTGCTGCGCTACACGCAGGCCCTGATCACCCAGATGGCGCAGACCGCGGTGTGCAATCGCCACCACTCGCTGGATCAGCAGTTGTGCCGCTGGCTGCTCTTGAGCCTGGACCGATTGGCATCCGACGAGCTCGTGATGACGCAGGAACTGATCGCCAACATGCTGGGGGTGCGCCGCGAAGGAGTGACCGAGGCGGCCGGCCAGCTGCAGCAGGCCGGCCTGATCCAGTACCGGCGCGGCCACATCACGGTGTTGGACCGCAAGAAGCTGGAACAGCGCGCGTGCGAGTGCTACGCCGTGGTAAAGAAAGAGTACGAGCGGCTGCTGCCAGAGCGACTCGCGACCTAACTCGCATTGCGCCTCCTGGACGACTCGTACGTCTGCCAACGCACAGACGCGCGCGCTGGCCGCGCGCACGCTGCCCGCAGCAGATCCGCCATGAACCCCAGAGGCCGCAGGATGAATCCCTTCACCATGAACCCATTTATCGGCAGGAATCCGAATGCGAGCGTTGCGCAATCCGTCAGCGCGCTCGTGGCCGAGGGCGGCAACGTGCTCGCATCGGACGATGCTCCGACCGTCCCGCGCCAGACGCTCCTCGAAGCGGCGATGCTCGCAAATGCCAGGCAGGCAGCGTCGCGATTCGGGGCGGGCCAAAGTTCGCTGTTGGCGCCGCACCGCATCCTGCTGCGAGCGAGCGCCCAGCATCGCCCGACCCTGCATCTGCCTGCGGGTCGCGCAATGACGGATGGAGGCAAACCGGGCGGGCAGCCAAGGTCGCGCCAGCCGAACCATTGGCCGCGTGCTCGAACGGCTTTCGGGCCGGTGCGCACGGCGAATGGCAGTTGACCCTCGGTCATTGGGCCGCTCTCGGCGATATTGCTCAAAGCGCATCGTCCGTTCCATTCCACCAAGGAAGGCGCGGTCTCTGGCGTCTCACCGGCTTACCCAATTCGCGGGCGAAATCGCGTTGTCCTCTTCGCGCGGGGACTCTATATTCGGGTTCGGTACAAGTAAGATTGCTCGCAGCGCCTGCGCGGCAGCGAGCGACGTCGATCGATCGAAGGCACGGTGGGTCGCCTGTTCGATCGCTTCTCCAACCCCCCCTTTGTTCGCCGGATGGATCCAGGACGTTTTGGAAGCGTTAGATGATCCTGATCAGAAGTTGTTGCCCGGATAGCTGCAAGGATTTGACCGTACCAACCATCCAGGAGGTTCCGATGAATTTCAACCGACGCTCTCTTCTTGCTGTCGTCGTTTCGGCGATGATCTGCTCGATGGGCCTGACAAGCGGCTCCGCGCACGCCGCAACAGCGGCAGATCTGAACCGCAGCGCCGAAGAGGCGCTGCAACGGCTGTACAGAACCAACGAGGTGGCAGCCAAGATCGGCAAGATCGCCAAGGCGGCTCTGGTGTTCCCGAACATCATCAAGGCGGGGTTGATATTCGGGGGCGGTTACGGTGAAGGGGTGCTGCTGGAGGCCGGCCGACCCGTCGAGTACTACAACTCGGTCACCGGCTCCTGGGGCCTGCAAGCCGGCGCGCAAAGCTACGGGTACGTGGTGTTTTTGATGAACGACAAGGCCCTGAACTATCTGAAGAAGTCGAGAGGCTGGGAGATCGGGGTGGGGCCGACCGTGGTTCTGGTCAACGAGGGTGTCGCCAAGAACCTGACGTCGACGACGCTGCAGGACGATGCCTACGCCTTCATCTTCGACCAGCAGGGGTTGATGGCCAGCCTGAGCATCGAAGGCACGAAGATTTCGCAGATCAAGCGCTGAGGCGTCCCGCGGGCGGAAGCGATTGCCTCAAGGGCCGTACGGGAGTCGCGTGATGTCGGGGCCGCAGCAAGAATCGCTTCCGTCGTTCATTTCCGAGAACATCGACGCCATCATCGACGCGGAGCAGGCCGCAGATCGGCGCCTGTCCCGCGGCGAGGCAATCTACGAATTCGTCGGCAGCGCGATCGGCACGTTGAACTTCGTCGCCGTTCAGCTGATCGGCGCGATTCTCTGGGTATTGATCAACACGGGTCTGCTGGCGCCCGTGCACCCGTTCGATCCCTTCCCGTTCCCCATCCTGAACCAGATCGTTGCGCTGGAAGCGGTTCTGATGACCGCGTTCGTGCTGATGAAGCAGAAGCGCATGAGCAAGCTCGCGGACCGGCGCGCCCATCTGGGTCTTCAGATCAACCTGCTGACGGAACGCGAGACGACCAAGATCATCGGGATGCTGCTGGAGATCGGGAAGCGGTTCGATATCCAGCACAAGGTGCTCGACGAGGAAAGCAGTCAACTCGGCCGGCTGCTGACCGTCGAAACCCTGATCGAGGCGTTACACAGCAAGTTCCCGGACCGGTGACCGGCCGGGATCGGCGCCTCAGCTACCCAGCCGTGTGATCTTCGAGCCTTGCAGGCCGAGGCCGGCCATCAGGCCCTTCTGGTCGAAGATCATGGCATAGACGTCGGCCTTGATCGTCAGGTTGCTCAGATCCTTCGCCACGCCGGCATCGACGATCACGATGCTCGGTCCCGCGCCGATGGTGAAGTTCCTGCTGTTCTCGAAGTCCTTCAGGACCTTGTCGCTCATAAAGAACAGGACGTACCCGAACGACTGGGCACCCGCCTGCATGCCGACCGACACCGCCGATGTGTTGTACTTGGCGAACGTCCTGCCCTTCACGAACAGCACGCCATCACCGGTCTGCGCGCCGACGACGAAGCCCGCCTTGACGATGTTCGGGAACACCAGGATGCCTCTGGCCTTGTCGCCCAGCGCCTTCGCCCCCGGTGAGCCGGAGTAAAGCGACTCCAGCGCCGCCTTGGAATCCTGCACCAGCAAGGGTTCGTCGGCAGCCTGTGCCAGTCGCGAGCCGCTGAGCGCGACGGCGGCGATGATCGAAATCAGAAAAGCCGTTGTCATCGGAAGATGCTTGGACATGCTGTGCTCCACGGCTTCAGTGGTTGGATGAGGGCTCCGGCAAAAGCACGGCAGCGATCCGGCAACGCGTGCGCCGACCGCGGCCCGACCCGATTGCCGCATCGTGCGCCTCGGCCGGCGCGCCGGCTATTGGGCTTTGGTCCAATGCCTGCCGGCGGCGCAAGTGTCTATAAAACGAAGCGCGAAGCGCCCAACCTTGACGCGCTGATCCACGCTGCTTCGGCCACAGGCCTGACCACGCCATGCATCGACTTGCGCGCCGGGGCACCGCCGCCTGGAGCGCGGCGTTCCGGCTGACCGCTTTGACCTTCGCGGCCGCGAGCGTCCACGCCCAGAGCCTCGAGCCGAGGTCGTACTCGAACTCGCCGGTCGGACTGAACTTCCTGATCGCGGGCTACGCCTACTCCGACGGCAAGCTGCCGTTCGACCCGGCGCTGCCGGTCGCCGACGCGCAGTTTCACACCAACAACGGGATTCTCGGCTACGTGCGGACGCTCGACGTGCTGGGCAAGTCGGCCAAGGTCGACGTGATCGTGCCTTATTCCGCGTTTTCCGCGCACGCGCTGGTGGCCGGGCAGCTCAGGCATCGCGATGTGTCGGGATTCGCCGATCCGCTGTTTCGCCTCTCGGTGAACTTCTACGGGGCACCGGCCCTTTCACCGAAGGATTTTGCAAGCTACCGGCAGGACCTGATCATCGGGGCGAGCCTGCAGGTGTCGACGCCGCTGGGACAATACGACGATACCAAGCTGCTCAACCTGGGCAACAACCGCTGGTCGTTCAAGTCCGAGCTGGGAATTTCCAAGGCTTGGGGCCCATGGATACTGGAATTCGCTCCGGGCGCCACCTTCTACACCGACGACACCGATTTCAACCGCGGGCAGACGTTCTCGCAGGCGCCGTTCTACTCGATGCAGGCGCATGTCGTATACAGCTTTCAAAGCGGGGTCTGGCTGGCGGTGGACGGCACCTGGTTTTCGGGCGGCCGCGTCAGCGTCAACGGAGTGACGCAGAACAACCTGCAGACCAACACGAGGGCCGGGGTGACGCTCGCGCTGCCGGTGGATCGCCACAACTCGGCCAAGCTTTACGGCAGCACCGGCACCTCGTCCCGCACCGGCAGCGGCTTCAGCGCGATCGGCGTCGCGTGGCAGTACCGCTGGGGCGGCGGGTTCTAGGAGCGCTCCCCGGCGAGGCCTGCGTCGGGACGCGCGTGCCGATCACTGATCCTCCGATTTGCTCCAGGTCGGATCGGGGTCGAACTGCGTCATCTTCGAAGCGACGGCCTGCGTGTCTTTGCCCAGGTTCTTTTCGTACACCACGCCATCGTGGTTGCATACGAAACTCATCACGCCGGAGTTGCCCCAGCGGGCCGGGTAGGCGACCAGGCCGAAGCCCCCGATCATCCTGCCGCCGACCACGTAGTCGTAGGCACCGCCCGACGCGTCCTTGCCCTGGCCGGTGAGGATCTTGTAGTAGTAGCCATGGTAGGGGGCGGACATGGGGTCGCGGTGCACGTAGCCCTGGCTGCGCGCGCTCGCCACCAGCGGCCCGAGCGGGCTGGGCGGCTCGCCCTGCTTCGACTCCCAGAAAAGGCCGTCGTGCTGGCCGGGCGTGGACGTCAGCTTCTGCGCATACTCGAGCAGCCCGTTGGCGTTGCGGTCGCGGGCGGCGTATTCGCGCTGGGCATCCACATAAGCCAGGCACACCTTGATCGCCGAAAGTTCATTGCGGCCGATGCGGCGTACCAGCACCTGCTCATCGCCCTGATGGGCATCGAACTGCCAGCGGCCATTCTTCATCACCAGCGGATAAGGGAACGGGAAATCGTCGGGGCCGACCAGCAGCGTCGCCTTGTCCTCGCCGGAGCGCTCGAACTTCACCGACTTGTCGTACGCGACGACGAATGCATCCCGCGCCTGGTCGTCCTGCACCGGATCGCCGGAGCGGATCAGCTTGCTGGCCCCCGGTCCGAGCACATGCCAGATCTGCTTTCGCTCATCGGAACGCATCGCGTCGGCCAGCGCCTTGGCGGCTTCCTCCGGCGAGGCGTACGTGCTTTGCACGTGGCCCGTCGTGGTGCCGGAGGCCGGCTGCGGGTCGGCCGCGCGCGCAGGTTGAGCGGCCAATGCGACGGCGGCCAGCAGCACGAGGCCCGCGCGCCAGTGCGCGCCAGCGGTGGTGATCTTCATGGTGTCCTGTCCCTGCTCCATCACCGGCCCCGCCCCTGTCCGGCGGCGGCGCCGCCCCGGTTGGCCTTGGGTGCGGGCTGCTGCATCGCAGCCCGGCTCTGTGCGCCGCGTTGCGCTTCGCGCTGCACCTGCGGACGCGATTCGGGCTGGTAGGCGGGCGCAGGCCGGGTACCCGGTGCCGACGGCCGCGGGGCGGCCGTGCCGTGCGTGGGAGTGGCCTTGATGCCGGCCGATCCGGATTCGGGGCGTGATACGTTGCCGCCCGATGGGTTCGCGGGGCGTGCTGCCATGTCGCCCGTCGCGGGACGCGCCACATTGCCGGGCGATCCATTCGCGGGGCGTGCTGCCACCTCGCCGGTCGCGGGACGCGCACCGCTGCCGGCCGACCCGTTGCCAGGGCGTGCCGCATTGCCGCCCGATCCATTGGCGGGGCGGGCTGCGCTGTCGCGCCCGCGATAGCTTTCCCGCGTCTGCACGCCCGCGTTGCTGGTCGGGCGGTACTTGTTGCCGGTGGCCGTGTCGCGATACGCCACGCCGCGGCGATGCTCGACATCGTGGCCCCAGTTGCCTCCGCCGCCGCTGTAGTGGGTGGCATAGGCGGGCCGATTCACCCAGATGTTGTTGTGATTGACGGTGATGTGGACGCTGCCGCCGCCCCAGTTCGGCTGGCACCATCCCCAGTTGTTGGAGGTGACCACCCACCCGCGGCCCCAGTAGACGCCGACGGCCACCGTGCCGCGATACGGCGGATAGCCCCAGATCGGCGGCGGATACCAGAACCAGGGACGATAGGCGGGCGCCCACCACACGCCATAGATCACATAAGGATCGTAGACCGGCACGTACACGTACTGCGGCTGCGCGGGCTGGATGTAGATGACCCGTTCCTGCACGACGACCTGCTGCTGCTCGGTGTTCTGCAGGTTGCCGGCCTGCTGCGCCTTCCAGCGCAGGGATTGCACGGTGCGCATCACGCCGGCCTGGTCATCGAGGAAAGCGTCGCCCAGCCGCTGCGTCCATTCGAGCTTCTCGCTCATCATGTCCAGGATCTGCGGGAAGCCGGTCAACGACAGCACGCTCGCATCCCACGACTTGTCCTTCAGCGCATCGTCGAGCGCCGGGCCCTTCAGGTTCGGGTTGGCCTTGACGAAGCGGGCGGCCTCGATGACTTCCAGCGGATAGGTCGAGGCCATCAGCACCTGCGTCAGCAGCTGGTCCGGATACAGCGCGATCGGCGCCAGCAGCGAGTCCAGCAGGTCCTGGGGTATCGGCGGCGGGGCGGGCGCCGCGCCAGGCGGGGGCGCCTCGGGCATTTGCGCGGAAATGGGGACCGCAACGGCCAGCAGGGCTGCCGCGATCAGCACCGCCACGCAACGGGGAACATTCATCGAAGCTCCAGGAATCCTGTCTCGGCGCGCCGGATCATGCCCCAAAGAAGTCCATCATGCCCGTCTCCAGGTCGTACATCGCGCCGGCGATCTTGATCGCACCGGTCGACTCCAGCTGAGCGAGCACGGGACTGTCCCGGCGGATGTTCGATATCGTGATTTCCACATTCTTGCGCGCGACCGCATCCACGAACGGGTAATTTTTCGACGTCCTTTCGCCAGCGTACGTCGTTGCCTGCACCGCGGGCTTGATCTTGGCCAACAAGCCGGTCAGATTGCCCAGTTCGGCGTTGTCGATGGCGCCCTTGATCGCGCCGCACGCGGTATGGCCCATGACCAGGACCACCTTGGCCCCGGCCAGCTTGCAGGCGAACTCCATGCTGCCCAGGATATCGGGATTCTCGACATTGCCCGCCACCCGGCTGTTGAAGATGTCGCCGATGCGCAGGTCCATGATCGTTTCGGCCGAAGCCCGCGAGTCGATACAGGAAAGCAGTACGGCGGCCGGGTATTGCCCCTTGGCGCTTGCGCGCTGTTGGGCCAGATAATTATGGTCTTCGCGCTGGCCGGTGTAGAAGCGCTTGTTGCCGGCTTTCATCATCGCCAGGACGGAGTCCGGGGTCAGGCGGTCGCGCTGCACCTTGGTGAGCGCGTCGGCGTAGGCGAAGCGGCTCAGGGTGCCGGTGCCGACGAACGCCATCGCGGTGACCGCGCTGGAGGCGCGCAGAAAGTTGCGGCGATGCGCAAGGCCGGGGAACTGGCCGGTTCGATGTTGCGAAGACATGAGCCACCTCCTTGGTTCGGGATCCCGGATGAAGTCCGGAGCGGCCTGGACGATCGCGATCGGGCGTGCGCAACGGGTATACGCCGTGCGAGGGAATTTTGCAGCGCATGCGATCCCGCCGGGCGGACCCGGCGGCACAACTCAGGTGCGACAGGCCTTCACGGAGACGCCTGCTTCACGTCGCTGGCGCTGCGCGCCCACAGCTCCAGCGGATCGCCCACCGTGCGCCGCAGGAAGCCGCGCGCGCTCGACGCGGTGACCTGTTCCTTGAACGACACGGTCTGCGCGTACCGCTGGCCACGCAAGCGGTAAAGCCAGGTCCGGCGACGGACGATCAATGCAGCCTTCCGGCGGACGCGGTCGGCTTTGCCGCCGAGCCTGGCCCTGGTACCTGCAATCGGCCGCGCGAGGAACGCATCACGTGCTGGCCGCCACCTGCTTGCGGCGCTTGGTGCCGTTGCGGCCCGTGAGCAGCGAGGAGATCCGCTGGTCGATGGCCGCGGCGGTGGTCTCCGCGATTCGCCCGATCGCGCGCTGCCGATCGAGGTTCTCCAGCAGGTTCAGCAACTGCTCCTGGCTCAGCGTCTGCAGCTTCTCGTCGGTCCAATCGAAGCGCATCGGCGTATGGAAGGTCGGCTTGCTTGCGCTTTCCGTGTGGCGCGCCATCGGCTGCTCCTCCGCTTGGACCTGTCAGCTCACGGCCGCAGGGATGGTTGCACAGGCCCGTTCGGCGCGCTGCTTCAGGGCGGTGTTCATCGCGTCCAGACCCGACTTGCCGCGCAGCCGGCGCCGCCCGGCCATCAACGGGACCATGATGCCCTGCACCTGCTCGCCGTGGTGGAACCGGACGCCGCCCTCGGGCAGCGCTTCGATCCGGAATCGACGCTCCGATGAAAACAGCCCCGGCAGCGTCCAGTGGTCCAGCCAGCGCAGCTCGCGCGGTTCGTGCGCGCGTACGATGGTCGACCGTACGCTCACGTCGTCGCCCTGGGTCGACCTCAGCCGGACCTCGATCTCGGCGCCCCGGGTCGGCCGGCCCAGGACGCCCCGAATCAGCGGATTCCAGCGCCGGTAGGTGCCAAAATCGGCCAAAATGGCCCAGACGAGCGAGGCCGGAGCCTGGATGTCGATGTACGTCTGGACCTGTCGCATCTACAGAGTATGGACCCCGTGGGCACGCACCCAATGTGCTCGGTGCAGCACGGATGATGCCTGGACGGGAATGCGGTATCGGCGGATTCAAGTGCTTGATCGAAAAAATATATGCCTCGACAAGCCGGGCCGCAGCGGGTAGCCTTTGCAGGCTTTCGTTAGAGTTTCGTTTTTCCTCCGGTCTTTCCTGACCCGTCGCAACCGACCGCGCCGGCGCTTCCCAGGGTTTTCCCAGGTACACGTTTCTTGATCGTTAGCTCGCCGCGGGATGTTCTCGCGGTCGATGGATTTCTCACTTACCTATCAAGGAACGAGAAAAAATGGCTACAGGAACTGTCAAGTGGTTCAACGACGCCAAGGGCTTCGGATTCATCACCCCCGAGGACGGCGGCAAGGACCTGTTCGCGCACTTCTCCGAGATCCAGGCGGGCGGCTTCAAGTCGCTGACCGAAGGTCAGAAGGTGCAGTTCGTCGTCAAGCAGGGCGCCAAAGGCCCGCAGGCGGCGGAAATCCAGATCGTCTAAACAAGGCGAGCTGAGCGCAAGAGCGCGGCTTCGTGCCGCGCTCTTGCGCTGTTTTGCGCCGCGCCTTGCGCGCGGCGCGTTCACGGTTTTCTTGGGTGCGGACGGCTCGCTGCCGGTCGCCGCCCTTGCCTGGCATGCCGGCACCGGCCGGTTGCCGTTTCCTGCTTTCACGCGGAGGCTTTGCCATGGCGAAGGAAGAGCATCTCGAGATGAACGGGGTCGTCAGCGAAGTGCTGCCCGATTCCCGATTTCGCGTCACGCTGGACAATGGGCATCAGCTGATCGCCTATTCGGCCGGCAAGATGCGCAAGCACCACATCCGCATCCTGGCGGGCGACAAGGTCTCGCTGGAACTGTCGCCCTACGACCTGAGCAAGGGGCGCATCACGTTCCGCCACCTGGACAGCAAGGGATCGGGCATCGCGCCGCAGCGGCGCAGGCACTGACCGTCAGAGATTGCGCGGTATCACCGAGCGCACCACGAGCTCGATCTTGCCGCGAATCCAGTGGTCTTCCGTGGGCGCCTGGCCTTTCAGGCACCGGTCGGCGATGAAGTAGTGCACGACGTCACGAAACCGCACGTCGCGCGATACCGGCCAATCCGCATAGCTTTCCCGCGCGCGCCGCACCATCTGGTGGGCGAGCTCGTGGTCGACGCCGAAGCGCGTCGAGATGACCCGCTCGTACAGCGGCTCGCCGCTCAACTCGGGCGCCAGCGCGTGGATGCGGCGGAACTGGTCCAGTGCCTCGAGGCACACGGTGCGGGCGAGTTTTTCCTGGCGCCGGACCAGGAACAACGACTTGAGCGGTTCGAGCATGGACGCATCCGAGGCCGGGGATCCGACCGATCGACCATCAGTTCCCCGTTCCGGAAAAAAGGTTCAACGCGGGTTGCTGCTGCCAGGCCCGCCTCACAGGGCACCTTAAGCCAGCGCACCGCCTTTGGATCGAAATTCGGGTTCTCGGCTGGCAAAATCGCGTCATCGAACCGAAACTCGCCGGGACCGCTCGGCCCGGACGGAGGATGTCCGTGCAAGACGAATTCGTGAAGGTCGGCACGCTGGGTGACCTCGCGCCGGGCAGGATGAAGCGGGTCGACGTCGGTGGCCGCCGCATTCTGCTGGCCAACGTGGACGGCCGCTACTACGCGACGGCCGACACCTGCACCCATGAGGACGCCCCGCTCTCGGCCGGCTCGCTGCGCGGCGAACTGGTGCGCTGCCCGCTGCACGGCAGCCGCTTCAACGTCTGCACCGGGCAGGCGATCGAGGAGCCGGCCCTGGAGAACCTGCGCACCTACCCGGTTCGGATCGAGGGTGACGCCATCCTGGTCGGCCTGGCCGCGTCGGGCCTGCGATGAGCTCTCCCGTGCCGGCCGCGCGCTCCGAGGCCGCCGCCGTGATGCACTCGATCATCAGGCGCATCGCCACCGGTCCGGAGTTGAGCAAGGACATTTCGCGCGAAGAGGCACGCCTGGGCATGAGCCTGGTGCTGGACGGCCTGGTCGATCCGGTGCAAGCGGGGGTGTTCCTGATCGCGCTGCGGATGAAGCGCGAAACGGACGAGGAAAACGAAGGCATCCTGGAAGCGCTGCTGGCCGTCACGCACACCGTGACCGCGCCGGTGGACGAAGTGGTCGACCTGGCCGATCCGTACGACGGCTTCACCCGCACGCTGCCGGCGGCGCCGTTCCTGCCCGCCGTGCTGGCCGCTTGCGGCGTGGCGGCCGTCAGCCACGGCGTCGAATCGATGGGTCCCAAGTACGGCATCACGCACCGGCAGGTGCTGGCGGCCGCCGGCGTGCCGGTGGACCTGGCGCCGGCGCAGGCGGCCCTGCGGCTGGGCGATCCGCACGTCGGCTGGACCTACGTCGACCAGAAGGCGTCCAGTCCGAAGCTGTACGCGCTGGCGGGCCTGCGCACGCTGATCGTGAAACGGCCGGCGGTCACCACCGCCGAGGCGCTGCTCGGTCCGATCCGCGGGCGCGCTGGCACGCACCTGGTGACCGGCTACGTGCACAAGCCTTATCCGCGCATCTACGCGCTGCTGGCGCGGCGGGCCGGATTCGACTCGGCGCTGATCGTGCGCGGCATCGAAGGCGGCGTCATTCCCTCCCTGCGCCAGGCCGGCCGCGCCTTCCACTATCACAACATGGGCCAGGAGCAGCCGGTCGACTTCAGCCCGGCCGAGCTGGGCATCGATCAGCCGGTGCTGGCCCCGCCGATTCCGGGCCGCACGGAGCGCGCGGGCGATGCGGCCGACCCGGCAACGCCTGCCCTCGACCATGCGGCGGTGGCGCTGGCCGCGGCCGAAGCGGGCCTGGCCGCGCTGTCCGGCCGCCCGGGCCTGACGCGCGACAGTCTCGTATGCGGCGCGGCACTGTGCCTGTGGCACCTGAAGCGCCACGATTCGCTGCAGAGCGCCGCCGCGGCGGTGCGCCGCGTGCTCGATTCCGGACAGGCGCTGCAGCGAATCGGTGCGCCCGGGTAGATCCTGTCGTCAGGTATCGCATACGGCATACGCCGCATGTTGCGATCGTGTTGCGCCGCGATTGCATGTCCATGACGGATCGCTTCGACGGGAACTTCACGTCCGCATGAAGGTCGGACACCGCGTCTTCGCGTATGCCGGTCATTGACGTCGTCCTTTCGACGGAATTCCCCGCGAGCGCGAGTTGCTTTACACATCGTTCTGCCGCACGTGGAGGCGCCCCATGGTCGATGAACTCGACAACGAGCAACGCATTCCGAAACTGGTTTCCGAGGTCTACGACCAGGCGCCCGCGCGCGTGCGCGCCAAGCTGCTCGAGTGTCTGCTCAGGCCCGTGGGTCCGCTCGCGCTGGTGACGATCGCGGCCGGCGCCTTTGGCCGTTTCCTGTATCGGCTGCAACGCGACGCGGTGCCCATTTCGCTCGACGACGTGGCGCGCGTCACATCGGACCACGTGCTGGAGCTGGCCCGCTATGTCGAGCAGTCCAGCCCGGGCGTGCTGCTGCAGGTCGGTACGCTGATCGCCGCCCGGCCGCTCGGCTGGGCCACCGTCAGCGGCTCGGCGCTGCTGCTGGCATTGAGCGCGTACGAGAGCGCGGGGCGGCCGATACCGGTGAAGAGTCGCTGAACCTCGGCGGCCAGGCGCTCGCGGCGGTCGATCTTCCGCCTGAACTTTGCAGCGCCGCGCCTCTCCAACCGTAACACTCGGGGTAATAAACTCGCGCTGTGACGGTGGAGCGGAATATTGCAAGTTCGTAACGAGGTCTTCTGGCTGCCCCGGCTGGCGCGCCTTGGCGCCGCGCTGCTCGGCTGCGCCGTGCTGGCCGCTCAAGCCGTTGCGCAGACGGGGGCGACCATCCTTCCCCTGGGCGCGCCCCCTCCGGGGCCGTCGGCTCCGGGTGCGCCGCCGCCGGGGTCGCCGCCACCGGGCACTGCGGGACCGGGCGCGCGCCTCTATCCTCCGGAGCAGCTCGACCAGCTGGTGGCGCCGATCGCGCTGTACCCCGACGATCTGGTCGGCCTGATCCTTATGGCCTCGACCTATCCTCTGGAAGTCGTGCAGGCCGATCGCTGGCTGCAGGATCCGGCCAACGCCTCGTTGAGCGGCGCGCGGCTCACGCAGGCGCTGCAGTCGCAGCCGTGGGATGCCAGCGTGAAGGCGCTGGCTGCGTATCCGAAGATCGTTTCGTGGATGGACAATGCGCTGGACTGGACCGAGGCGGTCGGCGATGCGTTCCTGGCTCAGCAGCCCGATGTGATGGACGCGGTGCAACGGCTGCGCCAGCGCGCGCAGGCGGCCGGAACGCTGGCTCCGACGCCGCAGGAGTCGGTGACCAGCAGCGACCAGGCCATCCAGATCGCGTCGACCGATCCGAACGTGGAATACGTGCCGCTCTACAACCCCGATGTCGCCTACGGCCCCTGGCCCTATCCGGACTATCCGCCGTACGCGTTCTACAACCCGGGCGTTCCGTTCGGCACCTTCATCGCATTTCCGATCGTGATCGGCTACTGGGGCTGGGACCACCCCGACTGGCACCACCACCGGATCGACATCGACGGCGGACCCGGCCCGGGCCGGTGGCAGGGACCGTCGCACGGTCCGGTGCCGTGGCGGCATGACCCGGGTCATCGCGGCGGCGTGCCTTATCGCGACCCGTTGACGCGCTCCAGGTACGAGGGAGGCTCCGGCATCCACTCGGCGGGCAGCGGCTATCGCGGCTACGCCTCGGCGTTCGTGCCATCGAGCCGGACCGGCGGCCAGCCCGGCGGCGCGCCGGCAGCCACGGGGCGCGCGGGCGGCGGCGAACGCCAGCATTGGCCGGCGCCCGAGGCGCAGCGGCCGGTGCCCCAGCCGCGCCCGCAGATGCAAGCGCCGGCGCCTGCTCCCAGGCAGGAGCCGATGCGCACCGCGTTCCAGCCGCGGGCCGCGCCCGCAGCGCCGCAGGCCCCGATGCCTCCGGCGATGCAATCGTTCGGTGCCGGCCAGCAGGTGCATGCGCAGGAGATGCGCGGCTTCGCGAGCCGCGTGTCGCCCCCGGCCCCGGCGGGCGGCGGCGCCCACGGAGGGCACCGATGAGCCAGCGCGAGTCGCACCCGGGCGGACGCAGGCAGCCGCGCGGCCGGGCGCTCGGGTTCGCCCTGGCACTGGCCACGGTGATCGGCACCTGCGCCAACGCTTCGGGGGCCCTGGCTGCCGAAGTCTTGGCCAAGGCGTCGCAACAGGATTTCGCCAGCGCCGAGGAGGCGGTCGATGCGCTGATCGCGGCTGTGCGGGGCGAAGACCAGGCCGGCCTGCTGCGGGTGCTGGGCCCGAGCGGCGAGAAGCTGATTCATTCGGGCGACAAGGTGGCCGACAAGGAAGGCCGCGAACGGCTGATCCATGCCTACGACCAGGCGCACCGGATCACGGTCGAGCCACCGGGGGCGGCGACGCTGGTGGTAGGAGCGGAGGACTGGTCGCTGCCGATACCGTTGGTCAAGCAAGGCGACCGCTGGCGCTTCGACACGGTGGCCAGCGCGCAGAAGATCATCGACCGCCGCGTCGGCCGCAACGAACTGAATGTGATCGAGGTGTGCCGCGCCTATGTGGAGGCGCAGCGCGAATACGCATCCAGGGAGCGGCGGGGCGAGGGCCGGAAGGAGTACGCGCAGCACTTCCAGAGCCATGCCGGCGAGCACGACGGCCTGTACTGGGAGGCGGCCGCGAGCGAGGAGCAAAGCCCGTTTGGCCCGCTGGTGGTCAAGGCCCAGGCCGAAGGCTACGACGCCGACGACAAGGGATTCCACCCGGCGCCGTACCACGGTTACTTCTACCGGATCCTGAAACGCCAGGGGCCGCACGCGCCGGGTGGCGCCAAGGAGTACGTGGTCGACGGCCACATGACCGGCGGCTTCGCCTTGATCGCGTTTCCCGCGCGCTGGGGCGACTCCGGCATCATGACGTTCATCGTCAGCCAGGACGGCATCGTCTTCCAGAAGAACCTCGGGCCCGACACCAAGCCGCTCGCGCGCGAAATCACCGAGTACGACCCGGATCCGAGCTGGACCGCGCCTTAAGATCGCGGCGCCGACGCATGCGGGCACCGGACCGATCGGTGCTGCCGGCGAAGATGTTGTCACCGAACGTGGACGGACTGCTCGGAGCCGGCCTGCTGAGGAACTTCGACCTGAACTTCGACTTCGGCAACCGGACTCTGAACCTGATGTCGCGCAAGCACTGCAAGGGCCAGGTCGTGTACTGGACCGCCGATTACGCGTCCATCGCGTTCACGTTGTCCCGGGGCCAGCACCTGGTCATTCCGATGCAGCTGGATGGCAAGCGGGTCAAGGCGGTCATCGATACGGGCGCCACGCAGACGGTGCTGGGCGAAGCGCGCGCGCGGCGGCTGTTCGGCCTCAGCGAGAATTCGCCTGGTGTCGAGCTGCCGGGAAGCGGCGTAATCCGAGGATGCAAGTTCGGCTACCGGTTCGGATCGCTGTCCTTCGAAGGCGTGACCGTGAAGCGTCCGCTGGTGCACGTTTGCGCGGACGACACGGAACGCGCGTTCTGGAAGAATCACATCGACGACTGGAGGCTGTACGACCCGCGCCAGCGCCCCGAGCTCGACGGCGCGGACCTGGTCGTGGGCATGAGCATCCTGAAGGACCTGCGCCTGTACGTCTCGTACGACGAGGAGGTGCTCTACGCGAGTGCGGCCGGCGCCCGCTGAGGCGTCCCGGCGCTACCTCTCCTCGGTGTCTTCGAGCAGGGAAAAGCGCACCGGCAGTATCTCCTTCGTCGAAGTCATGCCGTTGGCGTTCTTGTCCACCAGCATCAGCTGCTGGGTGTCGGCCAGGCCGGCCGGGATCACCATCTTGCCGCCCGGCTTCAGCTGGTACAGCAGCGCCGGCGGCACCAGGTCCGGCGCCGCCGTCACGATGATCTTGTCGAACGGCGCGTTCTCGGGCCACCCGGCCCGGCCGTCGCCGATCCGCACCTGGACGTTGGTGTAGCCCTGGCGCCCCAGGCGCTGGCGGGCCCCGAGCCCGAGCTCCTCGATCAGCTCGATGCTGTACACGCTCTGGGCCAGCTCGGCCAGTATGGCGGCCTGGTAGCCCAGGCCGGTGCCGATCTCCAGCACCCTGTCGGTCGCCTTAAGCTCCAGCAGGTCGGTCATCAGGGCGACGATGAACGGTTGGGAAATCGTCTTCTCGTAGCCGCTGGGCAGCGGCATGTCGGCGTAGGCGAGCGGCTGCACCTCCAGCCGGACGAACTCGTGGCGCGGGACGCGGGTGAGCACGTCGAGTACGCGCCGGTCCAGCGAGGCCCGGCCCAGGCGCGCGGTCAGGAAGATGGTCTGCGCGGCGATCTGCGCCACCATCTGTCGCCGCAGCGCAGCGAAGTCCAGCTCACTCATGTTGGTTTTCGAGCAGACACGGCTGATGCTACCCCGACTTTCCGACACCGGCGCTTCGGGAGCACACTGCACGTTCGCAGTGGGGATGGGCGTCGAACCGGTCGGGCCAATGACGACGGCGAGCTTTCGCTTCTACCAAGAGCTGAACGATTTTATCGCTCCCGAGCGGCGCGGCCGCGAGTTCGCCTGCGTCTGCGAGCGCGCGGCCACCGCCGGGCACATGATCGAGGCGCTCGGCGTGCCGCGCAGCGAGGTCGAGCTGGTGCTGGTCAATGGCGAATCGGTCGGGTTCGACCGCACGCTGCAGGACGGCGACCGCGTCTCGGTTTATCCCATGTTCGAGGCCTTCGACGTCACGCCGCTGCTGCGCGTGCGCGACGGCACGCTGCGTACTGCGGGCTTCATCGCCGACGCGCACCTGGGCGGGCTGGCGCAGCTGCTGCGGATGCTCGGGTTCGATACGCTGTACCACAACCGGTTCGGCGACGAGGAAATCGAGCGTCTGGCGCGCGAGCAGCAGCGCATCGTGCTGACGCGCGATCCCACGCTGCTGAAGCGCCGCGCTATCACCCACGGCTGCACCGTGCGCGCGCTGCGGCCGCAGCGC
>Ga0209698_10002602_pt1 | contig 20365 bp, 15 predicted proteins | sample LitLauG_LLR_2012_FD_187203 | JGI IMG/M metagenome (GOLD analysis project Ga0209698, IMG submission 187203) | Freshwater sediment microbial communities from Pennsylvania, USA - Little Laurel Run_MetaG_LLR_2012 (SPAdes) (version 2) | ecosystem: Environmental > Aquatic > Freshwater > Creek >...
GGGTTCCAGTAGATCGCGCCTGAGGCGTCGAGAGGAGCCGCCACCGACGCCCCTCCCATCGAACGGTTGATCGGGCCCACGCCGCTGGTCGCCAGCCCGAACTGGGCCTGCGCCGGAGTGGTCGAAATAGCGAAACCAACCACACATGCTATAAAAAGAACCGGCGCGAACCGGCCCGGGGTTTTACCGCGCGGGGTCGTCTTTGATCCCGTCTGGGAGGGCGAAACTCCTGATGAGTCGCCAACGGAATTCGGCTCAGCGGGAGCTTCGCCCTCCCGTCCCAAAAGTCTCGCGTTAGACCACGCAGAATTTGTGCGAGAACGCAGAGGCATGGGGGAGCCCCTATATAAGGAGAGAGTTGTAGGGGTTGTACGGGTATTAACCGAATCATCGGATGCACCGGCGCGGCTTCTTAACACAAATTAACGCAAGCAGTTTCAGGAAACACCCTGACGAATGTCGGATTAATGTTGAAAATTTAGCGATTGCCCCGGGGAGAGTCGGCGCTTAAACTTGTGATTACGCACGGTCCGGATCCGGACCGCGGCGGCGATCGCCGTCGGGCGTTTTTTATCCACGTCATTTCCCGATTGTCGCGTGGGAGAGTTTATGAACCGAGTCCTCAAGCGAGAGCGGGAGATTCCGCCCCGCAACCGGCTGGAAGGCTGGTTGACGCGGAAGATCCAGGCGGGAGTGCTGAAGGCCTTGCCGCGGTATTGCCCGCTGCACGGTCGAGGCGGCGAGTGCCCCGAGCAGTACGCAAAGGCACTGTTGAACGGCCTGCGAGCCTCCGAGGGAGATGCCCACAAGGTGGAGCGTCTGAAGGATGACGGCCGAGCATTCCGGAGCTGGACCGAGTCGGTCCTGCCCGCCGTCGCGGTACCCCAGGGTGGACAAGGCCGAGGCATCCGCCTCACGCACGGGTTCGCCAACTGAGTTTTGTTCGATCGCCGAGTCCTTATCTTCTTCTCTCCAAAACACACGCCCCGCCCGGCAAAATTTGCCAGGCGGGGCGTGTGTGTTTTTTGGTGGGTCGGCGATCGACGGTGGCCACCAAAATTGCTATTTTCTGTTATTGGCGCTAAACTTTTGCTGTCGAGCCCGCGAGCCGTTTGTTGCAGAAGGAGAACCGTCCCGTGAATGTATCGCTCACCCCGGAACTTGAGCATTACGTCAGCAAGAAGGTTGAAAGCGGGATGTACCATTCCGCGAGCGAGGTGATCCGTGATGGATTGAGGCTCTTGCGGGAACGCGATGAGCTCCACCGCAGAGCCATTGAAGACCTGCGCGGTGAGGTGCGAATCGGCGTCGATCAGGCCGACAGCGGTCGGACGAGGCCCCTCACTGATGAGCTCGTCAAGGACATCAAAACTCGCGGCCGCAAGCGCCTTGCGCAACGCAAGGGGCGGAATCCCGAATGATTGAACCCGTCATCACCGAACAAGCGCAGGCCGACCTGGACGAAGCATGGGATTACCTCGCGGACAGAAATGTTGCCGCGGCCGACCGCTTGATCGCGAACCACGCCATGCAACGACCACTTTTTCAACTCACCATAGGGCAGATGATGATCGCAGTGGCGATCCTGGCGGCCTTTTTGTTTGTCTTTCGCGTCAACCCGATACTTGGCGTATTTTCGATCGGGATCTCCTTGCCGACCATTCTTTGGACGGTCGAAACGACTCGACTGGTCGGGGCGCGAGGAGAAGCGATGACGATTGCCGAGCAGTTCGTCCTTTTCTCCCGCGTGTTGCTGTTAACGGTGATGATTTATTCCGGGACCGCTTCCGCGATCGTTCTGATAGTCACATTGGCTCGGCGGTAAGAGATAACTTCACGACTCGCGTTGGAATCCGAATGGTAGGCTGGGTCGTGACCCAGCGCGGTTTGCCGTCGCCGGTAGCTCTCGCTGGGTCGCGACCCAGCCTACGAAAATCGTTTTATTGACCGAGGATCACACCATGCGAAGCCCCCTCATGCGATTCACCGTGCGACGGCTGATGATCGTCATCGCGTTTGTGGGGGTCCTTTTCGGCTTGGGGCTTGAGGCAACGCGGCTGGCGCGGATCTCGGCCACTCGACGGAAGGCCGCGGAGTCGTATACGGCTTACGAAGCCTTGTCTCGCAAATTTAGCGCAATGCAGTCGCAAAGGATCTCAGCGGCAATCGATCCCCGGAACACCACCCCTCCGGCAAACGATCTTCTCACGGACAGAGACGCGAAGCGCGGAGAGCAACTAGCCAAGGCTCATGCCGAGGACCTTGCGAAAGCCGCCGCAATGTCGGCAGGCATGGTGACTCGTTACCAGCGCAACGCCGCATACTGGTCCATGATGAACAAAAAATACGCCGACGCCGCCCGTTATCCCTGGCGCGAGATGGAACCCGACCCGCCGCCTCCGGAATGATCCACATGATGTGCAAGTGATTGTTTTTTTGTCGGAAAAACTCCTCGTGGACCGAGCCAAAACATACGGGTAAAGTAACGCGGTCGGGAACTTCTCTCTGCCCGCGGAACCGAGGCGCACCGTGAACCGGCCCTCCCTTCGACGAATGATCTTCCTCAAGGCGATTCTGATCACCCTGTCCGCCTCGACGATCGCTCAGGAGAGCCCCAAGGTTTTGATCTTACCCGGCGGGGCCTGTGTGTTTTCGGAGAGAACCTTGATCGATCACGGCCCGGTTTTGCCTTGAGGAGGAGAGACGACCTTGATCGCGTCGGAGCCTTCCGTGATCACGATCGTCCGGTCCACGTCGAGATTTTGGAACGTTTGCGTCGTCTTGCTCGTCGGCCAAGAGATGGTGAGCTTGCTGACGCGAGTCGCGTCGAGCAGACCGATGCTTTCAACAAGCGAGTTGCCGCCGAAGCTGGAGTTGTTCCCCACCGTGCGATAGACCGAGACGGTGGAATTGTCGGCGGTTTTGCGCTCGACATGAATTCCCGCCCCGATCGCGGCCCGGTTGGTCTTGGTGCCGACGAGCTTGACCTTGAGCCAATGCCGGCCGTGTCCGGGATTCTTGAAGAGCGAGTTATACGCCTGATCGCCGGGCGTCGCGCCGCCGTGCTCGACAAAGAGGTCGAGATCGCCGTCGTCATCGTAGTCGGCGAAAGAAACGCCGTGCCCCTTCTGGATGTGGCCGGTTCCGGAACTGACGGTCACGTCCTGGAACCGTAGACCGTCCGCGTTCTTGAACATCAGGTTCAGGTCGAGACCTTCGTACGACATGTCGCCGGTGCCGAGATAAAGATCGAGAAATCCATCGTTATCGACGTCGCCGAAGTTCGCGCCCATCGGCGCCATGGCGCGATCGAGGCCGACGGCGTGGGTGGCGTCCTCGAACTTCCCGGAGCCGAGATTGTGATAGAGGCGAGGTCGGCTCGAACCCGCGATCTGCGCGCCCATCACGCTCGAAAGAACCTCGGCGACTCTCGCGCGGTAATCGTTCACGTAAAGGTCCGGTCGGCCGTCATTATCGGAGTCCCAGAACCAGCATGCGAAGCTGTAGGCCGTGCCGGTGACGCCGAGTTTTGGGGCCACGTCCACGAACTTGCCGCCTCCCTCGTTGTGATAGAGACGACATTCCTGACCCATGTTCGAGACGAAGAGATCGAGCCGACCGTCCTGATCGTAATCACCCCAGGCCGACCCTTTGGCGCAACGACTGTTGGTCACCCCGGCTTCCGCGGCGACGTCGCGAAACTTGCCGTTGCCTTCGTTGTGATAGAGCCGGCAATTGTTGCGGCGATCGCGAGGAGTCGCCGATTCAGGAACGCCGGGGGGAAGGTATTCGCCGCAGACGAACACGTCGATCAGGCCGTCGTCGTCGTAATCTCCCCAGGAGGCCGCCTCCGTCGCGATCGGTTCGGCGAGGCCCGCGGAAACCGTCACGTCTTCAAATTTGCCGTTGCCTTGATTCTTCAGGAGCGACAGCCGCGCGGGCGTTTCCCAACCGCCTCGAAGCAAAAGCACGTCGAGGTTGCCGTCGTTATCGAAGTCGGTCCGAGTCACGTTCAGCGCATAGACCTGATCGCCGAGTCCCGCCGACGCGGAACGGTCCTCGAACGTTCCGTCGCCACGATTGATGAAGAGCGAGGCTCCGAGATCCGCGTCGAGCGAGGTCGTGAACAGGTCGGGACGGCCGTCGTTGTTGAAGTCGTCAAACACGCTCCCGCCGGCAAGGTTGGGACCGCGCGACGTCAACCCCGCGCGCGACGCGACATTCTCAAAACGGCCCACGTTCGCTTTCGAGTCAAAGAATTCCGTCGAGAGCAGATACTTGGGCGGGACTTTCTCCGGGTATTCACCGAGCGTCATATAAGCAATATTGAGCAGCCAGATGATTCGAAGGTCGCGAGGTGATCCTTCAAGGTAGCGCGTGAACCATTTCACGGCTTCGCGCGAGCCGGCCTGATTTTGATGCACGGCCTCGCGCGCGATCGGGAAGATACAGCTCGACGGGCCGACGCATTCCAGGCAGTTTTCGACCTCGCCGCGACGCATCGCGACGATTCCCAGCACGGCGCGAAGCCGGTTGCGGGTCGCGTCGTTGAATTCCGGCCCCTGGCAACTCTCCAGCGACTTCTCCAGCCACGACGCGGCTTCGAGAAACCGGCCTTCGTACATATAAACCAGACCGATGGATTGCTCAAGCGATGCTTTTTCGAGCTTCTGACGCTTCGAAGGCGGAGTGTCGGGACGAAGCTTGTCGTAAAGTCCTCGAAGCTCGGTGATTCCGCGACGCCCTCTCCCCCGGACCGATTCTCGAAGCTCCTGAAGCGAGCCGAGATCGTGAATCGGGGCCGCGAACGTCATCGCCGTCTTGTAGCCGCCGTCCTCGAACCGATCCTGGATCAATTCGTAGACGCCGCCGCCGGGCGATTCCTCGGCGGGGTTCTTCTCCTTGGCTTTCGTCGTCGCGAGGCCGGACCGCGGGGCTGACCGCGAGGTTCGCTCACCGATCGGCGGCACCAGCCAGTAGACCGCGCCCGCCGCCACCGCCAGGCAAAACAACCCGACAAGAAACACCTGGAGCACCGATCGCATGAAAACCCCCCTCGGCTCAGTTCGTTCGAGATTGCAACCGCAACGGCAACCGATCCGGAAAGGATGTCGCAAGCGGACCCTTTCTTATACCGCAAAACTGTCGATTTTGAACTACCTCGAGAGAGCGAAGCGTGCGCCAACAGATTCTGGCAAGCCTTCAGGAGAAGTTTCCGCGTGGCGAGGTCAAAGAGCGATCGCCCTCGCCCCGGTAATCCAGGGAGAGGGCGACAGGTTTCGCCTCTCGCCGAGCCAAAACTCGGCTCGAGTACAATCATTCGAAGAAGACGACGCCGGAATCCGTTGGCGTACCAACCCGGGCCTTTGAGGCTCAACGCGTTGTTGCGAATTTCGGATGAATCGACGTGGCCGTTAGTTACGAGGCATGCGAGACTCGATGAACTTGATGACATCGATGTTGTCGCTGATGAGATTGTCCCACTCCTCGTCGTAGAGATTGGCATTCTGGTCGTCGGTGGGAACCGCGGGAAGCCAGAGGTTGGGTTTCTCCGAGCGAAGAAGAGTAAGAGAGGCATAATAACCGACGAGATCTCCGGGGGGCTTGATCAGGTCGGACACCAGGCGTTCACCGACCTGCTGATTGAGCTTCACGGGGATCATCCCGGAGAAGAGCACTTTTTTCCCGGCGAATTCCCACTGATAGGCAACCGGGTGCGAGCCTCGGCCCTTGAGAATAAACGGAGTTATGGCGAACCCGGCCCTCGCCGGCAGGTCGACCGCGGAGAGGAACACGGTGCCGGGCGGACACGATTTCTCCAGCGCGGGGATACCCTCGGCGGCGGCGATGACCTGGACATGCTCCTTCTCGATCAGTTCGTTAAGCCCGGCAGTCGCCGAGGCGTCGCAGGACGTCAGCAGCACGGCGCTGGGCGTTTGGGGCTCCACTCCGAGTTTCCCGAGTCGCTCCTTGAGAAAATCGACAAGGCCGGGGCCTCCAGGGGCGTCGACCACGTAGAATTTCGAAGACACGACGAAGCCGTAAACCGACGAGCCGCGATACTCACCGAAGTAATACAGATCCGGAAGCAGGCGCTTCGGAATACCGTCCAGAAAATCCGCGCCATCGGCTTCATAACGGTCGAGAAGCGTATGCATGTCGGCACTGCCCTTGTCGAGAAGCGATTCCCAGCGCTCCCGGGTCAGACAAGGGCTCTGTGGAGTACGATCGGCGCGCGGATGGCCCGGAAACACGAGGTCCGGGACGGGCAACGCGCGAAGAACCTTCAGAGAGTCGAGGGTGGTCCGCGCATCACCCCGATATCGAGGCGCGAGATAGGCCGAGTAGGTTCCAAGGGGTTTCCCAACCTCAGATCGAGGCTTGGCATCCCCTTGAAGCATCATGATCACGTCTCCCGCGAACAGCATTCGCAGACCCTTACGTTCGACGAGATAGCAAATGCTTCCGGGAGTATGACCGGGGGTGCCGATGGCCAGAACGCGGGTCTCGCCGAAGTTGAAGGATTCGCCCCCTTTCAGCGGGACATCCACGGTCGTCGCGTGAGTCGACTGATCCGGCATGTGAAACGTGCTGAAGAAGGCCTCGCGCGGCCTTCCCGCGTTGAGCACGGCGACATCGCCTTCCCCGGCGTAAACCTTGGCGTTGTTGGCCTTTCGCAGCGACTCAGCGCCTCCGGTATGATCGCCGTGGACGTGCGTCAGAAAGATGGCGACCACGTTCCTCCAGTCAAGCTTGAGAGTCTCCATCTGTGACTTGAGGAGTTTCGCGTCCGGATCAAGTCCGGAATCGACCAGGACCAGACCCTTGGCGGTCTCGATCACATACGCTGCGGAAGGCGAGAGGCCTCCGAGCATGTAAACCCCCGGAACGACCTTGAGGGGGCTTCGAGCCAACCGAGGAACGCGGCTCGGAGAGAACTGAAACTCGGGTTCGGCGTGATATCGACGGAAACCCTCGACGATGCCGAAAGCCGCGAACAGTAAGACAAGAACCGGCAACGCGAGCCGTTTCGTCCAGGACAGCGCCGTCGAGTTTGCCATGCCGCCCTTTGACTACAGGTGCGTCGAAACGTCGACGACAGTGCCTCGCAATGAGACTGGAAAATCTTGACCGGCTTTCGGGACATGATCCATCGTAAACATCGAGCAAGCCTTCGGCAACGCTCCGGGCCGATTGCTCGGGAACGGGACGCAAATCCCTTCCCGGTTTCATTAGAGCGCTTAACAAACGGATGGCGCACACGTAGGGCATCGTCGAGCCACATGCTGTAGGCTGGGTCGTGACCCAGCGAGAACAACCGGCGACGTCAAAACTCGCCGGGTTGTGACCCAGCCACGAGACTGCCCACCATGCATAAGTATCGTGCTGGCAATGGTATAGGGATGGTGGGCAGTGCCCACCCTACAGAATGCCCCAAACTCCACCCTCCTGAAAACGTCCTCGTGGACCGAGCCAAAACATATGGGTAAAGTAGCCCGGTCGGGAACTACTCTCCGCCCGCGGAACCGAGGCTCACCATGCACCGGCCCTCCCTTCGACGAACGTCCCTCCTCACGGCGATTCTGATCACCCTGGCCGTCTCGGCAACGGCTCAAGAGAGCCCCAAGGTTTTAATTTTGCCCGGCGAACGGCTCGTCGTGGGGGGTCGTCCCGGCTTCGTCTTTCTTCCTCCCGAGGCCAAGCGGACGACTCCGCAACCCTGGGTGATCTACGCCCCCACGCTCGCCGGTTACCCCGATATCCACGAGAAGTGGATGCATGAGCAATTTTTGGAAGCGGGGATCGCCGTCGCCGGAGTGGACGTCGGCGAAGCGTACGGCGGGCCGAAGGGTCGGGAAGGCTTCACTGCCTTATATGAAGAACTGACGACAAAGCGAAACTTCGCCAAACGCCCGGTCTTGCTCGGCAGGAGCCGAGGCGGCCTTTGGGTCACAAGCTGGGCGTCGAGGAACCCTGAGAAAGTCGCCGGGATCGCCGGGATTTATCCGGTTTTCGACCTGAAAACCTATCCGCGATTGGAGAAAGCAGCGCCTGCCTATGGGCTCTCCACGGAGGAACTCGAAAAGAACCTGGCCGACCTCAATCCGATCAATCGGGTCGAGATTCTCGCCAAGGCCAAAATCCCCGCGTTCCTCATCCACGGCGACGAAGACAAGGTTGTGCCGCTTGAAGAGAACTCAGCAACATTCGTCGATCACTACGAAAAAGCCGGAGCCAAAGACGCAGTCACATTGATTGTTGCCAAGGGCCAGGGGCACAACATGTGGGAAGGATTTTTCCACTGTCAGCCGCTGGTCGACTTCGTGATCAAACGAGCCAAAGCAACGGAGTGAGGCGCGGAGAAATCCCGTCCCCGCCCCGGAATGTTCTCGACACGGACCTACGACAATCGTAAGATGAACGAACGTTGGAGCGAACCGAAGGCTTGCCGTGGTGAAATCGGGTAAGGTTCAATGAACTCGTTAAGGGTAACCTTATGAGGATCCTCTCCACAGCGACACTTCTCCTGCTATGCCTTGGCTCACTGGCAATCTCGGCCGACAGCCGCGAGATCACCGGCAGGGTTGTAGACGACGCCGGCCATCCTGTCGCCGGGGCGGCGGTTGGACACTTCTGGCGGGCGAACGGGCCGAGCGTGAACTCAGAGGGCAAGCCTTACGACATGAAACGTGAGGAAGACATCAAGGCGCTCTGGGGAAACCTTGGGCGGATGGAACCCAGCGGTATCAAGACGATTACCACGGGAGAAGACGGCCGATTTTCAATCAACGTCTCGTACCGTTGCCGAGCGCTGATGGCCATGGACCCGACCCGCAAGACGGGAGGCCTTGCCCTCCTTGCCCGCAATAAAGCGACCGACCCGGTGGAGATCCGCCTTGGGCCGCTCTTGAAAATCCGAGGCAGCATCGAAGGTCCCGCCAATGGCGAACGCCCGCCGTGGACTCACGTGTACGTGCTCTTACCCGAAGATCCCACCCAGCCCTTGGCAAGCGACAAGCTCGTCAGTTGTGGCTCGTTTGATGCGAAGTTCGAAGTATCACTACCGCCCAGTCGGTACGTGATCGAAGGTTACAACGACGCGCAAGACGCGTTCACTTATCCATATCCTGAAGTCGACACCTCGAAAGCAACAGGTGACATTGATCTGGGTGCTTTAAAGCTCTCGCCGTCGATCTCCTCCGCGAGCGTGAAGATCGCCAAGGCAAAAGCGGCGGGAACCTGGATCGATCACGCCAGGCGGATCGGAAATCAGGCTCCGGAATGGCACCTGACGGATGCGCGCGGGATCGACAAATCGGCGAAGATCTCCGACTTCAAGGGCAAGTGGGTGATTCTCTACTTCTGGGGATTCGGCTGCGCCCCTTGCTTGAAGAACGGGCTTCCCGAACTCTCGAAATTCGTCGAAGAGAATTCCGCGAACCGCGATCGATTCGAGGTCATCGGCATTTGCGTCGACGACGATGGATTGCTCAAATCGATGGCTGACGTGGATAAGAAGCTCGATCAGGTCGTCACACACGTCTGGAACGGCAAACGCCTGCCCTTTCCGATCGCCCTTGATGCCTCGTTCAAAACCATGGAATCGTTCGGCAGAGCCGCGTTCGGCCCTATCTTGATCGATCCGGAAGGGCGACTCGCGGAAGGAGACGAGAAACGACTCGCGGAAACCCTCAAGGCAACGAAAAAACGCCCCTGAGTGAACCTCAGTGGCGTTTAACCTCTTTAGAGTGCGGTGGCTCGACACCGCTTTGTTACGACGACGCCTGATCATATCGCGTCGTCTTGAGTTTCGTCCCTGGGGTCAACCTTCACACAGCGGTGTCGAGCCGCCGCACTCCAAAGAGTTTTGGATCCGCAGGTGGTTACTCGATCACCGTCACTTTTCCCGCGACAACTTCGAGCTTCTCGGCGACTTTTTCCGAGCGGCTGCCGTCGGAGGGTTCGACCCAGAGGTCATAAACTCCTGGCGGCACGACCATATCTTTACCGTAGGCATCGGTTGACTGAATGTTGGTTGCACGCGTCGCGAAGCTTTCGGTTCCGGGATGTGTCAACATGATCAACTGAGATTTCGGCAGATTCGTGCCAGTCACACGGACGAGTCCCAGGTAATCGGCGGGCTGGATTTCGATGTTGGACTCCGTGATCGGCAGGGCCTTGGCCATCAAAACAGCGCGACCCTTGACGGGCGCCCACCAGATGTCAAACGTCTCGGCCTTTTCACTCGCCGCGATCCGCATGACCTGGTCGTAACGTGGGCTTCGCCCGACACTCTGAACCCGAAGCGCCATGCGATCGGTTCCCAACGGAGCGATGAAGACATCTTCCATCGGCGGAAGTTCAATCTTCGAAGGTAGAAGCTTCACGAGCCTTGCACCGGGGACCCGGACTTTTTTGAAGAGATCCGCCGGCTTGCTCTGGATTTCCAGGTCTTTACGAAGCCCGTCGATCGCGTTGTTCAGGTCGGCCGCGGTTTTCGCGTTGAAGTAACGCCCCTTGCCCGAGCGCGCGATCGCTTCCAGCGAGGCTTGCTCATCTCCTGGCACGTTAAATCCGACGACGTGAAGTCCAAAGCTTAATTTGAGATGACTCGCAAGCGTGCCCGCCACTGCGACGGGGTCGCCGTTGCAAGTCTCTTTGCCGTCGGTGATCAGAACCAGGCCACAGTAGGAATCGTTCTTGGCGAGTTCGCGCCCCGCGAGTTCAAGTGCCGAAGCGATCGGCGTGCCGCCCACAGGCTGAAGCGCGGCCACCTGCGAAGTCAGGTCCGACTTGCCCGAAGCATCCAGAGGCGCAAGCGCCCGGGCCACCTTCACGGCCTGACAATTCAGGTCGCGATCATATCCATAAACGATCAACGTGACACGAAGCCGTTCGGGAAGCCTCGCGACCAGTTCCGAGACGACGCGCTTGGCCTCGACCATCTTCGAATCACCGTCGCTCGTCCGCTCGCTCATGCTGCCGGAGCAATCAAGCACGATCGCGAAATCGGTCACCCGAGGCGCATCCGCGCGTGCCGGAGCGCGGTTGCCTCGCAAGGCGGCGATCACGGCGTCGGACGCGTTGGCCTTTTTCAGCTCGGCCACCTGCTCGGCGTCAAGCGTGAAATGTGTCGGCGACGCCTGGAGACGTTTGAGAATGCTCGACTCGTCAAGCCCGAGTTCAAGCAGTTTGAGCACATCCTGATAGGTGATCGCTCGCGGAGATGCTTGCGCGGTGTTGTTCGTCGCGGACTTCAACGCGTTGAGGAGCGTGTCGGAAGCCCCCGCTTTTTTCAGACGGTCGAGTGCCTGGGCATCGGCCGCGAACGCGATTCCTTGCTGTTTGACCTTGGCAAGAATCGCCGATTCGTCGATCTGAAGGTCGACAAGCTCCGCCAACGATTTTTCAGTCAACGGCCTGGCCGCTTGCTGCGCCCTGGCCGGACAGAACATCAAACAGATCAAAATCGCCGCGAAAACGCAGGCTCTTCGTGTCGCGCGCATCAAGGCATCGTCTCCCGTAGGGGGGTACAAATCCGTCACACGGTCCTGAAAGCCTAGAACACGGTGTCGGGGTGCGGTTCCATGCTGGAAGTCGCCCTTGTTTTGTAGGGTCCGCCGTGAGGACCTTCCGTGTTTCGGCCTTGGCTTGAAAAGGTCCGCGGAGCGAACCCTACAAAACTCTCATGATACGGCCCCTTTCCCCGCGAGGCCGGAGAGCGCGCGACTGGAACGTCGCAACTCCGCGAACATCGTCCGATATCGCTCGGCCTGCGTGGTGAACGTGAACCGGTCGAACACCAATGCCCTCCCCTGCTCTCCCAGCGCTCGGCGATCGGCGGCGATGCAGGTGACGATTCCTCGGGCCAAGGCTTTCGCGTCGCGAGGAGGCACGAGAAACCCGTTCTCACCGTTCGATACGACTTCCGGAGTCCCTCCCACCGCCGTCGCCACCACCGGCACCGAGGCCGCGAGCGCTTCCAGCACCACCACGGGTAGTCCCTCCGTGAATGATGGCAGCGTGAATACATCCAACGACGAGTACACTTGAGGTAAATCCGCGCGAAAACCGGCGAGCACGAATCGATCTTGAAGGTCGTGGGCGGCGATCTGCGCCGTGATTTCGGCTCGTAATGGACCCTCTCCAAAATGGATGAACCCAACGTCGGGAACGTCGCGAAGCACCTTCGCCGCGGCATCCACGAGCACTGCGTAACCCTTTTCGGGGCTCAACCGGCCTGCTGCTCCCACGAGCAACCGCGGACGTTGCGTCGTCGGAAATAATGAAAGCAACTGTTCACGGATCGCAAGATCGCGCGTTCCATATCTTGACACATCGATGGCATTATGGATCACGACGATCTTCCGGGCAGGAACCCCCGCGCGGCGAACTCGCCTGGCCTGCCGCTCCGAGACGCAGACGACCCGGTCCATCCCTTGCAGGCAAAGGCGGTCGATCGTCTCATTGACGCGAACCTTGAAGGTCGCGGCCGTCCAACCGTGCGACACGGAAACGACCGGCACGCTTATTTTTCTCGCCGCGAGAACGCCTAGAATATCGGGCTTATAACCATGACAGAGTAACACATCGGCATTCACTCGCGTCAAATGGTCGGCGATCTCTCGGGCCGAAGCGCGATAATGCGGAGTGTTCTGTTCAAGCTCCACAACCTCCGCGCCCAGGGCCTTGGCCGCTTCCAGCAAAGGGCGACACCGGCCACGCTCTGAAAACGAAAGCACGGTCGAACGGTCGCCGACCGGCAAATGCCCGATCAGGCCAAGCATCTGCGATTCAGGACCGCCCAGGAATGGTGAGGCCGCGAGGTGGACGATGTTCATGGTGATGATCGATGACCAATGACCGATTCGTCAGCTCCGTTCATTGTTCCGCGTGTGCATGTGTAACACCTAAAGCCCGTTCCCACGACTTCTCCAACAGTTCGTCGAGCGAGTCCCAGTCGTAACGTTCGAGCACGTGTTTTCTGGCGTTTTCGGCCTTCGCTCGGGCTTCGACAGGATGATTCAACGCCGTGATCAGGGCCGTTGCCATGCTCTCCGGATCTTCGACGATGTCGAGGTCGACACCGGCCTTCAGCTCCAGACCTTCGGCTCCGACCCGAGTGGAAACCACGGGGAGCGCAGTCGCCAGCGCCTCTAAAATCTTCAACCGCGAGCCTCCACCGACACGGAGCGGCACGGCCATCACGCTGCTTTTCGCGAGGAACGGGCGGACGTCGGGGACGTTCGCGTGCAGGGTCGCTCCGTCCATCACGGCAAGACGCTTCACGAGCGCCGCGGGAGGGTTTCTGCCGACGATGTCGAGCCGCACCCACGGGATTGCGGTTCGCACTTGCGGAAAGATCGTGTCGAGCAACAAGGTCAACGCATCAAGATTCGGGCGCCATTCCAGGCTTCCTAGAAAGAGGATCCGGTTGGGGTCGCGATCGGGAACGACAGGCTCGAAGAACGCGCGATCGATGCCGTTGTCGACGACGTCGATACGATTGCAGCCGAATCGTTCACGAATCAGTTTCTCGTCATCGACACTCACGACCACCACGCGGTCGGCCTCTTTGTAGGCGTCTCGCTCGAATTTTGCGTACTTTCTCGCCTGTTCCCGGATATATAAGCGCTTCAACGGATTTGATTCGGTGTCGGCATAGCGCTCCCATATCAAGGTTTCGACATTATTGGCGATGACGACCCTTTTCGCATTCGGCAATCCTCTCAAGGCCATCACGCCGGCGGCCCACTCAGCCTGCCAGAGATCGACGGTTTCTTTCGCGGCGATCTCGCGAACTGCTTGGCAGAGCGCGGGGCCGTGGTGCGACGCGACGGAATAGGGGTGCGGAGAAAACAGGTTCGCGGCAAGTCTCGCGTAAAACGCCGGACCCGATTTTGGAGGGACGGTGTGTTCGACTTCCACGGCCTTGATCCGATGATCGCCGAGGAATTCCATCGCCTCGCGGGCTTCTTTGCGATCGGGATTCTTTGTGCCGAGCAACGTGATGGTATGTTGCTTCGCCAGGCGAATCAGCAGGTTCACGGTACGGATTCGGCCGCCCGAATTGGCGGGGAACGGGAAGGCCGCGCCGACGACCACGATGTTCATGGCAGTAGAACTCCCGCCTCGACCCGTGTCGCGGCCGCGTTTCGTTTCAGACAACCATGCTCATAGATCGCTTCATAACGAGCGAGTGTCTTTCGAACATCGAAGAAGCGTTCCGCGCGAATCCGCCCGGCGATTCCGAATTCACGCGACTTCCGAGGATCTCGCCAGAGTTCGAGCATCGCCGCGGCAAGAACTTCGGGCGTTTCGGCGGGGACAAGCCTTCCGGTTTCGCCGTCGATCACCACCTCGGGATTCCCGCCGACCTTCGTGGCAACCACGGGTAAGCCTCGTGCCATCGCTTCCAGAAGTGTCAATGAGATCCCTTCAAGCTTCGACGACAGAACCACCAACCCCGCGCGCGACAGCAAGGCCGGAACATCGTCGACCTTCCCGAGAAACCGCGCGTGATCTTCGAGTTTCAAGTGCCTGGCGAGGCTTTGAAGCTCGGCGAGACAAGGGCCGTCTCCCGCGATTTCAAGCCGAAATTCAGGTTCCTCGACGATCGCGAGCGCAACGGCATGCAAGAGCGTGGCGTGATCTTTCTCGGGATTGAGCCGAGCCACGATCACCGCGGGACCGCGAGGGGCCGGCCCTTGATAAGCGAAACGGTCGAGGTCGATGCCGTTCCAGATGGTCACGACCTTCGATGCGTTGATCCCTTCCGTGACGCAACAACGCGCGCCGTCGTCGGCAACACAAGCATAGGTATCGACCCATCGCGACGCGACCGACATCGCGAAAAGTGCGCGTCCAGAGCGTCCAAGATCGGGTCCATGGTGTCTTGTATGAACGACGCAAGGAACGCCTTCGCGTTTCGCGGCGGGTGCGCCGTAAAGCAGCGGACCCTCGCTGTGCGTGTGAACAACGCCGATGCGTTCGCGGCGAAAGAGCGCCGAGAGCTTTGACCAGGCTCCGGAGCGTGCTCGAAGGCCACCGCCCAATCCTAGCGAGATCACCGGGCAATCGAGCGCCTCGATCTCGTCGGCAAGAGTCCCGCGAGCCCCGAGCGTAACCACTTGAGGAACGAAACGCGTGCGATCCGTGTAGCGAACGAAGTCAATCAGAAGCTTTTCCAGGCCGCCGAGATCAAGCGTCTCGACCACGTGCGCAACGCGAACGGGGGGATGAGCGCTCACGTCAGCACTCCACAATGAGAACAGGTGCGTCGTGTTCTTCAGTTCTCAGCTCGGGAGGGCGAGGCTCCCGCCGAGCCTCTGAATTCGGCTCACCGGGAGGTTCGCCCTCCCGAATTCTCGCGCAACGATTCAGCAAATCGGCAAGCTGTCCGGCGATCGCTTCCCGGCTGAACTTGTGCCCGTCTCGCGCGGGTCGATCGCTTTGATCGGTCGATGCTTTTAAAAGCTCCACCAGTGCGGTGGCAATTGCCGATGCGTCTCCAGGCGGAGCGATCCGATAGGGCAAACCGCTCTGTTCAAGCACCAGGGCGAGGTCTCCCCCCTGCTCTCCCAGCGCGAGGATCGGTCGACCCGCGCCGATATATTCATAGAGTTTCGCAGGCACTCCCACGGTCCGGCCAGGACTGTCCATCAACAGAAGAACATCCGCCGAAGCCATCTCGCGAAGCGCCTTCGCGTAAGAAACCTGCCCGTGGAGTTTCACGCGATCGCAGAGCCCTCTCGCTTCAATCTCGCGACCCAGGTCCATTCCGTTTTCCGGCGGAGGGCCGAAGAATCGGACGTCGAGCGCGACGGGTTCGGCCCCTTCGGAAACGCGTTTCACGGCGTCCAGAACCGGCAACGGGTCGCGGCCGACGTAGATCGCTCCGGCATGCACCAGCCGCAACGGTGCTCCCGGCTGGCGAGGCTCAACCTCTGCGGCGAGCCCTTCGAATTTTTCGCGATCGTAGCCGTTGGGAAGCGTGACGAACTTCGATCGATGCTGGGGATAGGCGTCGCAAAGCTGTTTGCAAGCTCCCGGAGCATTCGCGATCACCGCGTCGGCATGTCGCATCACGAGTGATTCTTGCGAGGAGATCCAGCGCGATTCGAAGGTCTTGCCGCGCTCCAAGCGGGCTTCGGAATACCACGGATCTCGAAAATCGGCGACCCAAGGCAGCCCGTGCCGACGCTTTAGCCAAAGCCCCAGCCAGTGAATTTGATGCGGAGGGCCGGAGGTGAAGATCGCCTCGGGCTTCTGCTCACGGATCGCCTTCTCAGCGGCTCTTAACGCGCGCGGGAACCAGCCTTTGTACTTCGCGAATTTGCGAGCGACGCGCGAGGTCAAATATGGGGCGGAATAGACGACGGTTTCGGGCGGAACCTGCGCGAGCAAGCCGGGGTCGGTCGGCTCCCAGGGCAATCCCGGAGGCGCGACCACGGCGGCCCGCCAGCCGTGCGAGGGCAGGTGACGAGCAAACCCCAACAACCGGAACGACCCGCTCGCCGATGACGGCGGGAAATGATAAGTCAGCGTCAAAACGGTACGCAATTCCACGTGGTCACTCGTGTTGATTCTTTTCCAGTAAGGAATCGGCAGGAAATCGTTTTCCGAAATCTTCACCCTGAAGGGGTGGTATGTAACAGCCCGGGGCAACGCCCCGGGAAATCGTTCGCGACCCAAGTTCCCCGCCCTGAAAGGGCGGAACCATCGATGAAGCCGGGCTTTTCTCCGGTCACGCCCTTTCAAGGCTCAGGATTTCGTGCTCCCCAATCGTCCCGGGGCGTTGCCCCGGGCTGTTACGTTCCACCCCTTTTGGGGTGAATCCCATCAAATTCCGTCATTGTCTTTCATCTGCGTCTCTCTGCGTCATCTGCGGATAAATTCGATTCTTCCGATCCGTTGATCTACCGTCCGTCAACCGCCGACCCGCACGAGCAGCCGCACGACGATCTGCGCGGTGATGATGAAGCAAACGCTGATCAAACTTAGACGCTTGGCGAGGTTCGCGTTGATCCTGGCCGTGGGAACTTTCAGCTCCTTTTCGGCCAGAACGATGAAAACCGCGGCCATCCCCAGGACAGTATAGGTCGGGATCGTGTACGGGCAGGAAAGCGACATCAGGCCCCCCGCGTAGCCGGTCACGATGGCCATCACGTACGATCGCAAGCGGCTTAGCTCCGGAGAGAGCGCAGGCACCCCTTTCCCGCCGATTCGCAAGGGGGTCCAGAAGGCAAGATAGAACGCGGACAGGAAAATCGTGCCGCCGACCATCCCGAGTTCCACGTAGCAATGGATGAACGAGTTATGGGCAACGTGCCCCATGAATTCGTCATAGCGATGACTGCCGATCCCGAAAATCGGCTGGTGGAGGAACATTTGCAGGCCGTCCGCCCAGAGCTGGATGCGGCTCTGGCCGGTGCCGTCGCTCAGGCTGATGCTCGTTTGCCTTCCCGCGAACATCACAAATACGAACGGAAGCACGAGAACTCCCAGCGGCAACGCCTTCTTGCCGAATCTCGCGAGCAGCAAGACGACAAGCGCACCGATCAAGCCGAGAAATCCTCCTCGCGAATGCGTCAACGTCATCGCGTGCCCGAAAAAGGCGAGCGGGAGGATCCAGAAGAAGCGTCGGCGCTCGACCACCTGATACAAACAGATGATCATTGACATGACGAGCATCAGGCACATATCGTTCGGGTCTTGAAACAAGCCCGTCGAGCCGAGCCGGACGAACATGGCCTCTGCGCGTCCGGAGCCGTCGCCGTCTTGAATGAACACGAGCGCGGGGATCTTGAAAACGTGGTAGTACTGGCCGACCGCCAGGGCGGTGATCATCAACGCGAACGAGGCGAGCGCCGTTAAAAAACGTTCGAGCCGAGCGGGAGTATCGACGACTCCGACGAGGAGGAAGTAATAAAGCAGAAGCTTGGCGAAATCGACGCCGTGTTCCAGAGCGCGCGCCGTCTCAAGGTTCGCAAGATGCGATAAGACGATCGCCGCAAGCATCCCGACAGCAAACGCGGTGATCGGCCTGGCAACCAGGGCCTTCCCGCTTAACTGCGAAACGATCGCCGGATACGACGCGGCCAGGCACGCGAGGATACAGCCTTCGTAAATGGGAAGTCCGAGCAAGGCGGGAAAGAATTCCGCCGGCCGGATGAAGAGCATCGCGTTGACAAGCAAGAATAAGCCGAATCGCAACGCGCGATGACCTGTTGGTTCGTGAGATGCTCAGCCCCGGGTGCCACGTGGTTCGGTAATCCGAACCCGTGCAAGACAGCCGATGCTTACGGGGCACGGGTGGAGCGAGCTGTAGGCTGGGTCGTGACCCAGCGAGAACCGCTGACGACGTCAAAACTCGCTGGGTCCAGACCCAGCCTACAGACATACTCCGTAGTCCAGCCTTTACTGCACGTTCCCCGCCACGACCCCGACCGTTGCCGACTCGACGACCCTCGGCCTTTGCACCGGGGCGACTTCAAGACCTTCGGGGATCAGCCCGAGGAACCTTGCCGACGTCGCGAATGGCACACCCATCAGGAAGAGGCCCGTGCTGAGCATCAGTCGCAGGTCAAGCCAGAGGCTGCCGTTCTCAACGTAGTACAGGTCGTACGAAAGCTTCTTGCGAACGCTTTCCTGGTCGACGTCCGGAGGCAGGTTCACCTGGGCGATTCCGGTGAGACCCGGCCAGACTTCGAGCCTTTCGCCATAGCGCGGCAGCGACTTTTCAAGCTGGGTGATGAACTCAGGACGCTCGGGACGAGGCCCGACCAGGCTCATCTCCCCCTTCACGACGTTCCAGAGCTGCGGCAATTCATCAAGGTGCGAAGCGCGAAGGAACCGACCGACGGGGGTCACTCTCGGGTCGTTGCCCGACGACCACTTCGGACCGCTGAGCCGCTCGCAATCGTGAAACATCGATCGGATTTTATAGATCGTGAACGGTCGACGCCCGCGCCCGAGTCGGGTCTGCGAATAGATCGCGGGGCCCTCCGAGGTCCATTTCACGAGTAAGACCGCGAATAGCAATAAGGGTGCGGTGAGCACGGTCAATACGAGCGAGAGGCACAAATCGATGGCTCGCTTGAGACGCATTGCGAATTTATCGTTTGCCAATTCCGTAACCTCGTCGGGCCGTTTCGGGGTCGTCGCAAGTGAAGGTAAAGCCCCCCGTCCAGACGAGCATACTCCACACACAAAGTCTTTTAAAGCGATCCTATATCCATGCGTTTACCAATCGAAACATGACGTTTTTCATGATGATTTCGAGCCACGGGAACCCCGCGGTCAACGGTTTTGTGGTGATTTCGCACACCATGACGTGGGAAATCGGGAGCGTGAATGGAGACCGGCGCAAGGTGTGCCCTGGCGGGATTGGAGATGGGGTTGGCTTTGAATGGCGGATGGCCAAGGGCCAATGACCGATGACCGATGACCGAGGGCCAATGGCCGAGGGCCGAGGGCCGAGGGCCGAGGGCCGATGACCGATGACCGATGACCGATGACCGAGGGCCAATGGCCGAGGGCCGAGGGCCGAGGGCCGAGGGCCGAGGGCCGAGGGCCGAGGGCCGAGGGCCAATGACCGAGGGCCGAGGGCCGAGGGCGGATCGCAGACGGATTTCATGATCGGCCATTGGTCATTGGCCATTGGCCATCCGCCATCCGCCATCAACCAATCCCGATTGCCGGGGCGTATCCGTATCCGTAGGCTGCGTATCCCTCGGTCGGTACTCCGGTCACGACCACTCCGAGGACTCTCACTCCCAGCCTCTCCAACCTGGAAAAGCCGGCGTAGACCGCCGGCACTCGGCTGACTTCTCGATAGACCGAGAGCACCACGGCGTCGACATGCTGGCTGATCACCAAGGAATCGGCCACGGGCAGCACCGGGGCGGTGTCGACGATCACGAAGTCGTAATGCGCCCGCAGTTTGGCCATCAGTCTCGGCATGATGTCTTGCCCGAGTGCGCGGACGGCCTGGAGGTCGCAAGAACCGGCGGGGATCACGTCGAGGTCGGTCATCACGGGAACGATCACGTCCTCGACTCCCAGTTCCTCGCGAAGGACTTCGGCGGTTCCGGGGCCGGGAGGGATGCCGAACAGCCGGTGCGCGGAGGGGCTTCTCAGGTCGAAGTCGATCAGAAGCGTGCGTCTACCCGTTCGTGCCAGACTGATCGCCAGATGGCTCGACAACGACGACTTGCCTTCTCCCTTCGAGGCGCTTGTGATCATCAGCGTGCGAAGGTCCGCGGCAATGCATTCGCGGAGAAGGATCGTCCTGGCGGCGTCAACGGATTCGATCAAGAGATCTTGCCAGCGGGCGTCTTCCCGCGGCCCTTTCGATTTCGAC
>Ga0209698_10002603_pt1 | contig 20358 bp, 19 predicted proteins | sample LitLauG_LLR_2012_FD_187203 | JGI IMG/M metagenome (GOLD analysis project Ga0209698, IMG submission 187203) | Freshwater sediment microbial communities from Pennsylvania, USA - Little Laurel Run_MetaG_LLR_2012 (SPAdes) (version 2) | ecosystem: Environmental > Aquatic > Freshwater > Creek >...
GTGATGCAGCTCGCCGCCGCCAAGAATACCGCGACCACCGAGGACGAATATCTGGCGATCATCAACGCCAAGACCGCGGCCCTGTTTGCGTCCGCCGCCGAAGCCGGCGGTGCCATCGCCGAACGCCCGGCCGGCGAGGTGAGCGCGCTCAAAAGCTATGGCAAGAACTTAGGGTTGGCCTTCCAGCTCGTCGACGACGCGCTCGATTACGCTGGCGAAACCTCGAAGCTCGGCAAGTCGGTCGGCGACGACTTCCGCGAGGGCAAGATCACCCTCCCCGTCATTCTCTCTTACCGCCGCGGTTCAGACGACGAGCGTGCGTTCTGGAAGCGCACCATAGTCGACGGCACGATCGGCGACGGCGACCTCGAGCACGCGGTCGCCCTTATGCGCCGCCACAAGGCCATCGAGGCGACACTCGAGCGCGCGCGCAGCTACGGCGCCATCGCCCTCGACGCCATGGCGATCTTCAAGTCCTCCCCTGAAAAGCACGCCCTCGAAAACGTCATCGCGTTCTGCATCGAACGTGCGCATTGACCGAGAGTGGCGCGAGGTTGATTGGAAACCGGACATGGCGGAAGGGTGGGACTGGCATGCTCAAGAAACGACTTGCAGCGGCTCTTATGGCATTCGCGGCAGCGGTGGCCCCCAGTGCGGCCCTGCGTGCACAGGACTCCGATTCCGTCGCGCCCTATGACTTGGGGTTCGCCTTTCAGGCAGGGCAAAACTGCCCCGGCGCGGTCCTGTTGCACGCCGTCGATACCGAAACCCAAGCGACCGAGCAGTTCAAGCGCGGCGTCGCTATGTTTGAGCACTACAGGGAGTTGCAGAAGCTTGATGGCGCCTGCGCTGCCGCGTTGAAGCTCTACAATAGCGAAACCGGCAAAGCCGCTAAGTTGCTCGGCCTGGGGCCACAGAAATCGCCCCCCGGCGATGCCGGTGGCAAGCGCTAGTCGATCCATTAGCGCGACAGCGCCCCGCCAGCCGGCCGCATCCTCCCGCCCGGCACCTGCCGCCCCGCCAGCACGCCGGCCTCTGGACCTAAAGCGCCGGCATAGTGATGAAGCCCGGCAGCGCTTTGATCCGCCCGATCCAGGCCTCGACCGCCGGATACGGCGTCAAGGGCACCCCGCCCTCATGTCCGATGCCTATATAGGGCATGCACGCGATGTCGGCGATCGTCGGCCGGTCGAGCGCCAGCCATAGATGCTTCGACAGGTGGGTGTTCATCAGCCCCAGGATCCGGGCCGCATTCCGCCGCGCCAGTTCGACGTCGAGCTTGTAGCCGAACTTGTCGTGCAACCGCGCATCGTTGGGCCCGCGCGCAATCTCGTTTTCGGCGACCATCAGCCATTCCATGACCTGCGCCATGCGCGCAGCGTCGGTTGGCAACCAGGTCTCCCCGCCCCACTTGCGGGCGATGTAGACCAGGATCGCCTGGCTGTCGCGCAACACCAGATCGCCGTCGACAAAGATCGGAATTTCGCCAAATGGGTTGAGATCGGTCAACGGCGGCCGCTTATGCTCGCCGGCGAGAAAATCAACCGGGGTCAATGTCAGCGGCACCCCGAGCATGTTGCACAGCAGGCGTATTTTGAAGCAGTTGCCCGACGGGTGCATGTCGTAGAGTTTAGGCATACGGAGCGCTCCTTGGCGGTTGCTGGCGTACTGGTGCGGGCCAGAGTGTGACCAACCACGCACACGCGCACAAGCCTCCGGATTTGGCAATCATTCTTCCAATTTATGGAACGCTTCCCGCCCCGCCAGCCGGCCGTGGCGATCACGCCATGCTGACCGGCCATTTTCGAACCACCGCACTCAGTGCGGAGAGGCCGTCAAGGTCGACGATGCGAAATGTCCGCCGGTCCGGCATCGCGATCAGGCCCTCGGCCTTGAAGCGCGTCACGATACGGCTGAGCGTATCCGGGTTCAATGCCAGGTGGTGGGCGAGGTCGCTGCGTGAGACCGGCAGGTCGAGGCTTGTGCCGGAGGGATGCGCCGCCCCCCTTTGGGCAGCAAGCGCGAGCAGAAATCCGGCCAGGCGTTCCTCGCCGCGCAGCGCGCCCAAGAGGGCGATACGCAGTTGGTCGGCGCCGTTATGACGCCGTGCTTGCTGGAGCGCGTAGCAGCGAACGGAAGCATCCTTCTCGATCAGCGCCTCAAACTTGGCTTCCTCAACGCGCAACAGCACGGCCGTTTCAGCGGCTGCGATCGAGACCGGCCCCACGGCACGATACGACGACAGCCAGATCATTTCGCCGGGCCGCACAAAAGCGGTGCTGGCGCGCTCACCGTGCCCGTAGCCCAGCCGCACGACAAGAAAGCCTGAACGCAGCAACACCACCGGGGCCGGGCGCTCGCCGCCGAAGTCCATGCTCTGGCCGCGGCCCAATCTGACTTTTGCCGCGACCTTTTCGATTGCGTCGGGAGCGCCGTGTGCCGAATGGGAATTCCCGCCAGTCAGATGCATAGGAATGGAGTGAAGATCACGCCGGGTCATCGGTCGAAATTCCGTGCTGCAGGAGCCCTCAATACTGGGTGAGGCTCCTCCGGATTCCCGGGTCGGCTCTTGATGCCGATCAATGGAATTGGCGCAAACTGTTGCGATCTAGGCGGCAGCGGCCTGTGTCGGATGGGCGACACTTGGATCAACTAGCGCCCGATTCCTGATCCCTATCAGGCGGCGACTGGACGGGCCTCTGGCGAATCGTGATTACGTCAATCAGTAGTTCCATAGGGCTCGTGCTGCAAACATTGCGGATGTTTTGAAATGACACAGCAATCCCTGAAGCAGGCCATGGGCTCGCTAACGTCGCAAGGGGCCGCATTCTGCATCGCCGGCCTGAGTGCGGCTGCAGTGCTGATCAGCGGTGCGCTGAGCTCGAAACCGGTTTCGGCGCTGCCGGCGTTCGCGCGCCAAACCGGCCAGCCATGCGCCACGTGCCACAACGGCACCTATGCCCAGCTGACGCCCTTCGGCCGCCAGTTCAAGCTGAATGGGTATACCGCCGGCGGCACACGCTGCAACGACGTTCCCGCCGTGGCGGTGACCCCGCAAAACGACGTCCAGGTCCCGCTTTCGATGATGGTGATCTCTGGCTTCACGCACACCCAGAAGGATCAGCCTGCACCGCCGACGAACCGGGACGGGTTCGCCAACGGCTTGAAGCTCAACGATAATGCGATCCCGGTCGAGGGCGCCAGCATATTCCTGGCCGGGCAGCTCTACTGCAAGCTCGGATCGTTCGCCCAGGTGACGTATAGCCGTTCTAATGAGGCCTATTTCCTCGACAACACCGAGTTCCGCTATGCGGACAAATTTCGGTTCGGCACCAACAACGTGCTGTGGGGATTGTTTGCCAACAATAACCCGACCCTTGACGATGTATGGAACACCTCGCCGGCTTGGCGCATTCCCGGCGGCGGCTGGCAGGCCAGCACCTTTGCCGTGGCCCCACAGGCTCCCCTCATCGAATCGCTCGGCGGCAAGGTCGGTGGTTTGGGCGGGTACGTGTTCGTGAACAACACGTTCTACGGTGCGTTCGGTGCCTACAAGAACCTGGATCGAAAAACGCAAAATGTCCTGGGCCAGGGTGACAATCCCGCTGTGTTTGACGGGCTTGCTCCTTACTGGCGGCTAGCAATCGAGAAGAACTGGGGTGACTTTTCGCTGATGGCCGGTACGTTCGGCATGTATGCGAGCATCATACCGGACAGGACGCAAACGACGTTCGGCGACAAGTTTACGGACGTTGGTTGGGATACGCAGTTCCAGTATCTCCATGGCGCTCACTTCCTGACTTTGAGGGCGAGCTACGTGGATGAGTGGACTCATCTTGATGGCACCTTCAATCTCGCCTCCGGACAAGCCACGAACAACCTGAAGAACCATCTTTCGCAGCTCAATCTGTCAGCCACCTATGCCTACAACTCGATTTATTCGGTCACAGCTGGATATTTCGATGTCCGCGGCATCACGGACATGGATCCGAATGGGGTTATACCCAGCTACTGGACGTCGGGCGGCACCCCAAATCCGAGTGGTTCGCCGAACGCCCGTGGCGAGGTGCTGGACTTCGGATTTGCGCCGTGGAGCAACGGCGGGCCTGCACTTTATCCGTGGTTCAATACGCGCGTAGGCGTGCAGTTTACCCACTATGACAAAACGCAGGGCGCGAGCACGAACTATGACGGCGCCGGCCGCAACGCCAAAGACGACGATGCGGTATGGCTTTACTCGTGGATGGCCTACTAGTGCAGCTCGCCCGTTAATCGCGTTGTTAAATTAATCCTGAAACACTGACTTAACTCGGCAAACATTCGCGAAATGGCTCGTAATAAATGACCGACAATTCGCTCTCTGCCGGAGTATTCGTGATGCAGCCTCAGTCAACTCTGCCGGGTGTGATCTCCCGTCCGCTTCCTGCCGCTCGCTTGAGGGCCGTATCTCCGCCGGCGCCGCTAGCCTTGGCCGTGGCCATGCTCGTCCTAGCGATGCCGCCGGTGGTTCGCGCCGCCGAAATCAGCGACCACCCGGTATCCAGCGGATACCTCAAGGGTAAAATCCAATATTGTACCTACTGTCACGGTTCTTCCGGGCAGGGCTACCGCGGCTACTACTCGATGCCCCGGCTCGCCGGGCAAACGCCTGAATACTTCATCAATCAGATGAGGGCGTATGCCGAACGCCAACGCCAGAACAGGTACATGTACACGGCCGCGCATGGCCTGAGCCCATCGACGCGGTCGGCTCTCGCGCGTCATTTCGCCGGGCTCCATCCCGGCGCCAACGAACACGGCCCACGCGGGGCTGCCGGCGAGGGACGCCGGATCTACCAAGAAGGTCTGCCAAACAGCAATATTCCGGCCTGCGCCGCGTGTCACGGTCCGGAAGGGCAAGGCTCCGGCCAGAACCCGCGTCTTGCCGGCCAGCTCTATGCCTACACGCAAAAGACGCTCGCCAACTGGAAGGCAGAGCGGACTTCCGGCGGCTCGCCCGGCCCCGCGAGCATCATGGAACCGATCGCCCGCAGCATGAGCACGTCGCAGCAGGCGGCCGTGGCTGCGTATCTAGGCACTCTTAAATGACAGGTTCTCATAGGCCCGGATCATGAAGCTCATCAGGACAACGATCGCACTTCTGGCTCTCGCCTCATCGGCGGTGAGCGCCATGGCGTTCGACCGCGAACATAAGAGCCTGGGCCAGACCTTCGCCGACACGAACTGCTCGTGGTGCCACGGACCTTCGCTGCAGGGGTTCACGACCGCGCCACGGTTGGCCGGACAAAAGGCAGAGTATATCCAAAGCCAGCTTCTGAGCCTCAAGTCTCATAAGCGCGATAACCCGCTCGCGCGCCAAGTCATGTGGGGCCCTGCCGGTACGGTCACCCCGGAGGTTGCCCGCGAGCTGGGCGCCTATTTCTCGTCTCTCGATGCCGAGGCCGCCAACGACGGCCGCCGCGAACTCGCCGGTCAGGGGCAGGGCATCTACCAAAACGGCAGCGCAGGCGCGAACATCCCCTCGTGTGCGGTTTGCCACGGACCGGACGGCCAGGGGGCGGGCGCTATCCCGCGTATCGGCGGGCTATCCTATGCTTATGTAAAGCGGCAGCTTGAACAATGGGGACAGGGATATCATGCGTCCGCGGCGTTCCCGATGCCGGCGGTCGCACGCCAGCTTTCGGCCGCCGACATCGACGCGATCGCATCCTACCTCAGTTTCGTCAGATGAGCGCCTGCCGGTCCTGATTGCCGATGTGCCGTGAGAGCGGGCACAACAGATGACGCAGCGAAAACGAGGGCGTGAATATGATAGCCGTGAACGTTAAATCGGTTCTGCCGGCAGCTGTTCTTGCCGTCGTAGTGTCTGCGGCGGCATGGGCGGAGGACAACGCCGGGCCGCCGGTTTCCGGGCAGGAGCTCCAGGCCAAGCTGCAGTATTGCAAGACCTGCCACGGGGTGTCCGGACAGGGCTACAGCGGGGCGTCTCCGATTCCCCGCCTCGCCGGCCAACAGACCGAATACATCGAGAACCAGTTGCTGGCCTTCACCGATAAGCGGCGCGAGAACATCTACATGTTCAACGTCGCCCACGTCCTCTCGCCGGGGATGCGGACCGCGCTCGCCAAGCACTTCCACGACCTCAATGCTCCGCCATCCGCAAGTGCGTCAAAGGAACTGGCTCCGGCAGGCAAGAAGATCTTCGAAGAAGGCGTGCCGGAAAAAGAAGTTCCGGCATGTGCCTCCTGTCATGGCGCGGACGCCAAGGGCAATGGGCCATTCCCCCGTCTCGCGGGCCAATCGGCTGGCTACATCGTCCGGACCTTGACGAACTGGGATAAGATCCGCGGCAAGGACCCCGCCAACCCCGACAACTCGGCAATCATGCAGCCGGTCATCCATGGGCTGACGCCGCCACAAATTGCCGAGGTCGCCGCCTATCTCGACTATCTCGATTAGTGCCTCTGACGTATCCGGCGTTCGCAGCCGGGGCGCGGCAAGGCGCGTGCGAACCTCCGCTCCGCGGCATTCGCCCGAGTTCTGCCCTGGTCAGGCCGGTTCTAATGTGGCACCAGACCCGCCATGACCGTCTCCGGCACCGATACAATCCGTTCCGCCAGCGTTGTTGCTGGTGCGAGCATTCTTGTGGCGGGCCTCGTCACCCTATTGAAGTTCCTGGCCTACCTCATCACCGGAAGCGTTGCTCTATATTCGGATGCACTCGAGAGCATTGTCAACGTGGTGACGGCGGCGGCGGCCCTGGTAGCAGTGCGCGTCTCGGCGCAACCAGCCGACCGCGATCACCCGTTCGGGCATCATAAGGCCGAATACGTTGCCGCCGTCCTCGAGGGTTCCCTCATCGTCGTTGCGGCGTTTGCCATTCTCCACGAGGCGTCCGGCACCTTCTTTCACCCCCATCCGCTCGAAAGCCCGGGCAAGGGGATCCTCATTACCGCGATCGCGAGCGTCATCAATGCCGGCTGGGGGTCGTATTTGGTTGCCCGCGGACGGCACTGGCGCTCGCCGGCGTTGATCGCGGACGGCTGGCACATGTTGACCGACGTATGGACGTCGGCGGGCGTCCTGGTTGGACTTGGGCTTGCGCTCGCGACCGGAGCGGCGTGGCTCGATCCGGTCATCGGTGCACTGGTTGCCTGTCACATCCTGTGGTCGGGGGCACGGCTGACCATGGGGTCCTTGAGCGGGCTGATGGACCAGGCCGTGAGCCCCGCCCTGCACGACGAGATCCAGGCCAGCATCAAGGCCCATGCGAAGGGCGCCCTCCAGGTGCACGATATCCGGACCCGGGTCGCCGGTTCCAAGACGTTCATCGAATTTCATCTCGTGGTGCCGGGGCAAATGAGCGTGCGCGAGAGCCACGCGATCTGCGACCGTCTGGAGGACGCACTGGAAGGCGCCATTCCGGGCGCCGAGGTGCTCATTCATGTGGAGCCCGACAGCAAGGCGAAACCGGCCGGCGCGCTCGAGATCTGACGCACCTTTTCGATCTGCACGTGGGCAATGCGGCCGCCAGCCCCCAACGCGGCTTTTTGCACCAACGCGCGTTCATGGCGTGTGATAGTGGGAGGGCTTCTCCCGCACCAGCCCATCCCGATACGTGGTTCTTGAATGAAGCTCGATCTCGCCGCCAACTTTGCAACGTCGCTGTGGGTCGGCATCCTCACGCTCGTTTTCACGCCGGTCTACGTGCACTACCTGGGTGTCGAGGCATACGGGCTGATCGGCTTGCTGGCCGCGCTGCAGAACAGCCTGGGGCAACTCGATGCGAGCCTCGGGCAGATGCTGTCGCGCGAACTTGCGCGGTTCACCGGGGGCGGGCTTGGGGCCAAATCCGCGCGCGATCTGGTGCGAACCGTGGAGGTGATCGCGTTCGCTCTCGCTTTGGCCGTGGTGCTCACGCTGGTTGCGCTAAAGGGCCCTATCGCCCATGCCTGGCTGAGGCCTGACCGGCTGCCGCTCTCGGAGCTTGAGGGCACGATCCCGATGATGGCGATCATCGTGGCGCTGCGGGTGCTCGAGGGCCTGTATCGCGGCGCGGTGGTAGGCATCGGCCAGCAGCTCCGGCTCAATGTCATTACCGCCACCAGCGTAACCCTCAAGGCCTTCGGCGCCCTGTTGCTGTTTCATACGTTGTCGCGCGGCGTCACCGTATTTTTCACCTGGCAGGCGCTGGTCTCGGCGCTCAACGTCGGACTGCTGATCTGGCTGCTGCATGCAAGCCTGCCGGAAACCGGCGGGCGGGCACGATTTTCGACGGACGAACTCAGACGCGTCATGGGATTTGGCGCCGGGTTGATGGTGATTTCGCTACTCGCGATCGCGCTGTCGCAGTCCGACAAGCTGCTGCTCTCCAAGCTTCTGCCGCTGCCAAGTTATGGCGAATACGCGCTTTCGGCGACGCTGGCGGCGGCTCCGCACCTGCTTGCCGCGCCCATTCTGCAGGCGAGCCAGCCGCGGTTTGCACGCGCACTTGCTGCCGGCGATCGAAACGCGGCCGGTGAACTGTTTCACGCTTCGTCGCAGCTGATGACCGTACTGCTCGGGTCGGGAGTGGTGATGCTGGTCTTCTTCGCCGCCGATATTCTGTCGCTCTGGCTCGCCAACGCGGACCTTGCCGCCCGGGTGAGCCCGGTCATGCGGCTGATCGCGATCGGCAACCTGTTCTATGCGCTGGTCTGGCTGCCGAACGCGCTTCAGATCGCGTCGGGCGCGACCGGTCTGATCGTGCGGACCAGCGCGGTGAGCGTTGCGGTGTTGATCCCCGCCCTGTTGACGGTGGCGCCGCTGTATTTGGGCTTTGGCGCCGCGTGGGTGTGGCTGGCGGTGAACTTCGCCTATTTCGCGGTAATCGCGATTTTCATGTTCCGCACGCTCCTTCAAGGCGAGCGAGGCAGCTGGCTCGTGGACGACATCGGGCGGCCGCTGGGTGTCGCGATAGCGGTCGCCGGCGCGTTCAGTCTGACGGGGGTGCATCAGGGGCCGGTGTGGTGGCGCGTGCTGGCGTTGGCCGTGACGGCGGGCGTGACGCTCGCCGCGGCGGCGGCGGCCGCTCCCCTGGTGCGGGCTCAGGCGGCAGCACTTGGGCGGCAGGCGCAATCGCGGCTGGGTGGCAGCCTTTGACCCGCTGCACGGCCATTTAACCCTGCTGCGTCTTGCTCTGCGCGTAGATATCCTGGTAGCGCTCCCGCAGCTCGTTCTTCAAAACCTTGCCCATGGTATTGCGCGGCAGCTCGTCGAGGAACAGGATCGCCTTCGGGCATTTGAACTTGGCGAGCCGGCCGTCAAGCGCGGCCATCACATCGCGTTCGGTCAGCGGCGTGCCGTTGTGCTTGACAATGGCCGCAGTGACGCCTTCGCCGAAATCGCGATGGGGGGCACCAAAGACCGCGCTTTCGATCACGCCGGGGATCGCATCGATTTCGGTTTCCACTTCCTTGGGGTAGACGTTGTATCCACCCGAGATCACGAGGTCCTTGCCGCGGCCGACGATTGAGACATAACCGCCGGGGCCGATCTTGCCGAGGTCGCCGGTGATGAAATAACCGCCGGGGCGGAACTCGGCCTTGGTTTTCTCCGGCATGCGCCAATAGCCGCTGAACACGTTGGGGCCCTTGACCTCGATCATGCCGACGTCGCCTTCCGGCAGGGCCGCGCCCGTCTCAGGGTCGGCGATGCGCAGTGCAACGCCGGGCAAGGGCAGGCCGACCGAGCCCGGTATCCGCTCGCCGTCGTACGGGTTCGACGTCAGCATATTGGTTTCGGTCATGCCGTAGCGTTCGAGGATGGCGTGACCGGTGGCGGCCGTCCACGCGCGGTGGGTCTCGGCAAGCAGAGGCGCCGAGCCGGCGATGAACAGGCGCATGTGCCGCGTCGCCTCCACGCTCAGTCGCTTATCCTGGAGCAGGCGGACATAAAAAGTGGGCACGCCCATCATCACGGTTGCGCGCGCCATCAGGGCGAAGATCTGATCGGGATCGAACTTCGGCAGGAAGATCATCGAGGCGCCGCACAGCATCGTCAGGTTGGTGGCGACGAACAAGCCGTGGGTGTGGAAGATCGGGAGCGCGTGCAGCAGCACGTCGCGCGAGGTGTATCGCCAGGTTTCTTGCAACGCACGGGCGTTGGAGGCCAGGTTTTCGTGGCTCAACATGGCGCCCTTGGAGCGCCCGGTGGTACCGGAGGTGTAGAGAATGGCGGCAAGATCGTAGCCGGCGCGGGCCACGTCCTCGAATGCCGAGGGCTGCGTGCGTGCGAGGTCGAGAAGCGAGCCGTCCTGCTTGATGCCGAGTGTTTCGATCGCCGAGACGCCCCGCGCGCGGGCGGTCTCCTCTAGCGCCGCCTTGCGGGCGGGGTCGCACACCACCACGCGCGGCTCCGCGTCGCCAATGAAATAGTCAAGTTCGGCCAGCGTGTAGCCGGTGTTCAAGGGCAGGAACACGGCGCCCGCCCGCAGGCACGCGAAGTAGAGCAGGATCGCTTCCGGCGATTTTTCGACCTGCACTGCGACCCGGTCGCCCGGCACTACGCCGCGCTTGGTCAACGCATTCGCAATCTGGCCCGAGAGGTCGATCGCGTTGGCGTAGCTGATCGTGCGCCCCTCGGGCGTCGTTATAAATGGGGCGGCGCGATCGGCTGCACGCACGGTTTCAAACAGGTTTTGGGTCATCGTATGCGCCCTGCAAGAAGGGTTTTGGTGCTCAGCTGAACAGGGCCCGCGTCGCAAGGTAGAGCACGGAGGGGGCCAGCAGGCAGCCAAAACCTGTATGGAATGTCGCCACAAGGGCGCCATACGGCACCAGACGCCGGTCGGTTGCCGCAAGCCCGGCGCTGACACCGCTCACGGTACCGGCAAGCCCGCCAAACACCATTGCCGCCTGCGGGTTGTCGAGCTTCATGAAGCCCGCCAGCGCCGGGGTGAAGATCATGACCAGGATCGCTTTCACAACGCCGGTTGCAATGGAGAGCGCCATGATGTCGGACGTGGCGCCGATAGCGGCACCCGTCACCGGGCCGACGATATAGGTGATCGCACCCGCGCCGACGGTGGTGAGTGCTACTGGATCGCGATAGCCGAAGGCATAGGCGACCGCGACACCGACAACGAACGGCAGGATCGTTCCGAGCACCAGCGCCAGGAATCCGAGCCAGCCGGCCTTTTTTGCTTCTTCAACCTGGACCTCGCACGCGGTCGAAACGATAGTGAAGTCGCGCATCATGGCGCCGCCCATCAAGGCGAGCCCGCTGAACTGGGCAATATCGGCGAGGCCCTTCTGCTTGCCGGTCAACACACCGCCGAGATAGGCGAGCCCCAAGCCGCTGAGGACCGCGATCGCCGAGCCAGCGACCCTGCCGCCGGTCAACGTGCGCGAGAGGAAATTCGAGATCCAGATCACGAGGCCCACGAACGCAAACGCGGTGATCAGCGGATTGTCGACGATGACCTTCAGAGCCATCTCGGGTATTTTCTGCCAGAGTTCGAACATCTCGGTCCCCTACTTCGTAAACAAGATGAGGCCGGGAGCGGAGGTCACTTCGCCGGTTGGTGGGGAGGACGGAGGCGCGGCGTTCGCGGCCGCCGGAGTAGAAGGCGCGTGGCCGGCATCGAAGTCAGGATTGGCGATGTGAGCCCTCGCGATAATCCGGTTGATCACCGCAATACACAGCACACAAGCAACGAACGAGCCCGCGGCGGCGAGGAGTGCGATGGGGCCGCCCTTGACCGCCAGTAGCACGTTCTGGGTTGCCGCCATTGCGACCACCACGGGAATGTACATCATGGCCCAGAAGGCGATGCCTTTTTCAGTCTCGGCGGCAAACCAGCCGCGCTTGCGCAGGTAATACTGGGCAGCGATCAGCAGCAGCATCGCAATGCCGACGCCACCGACATTGGCTTTGACGCCGATCGCAACGGCAATGCCCTCGCCGATCAGCATTCCAAGAAGGTAACAGAGCGCGAGCAGCGCCGTGCCGAAGATCACCATGACTTCGCCTCGCTGCCCACCTCAAACACAGGTGTCTTTTTCATGAGCGGTTTCTCCCGAACCTCGCGCCCGGCAGCGTGTGGCCTTGCCGGTGCCATTGGGCGCGTATGCAAACTTTTTGGTATGCCACGCCAATGTGCATAAAGATGCATGCCGGGACAGAGTCAACCGGGTCGGTGCGGCCGTGCGAAAACTTTGGTCGCGAACGCCGCCTAAGGTCCGAGCGCGCACCGCATGCGGCCCGAGGTTGCCACCCATGCGTTAGGTACAAAATGTTACCCTTGTGTCCGGGCTGGACAAAGAGGCGATTGGTCGGGGCGGTGGGATTCGAACTCACGACCCCCTGCTCCCAAAGTCGGCGAAAACTTAAAGGAATCAAAGCCAATTCTGACTTTTCTTGCTGCGTTCACGGCATGGATATTCATGCGGTTGGGCGAAAGTCAGAATGCCCATACCGAACCAAGACGGTTGGTCCGCTCACAAGGGAGCTCCAGAGATCCGCTGACTTCGAGCCGAGGCTCACTCATGACCCATCTGCATGGAACCGACCATGCGTTGGGTCCGCTGATGTTGATGGCCTCTCTACCCTGAAGGCCGCTCAGACCTGCAGACGGAAATATGTTTCGCGCTCGTTGATAGTCAAAGTTCTGCGTGCGCCCTTCGGCTCGAGGAACGCCGGTCGAAGTTCTCGTATGCGGGTCTGCGCACGTGACAAGGCTTCCCGGCTCTGCGTCTGGACCGTGCTTTGCAGATCCGCATTCTCCTTGGCCCCGCCCCTTTGCTCCACGAACTCCGCCGCGGTAGAAACCGCTTTGTTCGCTCGCTTCCTCGCTGCCTTGGGCAGGTCCGACTTCTCATTCGCGCGCGTCATCGGCTATGGCCTCCGGCCTTCCCTACAACGTCCCGCCCGCGACTGGCGGGGACGGCGATGGAGATCTCCCGGTTCCCGGGCGGAAGGCTTCTGCGCATGCCAGGGTCTGCGACGACGCGGGGTCGGCCCGTGTCATGCGATATCGACATGTGCCGTGCTGCCTTCTGTGGGACGAAAAACATTGGCACCCCGGACTTGGCCTACGCCGCTCAATACCTCGCCTACGCATTCCCCTATGAACGCTTCACGCCTACCCTCACGGGCAGCCGCGCATCACTCGGGGTCGGTGCGGCTCGCTACGCCTTCACCATGGCGGACTTCCACCGCCTGCCTTCCACCGGTCTCCCGGCGCACTCGTCCACTTCATCAATATTACATGTGCAGTAGATTGCTCAGAGGTCATCTGCCACAAGCAGAGATTTTCCGATCATTGACACTGAACCCCTTGTGTCGCAACAGTCGACTAAATCTCACTCGCGAACGCACAGGCGACACCTATTCATGCAGGAACTGGACGTTCAAAATCGGCAAACGATGCTGCAGACGGTGTGTATTTTTTGCGTCGTTCTGCAGGCGGCATGGTTCTATCCTGGTTTTGTTTATTATGATTCATTCGACCAATATAGCCAAGCCGTTGCGGGCCGATATTCCGACTGGCATCCTCCCATTATGGCTGTATTTTGGCGCGTCCAAATGCAATTACTTGGCACTGCCGATGCATTTTACTTGATTCACATAATTGCATTCTGGCTCGCCGTATATATCGTGGTTCGAAATTGCGGCGTTGGCCAATGGAGGGTGCTATTGGCCGTCTTGTTCGGTTTTTCGCCTTTCGTTCTACCGTACCTAGGGGTCGTATGGAAAGATGTATCGCTGGCCGTCTCCGCCCTGTTGGCGTGTGCCCTCATCATTGATGCCAGGATAAATGGTGTCAAGGATGGGATGTTCAGGGGGGTGGCTATTGCGTTGTTGCTGACCTACGCCAGTCTTGTGAGGACGAATGGTCCATTTCTGACTGCGCCAATAATACTGCTGGCGCTCGGTGGGCCTCGCGGCATAAATATTTGGTGGGCGCTCAAAAGCGCTGCGCTTTGCGCAGGGTTGGTCTTGCTGTCGCCGATCGTAAATAACGTCATCATCGGCGCGGAAAAAACCGGTCCGATTATTCAGCTGCAGATTTTCGATATAGGAGGCATCTCGCATTTCTCGAAAAAAAACCTATTTCCAGGTGCATGGACGCTGGCTGAGGATAAAAATATTACAGAGCTGTGCTATGATGCCAACGGGTGGGCCGTATATGCCGCTGGAAGTTGCGACTTCGTGCTGCAAAAGGTTGATCGGCCTGCTATCAGCGCGAGCTGGATGGGCGCCATCGCGTCCCACCCAATTGCATACATTATCCATCGCCTGAGCCATTTCAACTCGCTGTTGCGCTTCATTGGCTATCACGACGCCTATTTTTACTATGTCGACAATGTGCCGGGGTATCAGAATGTGAGTCATCCCGCGCCGGCTCCGGTATATCGCGCCTTTGTAGGTTTTATGGCGGCTCATCCTGGCCAGATCTGGCATAAGCCATATTTTTGGCTGCTTGGGGCTTTATCGCTTTTCCTCGCAACCATCGGAAGCGAGTGCCGTATAAGGCAGGCGGTCAACGTGATGGCATTCTCGTCGCTCTTTTACCTTGCTGGATACCTCCTGTTCGGAGTTGGGCCGGATTTCCGATTCGCCCTTCCTGCTGCAGTGCTGGTCACGCTCGCGGCGATCGTCGAGGTGAGTACTAGGTTTGCACCCGACGGAAAGGCGGCCGGTGATCCACTCAAGCCGTTTTGCGGGTCCAGTAGTGCTGCGGGTGATTGGAATGATCACATAAGTTGATCCTCTCGATGTGTGGTGAATACTGCGCCCTTAAAGCGTCCTGACATGAGAGGCCACGTAGTTCCGCCCCGGCTCGCAATTCCTCACAACCACCAGCCTCGACGGCGGAAGCGTCACGCTCACATGCGAGCAACCTCGCACGCCGAAATGGGCGCAGGGTCCGACGCCAGCGGGATGCCGTAAGCGAACGGCCCCGGCCTTACGGAACTCGCCGCGACTCCAGCCGGCGATGTGATAGGATTTTTCCTGCGGTGGCTTCGCCAACGTAGATTGGGTGCCATTTTTCAAAAGAAAGGGGTTTGTCAATGTCGTCCAACGCAAGTTGCCGCCCAAAGACCCTCCCGCGGTTGCGAAGACTCTTGAACCGACAGCTGTTGCGTGCCCCTTGGCGCCGCCCCTCTGTGCTGGTGCTGACCCCCGCCAAGAACGCGAAGGAGCATCTTCCTCTCTATTTCGAGCGGCTCAACCGCCTCGACTGGCCGCGCGAACGACTAAGCGTGGGTCTGATCGAGGGCGATGGCACGGCTGGCACCTGGGCCGAACTACGTTGCCTTGAGCCGGTCTTACGACGCAGGGCGGCCCGCGTCAGCATCGCCAAGCCTGATTTCGGGTTCCAACTGCCGAAGGGAGCGCGCCGACGGATGCATGAGCCCCAGTTTGCGCGGCGCACCGTGCTCGCGAAAGTGTGCAATTACCTGCTGTTCAACGCCTTGCGGGACGAGGACTTGGTGTCGTGGATCGACGTCGACGTGATCGAGTTTCCGCCTGACATCCTGAAGCGGCCGATCGGATACGGACGCGACATCGTCCACCCGCACTGCGTGACCGCCTACGGCAGTAGCACGTTCGATCTCTATAGCTGGAGCGACCATGCCCGTCAAATTATGCACGATATGCAGGGTCGCGGCGAGGTGGCGCTCGATTCCGTCGACGGCACGGTGCTGCTCATCAAGGCCGACCGGCACCGCGACGGTCTGATCTTCCCGCCGTTCCCCGTATGGCGTGGGCAACGCGCGGGTGCGGCCGGAGTATCCGGCATGGGGCAAGAGCGAGATCGAGACGGAGGGACTAGGCATCATGGCGCTCGACATGGGTCTGCAATGCTGGGGGCTGCCCGACGTCGAGATCTTAAACGCACCGGAGTAACGGACCGTCTGCCTCGTCGACGAGAAGCAGCCGGCGTCACGTTTGAACAACAGGACGTTCAAATTCCCGTCCCACACCAATTGCCAGTTCTTCCTGAGCTACGCGGTGTGCGATCATATTTCGCGAGGTTCTGCGGGCGACCGGATCCTGTGCCGAGGCTAATACACTTGCAGACGTATGGGTTGGGGCCGCCGTGACTTTCTATTTCGACCTTACCGAGCTGCTGCAGGACGCGAGAAACAGTCCGACGATAACCGGCATTCAACGGGCCACGCTGAGCTTGGCGAGCAGCCTCGTGCAGACGCACGGTTCGGAGCGAGTGAAGATCATCGGCCACCATCCGGCTTTCAACGAGGCGCGGGTCCTAAGTGCCGCGCCCCTGGCAGGCCGCTCCGAGTATGATCAGGCTCAGTTCTTGAAGCACTTCGACCTCGAGGGTAGCCTTGCGCTGAGGTCGCCGGCGGGCGGGGCTCGGGAACGCCTGGCGCGCTTCGCGTCGGGCCTTACGGGACGGCGCGGGGCGGCGGCAGGGAGCCGGAGCGCGACCGAGGCGCTGGCCGCGGGCGATGTCGTGTTCGTCATCGGTGCAATTTGGGGGATGCGCGGGTACCTCGAGTACCTGTATCGGATGCGCCGCGAGCGGGGCATCCGGCTGGTGCAGTTCGTGCACGACCTGATCCCGCTGGTTGCGGCCGAGCATGTCGATCCGGCCCTGTCGGAGCGGTTTTCCTCCTGGCTTGCGGAGACCGCCGCCAATGCCGACGCCTTCGTTGTCAACTCACAGTCTACACGCGCCGATCTTGTGGCGTGGCAAGGCGGGGCGGGCGTGCAGAGGCCGGTGCGCGTGGTCAGGCTTGCGCATCAGTTCGCCAGCAGCAGCCGCGAACCGGAAGCGCGCGGTCCGTGGCAGCCCTACCCGGAGATTACGGCCAACGTCCGCAGCCTGCTCGCCCGCCCCTACGCGCTGTGCGTCGGTACGATGGAATCGCGCAAACAGAACTGGTTGCTTGCGAATGCCTGGCGCGAGGTGCACTGTACGCTCGGCCTCAAGACGCCCCGCCTCGTATTCGCCGGTCGACGCGGGTGGCTCAACGAGAGCTTCGATGACTTCCTCGCCGGCACAGGCAACCTCTACGGCTTCATCACGATTGCCGAGCGGCCCTCGGACGTCGAGGTCTGCCGGCTTTTCCGGTCGAGCCTGTTCACGGTCTACGTCAGCGCCAAGGAAGGCTGGGGGCTGCCGATCGGCGAGAGTCTGTGGCTAGGGCGGCCCGTCATCTGCTCGAGCGGCAGCTCGGAGCCGGAGGTCGGGGGCGACCTCGCCGACTATGTGGACATCAAGAACCCGGACACGCTGGTAGCGTCCATCATCAAGCTTGCGACCGATGTCGAATACCGCGAGGGGCGAGCGCGGCAGATCGCAAGTGCGCGGTTGCGAACGTGGAAGGACGTGGCGGACGATCTCTGGACGGCCGTCAACGAGAGCGGGCCGGCAGGTTGATCAAGCACCGCCTTGCTCTAGCCGGTTGCGTTACGAGGTGGCAGGATGATGCGTGCCGTTCGCCTCAAGCGGGTCGACGGCCGCCTCGGAAGTCGGAGCAGGAGGTGCCAATGCCCTTCACAAGACGAAGCGTGGAGCCGCCGCGACGGGCGTTGCTGCAGCGAGTGCGATACGGCTCTTGGAATGTTCTGCGCCGTCTCGCCTCGGTTCCACTCATCGAATTGCTGATTCCAAAGAAGACAGGCTCCCCCGAGCACAAGTCTGCAGGCCAAGCCTCTATTGCAGGCGAGGCGCTCGCCGCTATTTCGAGATCATTGGACGACCTTCTCATCGCTCAGCGCGCCGCGGACCCGCGCTATCTCCTCCGCCATTCGACGCGCACGTATTCCAGGCATTACGAGGATGCGATCGTTGCCGAAATCTTCGCGCGAATTGGCGAAGGGGGCCGCACGTTCGTCGAAATCGGATTGGGCCGCGACGGCGCATGCAATACACGTGCGCTTCTCGAACGTGGCTGGGCCGGCATTTGGATCGTCGCAGATCAAACCGCGCTGAAAATAGCCAAACGGGGCATGGCGGCGTTTCTCGATTGCGGGCAGCTCAGGATAGTCGAAGCCTCCGTAACCCATTTCAATGGGTGCCGAATTCTAAAGGAGCATTTTCCTGACGTGAGCATCGATTTCCTTTCACTCGGCGACGATTTCAATACATCCCATGCTTGGCGTGCGCTTGACTTGCCGGCTCGGGTGGCCTGTGTTGAATACAACGCGTCTATTCCGCCGCAAGTGGAATGGGAGGCTCCCTACGCCCATAACGCATCTTGGGACGGTACGAATTACTTCGGCGCTTCGCTTAAAACGCTCGCATCTATTGGACGCGGCAAGGCCATGTCTCTAGTCGGTTGCGATTTCCATGGCGTGAATGCTTTTTTTGTCGCCGACAGCGAACTCGGCGAAAAGTTCCTCGCGCCTTTCACGGCAGAGCGCCATTTCGAGCCGCCGCGATATGGAGCCGGCCCGCTGCGGGGCCATCTGCCGCGCAGCGATGGCGTCATTGGCGTCAGAAGCGGTCCTAAAACCGTGCGTGTGCCGGGTTTGCCGCCGCTGCAGTTCCACACCCATGTGGAAAAAACCGACAGCTATATAACGACCGTCATCACCGAAGGTGGGCTTTGGGAGCCATTCGAGACGGAAGTGGTGCTCCGCCTGATACGCCATTTTCGAACATTCATCGATCTCGGTGCCAATATCGGCTGGTATACGCTGCTCGCACGAGCAACAATGCCCCACGATTCCAGAATCGTCGCGTTCGAGCCTGAACCCGGAAACTTCTCGCTTTTGAAGCGCAATGTTGCGGCGAATCCGGGGATTGATGCCGAGCTTGTCCAATGCGCGGTCAGCGATCGGGCGGGGGTTTCCGAAATCTACTTGTCACCCTTTAATCAGGGTGATCACCGCATTTATTCATCGGAGGCGGGGCGCCGGACCCTACAGGTTTCGACAGTCACTCTGGACGACTATTTCGATCAGACGCCGCTGCCGCCATTACTACTTAAATGCGACACTCAAGGTAGCGAGGCGAAGATCCTCCGAGGAGGTGCCAAGGTTCTTTGGCCAAATCTAGCTGAATCCGTCCTGATCATGGAGTTCTGGCCAAAGGGTCTCGTTGAGGCCGGGGAATCACTGGCCGAGGTAGTTTCCATGCTATCGGCATTTCCGCTCACCCCGTTCCTCAATGATCGCATTATGAACAGCCTGCAAAGAACCTCCTGGGAGCGAATCCTGGAACGCGCCGGAACCGACTATTCCCCGGAAACGGATCGGTACATCGATCTGGTTCTACTGGCAGAAGGGTCATCAGCGCATGAGCAAATTCGCGACCTTATCGGCGAGACCGCCTGGTGACGCTGCGTGCTGCCTGAATCCGAAGGCGGGGCAGAATACCCGTGTCGACGCAGGATGCGGGGTGCAGGATCAGATCCCATTCCGATCGTGCGAACGGGCGACCGTCGCCAATTCCGAGAAGCTCTGCTGTCAACGCCAATCAACCCTGTCTGGACCGGGGCTTGCAAAAGGTCCTGAAGACCCTACTTGGCTCGGACGGCACACCCCGCTCCCAAGGACAAACAAATCGTGTATCGATATGCAGACCCCTTGCGATCAACCGTGATACCAGAACGATCCAACGGCCGCGCCCGGTCGCGAAATAGCGCTCGTTTTCTTCATAGATGTTTCCGATGGCTTTTTGCTCGGCAATTCGCTTACCGAAGGCATCATAAGCATCAATATAGGTAGTGATAAACCTGTCTTTAATCTGCTGCCGGGCGAGTCCGTTGGGAGCTTCTGCGATATCTGACAGCATAAATATTGAAATCGAGCGATCAATCGAAACCGGCATCGCCAGGTGAAAAAGCATCAAAATAGAGAATGCTGCAATTCCAAGGGAACACACGGTCAGGTCGGCCAGGAGGCCTGGCTGGCTGTCCGAGAACCTCTTCAGCAATGGCGGGACGATGCATGCTGCAGCGACGGCCGCGATAAAAGAAGCAACGGCTCCCCTGAACAACAAAATGCCGATAAAGGAAAACCCGTCAATCAAAAACAGTATTATATAAATGGCGAAAGAGAAACACAGCGTCGCGATGACAATTACGCAGCTTTCGGTAAATCGCTGGAGCATCGTCAAGCATCCTTCGTGTCTGCTTTCTGAGCCACTGTTTTAGGCCCGAATTCTTGAATTGGCTAGCTTCGATGGCGCTGTCCAATGACCTGCCCCCCGAACGACGGCCCAGTTTGAGTTAGAGACTTCTGTGATCTGAGGCCAGGCCTGGGAGCAGAGGTTTTCATTGAAGGCATCGAAGTGGCTCTGTTCACGTTTGATGTAGGGGTCAAGCTGCGAGCGCCTCAGCGATGGCGTGACGGGGTGTGAGGCGCTGGCCGTCGCGCTCGATCATCCGCCGC
>Ga0209698_10002604_pt1 | contig 20357 bp, 22 predicted proteins | sample LitLauG_LLR_2012_FD_187203 | JGI IMG/M metagenome (GOLD analysis project Ga0209698, IMG submission 187203) | Freshwater sediment microbial communities from Pennsylvania, USA - Little Laurel Run_MetaG_LLR_2012 (SPAdes) (version 2) | ecosystem: Environmental > Aquatic > Freshwater > Creek >...
GTACGCCTCGCAGGCGGGGATGACCTCGAGCTCGATGTTGCGGGTCTTCAGGTTGTAGAGGCTCTGCTCCGAGATGAGACCGAAGGAGTCGCGCCGTCGAGCAGCCTCGTTGGCGGCGACGATGTGCCACGCCGCGAAGTTGGAACTGCCGACATAGACGACCTTTCCTTGGGCGACGAGGAGGTCCATGGCCTGCCAGATCTCCTCCCACGGCGTGTTCCGATCGACATGGTGCATCTGGTAGAGGTCGATGTGGTCGGTCTGGAGTCGTCGGAGACTCGCCTCACATGCATCGCGGATGTGTCGTGCCGACAGCTTGGAGTCATTCGGCCAGTCCCCGGCGACGTCACCGTAGACCTTGGTTGCCAGCACCACCTTTTCCCGCCTGCCTCCGCCCTGTGCGAGCCACCGGCCGAGGATCTGCTCCGTCTCGCCTCCCCCGTAGCCGTTGGCCGTGTCGAAGAAATTGATTCCGGCATCCAATGCCCGGTCCATGATGGCGAAGCTGTCGGCCTCCGTTGTCTGTGTCCCGAAGTTCATGGTGCCGAGACAGAGGGGGCTGACCCGTAGGCCGGACCTTCCGAGAGAGCGATAATCCATGGAGCGGATCCTAGAGTGCGGCTCGGTGCAGCGGCGAGGGAACCTTGAGGCCCCCGATGCATCGAGGCCGGCCCTGCCGGAACACCTGGTAGTCCGTGCCTGGACTCCGGCGGTACCAAGCATTCCGGTTGGAGCGATGCCGCCCCGCTGTCGAATCCGAGCCATCGGTCGGACCACTCCGGGCCAGTGGGTGTCGAGGCATTGTCAGTGGCTGAGCCGCGGGGAACGTCACTACAATCTTCGAGCGGGGAGACCAGCACAGACCACTCCAGAAGGAGAAGCAGATGCCAGAGTTCACCTCGTATGCAGCGGGTACGCCGTCCTGGGTCGACCATGCGACCAAGGACATCGAAGCCTCCAATTCGTTCTACGGAGCCCTCTTCGGTTGGGAAGCTGAAGACCAGGGTGAGGAGATGGGCCACTACACCATCATGCGCAAGGGCGGGAAGACGGTGGCCGGCAACATGATGGCCATGACGGAGGACCAGCCCAGCGCCTGGGTCTCCTATGTTTCCGTCGAGGACGCAGACGCGACGGTCGCCCTGGCCAAGAAGGCGGGCGCCATGGTGTTCGTCGAACCCATGGACGTCTCCGACATCGGACGGATGGCCATCTTCGCCGACCCGACGGGTGCGGCCATCGGGGTCTGGCAGCCGAAGACCTTCCAGGGTGCCGAGCTGGCCAACGAACCTGGAGCCTTTGCCTGGAACGAACTCAATACCCGAGACGTCCCCGCAGCCAAGGCCTTCTACTCGGAGGTGTTCGGGTGGGAGCCTAACGACCTCGACATGGGGGACATGGACTACACGGAGTGGAAGCTCGGTGACAGATCATTGGCGGGAATGATGACGATGCCCGACATGGTGCCGGCCGAGGTTCCCGCCCACTGGCTCGTCTACTTCGGCGTCGATGACACCGACGCATCGGTCTCGAGGGCGGCCGAGCTCGGGGCAACCACGCTGATGCCTCCGACGGACATCCCTCCTGGGCGCTTCGCCGTCCTGTCCGACCCGGACGGTGCAGTCTTCGCCGTGATCAAGATGAACCCGATGGACGCGAGCTGAGCCTGACCCGGGGACGTGCCAGAAGTCCGGTGACTAGCGCACGCCGAGGGGTCGGAACTGGACGCTCACCCGTGGGCCGACCCGACGCGTGGTCTTCGGCACAGCGTGTTCCCACGTGCGCTGGCAGCTGCCGCCCATGACCAGGAGGTCACCTTCACCCAGATCGAAGCGGAGGGATCGGGAGCCGCCCCGCCTCGGTCTCAGGGCGAGTCGACGACGCCATCCGAGCGACACGATGGCGACGAGGGGATCCTCCGTGACACGGCCACCGATGGTGTCACCGTGCCAGGCCACGCTGTCGCCCCCGTCCCGGTACAGGCACAGTCCGATCGTCGCCAGATCGGCCCCGGGCAGGCCCCGATAGTGGCGGGTCAGGATGGACTTCGCCTCCTCGAGCAGGGGGTGAGGAGCGGGGACGTCGTCGCCGTACGAGGCCATGAGGCGGGGCACGTCGACGGTCCGGTCGTACATCCTCCGCGCCTCGGATCGCCACGCCACCTGCCCGACCAGAGCCTCGAACAGGAGTTCGGCACGTTCCACCCAGCCGGGCACGTGGTCGATCCATGCACCATCACTGAGAGGGATCCTGCGCACCGCTCCGTCCAGGGGACGAAGGCGCGGCTCCGACGCCGTGTCGAACAGCGAGCCTTGGAGCATGGCCATGTGGCCCATGGTAGACGAACGCATGTTCGTATCCGCAAGGGAGCGACCGGCACCGACTCAGCTCGGTGTGGCTGACCCTGACTGATCGTTCAAGCTGTCAGGGTTGGAGCGGAATCGGACGCGGCGGTGCGCCGCCAGCAACCAGCCCGAATCCGGATCGGCTCAGGTGAAGCTGATGGTCAGTGTCGACTTGCTTCCGGTGAGGCCGAAGACAGCGGTGGTCGGCGGAGGAGTTCCCGTTGCCGAGAGGTAGCAGATGTACTCGCCACCACCGGCCGGAATCGGGCTCCCGAACGCGGCGCCCAGATAGGTCACCTGCTGGGTTCCGGTCGTCTTGTTTCTGATGATGGCGCCCGCCGTCCTCCTCGAGCAGGCGGTGCCCTTCTTTCCCGCGGCACTCAACGTCTTGGGTGCGTAGTGGTTGATGCCGGAGGTGGGACTGGTCACGATCCTGGACGTAGGAAAGGTCGTCGCCGCCGACTCGCTCGAACTCACGCCGCCGCCGCTGGTCACCGACGGCGCTGCCGCTCCGGCCGGTAGCCCGAGGACCAGGAGGCCGGGAACCGCCATCAACGATCCGATTGCCAATTTCGATGTCAAACGCATTGTCATTGCTCCTTGATGAGGGGTCGCCACGGACGCCAACCGCCGTGTCCTGCCCACCCCGGATCCGCCGGTCTCGCCGACCACCCGTCAGGTACCCGTAATCCTGCCGGAAAACGACTCCCCCGGCAATCGGGTTCATTGCCCCGTGTCAAGTCCTCCGGCATACGGGCATTCCTGGAGGTCAGGGGTGTGCCCGTCACGCCGAGGGCGGCTTGCCCCCAGCCTCCGAGTCGATGGCGACCGGGGTGGCGGCTCGCATCCTGCGGTCGAGATCGGGGTCGGCCGGCGCGCAGCACGAGCGAGTCTGGACTCTTCCGGCAATGGCACCGACCGCCAACGCGACCACCAACAGAGCGAAGACAGCGCCGATCACGTACTGCATGGGAACCGTTGTACCACCTCCGTCAGCATTCTCGAGTTCAGCGCGTATCTGACAGCCGAGGTGGAATGATCGCCTTCCACCGTCAGGCGACGAGCACGGTGACACAGGCATTGGCGCCCCTGCCGATCACGTGGGCCAGTGCGACCTTCGCTCCGGGCACCTGCCGCGCCCCGGCAGTGCCCCTCAGTTGCCGCACGAGCTCGACCACCTGACCCAACGCCGAGGCACCCAGCGGCTCACCCTTGGAAAGCAGGCCACCGGAAGGGTTGATCGGTCGTCGACCACCGACGAGCGCCGCGCCCTCCGCCAGGATCGCCACCTGTCCCCCCGTGGGGCACAGGCCGAGTTCGGCCCATGCCAACAGCTCACGGCCGGCATCGGTGTCCTGGCACTCCACCACGTCGACGTCTGCGGGTCCGAGACCGGCCTGCGCGTAGGCGTCCTGTGCCGCCAGGGTCGTGGGGGGCGTGATGGCGGCGTCGTCGATGCCGCCCAGCGGTGAATCCTCCCCGAGGACATTGCCCGGCAGGTGGGAGCGGAGGGCGATGCCGGCCACCGTGGGCCCGTCACCGTCGCGGGCCAGGACGACGGCCGCCGCACCCTCGTTCGGCGAGCACAGCATGAACAGCGTCAGTGGCGGGCAGATCATCCGGGAGGCGAGTACCTGGTCGACCGTGACCGCCTTCTGGAACATCGCGTCGGGATTGGCCACACCGTGCCGCCGGTTCTTGACGACCACCTGGGCCAGATGTTCGACGGTGATGTCCGTCTCGAGGAGCAGCCGTTGGGCCCGAAGGGCGAAGAACGCGGGAGCTGGGCTCAGCCCCGCCGACTCCTGCCACGGGGCGAAGAACGAGGAACGGATGACGCCCTTCGGCATCTTCTCGATCCCGAAGACCAGCACGCGGTCGTGCTGACCGGATGCGATCGACGCCGCGGCCAGCTCCAGCGCAGCACCGCCCGATGCGCACCCCGCCTCGACGTCATAGATGGGGATGCCGGTTCCGGCCAGTGCGCCGAGTACACGATGGCCGGCGGCGACGCCACCGTATGCCGTCCCGCAAAAAGCCGCCTGCACATCGCGGACACCGATGCCGGCTTCGGCCAGAGCATCCCGGACCGCGACCACGCCCATGGCGGTACCGGTGACGCCGTCGAACCGTCCGAAAGGATGCAGTCCGACCCCCGTGATCCGGACGCCGTTCACGGGTGGAACACCCAGGTCAGGGTCGGCTCGTCGTGCGGGCCCGGCACCACCTCGCCGTCGAGTTGCATCTGCATCCCGGTGGCCAGGTTGTCCCCGGCCAGGCGGGACACCACCCGGAGCAAGGGTTCGCCCTCGAGTTCGACGATGCCGAGCTGGTAGGGCACCGGTCCGGTGTAGCCGGGAGGTGCCAGGTTGACGTGGGTGTGCAGCCACAACGTGCCGGACCTCGGAAGGTCCACCGGCACGACGTCGTCAGCACCGGTGAACGGGCAGACGGGCGAACGGGGGAAGTGCCGAAATTGACTCGTCTCCGACCACCCGCCGAGCAGCGTCACGCCGCCGTCGTCGACTCGTAGGACGGAGGGATCGATCGGTGGCAACGGCACTGGTGAACTATTCCACACGGCACTGGTGGATCACGTGAGATCGACGCGGACGCGGGTCCTCGGTGCACCCTGAAAGGACATGAGCAGTCAATGGTCGAACGTCCCAGGTCAGTACGATGGGATGAGCTGCCGCCGAACGACGCCATTGGCCGGCGCAGAGTCAGCTGATCCCGAGCAGCTCCGCTCCATTGCGCCAGAAGAACCGGTCACGGGCGTCGTCGTCGAAGCCGGCCAGTGCTTCGCCGAAGATCTCAAAGGGGTGCCGTCCCCCCTCGGGGTGCGGGTAGTCGGTCGAGAACATGAAGAGCTCCGGACCGCACTGGTCAATGAGCCAGGCGGTGTCCTCGAAGGGGAAGGGCGTGAACCGGACTTGACGGCGGAGGTACTCGGAGGGCTTGAGCGGGAGCGCCTTCAGGTCGGGCTCGAAGCGTGCGAAGGAACGGTGCGCGTAGTCGACGTTGCGCAGCAGCCCCACCACCCAGGTGGCCCCGAGCTCGATCGCCGCGGCCCGCAAGCCAGGGTGGCGCTCGAACACGCCGTCAAGAGCCAGGCAGGCGAGGAACTGCTCGGGGGAGTGGTGCAGCACCGGGAAGTCCTTCGCCCGGAGGTTCTCCCCCCCACCGAGCCAGTCGGTCGGTCTGGGCCGACCGTTGTTGTGGAAGGCCTTCGGGAGCAGCTTGCCACCGCCGACGTGGAGGACGAAGGGCACCTGCGCCTCGGCCAGGCGTGCCCAGAGGGGTTCGAAGTCGACGTGGGCCGGCGATCGACCACCGGGTGACTCGGAGGAGACCCAAACCGCGGCGATGCCGGCCGCCAGGGTCTCATGGAGGAGTGCCGTCGCCCGCTGTGGATCGAGGAGGGGCAGGAAGCCGACAGGGTGGAGCCGGGGGTCGGCGTGGCAGAAGTCGACCATGGCCCGGTTGAGTGCCCGCGCACCGCCGTACAGCACGTCGAGGTCGTCACTTCGTGCGAACTGCCCGAGCGAGAATGTGGGGAACACCAGCTGTGCCTCGATGCCCAGCACATCGAGGACCCGGGAACGCACCTCAGTGTCGAGCGCACCGGGGGCCTTCCAACCCTTGGGTCCCGTCAGCACGTCAGCGCCGACCGGCAGATGGCGTTGCTCCTCCCATAGTTGCGGAAGAGAGTCCAGCAGAGTCGCAGCGCCGGCCCCTGCCTTGTCGAGCCCCAGGGGCTGCAGCCGGGAGCGCACGTCCGGATCGGCGAAGGCGGGGAGCCAGTCCTCGACCTCCATAACGTGGCTGTCGGCGTCGAAGACGGTAGTGCGCATCGCCCCCCTTCCTTGCTGGCACCGGTGAATTCAGCCTACTTGCCTGCGCGACGACTGCGGGATAGTCCCTGTTCGAGGGGACGGATGAGAATTTGTCCGGTGGAAGTGGTTGAACCGCTAGTTAGTATGGATGGTGGATGGAGGGGTCCACACCTGAACCCCCGGGGCGGATCTAGTGGAGAGATTCAGAGGCGAGAGCAGTGACCTCAGTACAGCCGACGCGACGGAGTCGTCAAGAGTTGCGAACGAGCCTGGTCGAGGAAGGGCGGGAACTCCTATTTGCTGAAGGCCTCGCGGTCGGTTCGAGCAACCTCACCTTCAAGAGGGTCTTCGATCGGATGGAAGCCAAGACGGGCACGCGGGTCACCAACGCGTCGGTCATCAAGCGCATCTGGGAGAACCAGGAAGACTTCCAGGCGGACGTGTTGGTCACGGTGGTGCGGGACGAGGCGCACCGAGCCGAAGGTATGGGACAGCGAGCCATCACCTTGCTGGGCACGCTGGACATGGCCACCCCGGAATCGCGCGTCCGGGCTCTCCGTGAAATCTGTCGCGTCGAAGGCAACGCCAGCAGTGCAGCTATCGATCGATCAACAAATTGGCCGCTCTGGAGCAATGTCGTGAGCATGTCGACATCAACCACGAATCCTGGAGTCCAGGCACGGATCAAAGAAGCCCTGGATCTCGGATACCAGGCGGTCACCCGGTTCTGGAGCCAGAGCTTCACCGCTCTTGCCGACCTCCTCGGGCTGCGACTCCTTCCATCCTGGTCGATCGATCAGTTCAGCATGGCGGCAATTGCCTATGCCGAAGGATGCGCATTTCGTCAGCTGTCCAGCGATCACGTCGAGTTCATGATCCGCCCGACCGGTCCGAATGGCGAAGATCAGGAATGGTCGCTCTACGCCGTTGGCATGGAGGCTCTCGTCAACCAATTCTTTGAGCCTGATCCGGAGTTCGCCCCGCCGACGTAAGGCCCGGGGAACCATGCTCGGAGGCCATCGCCCCTGCCACACTCCTGTTGGAAGTTGTACGACGGCGGCGTTGCCGCAACCTTGGTGAAACCTTGGGAACGTCCCGGTCGTATCGCCACGGATATGGGCGCTGACGAGGGATGATGCAGCTCGAGAACTCGGAGATCAAGCCCGGTCCGCCCTGTTGCTGCAAACTGCCCGAGCGAGAGTTCGGCACGAGCCCCAGGCGACATACCGAAGTCGCGCTCGATACATCAGTGCCGCGCGGGAACACGGACGAGGTCGGGCCCGTCGGATCCAGATGTGGTTTGCTGGGGCGCGGTGGCAGCCATACCCGACATCGTCGATTTCCTCCTTCAGTGCCCACCCTTCGATGCATCCGACCCTGCGGCGGTCGAGCGACTGGCGGAGTCGGTGGAGGTCGAATTCCACCCGGCCGGGACGACCATCTTCCCGAAGGGTGCCGAGGGTATCGAGTTCCTACGGGTGATCCGGGCCGGAGCGGTCGAGGTCGTCGACGACGGCCGGGTCCTCGACCTGATGGGCCCGGGCGAGCTGTTCGGGCACGCATCGGTGCTGTCCGGCCTCCCGACGGGCTTCGCCACGCGGGCGGCGGAGGACACCCTCACCTACCGGATCCCGGCCGACGCGGCCTCAGAGATCCTCGCCCAACCCCAGGGCCTTCGCTACCTCACCCGCTCGATGCTGGAGGACCGCCATCACCTGCTGTACGCGCCGGGCACCGAGGTTCCGAGGGACCGTCTGCGCGAGCCGGTGAGCGCCACCATCCGCACGGCACCGGTCATCTGCACGCCGTCGACCCCGGTCAGCGAGGCGGCGCGTCGGATGACCGAGGCCGGGGCCACCGCGCTGATCGTGGACCTGGGGGACTCGCTCGGGATCGTGACCGACAGCGACCTGCGCTCGCGTGTGGTCGCCAGCGACCTGTCTCGCCACGCACCGGTGTCGTCCGTCATGACCGCACCGGCCTTCACCGTGCCGAGCGATCGGTCGGGAAACGACGTGCTGGTGGACATGCTCGACCGGGGGATCCGGCACTTCCCCGTGGTCTCCGCGACGGGGCGGGTGATGGGTATCGTCGAGGACCACGATCTCCTGGCCGTGGAGCGGAGCTCCTCGTTCTTCCTTCGCCGCGCCATCTCCCGGGCGTCCTCGGAGGAAGAGCTGGTCGACGCGTCGTCCACACTGCGGCCGACGGTCGTCGCCATGACCCGGGGCGGGGTGCCGGCCGAGGAGGTGATGTCGGTCTTCTCGGTGGTGGCTGATGCCCTCGCCCGCAAGGTGCTCGACCTGACCGTCGCCGGTGCGGGCGAGCCTCCGGCGCGCTTCACGTGGCTGACGCTCGGCAGCCAGGCTCGGAGGGAGGCGGTGCCGAGCTCCGACCTCGACAGTGCCATCGTCTGGTTCGATGTGGACCGGGGCGACGAGTCGGTGGTGCGTCGCTACCTGGGCGAGGTCGCCGCCACGGCGACCGACCTGCTGGTGCGATGTGGATTCCGGCCCGACGAGCACCGGGTGAGCGCGTCGGACCCGCTCTTTGTGCGGTCGCTGTCGTCGTGGCAGAAGGCAGCCCGTTCCTTTCTCGACGACCCCACCCAGGAGAAGGCACTGGTGCTGGTGTCGGTGCTGGTCGACAGCCGGGCGGTGTGGGGCGACGAAACCGAGCCACTCATCGCAGAGACGTTCCGGCTCGCCCCGGCACGCCCGCGACTGCTACGCCTGTTGGCCGAGTTCGCCCTCGACCACCGTCCGCCCACCGGCTTCCTGCGGGGCCTCGTCGTGGAGTCCACGGGTGAACACCGCAACCGACTCGATCTGAAGAACGGGGGCGTTGTGCCGATCGTCGACATCGCCCGGTGGGCCGGTCTGGCCGCCGGGGTCACGTGCGCGTCGACCGATGCCCGGCTGGTGGCGGCGGAGGAGGCCGGCACCCTCACCCCCTTCGACGCACTCACCTTGCGCGAGGCGTTCGAGCTCGTGTGCCAGCTTCGGCTGGACCACCAGGTCGCCCAACTGGAGCGGGGTGTCGTCCCCGACGACTTCCTCGACCCCGGCGAGTTGAACCCCCTGGCCCGGAACTACCTGAAGGAGGCATTCCGGGCCGTGGCCTCGGTGCAGCGCCACATCGCCACCGATCTCGCCCTGGTCAAGTGAGGCCCCGCTTCCGTGCCGGGACGGCCATGTCGGACGCGGTGGCCGAGTACGCCGAGGGGGCGGTCCCCGCGGGCCGGACCCCGTGGCGCCTCGCCCACTTCTGCGTCGTGGACCTCGAACTGAGCGGGCTCGACCCTGGGAGCGACGAGATCATCTCGTTCGCCGCCGTGCCGATCGACGCCGGCCGGGTCGTCGCCGGCAACGCCGTCTACGGTCTGTGCCGCAATACCCGCCCGCTTCCCGAGGAGTCGGTTCTGGTCCATGGGATCCGTACCGTGGACCTGGCCGAGGCGCCACCGCTCGACGAGGCGATCGCCCCCCTGGTATCGGTCATGAGCGGACGGGTCCTGGTGGCCCATTCGGCGCGGATCGAGCGATCGTTCCTCGCCCCGGTGCTGAAGCGCTGGGGCCTGAAGCTCCACCGGCCCATCGTCGACACCCGCGACCTCGGGCAGTTGCTGGCCCTCGAGCGTGGCCAGGCCACGGGACCGTCTTCGCTCAGCGCCCTCGCCCTCAGTCTCGAGCTTCCCGTGCATCGACCGCACCATGCTCTGGGCGACGCGCTCACCACTGCCCAGGTGTTCATCGCACTTGCAACCCATCTGGATGCGTACGCGGCCCAGACCGTGCGATCGCTGGGGCGGGCCGACCGACGGGCGCAGTCGTTCGCGCTCTACCCCTCCGGCCAGGATGACCGGACAGATGGTGGCCGGCCGGCGCCCAAGCGCCGATCGTGAGCCGAGGCGAACTGGTCAGATCTTGTCGAACGTCACGGTGAAGCCCTCTTGATCATTGGCGATGGGCCCGGTGGTGATGTTGAATCCGGCCCTGCCAGCTGGAGGTTCCATGCGGTGACGTTGTTCCCGAACCCGAGGTAGTCACCATTGACCTGGTACTGGGTGAAGGTGGCCGATCCGAGCGGCGCCGGGCGGAGCGCATTCACGGCAGGAGTCTCCAGGTCGAATTCGCCGATATCGGCCGGCGAGGACAGCGCGGTCGGGGGCGCGGCGCCCACGGCGTCCCAGGGCCGGCGGACCCTACGATGTAGCCATGCAAGCACTCATGTACGGGGTGGAGCCGGAGGTGCAGCCCATCGGCGAGACGGACAACCGCCTGTTGCGGATGCTGGCCCGGACGCCGACCCGGCTCGTCGACATCGATGAACCCGGGTTCCTCCGCCCAGACTGGGTGGTGACCAGGCCGAGACTGGTGGGGATCTGCGGGTCGGAATCCAAGGCGGTGTTCCTCGACTACGCCAGCCTGATCGACCCGGCCAACGCGTCGGGCATGCAGCAGAATCCGATGAAGAACTTCGTCTCGATGCCTCACGTGATGGGCCATGAGGTGATCGCCGAGGTGGTCGAAGTCGGCCCCGAGGCGGAGGGTCTCGAGCCGGGGGACCGTGTCGCACTCAACCCGTGGCTCACGTGCGTGACCCGGGGGGTGTCGCCCGTCTGCCCGGCCTGCGTGGCGGGCGATCTGAGCCAGTGCCACTCGTTCGCGAAGGGCTCATTTGCGCCAGGCATCCACATCGGGATGTGCGCCGACGTCAGCGGGGGATTCGCCGACCTCATGCCGGCACACGACTCGATGCTCTTCAAGGTGCCCGACAACCTGAGCGACGAGCAGGTCGTCGTCGCCGACCCGTTCGCGGTCTCACTTCATGCTGTCACCCGCCATCCGCCGCAGCCGGGAAGCAGGGTGCTCGTCTACGGTGCCGGAGCCCTCGGCCAGTGTGCCACCGCCATCCTGCGGGCGTTGCACCCGACGGTCGAAGTGATGGTGGTCGCGCGGTTCGATGCACAGCGTCGCCTGGCCGAGACCTTCGGCGCGGTGACGGTACCCCCCGAGACACGACTCGAGCTCATCGAGCGGGTCGCGGACTGGTCGGGCGGCGTGCTGCAACCGGCCGACGGACTCCCCATGGCCTTTCCGGGCGGCATCGACGTGGTCTACGACACGATCGGGGCAGCCGAGACGTTGGAGGTCGGTTGCCGCGTGCTCCGCGCCCGAGGGACCCTGGTGAAGCTGGGCATGCACGGCGCCGCGAAGTGGGACGACACGCCGGTGTACGCCAAGGAGATCACGTATACGGGTTCCAACGCCTTCGGGATCGAGGAGGTCGAGGGCGTGCGTCAGCACGGCATCGCGCACTTCCTGGACATGGTCGGATCCGGCCGCATCGACCTGACACCGATGCTCACCCACACCTTCCGCCTCGACAGGTGGCGCGATGCCTTCACGGTCCTGGCCGACCAGGAGACGTCAGGGGCCATCAAGGTCGCCATCGACAGCCGCTAGGTAGGGGATCATGGCTGGCCCCGGGGCCTTCGGGGCCGTTCTCCGGGGCTCAACCGTTCGGCCGGAAGACCACTTTCATGGCCTGGCTGGTGCTCTTGTCGAGCCCGGCCCGGACTGCCTCTCGATACCCCTCCAGGGGAAACTCGTGCGTGACCAGCATCTCAGGCGGGAACGCCTGCTGCGCCAGCAGCGCCAGGGCGGCATCGATCGAGTGGTCGAGGCCCTCGGGTGCCCGGCCTATGACCGACGACGGGTTGGAGCCGTGGTCGATGGAGCCCACCACCACGAGCTGCTTGTACCAGATCGGGGTCATGTCGACCGTGACGATTCCCGCGGCACCCAGGGTGAGCACGGTTCCCCGATGATCAGCGGCCCGTAGCGCGTCGATGACGGCGCTCGGTCCGCCGGCGGCCTCGATGACGTAGGCGAAGCCTCCCATCAGCATCCGGTCGTCGCCGTCCCCGACGGACCGTCCTCCGGTCAGGGCAGCCAGCTCCTCGAACGCCGTCGCGCCGGATCCCATCACGACCCTGGTCGCCCCACAGGCGCGGGCCGCTTCAGCTTGATGGGGGTAGCGCAACAGAACCGTCACAGGATTGTCCGGGAAGTAGGCCCGGACCGCCAGGAGGGCGGTGAGGCCGATGATGCCGCCCCCGACGATGAGGATCGGGGCACCCTCGTCCGGCGGATGGTGGGCGAGGCCGTGCATGGCGATCGAGATCGGCTCATGGAGGCTGGCCGCCCTATCGGGCACGCCGTCGGGGATCGGATGCAGCATCGACCAGTGCCCCAATACCTGTTCGGCCCATCCGGACCCGAGCCCTCGCGTGTACCCGAGCGCCCGCCCGCCGGTCATCACGTGACTGTCGAAGTGGAGACAGCTCGACGCCCATCCTCTGGCACAGTTGGCACACGGTGGATCGATGCCCCGGGGCCGGCACGGGATGATCGGGTCGACCGCCACCCGGGTCCCGACGGCGAACGGGCAGTCCTCGCCGGCCTCGATGATCGTCCCGGCGATCTCGTGGCCCAGTTCGAAGGGGAAGTCGGCGATCCCCCGCAGGGTCGGTGAGCCGCCTACGACCGGGGCGAACAGATGCAGGTCGCTGCCACAGATGCCCCCGACGCCGACGGCCACCCGGGCCCATTCGCCGGTAGGAAATGCGGGTTCGTCCACGTCCACCAACGAGGCGGGGAAGCTGGCATCGGCGAAGTCGTAGCGAATGGCCTTCATCACGTGGATTCTGCCGCATCGGCGCGCTCAGCCCGGGCGGCGGTAGATGCCACCCCCAGGCCACCCCTGCGAAGTTTCGTCGCAAGCTGACGCCGAGAGCCGATGGAGAGTTTTCGAAACACCTTGCGGAGGTGGTAGTCGATGTGGCAGCACTCAGGAACAGTTGCCTGAACAGGGCATTCACCTGCTCGGCGTGCCGCCCATCACTGAACCTGGCTTCGATCATCTTCTGGCTACGCGGCGTGACGGTCAAGGACTACGCGTAGGGGGGGATGCCAAGGTGCGCCCTCTGATTCACCATGACACCTGCAAGCCCAACTCGCGGCGTCGTCGTCACCGAAGCAGGCACCCACGACCAGGTCGAAGCAGTGGTGTACATCGCCGCCTTCGCACCCGACAAGGGTGAGTCCGTCAGCAGTCTGATCGCCGATCCTCCCCCCGGCGCGCCGGTGCCGCCGATCCTGCCTCCCCAGGATGGGTTCCTCTTCCTCGATCGGGACAAGTTCGCGGCATCGTTCGCCGCCGACGTCCCGGCCGCAGAAGCCGCCTTCATGGCGGACTCGCAGGTCCCCTGGGGCGTCGACGCCCTCGGGGGAGCCGTCACCGATCCGGCGTGGCGCACCAAGCCGAGCTGCAGCCGACGGCCGTGGCCGAGCTGATCAAGAGGGCGGCGCGCGGCTGATCGTTCCTGAATCACGTGGTCAGGCGACTGGGCCCGCCCACGCTCCCGGCCCGGCGACAGCGGTTCGCCGGGCCGGGAGTTCCGGGTTAACTGGTAGGCACCAACCCCTGGAACAGCCCAGGACAGGGGTCGGAGCATGGCCGCTATCGGCAATGAACCTGGGAGTGAGAGAGCGAGGATGGTCCGGATGACAGACGAGTACCGCAAGGCGGATGCGATCGCCAAGCTCAACCCACGACAGTTCGCCGTGACGCAGGAGAATGCCACGGAGCCGGCGTTCGACAACGAGTTCTGGGACACGAAGGAGGCCGGCATCTACGTCGACGTCGTCTCGGGAGAGCCTCTGTTCGCCTCCACACAGAAGTTCGACAGTGGTTGCGGCTGGCCCAGCTTCACCGTTCCTCTCGAGCAGGGCAATGTGGTGGAGAAGACGGACTCGAGCCTCGGCATGACCCGTACCGAAGTCCGCTCGAGCCACGGCGACAGCCATCTCGGCCACGTCTTCGACGACGGGCCGCCCAAGGGGGTTGGACTGCGCTACTGCATCAACTCGGCCGCTCTTCGATTTGTGCCCTATGACGATCTGGAGACCGAGGGCTATGGCAAGTACCGAGAGCTCTTCGAAAGGTCGATCCGGCCGGTGGAGGATGTCCGATGAACCAGCGCACCGAAAAGGCCGTCTTGGCTGGGGGCTGCTTCTGGGGGATGCAGGACCTGATCCGCAAACGCCCCGGCGTGCTCTCCACCCGCGTGGGCTACACCGGCGGGGATGTGGCCGACGCCACCTATCGAAATCATGGGACCCACGCCGAGGCCATCGAGATCACGTTCGATCCTGACTCGACGTCCTACCGGGACGTGCTCGAGTTCTTCTTCCAGATCCACGATCCCACGACACTGAATCGTCAGGGCAACGACGTGGGCTCCAGCTATCGCTCGGCGATCTTCTACCTCGACGATTCGCAGCGCCGCGTGGCCGAGGACACCATCGCCGACGTCGAGGCATCGGGGCTCTGGCCTGGCAAGGTGGTCACCGAGGTCGCCGCCGCCGGACCGTTCTGGGAAGCCGAACCCGAGCATCAGGACTATCTCGAGCACTACCCGAACGGCTACACCTGCCACTTCCCGCGCCCCGGCTGGGTACTGCCCCGCCGGAGCGACGTCGCCTGACCACCGCTCACGACCGAACGGAGGAGCCATGAACGGACCACACGCACAGAGGCCGCCCACGACGACGGACGCCGGGATCCCGGTGGCGAGCCAGGAGCACTCGCTCACCGTCGGACCCGACGGCCCCATCCTCTTGCAGGACCACTGCCTGATCGAGCAGATGGCCAACTTCAATCGGGAGCGCATCCCCGAGCGCCAGCCACACGCCAAGGGGGTGGTGCCTTCGGGTCCTTCGTCGTCACTGACGATGTGAGCCGATTCACCCGGGCGGGGGTGTTCCAACCCGGGGCCGAGACAGAGGTCGTCGTTCGCTTCTCGACCGTGGCGGGTGAGCGGGGATCACCCGACACGTGGCGGGACCCGCGCGGCTTCGCCGTTCGGTTCTACACCAGCGAGGGCAATCTCGACATCGTGGGCACAACATGCCCGTCTTCTTCATCCGCGATCCCATCAAGTTCCAAAATTTCATCCGATCCCAGAAGCGGCTGGCCGCCAGCAACCTGCGCGATCTGGATATGCAGTGGGACTTCTGGACGCTCTCACCGGAGTCCTCGCACCAGGTGGCATGGCTCATGGGAGACCGTGGGATCCCGCGATCCTGGCGTCACATGAACGGGTACTGCCTTGCGACGAGACGAGGTGCTGAAGCGCGCCTTCGAGTACTGGCGCAACATCGATGAGGGGGTGGGCTCCTCCATCGAGGACGCCACGTTGAAGAGGCGCGCCAACTGAATCCGCGCATCGGCGGAAATTCGACGGAGGCTGCGTCGTCCTCACTCGCGATCCACCGAGTCCACCGTGGGTCTGTCCGTTCGCCGGACGTTCGCGATTGACAAATGAAGGAGGTAGTTCAAGACTTTCGCGATGTGCAACGGCTGGTCGTGCCACAAATGAAGCGAAGTGCGACGAGCTGACGACGAGAGGGGATGGGCCATGCGGATCAGCACGATCGCTCGATCACGAGGGACTGGGCACGGCGGTGGTCTTCCAGCGAGATGTGTCCTTGCCATGGTGGCACTCGCCATCGGTGGAGCCTTCGCACCACTCATTGCCGGCCAAGTGGCCGCCGCATCATCCACGTCCTCGCCGTACCCGGCAGGCACGATGTTCGTCGCCGACCAGAACTGCGCGTGCGTGTGGAAGATCCTGCCCTCTGGGTCGCCATCGGTGTTCGTCGGGATCAGCGAGAGTCCTCAGGATGTGGCGACCGATGGGGCCGGTGACCTGTTCTGGACCGAGGCGCAGAGCGGCCATGTGAACGAGCTCACCGCCGGCGGGGTCACCCAGACACTTGCCACCCTCACGTCACCCTGGGGCATTGCCGTCGATGGTTCCGGCAATGTGTTCGTCGGCGCATTCGGAGCGCCTGGTGGAGGACCCGCCGGACTGTACGAGATCCCGCCGGGCGGGTCGCCGACCCTGGTGACGAGCAGCTTCGGGGCCTTCACGAGCCTCGCCGTGGACGGCAATGGCGACATCTGGGGCGCAGGTGCCTCAGCGTCCCTCGTGCTGGTCCCGCACGGATCAGCGGTCGGTGAACCGGTCAGCTTGCCGGGCGTCGCCTACGTGAACGGGGTGCGGATCGACAGCGCCAACGACCTGTACATCTCGACCGGCTCCGGGACGACTGCTGGAATGAAGATCTCCCCCGGAGTCCTTACGCCGACCACGTTCGGATCCGGCCTGCCCTTCACCGAGGGGGTCGCCGTCGACGGCACCGGCAACGTGTTCGTCGGGACTCCATCAGGTGTGCCGGGGTTCGGCAAGGTCTACGAGATCGCTTCCGGTGGATCGCAGTCGCTCTACGCCAACGGTTCGATGGCGGACACCGGCGGTTTGGCCTTGTGGCCACCATTGACGCCGACGGTGCGGACGAATTCGTCGACCGCGCTGTCGACGCTGAGTCCGTCGACGGTGACGACGCTCAAGCCGGTCTCCGTCACGGTGAAAGTGAGCCCGGCGAGGACCGTTGGAGTCGTCGAGTTCGTCGACAACGGCAGTCCGATCGGGAGTCCGACGACCACCTCCGGTGGTGTCGCCCATCTGAAGACGACCTTGCCGGCAGGCACCAACGTCATCACCGCCGTCTACCTGGGGGATGCAAGCTATGGACCATCGGTGTCGAACCCACTCACGTTCACCGCGACTGCCATCAAATCCAAGACTGTCCTGACCGCCCCCAGCGGGACCACCGTTCCCGGTACCGGATCCGCATCGGCCACGGCCACTGTCACCGGATTCGGAGGTACGCCGAGCGGCACAGTGGAGTTCCTCGTCAAAGGGAGTGTGGTAGCCACGGGCACGCTGAGCGCAGGCCAGGTGACGGCGAGTTTTCCCCTGTCACCGGGGCATTCGACGGTGACGGCGGTCTACTCCGGTGACAACGTCTTCGCAACGTCGACGAGTAGGGGCATCGTCTTCACGACGACGCCGCCCTACAACGCGAGCCTGTCCACGCGGATCGCGTACGGAAAACCCGACAGCCAGAAGGCCAAGGAAGCGACGATACGCGTCACGGTGGGCGGCCTGAGGCCACTGGGTCCCCCCACAGGGACCGTCACCGCCACCAGCGGCTTCACCTGCACCGCACTGACGCCAGGCACAGGACTCCTCTCGACGGCGTCCTGCACGAGCCTCATACCGTTCGGGACGTCGGAAACGGTAATCATCACCTACGGAGGGGATGCCACCTATGCGTCGGTTGGCCAGTCGGTCTTCGTGTCGAATTCGGGTGGCGGCGGTGGTTGACCAGCGACGTTGGTCAGTCCTCTACCGAACGGAAGTGGCAGCCATCACCCGAGGCGCCAGGCGGTTCGGACCCGATCTGGTCGAGTGAGGCATTCTTCCTGAAGGGCGCCGGGACCTTCTCCTACCCGGTCTCCACCGTCCTGCCCGCATCGGCTGCCGGCACGATCACGGCCGACGCGAGGGGCATCACCGCCTGCGCGGCGGTGTCCGGGGAGACGGGCGCCTACGGGTTCTCCATGAGCTGGGCCGGGGTGTTCACCTCCTTCGATACGGGCAACTGGGTACTGCCTACGACCTGAGCCGGCGATCTGGCGAGTCCTTCCTTCCAGTGACTGGGTCAGGAGCGCGGCGGCGCCGTCCCCCCTTCGGAGGGCACCATGGCCAGGGCGTCGCTCACGAGCTCCTGTACATGGTCACGGAGCACATGGCGGTCTGCGAGCGTGAGACCTGCCGTTTCGATGGCGTCGAGGAACTCTACGGTTACCACGCCGGGGTGGACGGCGAGCCGACCCCGGGGCCTGAGCACGTGGTCCGTGCCGGCGATGGCAACCGGAACGATCGCCGACCGCGTACGGATGGCGAGTGAGAACGCCCCCGACTTGAACGGCAGGCGCCTACCCGCAGGGGCGATCCCGCCTTCCGGAAAGACGACGAGGTCGTGCACCGGAGCATTCCCATGGTCGGTGACAAGCATGTCGAGCTGACGTTGGGCATTGGCGCTGTCACGGCGGTCGATCGGAACCGTGTCGAGCGCCCGCATGGCCGATGCCAACAGTGGGATGCAGAACAGGTCCTCGGCAGCCATGAACCGGATATCGGGGTCGGCCAACAGTAGGACCGGAATGTCCATCGGGCTCGCATGGTTCGGGACCATCACGGAACCATCGGCCCGATCCGGGAGCGGGTTGCCGTGCACGACGACGCGGACACCGCAGAGCACCGCGCCCACGGAGACGGCCCACCGTGCAACTCGGCGACCCGATCCCCGGTGGATGCGCTCGGCGACCACGATCGTCGGTAGGAACACGAGGAGCGCGAGCACCACGAGCAGGCGGTTGGCCTGTGCCCGGACGGCGTGGTCATGCGGTCGGGATCCCGGAACGTGTATTGCCGGGGCCGTAGGTTGAGGCCCCACGGTTTCGCTCTCCGACACGATCTCAGGCCGCGACCGCATCTGCCAGGAGGTGGAGGCCGTCGAGTCCGGGCAGTCGGTCGACCCGTCGATCGATCCGCTCGGCCATTGTCAAGCCTTCGGGATCGCCGAACAGATATGTTCGGAGGAAGTCCACTTCCGCCTCGGGCACGACGCCTGTCCCCACTGGGGACCAGAACCGGTGGAGCGCCCACCGGGTGACGCGCTGGGCTGCCCGGCTCGTGGCGAGCCGTCCGGAAGCTTGGGAAGCGTAGAAGTCGATGTGTCGGCCCTCCTGCTTCATGATGCGGTGCAGAAGCAGCGACAGCGTCGGATGATCGGCGAGCTTGTTCAACCGGGCGTAGGCGGCCTGGGTCGTCCATTCGTTGACGGCGCCCCACGTCATGTGGACGGCGGTCAGGTGGGGCGTCAGTGCCGAGGCGATCTGGAATCCGACGGGCCGCCACCTGTCACTCTTTGGAAGCTTCTGGCGGAGGGCACCGATACGACTCGGGCCGGCCGTTTCGTCGTGGGCGGCGAGGACACGCCCGATGGCGTCCCCGTGCCAGTACTCCTCGTAGTTCCACATGGTGAGAAACGACGTGATCTCGGGGTCGCGGTGCGCTCGCGTGACGAGGACGTCGCGCAGGTAACAGACCGTGTGGCTCTCGACGTCGTGCATGTAGCGCAGGCAGCGGAGGGCCTCCGCGTCGAGTGGACGCGAGCGGAAGGAGTCGAAATCGATGTCCTTGATCTCGAGTCTTGTGGATAGCCGTTGGTAGGTGGCGCTGTCGAACGTCATGCCTGCTATTCGTCGCACTCCGCCATCGAGATGACTCGCCCCGACGGTACGACCTCCCTACGCGAAGTCGGATCCCCCGTCGACGTTGATGTCGGCTCCGGTCATGTAGGTGTTCCTGGCCGATGCGGCGAAGGCGATGACGGGGCCGATCTCCGACGGGTCGGCGGCGCGATCCAGAAAGACGGAGTGTCCGAATCCCTCCTTGATGAATCGCATGATGTCTTGCAGGTCGTTCTCGTCGACGCCCGGCATGGGTGCGAGGGTTGCCTTGAACGACTCCGATGCGAACGTCCCCGGGCTGACGGTATTGACGAGGATGCCGTCTTCCGCCAGCGACTGGGACAGATTCTTGGTCACGCTGGTCAGTGCGCCTTCGCCGCGGTGTAGGCCACCAGCGGGGGCGATTGATGTTTCGTCGACATCGCCGACACGTTCACGATGCGGGCCCACGCGGCGGCGCGCAGCAAAGGCAACGCCGCCCGGATCGTTCGCACCGCGGCCAGCGTCAATCCGTCGAAGACGTCATGCCAATCCTGATCGTCGTAGGTCTCGAACGTCTTCAGGCCGCTTCGCATCGGGCCCGCGGCATTGACCAGGGCGTTGAGGTGACCCCAGCGTTCGCCCACCCGAGCCACGGCGGCAACCACCGATGAGCCGTCGAATAGATCGGTGGCGATTCCGATGGCATCGGGCGAGCCGAGCGCTGTCAGGGCGTCGGAGGTATCGCGGAGACCGGCTTCGGATCGGGCCAGGACGGCGACACGTGCGCCATCCTCGGCGAAGCACTCCGCCGCTGCCCGTCCCATTCCCGTCGTCCCTCCGGCGACGATCACCGTGGCGTCCTTCAGTCCAAGATCCATGATCGGCAGTGCTCCTGTTCGACGAGGGCGTCAGCGGACGTGCGCGGCCTGATGACAGCAACCTCGGTCAGTAGCAGCTA
>Ga0209698_10002605_pt1 | contig 20340 bp, 20 predicted proteins | sample LitLauG_LLR_2012_FD_187203 | JGI IMG/M metagenome (GOLD analysis project Ga0209698, IMG submission 187203) | Freshwater sediment microbial communities from Pennsylvania, USA - Little Laurel Run_MetaG_LLR_2012 (SPAdes) (version 2) | ecosystem: Environmental > Aquatic > Freshwater > Creek >...
GGGGAAGGGGAACCGCCAGGGCCAGCCGGCTGACACCGCCCCCGACTCACCGGCCGCCTCGACCAGTGTCAGCCCCTGCCGGGCTGACTGGGTCGCATCTGAGCAGCCATGGTGCGCAGCAAGGCCAGCGTGACCTTCGGCTCGTGCTCCAGCATGCGCAGGAAGTCGTCACGGCCGATGCGCGCGACTACTACCTCCGACTGCGCCGTGACGGTGGCCGAGCGCGGTGCGTCGGTGAGCAAGGCCAGCTCGCCGAAGTACGCCCCGCTGCTGAGCTTGACTGGGCGCTTGCCGGCCGGGTGCACGACGGCCTGGCCGTCGAGGATGAGGTGGAAGGAGTTGCCCCGCTCTCCCTGCCGAACCAGGTCGGTATAGGCGGGGAACCGCTGAACCTTCGCGAGCTTGGCCAGACTTCGAACGTGGCGCTTCGACAGGCCCGAGAACAGCGGGACCTGCGCGAGCACGTCGGTCCAGCCGGCCGGGGCGCTGTCGGTGGGGAGCATCTTTGTCTTCGAAGCCATCCGCGCACGGTACTCGTGCGGGTGTACCTGCGCAGGTGGCTGCTGGCTGCTGGGGCCCGACGTCAGGTGAGCCGTGTCCTGTGAGGTCAGTGTCGTCAGGGGCAGGCCCCAGCTGTCCGGTGTGGCTGCGGCGACTGCGGCCGAGCCGCCAAATGGTTCGTCCCTGCCGGGCGGTCAGTCGGTGGCGGAGCAGGCCACGGCTGCCAGCCGAAGGTCGGCGACGAACCCGCTGTAGGCGGTGTCCGGGTCTTCGGCGCGCAGCACCGCCGAAGGGTGCAGCGTCGCCAGCATCCAGCCGCCTTGCACGGCGGCCGCCTCGTCGAGGTGGCCGGCGCGGGGGATCAGCCGGCCGCGGCTCCTGGTGACTTTGAACGTGGGCCCGAGCAGTGCCTTGCTCGCTGTTGCCCCCAGCAGCACCACCACCACCGGATCCACCACGGCGAGCTCGGCGAGCAGCCATGGCTTGCAGGCGTCCACGTGCGAGATGTCGGGAGTGCGGTGGATGCGCCGGGTGCCGCCGCCGCCGGTGAACCGGAAATGCTTGACGGCGTTGGTGACGTAGACGTCGGTGCGGTCGATGCCCGCCTGTGTCAGGGCCCGGTCCAGGAGCTGGCCGGCCGGCCCGACGAAGGGCACACCCCGCTGGTCCTCGACGTCTCCTGGCTGCTCACCGACTAGGGCGATCCGGGCGGTGGCGCTGCCGGCGGAGAACACGGTCCGGGTGGCCGGGCCGGCCAGCTCACAGCCGGTGCAGGTGGCGGCAGCGGCCCGCAGCAACGCAAGCCCGGCTCCCGCGGGGACGAGCCCCGCGGCACCGGAGGGGGCGCCGCCGTCCATCTGGCTAGCCGTCGACCCAGACCTCGACGAGCTGGGCCACGGCGGCCTCCGGGGACAGACCCAGGTCGGCCGCCTTGTTCTTCAGCCGCTTACGCAACGCCTTGGACAACGTGACCTGCAGGGCCACCTCCTTCGAGGTGTCCTTGGCCCCGTGCGCCCCGTGCGCCCCGTGCTCGTGGCCTGCGGCCTTTCCTTTGGGGTGCTTGCCCTTGCCGCCGCCGGATCGTTCGCTTGCGCGAAGCTGCGGCGCCCGCGTGAGCTCCAGCGTCGCCGGAGCCTTCCGCTGCCTGGGGTCCGGCTGCTGCGCGGGCGGCATGAGCTCGGCGACGGTGGGCACAGCCGCCGACGAGCGCTGTGTGCGTCGCGCGCGGTCCGGGCCGGTGGGGATCAGCAGATCCCGGCCGGTGGCGGCCGCCTCGGGCTCCTCGACGACACCGTGGTACTCCTCGCCGCCCGGCAGCTCACCGGCGGCGCCCAGCGGAGTCACTCGCGGCAGGGCGCTGCGTGGCGCCGGGTTGGACCGCGGCGTTCCCCGGCGGATCTGCGGCGGCGAAGCGTCGGTCATCGGCGTCCCTTCCCTAGCGGCCCGGCGTCGACCGGACGGGTGAGCAGATGGTCCAGGTGGTCATCGAGGGCGTCGGAGACCTCGCGGGCACCTGGCGAGCGCCAGGCCTGCACCGGGATGCAGGCGCCTTCGGCCTGCTGGATCGCGGCGCGGTCCAGCAGCGGCGGCTCCAGCACCAGATCGGGGTAGGTGCGGCGCAGCTCGTCGTGGCGGAACTTGTGTTCCACGGACTGGGTTCGCAGCTTGTTGACCAGGATCCCGGCCGGGCGTAGCCGCAGGTTGTCCGAGCGCACCAGCTCGATCGCGTCCAGGGCTGCCGCGGCACCCTGCAGCGCGAACAGGCTGGGCTCGGCGATCACCAGGGCGACGTGGCTGGCGGCCAAAGCGTTGCGGGTCAGGCCCCCCAGTGACGGCGGGCTGTCCACCAGCACCAGGTCGTAGCCGTGCAGGCCACCCATCGCGATCCGCAGCCGCAAGGTGGACTCCCGCCCAGCCAGCGCGTTGTGCCTTTCGAGCAGGGAGTCCGCGGCGATCACATCGATCCCTGGACCCCAGGCGCTGTGGGCGACCGCGTGGGCCAGCAGCTTGGGCCGGGGGTCGGACAGTACGTCGCTGGCGGTGAACCGGACATCCCGCGGGTCCAGCACGGTGGAGGCGTTGCCCTGCGGGTCCAGGTCCACCACCAGCGTCCGGATCCCGCGTTCCCACGCGGCCCCGGCCAGGCCCAGGGTGACCGAGGTCTTGCCCACTCCACCCTTGAGGCTGATCACGGCGACGACGAGCACCCCGCGAGTCTGCCAGGTCCGGGCGGTGGTCTCGGTCCGACACCGCCGCGGTCAGCCGTTTGGGCTGCCGACGGTGACCGGACCGGTTCGGCGTGCCGCCGAGTACCGCTCCAACGCGTCACGTCGGGCCTGCTCGTGGTCGACCACCCGCCGCGGGTAACCGGGCGGCATACCGCCGGGCAGCGCCCACGGCTGGTGAACGGCAGGCCCGGGCACCTGTCGAAGCTGGGGAACATAGCGGCGCACGTAGTCCCCGTCCGGGTCGAAGGTGACCCCCTGCCGGACCGGGTTGAAGATCCGGTAGTAGGGGGCGGCGTCGGTGCCGACCCCTGCCACCCACTGCCAGCCGTGCTGGTTGGACGCCAGGTCGCCGTCGCGCAGCCAACGCAGGAACCAGCGCGCACCCTGGGTCCAGTGCAGGTGCAGGTCCTTGACCAGGAACGAGGCGACGACCATCCGCACCCGGTTGTGCATCCACCCCTCGGACCGCAGTTGACGCATCCCGGCGTCGACGAACGGGTATCCGGTCAGGCCCTGCTGCCAGGCGTGCAGCAGGTCGTCGGCCGCCGGCCCGGTGTCGACGTCGATGGCCGCCAGATCGGTGCGCAGGCCGCGCCTGGCCGAGTCGGGGATGTGGTGCAGGACGTCGGCGTAGAACTCCCGCCAGGCCAGCTCCTTGCGAAACACCTCGAGGCGTTGCCGCTGGGCCGTCTCGAGGTCGGCCACGTCGGCCAGCAGGGTGCGGGGATGGATCTCGCCCCATCTCAGGGCAGCAGACATTGACGAGGTGCCGGCAAGGTCTGGTCGGTTCCGGCTCAGGTGGTAACGAGCAAGTCCGTCGGCGACGAACCGTGCCCACCGGTCGCGGGCCGCCACCTCGCCGACCTCGGGCAGTGCCAGGTCGCACAGCGCGGGCTCCGCCGGGACGGCCCCGCCGGCGGTAAGCCGAACCCAGGACACGTCGGGCCCCGGACCGGGGGCGGGCCCGGGGCAGCCGCGGTCGACCCAGGCGCGGTAGAACGCGCTGAACACCCGGTACGGCGAGCCGTCCGCCTTGGTCACCTGGCCGGGCGGGACCGCATACGGCGACCCGGTCTCCACCAGAGCGGCTCCGGATGCTGCGAGCCTGGCCCGCACCTCATTGTCCCGGCGCGCACCGTAGGGTGCGAAGTCGGCGGCGCAGTGGACCTGGGACGCCGCCACCTGGGCCGCCACCTGGGGCACCACCAGCGCCGGGTCACCGGTCCTGACGTGCAAGGCGCCGCCGAGGCTTTCATCGAGCCGGCGAAGGCTGCGCGCCAGGTAGGCCCGCCGGACCGGGCCGGCGGGGCCCCACAGGGCCGGGTCGATGACGAACAGCGGCAGCGTCGGGCTGCGTGTGGCCGCCAGCAGCGCCGGGTTGTCGGTCAGCCGCAGGTCGCGCCGAAACCACAGGACCGACGTGCTCACTGGTCGACGGTAGGTGCGAGGCGGCCTCGGCGCATCCCAGGAGCAGGGCGGGTCCCTGCCGTGCTGCGGCGTCATCGGGCCCAGCCGACCGGTCGAGGGGGAACAATGGGCCCGTGACCGACCTGATCGACACCACGGAGATGTACCTGCGCACCATCTTCGAACTGGAGGAGGAAGGTGTCGTCCCGCTTCGGGCCCGCATCGCCGAGCGGCTCGGCCAGTCCGGGCCCACCGTAAGCCAGACCGTGTCCCGGATGGAGCGGGACGGCCTGCTGCAGGTCCAAGACGACAGGCACCTGCTCCTGACCAGGCAGGGCAAGGCAATGGCCACCCGGGTGATGCGCAAGCACCGGCTGGCCGAGTGCCTGCTGGTCGACGTGATCGGGCTTGCGTGGGAGGACGTCCACGCCGAGGCGTGCCGCTGGGAGCATGTGATGAGCGAGACCGTCGAGCTGCGGATCCTCGAGCTGCTCGGCCACCCCACCACCTCCCCGTACGGGAACCCGATCCCCGGGCTGGCCGAGCTGGGTGACGCCTCCGGCGCCGACTCCGGCGAAGTCCTGGTCGGGCTGGACAAAGTCGCCACCGCGGTCCCCCAGCGGGTGCTGGTGCGCCGACTCGGCGAGCCACTGCAAAGCGACGTCGCGATCATGAGCTCGCTACGCCGGGCCGGAGTCAGGCCCGGAGAAGTGGTCAAGGTCCGCATCTCCGACGGCGGCCTGCTGGTAGGAAGCGGCATGGAGTACGCCGAGCTGTCCGTCGACTCCGGCGCGCACATCTTCGTGGTGGCCAAGTAGTGCCGCCGCGCCAGGCCGGAAAGTAGGAGACGTGCAGCCCTTCTTCGGTTCGGTGGCACAGGTCCAGGCCGCCCTGGCCGAACAGGGATACCTGGCCGACCAGGCCATCGCGACCACCGTGTTCCTCGCCGACCGTCTGGGCAAGCCGCTGCTGGTCGAGGGACCCGCCGGCGTCGGAAAGACGGAGCTCGCCAAGGCGGTGGCCGCCGCCGCCGGCGCCGAGCTGATCCGGCTGCAGTGCTACGAGGGGCTGGACGAGGCCCGGGCGCTGTACGAGTGGAACTACAAGAAGCAGCTGCTGCGGATCCAGGCCGCCAAGACCGCCTCGGAGGGCGGCGGACCGGACGCCGCTGCCGCCGCCACCTGGGATGCAGTCCACGACGACATCTTCAGCGAGGAGTTCCTGCTCTCCCGCCCCCTGCTGACCGCGATCCGGCGCACCGGCCCGACGGTCCTACTCGTCGACGAGACCGACAAGGCCGACGTCGAGGTGGAAGGGCTGCTGCTGGAGGTGCTGTCGGACTTCCAGGTCACCGTCCCAGAGCTCGGCACGATAGTGGCCACTAGACGACCCTTCGTGCTGCTCACCTCCAACGCCACCCGCGAGCTGTCCGAGGCGCTCAAACGTCGCTGCCTGTACCTGCACCTGGACTATCCGGACGCCGACCGGGAGAAAGCCATCGTGCTGTCCCGGGTGCCCCTGATCGCCGAGCAGCTCGCCGAGCAGCTCGTGCGCACCGTCCGCGCGCTGCGGACCCTGGAGCTGCGCAAGTCCCCCTCGGTGGCCGAGACCATCGACTGGGCGCGCACCCTGCTGGAGCTCGGACTGACCACCCTCGACCAGGACGCAGTCCACGCCACCTTGGGTGTCGTCCTCAAGCACCACAGTGACCAGACCCGTGCCGTCCAGCAGCTGAAGCTCGCTGACCGGTCCTGACCACAGCTCCCAGCTGAGCGACCAGGCGAGCGCGCACAACCGGCGCCCAGGGTGCGACGCCAAGTCCCGGTCGCATGAGGCCCTCGGCAGCTCCAGCTCTTTCACCGGGGCCGGCTCAGGGCGCGGATCCGACCAGCCCCGACACGAACCTTCGTCGCCGCAACGACTACGCGTCCGGCGCCGGCGCGTGCCTGGGCTCGTACAGGCCAAGCTCCAGGCCACTGGGCAGCGCGATCGCCGTCAGCATCCCCCATGAGGCCGGCTGCGGCTCCCGCAACGGCTGGACGCCGTGGGAGGCGAGCTCGGCCAGCGTCGCCCCCAGGTCGTCGCACATCAAGAACAGCTCGGTCGAGCCGGGCCCGTCACCGGGATGGACACCGGCCTCGGCAGGTGGCAGCCGGAAGATCCGCCACGGGTCATGCTCGCCAGCGGCCGGGACCGAAGGCCAGCCCAGGACCTCACCGAGGAACGCCCGGTCGGCGTCCGCCGACTGACTGAACAGCACCAGATGAACTCCTGTGATCACGGCACCCACGGTAGCCCCGCGTCGGGGCGCCGGGCGGGGGAGAAAGTCCGGCCCGAGCCGGCGGTCGAACGCCGGACATCGGCCGCGGCGGCAGGTTCCGGACGTTAGTCCCTGCCCCCGCTGCCCACCGCGGAGCACCGTGGAGAGGTGACCAGCGACGAACTACCCATCGGCGGGCCCGCACACCCGGCCCGCGACGGCAACGGCGCGGACGCGCCCGGCCAGTCCGGCCAGCCCGGCGCATCGTTCGTCCGCTCCGAGCTGCGGTCAGCGGCGCGCTGGGTGCTGGACGCCGTGACCTACGCGGGAGTCTTCTGGGGCGGCGCCCCAGATATCGAGGAAGCGCTGATGGAGATCCGCCCCCTTCGCCGGCGCCCGACGAGCGCCGCCGAGCGCCGATTCCAACGCGAGGTCGCCCGCGGCATCGCCGACCTCGAGCACATGCTCGACCGCGAGTCGCACTGCTAACGCTGATCCCCGGGCCCGGGCCCGCAGTTGTCCCCCGCTGCCCCGTACCAAGAGGCGAGCGGACGGCGTCCAGCCCAAGCCGGCCGCAGACACACCCAGGCCCCGCCCTGCAGCACCCCGCGGACAACACACCTGCGACCGCCGCAGCCGCGGTCGCAGGCATCCCGAACCTGAACCCCGGATGACCGGTCGAGACGCTGCGTGCACCTGCCCCCACGCCCGCCCGCCGACTCTGCGCCGGCAGTCACCGCCACCTGGACGGTTCCTTCTCAGCCCGGTTGCTGGGCACCCGTTCGCCACCCACCGCCACATCGAAGGAGGTGAGAAGAACAGACACCTCGGCCGCGCCGGCGTGGGCGCCCCTTGCGCGCGCTACCGTCCTTGCTCGGCTCCACTGCCCGAAGGAGACACGTTGTACGACCCTGACGAGGCCCCCCTGGCCGCGGCGTACTCCGACGCCCTCGTGCGCGGGTGGCGGCCCTTCACCATCCCCGGCCACAAGGGCAGCACCGACCTGGTCGGCCCGGTGGTCGCCGGTGACGTCCCCATGTGGCCCGGTCTGGACACCCTGCACAACTCCGCCGGACGCCTTGGGGCAGCACAGGACCGCGCCGCGCAGCTGTGGGGCGCCGACTGGTGCCGCTTCTCGGTAGGAGGCTCCACCCACGGCAACCAGACCCTCGCCCTGGCGGTCGGCGCCCCCGGCGACGTCGTGATCGCGACCCGTGCCGTGCACCGCTCACTGCTGCTGGGCTTCGTGCTGGCCGGGCTCACCCCCGCCTGGGTCGAGCCCGACATCGACCCGAGGTCCGGGCTGCCGTCCGGGATCAGCCGGCAAGCGTTGGCCGCGGCGCTGGCCGACCACCCGGCAGCGAAAGCGGTCTTCCTCGTCGAGCCCGGCTATGTGGGCACCCGCTCCGACCTGCCCGACCTGGCCGCCGCCGCCCACGACGGCGGTGTCCCCCTCATCGTGGACCAGGCCTGGGGGGCCCACCTCGGATTCCATCCCGGACTTCCGCAGCACGCACTCGCGGCGGGCGCCGACGCGCTGGTCACCAGCGCCCACAAGGCCCTGCCCGCCTACACCCAGGCCGCGCTGGTGCTGGCCAAGACCGAGCGGCTCGACCCCGACCGGCTCGACCGGGCCTTCGACGCGACCCACACGACCAGTCCCTCCGGCGCGATCCTGGCCAGCATCGACGCCGCCAGGTCGCTGCTGGCCCGAGACGGAAACGCCCTCCTCGGCCGCACGATCAGGCTTGTCGCGGCCGCGAGGGACACCCTGCGTCAGGTCCCCGGACTGCTGGTCCTCGACGGCCCCCCCGACGCGGTGGACCCCACGAAACTCGTGGTCGGGCTTGCCGGCACAGGCGCCGACGGCATGGCCGTCGAAGACGATCTGCTGCAGGCCGGCTTCCCGGTCGAGATGGCCGACCAGGACACCATCGTCGCGGTCGTCACCATGGCCGACACCGAAGGCCCACACGGAACGGTGGAGCCGTTCGTGGCCGCCCTGGCTACGGCGATCGAGCGTCACCGCGGCGAGCCCCGGCCGGTGCGTCCACCGGCGTGGCTCGGAGCCGGACTGCCGCAGGTCGCGCTCAGCCCACGGGAGGCCTTCTTCGCCCCCCGCGAGACAGTCCAAGCGCGGGCAGCTGCCGGGCGGGTCTGCGCCGAGCTGGTCGCCCCCTACCCCCCGGGCATCCCGGCGCTGGTTCCCGGCGAAGTGGTCAGCGCCGAGGTGATCGACGCCCTGCGGGCCGCCGCCGCCTCAGGCGTGCTCGTCTCGTACGCGGCCGACCCGACCCTGTCGACCCTGCAGGTAGTGGCCCGACCCTGAAAGTCCGGTCGAGGCGTGACGGGACCTGACGTACCGTAGACGTTCCACGTCAGCCACTACGGAGTGCAGCATGCCCGCCGTCCGCCCGACCACCTGTCGAGGCAGCGCTGTGCGCGCGCGGACCGGTGCGGTCGTCGCTGCGGTGGCAGCTGCGCTCCTCGGCCTGACCGCCTGCACCTCCTCGACGACCCCGGGAGCCAGCGCCGCTGCGACGACGTCGTCCGCGGCGCCGACAGCTGCCACCCCCACGATCGAAGCGGCTGCCGCCGTCCTGCCGTTCAGCCAGCCGGCGACGTTCACGGTCCGCGGCGGGACGATCCAGTCGGCCACGGTCACCGGTCACCTGCACGGAACCGTGCTGCCTGGACATGTCGGCCCCGACGGGAGTACCTGGGTCAGCAACCAGCTCCCGGTGCCGGCCGCCACCTACGACGTCCGGGCGCTGGTCAAAGACACCACTGGACACATCCACGCGCTGGTGCTCAGCCTGCGGATCGCCGCAGTGCCGAACGCCGACAAGCTCTTCTACTCCCTGACGCCGTACGACGGCTGGACCGTCGGGGTGAACGCACCGATCGTGATCCGCTTCGAGAAGCCGGTGCAGAACAAGGCCGCCGTGGAGGGTGCCCTGGTCGTCAGCAGCACCGAGCCGGTGACCGGCAGCTGGCACTGGGTCAACTCCTCCGAGGTGCACTTTCGGCCCCTGAACCCGTGGCCCGCCAACACCAAAGTCGCCCTGGCGGTCAACCTCGCAGGGGTTCAGGCCGGCCCGAGCCTGTGGGGGGACAGCGACCAGAGCATCCTGTTCACCGTCGGGGACCGGCACGTCACCACAGTGGACGCCGTCAAGGACACGTTCACCGTGACGGACAACGGCAAGCTGTGGGCCGTCTGGCCGACCAGCCTGGGCCGCCCCCAGTTCGCCACCCGAAGCGGCAACTACGTGGTGCTGGCGAAGCTTCCTACCCTGCAGATGACCTCCTGCAGCGCCAGCATCACCTGCGTCAAGACCAACCCCAACTACTACGACCTCACCGTCGACTGGGACGTGCGCCTGACCTACAGCGGAACGTTCGTCCACTCCGCGCCGTGGTCGGTCGCCGCCCAAGGAGTCGACAACGTGTCCCACGGCTGCATCAACCTCAGTCCGGCGCGGGCCACGGCGTACTTCAACTTCGCACGCTACGGAGACCTCGTAACAGTCACCGGCACCTCCCGGACAGCAGCGGACCTGGTGGCCAGCGGTGACCCGGGGATGGCTGACTGGAACGTGCCCTGGAGCACCTACACATCCGCATCCGCCCTCGGTGGTCAGGTCACGACCACAGCCCTCAGCGGCTGACCGCCGGCTCGGCCCCTGACGGCGACGGCCGACGGACCCGGTACCTGCCACTGCCCATCCGCGTGGCGCCCCAGCACTGTGGCCGCACCTGTGAGATGACTACCGCCACATGAATCCCGATGGATCCACCCAGCCCAACCTGCTCGGGACTGGGTGGACAGCACAGCGGAAAGCTGCGACCAGCCGACAGTGCCGTGCGCCCGAGACGGCGACACGCGTCCAGTCACCGACTCAGGCGCTGCTCGCCCGACGAAGCAGACCGTCGAGGCCGCCCCCCGCGACGGTCGGCGTTCGTGCGAGTCGGGGCCCTTCCTCGTGATCTGAGTCGGGCTCATCTGGTTCCGCTGCGCCCGACCCGGCGCACCCAAGCCCACCTGACAAAGGCCGCACGACTCGATCCCTTGGGGGTCACCAACGTCCCTCCGCCGTGACCGGTCGGCCCAGCTCGAGACGGCCGTGAGGGCCGAGGTCAGGAAGACTCCACCCGCGGTGAGTCGCGCAGCACGTCCGCCAGCACGGCCCGCGCTGCCTTCAGGTCCTTGCCGATAACCGTGACCTCGCCCAGCAGCGTGGCGAAGACCGCCTCCGGCCCCTCGACGGCGTCCCCCACCTCGACCTCAAGGTCGACCACGGGCAGGCTTCCGTCTGCGCGCTGGCGGTCATCAATGGACAACGAGACGAGGCGACCGGTGGCGGGCGCGTAGAGAAAGCTGTTGATCACGGCGCACCGCGGCTTGGGGCTCGGGGTAATCGCCGGCGGCAGGTCGAGGCAAGCTCGCAGGTGCGCCCCGACCAGGTCGACGTCCCAGACGGTGCGCACGTACTCATGGATCCGTCCACCCCCCATCCGGGCGTTCACCTCGACGATGCGAGGTCCGCGACTGGTCGACTTCGCCTCGATGTGCAGGACGCCACGAGTCAGGCTGAAGGCCTGCGCGGTGTGTACGCACATGTCGACGACACGTGTGACCGCTTTGCGATCGTGGTCGGCAGGACAGTGCAGGCCGGTTTCCTGGAATGAGGGCTCCGCCGTGGGCCAGTTCTGCGACACGCTCGAGAACACGCACTTGCCCTGGTGCATGACGAGATCGACGTCGAACTCGACGCCGTCGAGGTACTCCTCAACAATGAGGTCGTTGCCCGCGCGGAAGATCCCGTCGTGCTCTGGAGTGACCACGCTGCGGACCAGCGAGTAGATCCGGGGAAGCTCCTCGTTGGAGTCCACCTTCACGCAGCCCATGGCGCTCGCGCCGAACTCCGGCTTCACGACGGCCGGGAACTTGACGTACGGGGCGGCCGCGAACAGCTCGTCGAGCGACCGCACCCGCCGGGCGCGGGGCGAGGGCAGACCGAGCTTCTCGGAGAGCTCGCGGGTGCGCACCTTGCTGCGCGCGGCGTCCACCGACTCGACCGGGTTGGTTGGCAGACCCAGCGCCGCAGCGACGCGGGCGCACACGTCGATGCTGTTCTCCCAGAAGGTCAGCACTCCGTCCGGTCGGACGCCGGCAGCGCCGAGAGTGTCGAGGACGGCTTTCGCATCCTGGTCTGGATCTCCGACGATCGGTGCGGCGAGCCACGAGGTCGCGATGCCCTCCTCTACGAGAGCCTGCGACCAGTGCCCGGGCTCGTCCACGATGACGAGCCGGGCGCCCAGCTCGGCCATCCGGGCGTGGATCTTCCGCTTTCCCTCATAGCCCGCTCCGACCACGACGACCAGAGCACCCTCGACGCTCATCCTGCCTCCCAACGCGGGTCATCCACGAGTGTCGTGCTGGGCGCGAGGGTCCCGGGTCGGCGCCCGCCACCCGCGAGCTCGGAGCGCATCGTCGGTGCGGCCTCCAGGGCGCTGAGCAGCACGCTGCCCTCCAGTCGGAGCACGGCGCTGTCCAGGCTCGTGGTCACCGTTGCGTTCCGCGGCACGTTGTCCAGCAGGCCGACCTCACCAAACCACTCACCAGGCCCGAGCCGGATGACCTCGCTGCCGTCGCGGTGCACGACGACCTCACCCTCGACCACGACATAGAAGGCATGCGCCGGAGCACCCTGCACGACGATGTCGACACCCGGGGGCAGCGGACAGATCTGAGCAGCCGCAGCGAGCTCCTCGAGCACGATCTGCGGCGCCCCCTGCGAGAGCGGCACCTTCTCGATGATGGCCACCCGCGAGGCGAGCACCTCCGCACGACGGCGACTGATCGCATCGAGACCGCGGAGCCCTATAAGGCTCAGCACCGTGACGACGACCGCGGCCAGGCCCAGGACCATCAGGCTGGTCGACAGCGAGGTCCAGCCGATGAGGATCGGTGCGATCACGGCACCCGCGACCATCGCCCCGACCGACATCGCGTCGTACAGGCCCATGACCCGGCCGAGCAGATCAGCCGGGACGACGCGGGCGAGCGTCGTCTCGGTCACCACCTCACACACGACCAGGCCGATGCCGCCGAGGACCGTCACGATCACCGCGACCGCGACCGCATCGGAACGCGCATAGACCAGCTGGGTGGCGCAGAACACGACTGCCGTCCCCACGGCGATTCGCGAGACTTTGCTGCTGGTGGACAGTCGCGCGTTGACCAGGACGCTGAGCAGGCCGCCAAGACCCGTGGCCGCAAGCAGGTAGCCGTAGCCCTTAGCGCCCAGCCCGAGCGACTGCTCGGCGTAGAGCACCAGCTGCACCGTCTGTGCCCCGTAGGTGAGCTCGACCATCGCGACGATGATGAACAGCGGAACGACGAAGGCAGTCCGCCACACGGTCGCGAACCCCTCCTTGAGCTGAGAGGAGGCGCCCTCATGGTCGAGCGTCGCCACCGGGGCCGGACGGCCGCGGAGCAGGGAGACCAGCAGAGCCGAGACCACGAACGTGAACGCGTTGACGGCGAAGGCCACCCAGGTGGCTGCGACGGTGAGCAGGATCGCCCCGATGGCAGGTCCGACCAAGACGCCGAGCTCCTGCACGGTGTGCAGCAGAGCGTTGGCCGGTCCGATGCGCGACTCGCCGACGAGCCGCGGCAGCAGGGCCATCGCCGCCGGCCGCTCGGCCGCCCCGGCGATCGAGGAGACGGCAGTCAGCGCCATGACGACGATGATCGGGCTCCGGGCCGCCACCGCGGCGGCGAGCGCGATCATCAGGACCCCGCGCACCAGGTCGCCCACCAGCAGCACCGTGCGGCGGTCGTAGCGGTCGGCGATCACGCCACCCAACGGGCCGAGCAGCGCGTACGGAAGCAGCCGGACGATCGTCGCGGCGGCGACCCAGGCCGCAGAGCCGGTGGCCAGGTACACGTAGGCGAGCAGCGCGGCGTTGTACAGCCAGTCGCCCGTCTGCGAGGCGGCGCTTGCGCCGATGAGAAGTCGGGCGTCACGAATCGCGAGAACACTTCGATACGCAGCTGAGCCCCGCACGCGCGGATGGTATCCACCGGGCGGTGCCTGAGTGGACAAACGACCATGACGGTACGCGGCACCCGGCCGGCCGACTTGTTCCGCCAGGTCTACTCGCACCCCTGCTTTCGGGTGGGGGAGCCGCCCCTCGGCCCCATACGGGAGCTAATGGCCCACGGGCACAACAGGCAGCCCACCGTCGCGCTGGGCAGCGCCGCATCAGGATCGTCTGTCACCTCAGGCGACAGACGAGACCGCCCACCTTGCGGTCAGACTGCATTCGCGTGGTCACTCGGCACCGCTACATGACCAGGCCGGTGAGGCTGACTACTGGTCACAGTAGGTCTGCTTCAAGCAGGCAACGATCCGGGGAGCCCGCCGAACGGAAGCAAGGGCGCGAGACGACCATGTCAAGCCCCACATGTGGGCGGAAGCCGTGGCGACGCAGTACCAGCGTGATGCTGGGTCGCAGTCGTCGCTGGGGCAACACGAGCGGTCGCGGCAGCCGCGACACGAGCGCCCAGCCTGGCCGGACGGCGCCCTGGTCATTGTCCGCGACCCCCAGAACCCGAACAGAAGCAGCGTCGCCGGTGTTGCCTCGAACATCTGCGGTGACGGCGGCCAGAGTGTCGGCCCCGCGGTCACCATCGACACGGTGCACAACACCGGAGCCGCCACCTGTTCAGGATCCAGACGCCAGCCAGGTTAACCATCTGACTGCAATGGTCGCGTCCGTTACGAAGCCGGCGCTGCCTACACGAAGGGTCCGGCCCTGACCAACCCGCCGGACCGCGGGGTGTCCGAAGTGTGTTCGGCGGTGCTCGAGCGGATCGGCGGCGTCGAAGTGGTTGGGCACGACGCGCGTGTCATCATCGCCCAGCGCGCCCCCTTGCACATGCCGCCGCGCGACCGACGATCGGCGACGTAGTGGACCTGGCCATCCAGTGCGACGTGAGCTCACTGACCCTTGTCCGACGACGGCCGGGGCGGACCAACGACGCCCTTAACGAGGCCCGCCGGGCGCGACCACCATCGCGGCATCGCTCTCAGTCACCTTTGCGCGACAGGGTGTTTAGATTCCCTGCAGGAGCAGCAACACCCATCAGTCTTGACGACCGCGACCCTCTACCGGATTCCAACCTCAGGTCGAGAGCGCTCGCAAAGTCCTTGACGAGTCCTCCGCGCCCACCTGAGTGCGGGGGACGCCCCAGCCAGCCGCCCAGGACCGCCTAGACTCCCTTCGCGAACGCTTCGGCATCGAGGAAGATCCTCGATGCCGAGTTCTCCACAGGCAATTCCGCAGGTCCCGCCCTCGTAGCTCAGGGGATAGAGCACCGCTCTCCTAAAGCGGGTGTCGGCAGTTCGAATCTGCCCGAGGGCACCACGGATCCGCCCGAGGGCGCACGGCAGATTCTGTGGGCACCCGAGCGATCTACGGTCGTGCGAGCAGTCCTCCCGGACCGCACTACATCGGTGCGTTCCGCGGGTCGACTCACTCTGACTTGGTCGACTATTCCGCAGCTATCGGGAACGCCCGGGGGACAGTGGTTGCTGTTACGCCTATCGCCGAGGATGTCATGGCGCATCTGGGGCGGCTCGACCGTTCCCTCAAGAACGCGGTCGGCTCGCTGGATCAGCCGATCCCGGTCGGATCCCAGCCGGCCACAGCTGGGCAGCTCGAAGCGGTGGTGGCCCTGGCAGCAGCCGTTCACAGCAGGTGTGTGTGCATCTATCCGTACGCCAACGGCAGCCGTCGCACCGCCCGGGTCTGGGCGAACTGGATCGCCCTCAGATACGCGTTGCCGCCGTTCGTTCGAGTCAAGCCCCGACCCGACGGTCTCCTCTACGCGCAAGCTGCTGCCCACAGCAGCCGGACTGCGCCGGACTCCGCCGGACTTCCACGATGATGCGACGTTGACGTACTCACTGCTCCTCGACTGCTGTCACAGCAGCCGGCCTAGTCGGGCCCAAATCGACACACCCCGGGCGCCCTGGTAGCCGTCTGTGGCCACGGTCCACAAGTTTGCGGGTCAGCAGCCGACCGCCCCGGACGAAGCTGGGGAAGAGTCCGGCGATCCGGGCGAGCGCGCTGGCGAGTTGGCCTTCCGAGGCCGGCATGTCATGCTGCAGGGGCGAGCTGCCCCGTGGCGGCCACGTCCCCCGGCCGGGCGATCAATGCGAAGCGGCAGGGGGTCGATGACAACCTGCAAGACCCCCTCGCATCGAGTCCTCATACACGTGACGTGACGTGCGTCACGCCCCACAACTTGCTCGTGGGGCTCGGTCCCAGCCTCCACCGAGGCCAGTGTCGTCGGTGTCACACTGGTTCTGGGAACGTCTGGGGGCAGATACCCGTCTTTTCAGTGGGCCAGCTATCTCCAGGAGGCACATCCCATGACCGCGCTGCGCGGCTCCACGATGAACTCGCACAGCTACGAGACGGACCAGGGTGTCGCCCCGGCGCAGAATGTCCGCCGGGCTTACCACTGCCCGATCGGGCATGTCACCACGCTGCGCTTCTCGGTTGAGGCGGACGAGATCCCGGCCACCTGGGACTGCCCCAAGTGCGGCCGAGTGGCGCACCACGACTCTGCCGTCGCGGCCCACGAGGCCGGGACCAGCGCCGGCCGCGCATTGGTGTCTCCGCGCACCAGCGCCACCGGCAAGACGCACTGGGAGATGCTCCTCGAGCGTCGCTCCCTAGCCGACCTCGAGGTGATCTTCGCCGAACGGCTGTCGATGCTCCGCGCCCGCCGGCCGTAGCCTCTACCGTGCCCGGCGCCGACACCGACGGACCCGAAGCGGTCCTGCCCGAGCAGAGCACTGACGACACTGACCGCGGCTGGGGCGAGCGGCCCAGCGAAGCGGACCCAGACGATCTGGAACGCTTCCTCGCGGACCGCCCCCCACACCACGGCTCCGTCTGACCGACTGGGCTCCCAGCTGTTCGACGGCCGTCCCGCGGCCGGGTTACCCGCGGGCCTGCAGCGAGTCGCGGATCTCGGTCAGCAGCTCGACCTCGGTCGGACCAGAGTCGGGCTCTGCAGGCTTCTCGTAGCGGGCCCGGACCCGGTTCACGGGGATGACCACAACGAAGTAGATCGCGGCTGCGACCAGCACGAAGTTGATCACCGCCGTCAAGATCACGCCGATGCTGAACTGGGCGGTGTTGATCGTGAACGTCATCACGTCGTTCAGGTTCGGCTTACCGAAGATCGCAGAGACCAGCGGGTTGATCAGGCCGGCGACCACGGCTTGGATCACCAGTCCGAACGCTGTGCCGATCACTATGCCGACGGCAAGATCGACCACGTTGCCGCGGAGGATGAACTCGCGGAATCCCTTGACCATTGAATGCCTCTCCCGTGGCTGAGTCTGGCGGTCCCGGCGGCCGCCCGTCGCCCCGACGCTAGCGAACGATCATCGGACTGTCCGTTTCTGCGGCCGCGTGGGGACCGGTCGTGTTCGCCGCCAGCGCCATGCCGCAGCGATCCCCCCGGGGACTCTGCCCCCGGCCAGCGCGCCGGTGACGTGGCTGCAGCCGTGGCTGGCTCACCTCGGCCCGAGCAGCGCTACGGCCTTGTCAGGGCAGGGTGAACGGCAGCTTGATCCCGTCCAGAGCGGCCGGGCACGAGCAGGTCCGCTCCGTCGGCAGCGCAGGAATCACGTCCAACATCAGGGCACGCAGCCGGTCGACGTTGCGTGCGAAGACCTCCAGAACCTCACCGTGGGTGACCCCCGTGCCGTGCTCGACTCCGGCGTCCAGGTCGGTCACCAGCGCCACGGTGGTGTAGCACAGCGCCAGCTCGCGGGCCAGGACCGCCTCGGGGTGGCCGGTCATCCCGACGATCTGCCAGCCGTTCTGGGTGAACCACCGTGACTCGGCCCGCGTGGAGAACCGCGGTCCCTCGATGACGACCAGTGTGGCTCCGTCCAGCGGGGACCACCGTGCGGCCCGTGCGGCCGTCAGGACCACAGCCCGCCCGTGCGGGCAGTACGGGTCCGCCGTCGACACATGCACCGCTGCGTCGTCGTAGAACGTCTGGGCGCGGCCGCAGGTCCGGTCGACGAACTGGTCCGGGACGACCAGCGTGCCGGCGCCGAGGTCGGCGCGAAGGCCGCCCACCGCGCAGGGAGCGATGACCTGTCGCACGCCGAGGGTGCGCAGCGCCCACAGGTTGGCCCGGTAGTTGATCCTGTGCGGCGGGAACTGGTGCCGGCGCCCGTGCCGCGGCAAGAACGCGACCCGCCGGCCCGCAACCGTCCCGACCATCAGGGCGTCGCTGGGGGCGCCGAACGGGGTGTCCACCACCACGTCCTGGAGATCGTCGGCCAGGCGGTACAGGCCGGAGCCGCCGATGACGCCGATCGTGGGCGCCTGGCTCAGGTCGCCAGAGGCGGGGTGGACGGTCGTGCCGAGGTTCGTTTGATCCGGCAGCTGGGAGGACATGGCGCCACGCTAGCCGTGGCCGGGGCCTCGTCGGCCAGCTGGGCGTGCGAACGGTCAGTCGGAGGCGGAGGAGGACGTTGTCGACGGGGCGCTCTTGGCAGCCGCAGCGGCTGCGGGGGCGGCGGCTGGAGCTGGCGAGCCGGAACCGGAGCCGGACTCCGAGGACGAGCTGGAGCCGCCGTCCTTGGACGCCGCCGCGGGCTCCTTGGACGTCCCTGCACCGGAACCGCTGTCGCCGTTCGCCGAGCCGTCCGCGCTGCCCGACTTGGCCTTCCCCGCGCCGGCGCGGCTGTCTGTGCGGTAGAAACCGGACCCCTTGAACACCACCCCGACTGCCGAGAAGACCTTCCGCAGGCGCCCTCCACAGCTAGGGCACTTGGTCAAAGGGGCGTCGGTGAACGACTGGACGGCCTCCAGCGGCTCGTCGCAGTCGGTACAGGTGTACTGGTAGGTCGGCACGGCTGTGATGCTCCCGCAGTCTTGGCACTCTCGGTGCGTGAGTGCCAATCATCGAACACCAGGGCACCTGCCGTCCATTCCGGCCCGCCTGGCTCAGAACCTGACAACCCTGGCCGGGGTCACTGCCATGGCGACGCGGCGGTCGTGCGACAGCGCCGGAAGCGCCTCCACGACCTCGTCGTCGAACACCACCGCAGCCGTCGATGCGACCGCCACCCGCACCAGGGCCCGGTCGTAGGAGCCGCCGCCCTGCCCGAGCCGGTCCCCGCGAACGCTCGCAGCCAGCGCCGGCACCAGAACCAGCCGTGCCCGGGCCACCGCTTCCACCCCCTGCCGGACCCCCGGCGGCTCACGCAGCCCGAAGCGGCCTGCGGCCGCGCTGGGAACGAGAGCTGATTCAGGGTCGTACTCAGACCAGTCCAGGTCCCGGTCAGGCAGCAGAACCGGCAGCAGGACCGTCAGCCCCGCCTCGTGCAGGGCAGCCAGCAACGGCCCGGTCGGCGGCTCACCTCCCATCGACACGTAAGCGGCGACGCAGCCGCCGGCACCGGCGGCGAGCTCGCGCACCTCAGGCATGGCCATCACCACCCGGGCCAGCTGCGCCCCGGCCGCCACCAGCTCAGCGTCCGGTCTGGCCTGTCGGGCCGCCCGCAGCCTGGCCCGAAGCGCTGCCTTGGCCTGTCCGTCGTCGGGCACCGGCCCATCATGGGTCACGACGGTCATTTCTCGGCGCGCGGCCCCGGCGGCCGCGCGCGCCCGGCGCCGCCGAGGCGCAGCCGAACCTCTAGGGTGCTGGCATGGGTGTGACCAAGGCAGTAGTGCCAGCCGCGGGGCTCGGAACCAGGTTCCTACCCGCGACCAAGGCCACTCCCAAAGAGATGCTGCCAGTGGTGGACAAGCCAGCCATCCAGTACGTGGTCGAGGAGGCCGCCGCAGCGGGCCTGACCGATGTGCTGATGGTTACTGGGCGTAGCAAACGCGCCCTGGAGGACCACTTCGACCGCAACGCCGAGCTGGAGGCCGCACTCGAGGCCAAGGGCGACCTGGAACGGCTGGCCGCGGTCCGCGCGTCCAACGACCTCGCGACTGTGCACTACGTCCGCCAAGGCGACCCGCTGGGCCTAGGCCACGCCGTGCTGATGGCAGCCGAGCACGTCGGGCAGGAACCGTTCGCCGTGCTGCTCGGCGACGACCTGATCGACCCAAGGGACCCGCTGCTGACCGTCATGACCGAGCTGCGTGAACGCCGCGGAGGCTCAGTGGTCGCCCTCATGGAAGTGCCAAGGGACCAGATCCACCTGTACGGCTGCGCCGCCGTCACCCCGCTCGAGGGTGAGGCCTCCTCGGACCTGGTCCGGATCACCGATCTAGTGGAGAAGCCGGCCACCCAGGACGCCCCGAGCAACTTTGCGGTGATCGGGCGCTACGTGCTGGACCCGGCCGTGTTCCCTGCTATCCGCGCCACCAGGCCCGGCCGAGGCGGCGAGATCCAGCTCACCGACGCCCTCAAGACCCTGATCAGCACCGACCCCGCGGCAGGCGGCGGAGTCCTCGGGGTCGTGTTCCGCGGCCGCCGGTACGACACCGGTGACCGTCTGGACTACCTCAAGGCCGTGGTCCGACTGGCCTGCGAGCGGCCCGACCTGGGTCCGGACCTGCGGGCCTGGCTCACGACGTTCCTCGCCGAGCAAGGGTAGGCGCCGTGAAGAGCGTGGACGAGCACCTGCAGGACTGCCTCGACCGGATCACCCCCCTCGACCCGATCGACCTTCAGCTGCTCGACGCGCACGGCTGCATCCTCGCCGAGGAGGTCGTCGCGCCGTGGGCCATCCCCGGCTTCGACAACGCCTCGCACGACGGGTACGCCGTCCACGCCGCCGACCTGGCTGACGCCTCCGTCGAGAACCCGGTGGACCTGCCGGTGATGGGTGACATCCCCGCCGGCCGCCCCGCGACGCTGGCCCTACAGCCCGGCACCAC
>Ga0209698_10002607_pt1 | contig 20335 bp, 18 predicted proteins | sample LitLauG_LLR_2012_FD_187203 | JGI IMG/M metagenome (GOLD analysis project Ga0209698, IMG submission 187203) | Freshwater sediment microbial communities from Pennsylvania, USA - Little Laurel Run_MetaG_LLR_2012 (SPAdes) (version 2) | ecosystem: Environmental > Aquatic > Freshwater > Creek >...
CCGCAGTGATCGGCAATGCATCCGGCACAGCCCACATCTTAAAACAACTATGCGCCCATGCTTCCTACTTGTAAAGCTATTTCTGAGACACTACACTAGGACCTTCAACACGACGTACACGATCGGCAACCAAACGGGCCAGTGGATCAATGGTCCGATCGAGCTACTGCTCACTGGATTGGCTCCCTCTGTCAGCGTGGCAAACGTTACCGGAACGTTCCGGGGCGCTCCGTTTGTAATCGCGTCGATGGGCTCTGTGGCGCCGGGCGCTTCGATTAAAGTCGCGGTGAATTTCTCGGACCCAAGTAACGTTAATATTTTGGCAACACCCGTAGTCTATTCAGGAGGATTCTAAGAATGCGTTTTTCTCAAACAGTTTTCTGTTTGGCTCTTGCTGGCACGGTGGTTCCGGCCGCGCTGGCCACAGGCGTGACTTATACGATTACCGCCGATACCAGCAGCATTTCGGGGAAGAGCGGCTATCTGGATCTGCAATTGGAGCCGGGGCCGAGCATGACCAATCTGGTCATGGCTGGCGTAGGGCAGTTCGCCACGACTGGCACCTTAAGTGGTACGGCTACCTTAACGGGAGATGCGACCGGGCAATTGCCGAGTGCTTTGAGTTTCGATAATCAAGCGGTTTTCAACGATTACTTTCAGGCAATGCAGTTTGGAGCGACCCTCAGTTTCAAGGTGACTCTGAACGGCCCGACTCCCTTAGGCGGCTCTGCGAGTGCGTTTAACATCGGCTTTTATGGCGCAGATGGAAGCACGCCGCTACTGTCGAGTTCGCCGGATGGGATCGCGGGGCAGATCCTGATCAATCCGGATGGGAGCACGATGGCGGTGGATTACGCGGGGCAGGCGCTGAGCGTTAGCAGTGCGCCGGAGTCGAGCAGTTGGATGCTGATCATGAGCGGTCTTGTGGCGGCATTCCTCTTTGCACTTGCGGCGCGGCGAAAAAGGATCGAGGGCGGATCATTTGCCGATCCACGGGGTTAGAACAGTGTAAATGGGGATGGCGGTGGGGCGGGTTCGGCGGCGGCGGATGAGGCGGCGGTCGGCGAGGTGGGCGATGGCTGTTTGGACGGAGCGTTTGGAGAGACCTGTCCAATCGGCGAGGACGGCGTGGCTCATGGGGATGGAGTCGCGGCTGGCGGCGTGGGTGTGGCGGTAGAGGGTCAGATAGACGAGAAAGGCCGCGGGGGAATGGCTGTGGGCAACTAGGTCACGCAGCAGGGTGTCGATGAGGTAGGGGTCGAGGCGCATTGCTATAGCAATTGTAGCTATAGCAGCGGTTACAGACAATTTGGGTAAACGCTATTGATTTGGGCGGGCACGCGTGCCATTCTGGGCTTGCCTATGATTAAGCGGATCAAGTTTATTGGAATACCGGTGCGGGATCAGGACCGGGCGCTGCGGTTTTATACGGAGAAGCTGGGTTTTCGGATTCTGACGAATCAAGTCTTTTCGGAAAGCCAGAGATGGATTGAGTTGTCGATTCCGGGAGCGGAGACGGGCATTGTGTTGTTTACGCCGCCAGGCCAGGAGGATCGGATTGGGACGTTCGTCAATAGTTCTTGGGCGGTGGACGACGTGGAAAAGACTTTCGCGGAGTTGCAGAGGAATGGGGTTGAGTTTGCTGGCGAGGTACAGAAACAGCCTTGGGGCACCTTCGTGATGATGAAGGATTCGGAAGGGAATCAGATTGTGCTTTCGTCGCGGTGAGGGATTCCTGGAATCATAACGTTCATTACTATAGCTGGGTGTTAAAGCAAGTACCGCCGGGTTGTAAGAGAGCGCTCGATGTAGGTTGTGGGCGGGGGATGCTTACGCAGAGGCTGGCGGAGCGGTGCGAGGAAGTGGTCGGGATTGATAAGGAATTGGAGTTGCCAGGCGGAGAAAGGAACATCACGTTTATCCAGGGTGATGTTTTGACAGAACCGCTACAAGTGGGGAGTTTTGATTTCATTGTGGCGGTGGCGAGTTTGCATCACTTGCCGTTGCGTGAGGGGTTGGAGCGGTTTAAGGGCTTCCTGCGGCCTGGGGGTGTGCTGGTGATTGTGGGTTTGTACGACGAGGTTACGCCGATTGACTATGTGTGGGCGGCATTGGCGATGCCATTGAGTCGACTGATTCGAATGGTCAGAGGCGAGGCTGAGGTAGGGGCGCCGCTGCAGGATCCGCGCCAGGGGTTGAGGGAGATTCGGAGGGAATGTGCGGCTGCGTTACGGGGTTCGGTTGTTCGGAGACGGTTGTTTTTTCGTTATTCGGTGGTTTGGAGGTTAGAGCTTGTGGCGGCAAGCTAGCAATGAGGCGATGAGCAAGTGCGATTAGTTCGCGGTGGAGCAGGCGCTGCTGCAGGTGAGCCAGAAGCCGCTAGGATGCAGAGTGACGGACGCGTGGTCGATGCGCAGGCCGGAGCGAAATACGCCGGAGTAGACTTCGCGATCAGCCATCACTAAGTCGCGCCCTTGCCAGTTGCCGGTGAGGTTGAAGAAGCCGAGGCGTTGTCCAAGATTGACAAAGCTGCGTTCGCCAAGGCGAACCTGGATGCGGCTGTTCTCGGTATTGAACCAGCCGCCGCCGTAGAGATCGCCCCTCAATAGAAGCAGTTCGTTTTGGTTTGCGCCCCGCTGCGGGGTGCAAAGGCAGGCAAAACCTGTCACTGGCCCCCTAGGACGCGGACCGACTTGCGGGTTTAAGGCCGCGATGTTAGACGACGGATGGAAATAAAGAAATAGCGGATAGCTGGTGCCCTCTTTCGTGACGAGTGTGCCTGCACCAAACCAAGTGAGCAGTGGCGTGAAACCGCCTCCGATGTTAAGGGCCCATGGAGCAGTGAGGATGGCGATGGCGTAAGCGAGGGTACCGCCAAGAAGTGCGATCCAAAGTAGTCTTACGAGACAGCCGCGAAGGAGACGCATTTTCGGAGTATACAAAGTGAGGGACGGGACAAGCAAGGGCGCTCGTCCCGTCCATTTCCTTTTTGCTTAGCTCTTGAGGAATGTTACGTAGTCGCTGAATTGCCAGTAACCGACGTAACTGTAGCCGTCGGTCACGCGCTTCGTGGCGGATAAGCGAATTTCATAGGCGCACTGAGTTGGGGGGAAGCTGAGTGGTGCTGAGATAACGGTGCTGGTGGTGCCTTGCCAGTCGCCGCCGGGGTAGCCCACCGTCGCGATGGGCGCAGATTGGTTCTGGCCGTAGTAGCCGTTCACGGCGTAAGAAAGAAGGTCGCCGGGGGGATCGTTGGCCTCGACTGTGATCTCAAACGGAGCTAGCGGGGCGGCGATGGTTACGAAGTTGCAAGGTGTTACGGTTGCGCCTTTGTAGCTCATGCTAAGGATCTGGAGATTCGGGGCGGCGTTATCGATGAGCAGCGTCAGGGTCTGAGCGGGCGAAGCCACTGGCGCGTTCGAGGCATTGAAGAACTCGACCTGAAATTGATGGACGGCGTTGACGGCGCCCAATGTATTCCATTGCAGAAGCAGCTTTTGAATGGAGTAATCGTCGGCGGGGTTCACGAGCGGATACATATCGGAGGCGTCGGGGCCGAAGGACTCGAGCACGTACGTGGAGCCGACCCAGTGATAGTTCGACCAGGTTTGACGGAAGTCGGTGAACGCGCCGGAGGTGCCTTCGCGATGAAGGATTCGATACTTGCGGGCTCCGGCGGTCCAAAGGCTCTGCACGGTTACGTTATTGCCGAGGACGTTCAAGACGCCGGAAAATGCAGCAGCTTGCACATGCGGGACGTAGGCGGGCGCAGTGGTTGCTCGGCCGTCGGCACCGATGGTTGTGGCAGGGATGTTGCCGACACCGCCCATGGTAACGCCAGCAAGACCGCCAAAGGGATCGTTGGGGCCGAGGGCGAAGATGAGGTCGTTGAGGTGCGAGAAATCGGCGCTGAAGTTGACCGGGTTATCGACAGTGAAGGCGGGAGTGCTGGAGGCGACTCGGATACCGAAGGGAACATCGACAGGGAGAGAACCGAGCGTCACGGAGATTTCGGAGAGGGGGATGCGTAGCTGCCAGATGCGATGGGGAGTGGCGGAGGCTGGGGTGGGACCGAAGGTTTGATTGGCGAGCGCGAGCGATGGGCCAGGCTGGAGGCCGGTCCAAGTATTTGGGCCGAGGTAGAACTGGTGGCCAATTTTGATAGGAAGAGTTGGGTAGGTGCCGTAGTTGATGTCGACATTCTTAGTGATGCTGCGGTTACGATCGACATCAAACGTCAACCAGAAATAGTCGGACGTGCCCGGACTGTTGCCTGTGTCACCGATAAGGTCTAGCGCGATGTACGCAAACTTGTTGTCGTTTTTGACGAGCATTGACCCAACGGTCAAGGGCATCTGGCCGGCGCCGGCCCAGACAGCGGGGTTGTAAGGAACACTGACGTCAATCGGGGTCGTCGTCCAGGTACTGCGAATAGTCGACATGGTTTTCTCCGTGGGGGCACAGCCGCCACGGTGGTTAGTGCAGTCAAGAGGAAGAACGTTACATGGTTTGTTTGGATTTCTTGAGCCAGTGAACGCCTTCCGTCTTCTGAGGGAAAGTAACGCCGTGCAGGATCTCCGCGATGATTTCGGCAGTTTGGGAGATGGTCATGCCGGAGCGATTGAAGAAAAGGTTGCCGTCGGCAAAGATGAGGTTGCCTTTGCGAACGGCTTGCAGTTCGTGCCACCAGGGATGGCGCTCGAGAATAACTTGCTCTTGCAACGCACGATGTAAGTTGAACCCGCAGGGCGCGACGATAAGGTATTCGGGGTCAGCGGCGCGAAGTTGTTCGGCGGGAGTGGCGGCTGAATATTCGCCCTGGTGGCTGAGTAGGGATTCACCGTTGGCAATGTCGACCAGTTCGGGGCCCCAATTTCCCATGACGAAGATGGGGTCGGCCCATTCGATGGCAACGACGGTGGGGCGGCGGAAGTTCTTGGTTCGTTCGTGAACAGATTGCAAGCGGTTTTGCTCGCGCTCGACGAGTTGACGGCCACGTTCGGGGAGGCCGATGCGATCGGCGACTTGCTGGACGCTTTCGAAGATAGCTTCGACCGAAGAAGCCGAGGGGGACATCTGATCCATGGAGATGCTGCGTTCCACGTCACGCTTGACGTCCTTGGGAGTAACGGCGCAGACTTGACAATGAGCTTGGGTGATGACGAGATCGGGAGAGAGGCTGTGAATGAGGTCGGAGTGGACGTTGTAGAGAGGCTCGCCAGCGTGAAGGCGACGGCGTACTTCGGCGTTGATCGCGGCACTGGAAAGAGAAACGTCGAAGGCGGGTTCGCTACAGGGGGGAAGACGGCGCACCCAAGGCGGGTTGTCGCATTCGTGAGAGCGGCCGACTAGCATGTCGCCGGCGTCTAGGGCGCAGACAATTTCTGTGGCGCTGGCGAGGAGAGAGACGATACGCATAAATGCGGCTTGCATAGAGAAGTATAATTTGGCGTGATCGGCACAATTGAAACGAAGGGTTGCACGCTGGCTTATAAGGTCGAGGGGACTGGCGAAGCGGCGGTTTTTATTCAGGGAGTTGGCTTGCATGGCGACGGATGGCTGCCGCAGACGGAGACATTAAAATCGACGCTCCGCTGCATCACGTTTGACGATCGTGGGATGGGCAAGAGCCAGCCGGCGGGCGGGGACATTACCATTGCTCAGCTAGCAGCGGACACCGTTGCGGTGATGGATTCGCTGGGAATCGACAAGGCGCACCTTGTCGGGCACTCGCTTGGCGGTTGCGTGGCGTTGCAGGCGGCCCTTATTGCAAAGCAGAGAGTTAAGAGTTTGGCGCTTCTCTGTACGTCGGCTTGCGGCGCGGACGCTACCAAACTGAACGCGCGAATGATCTGGCAGGGCCTGAGAACGCGGGTGGGAACCCGCCGGATGAGGTCGAATGCCTTCCTTGAGATCGCGATGCCGTCGCAGTATCTTGCTTCACAGGATAGGGAGGGTTTAGTGAAGAATCTGGAGCCGTTCTTCGGTCATCCTCTGTGCGAAACGCCAGCGATTGTCATGCGGCAATTAAAAGCGCTGAAACAGTTTGACGTCACTACCCGCCTGAGTGAGTTGGGCATGGTACCAACTTTGGTTCTAAGCGCGGCGCAGGATATTATCTTTCCGCCTTCGTGCGGGCGATCTTTGCAGAACGGCATACCGGACGCGCGATACATTGAGATTCCCGATGCGGCGCATGGCGTTACAATTCAATGCGCCGCAAAGGTCAACCATCTCTTGCACGACCACTTCGACTCGGCTCGTACTATTTGATTCTGCACTTAAGCGAGAGCGGCAAGCCAGCAACTACGGGACGTTCTTGGGAAAGACGAGAGTTTGCGCCATTTGTTTAAAGATCGGATCGAGGTCGTTTATGCCAGCGGCGGGAGCGGCTTGCGCCAGATACCAAAGGCCCGCTTGTCTAACGGTGGTATAGATGTATACGACTTGATCCGCCTGGTTTGATGCCTTGGTGGTTGCGCGCGTCAGTAAGGCTCGGTTGCCATCGAGGGTGACGTCGGTTGAGCGATCCACTTTGAAATTTGGATCGCCTTTCTTCAGTCCTTCGAGAAAATCGCGGGTTGACGAGTCCAAGCGAGTTTCGGCGGCACCTTTTTCGGGAACGTAGTAATCAATCATCGCCCCGCTGATGAGTTCCACGGCACCGTTCTGACCTTTAGAAGCGCCATTTTCCGGGATGAGGTAGACGCTGCCGCCATGCTCCACTTGACCAGCTTGCCAGGTGGACGGGAACTACGGGGACGATTCAAATCGACAGCGCGCGCACGAGCGGCCCGGAAGGTACGACGCGCGGGTGGGCGGATTTGATGATGCAGTACCCGGTGACAAATTCGGGACGCGGCGCGTTGATCGGGCGATTCTCGGATAATCCTGCGGCTCGGGCGTTTCTGGTTGGTCCGCGCAGTCAGCGGACGGCGCCGATTGCAGGCCACCTGTTTCTGGGCGTCAATGAACAAGCGGGAATGATGGGCACCGGCAGTTTCCACGTGACGGTGGAATGGACAAAAGGGACTGCGAAGGCAAGCACCGCGGCGGCGCACCTGCCGGTTTTGACGCAGCAGATGCTGGATGGCATTCCGCCGCGGGTATCGGATGCGCAGAACAACCTTGGCGACCGGGTGAATTTTGTGATTGTCGGCTCGCAAGAAAAGGTGCAAGCAGCACTAGCCGCGGCAGGCTGGGTATTAGTAGACAAGACCAAGAAAGACGCCTTGATGCATGGGTTGCTCACGAGCCTTTCGAAAGAAGGTTACGTCACGATGCCGATGAGCGAGTTGATGTTATTCGGCCGGGTGCAGGATTTTGGCTATGCGCAAAGCGACCCGCTGAAGGTGGTGGCGTCGCGGCATCATTTTCGCATTTGGAAGGCACCATTTACGGTTGGCGGCGAGCAGGTTTGGGCGGGAGCGGTGACGCACGATATCGGGTTCGACAAAGATAACCGCAACAACGGGATCACTCACAAGATCGACCCAGCGACGGACGGTGAGCGAGACTACATTGGCCAGGGTTTGCAGGATACCGGGATGGCGGTGAAGCAAGAATACATGACGGCGGCCAACACGGTGAAAGAAGCGAAGACGGCAACGGGCAGCGGGTTCACTTCAGACGGCCGGACGTTGGTGATTTATCTAGAGCCAAGCGGCAAGGATCATGCGGGCAGCTTTGCTTCGATGTTTTGCTCGGTCCTGGCGCAGAACAATCCCGACGGCGGGACCTGGGATGGTTGCGCGAAGTACATAGACGGGGCTGACGCGGCAAAGCCAGCAACACTGGCAGCATTGACGGCGGAATACCATGTGGTGATCGTGCCGGGATTTCTGAGTTCATGCTTTTCCGACGCACCGGCGTTCTCTAAAGGGCAGGCATTGCATGACAAGTATGGTTATCCAGTAGATTTGATTCCAGTGCCGAACGATCCGAGTTCCGCAAATGCGAAGGTGATTGCCCAGTTCTTGCAGACGCAGGTAACGGATGGAAAGAAGATCATTCTGATTGGGTATAGCAAGGGTGCGCCGGACATTTACGAGGCGCTAGCGACGAATCCGGATTTGGCGAAGAGAGTGGCGGCCTTTGTATCCGTGGCGGGTGCGGTGGGCGGATCGCCGATCGCGGGCGCGCTGCCGGCGCAAGCCGACAAGTGGATCAAACAATTTACGATGAAGGGCTGCCAAGGCGATATCGACAGCGGATTCAAGAGTCTGGCGCGAGAGGCACGGCAACAGTTTTTAGCGAGCTATCCACGTTTGGATGTTCCCACCTATTCGATTATTGCGGCGAGCAACCGGGCGGCGACTTCTAAAAGCTTGCTGGAAACGTGGATCATGCTCGGTTCTTATGGTTCGGGCGAAGACGGGCAACTCCTGAAAGAAGATGCCATTCTTCCGGAAGCGCGGTTTTTGGGGACGGCGATTGCGGATCATTTTGCAGTAGCGCTGCCGTTTGAATCTTCGGGACAAAAGGCAATGGCATCGGAGATGGACAAGAATCACTATCCTAGGGCAGCGCTACTGGAAACGATTGTGCGGTACGTTTCGGAGGATTTGAGGGGGCAATAGGAAGGTTGCCTAAGGCCGTACAAGCCTAAGCGCAGCACTTATACGCATCGCCGGGCAGGTCGTGTACCTTCAGCGATTCGATCGCTCCGAAACTGGCACAACGGTCAAGGCGTAGGTAACGTCGAGCGTGAATCCGCTTTGATCTGCCGACTGAATGCGCAGAGTATGTGCGCCTTTGTGAAGGGGTTCCAGCAGGACGTAGAAGCCGTCATCCACAGAAGGCGAATAGATGCCCGCAGGCACGGCCCCTAGATTCGCAGCGAGGCACGGAGCGTTAAAGATATTGTCTTTGGGCAGAGCAACCGCGAACACCGAGGATTGAAAACGCTGGATTGTGTGAATTGGATGGTTATCCAGCTCAACCGAAAAAGTTGTCACTCCGTTGACTGCGGCAGCGGCAGACTTGCGCTCGTCAGCCACGGTAAGGCTGCCCGTTTGTCCACATATGTTCGGAGTGTTGAATTGCAGACTGTTATAAACCGGGAAAAACAGCGATTTGTCATCTGGGACTGAGCACGTGCGTTTTGCAGTACCTCCGAAAAAGGTGCCCGCCAGGAACCAGACAGAACCGCTCTGTCCTACTACACACTTGCCGACGTCCGAGTAGCCGTCGGCGTCCGAGCCTAGGAGTGGGTTCGCACTAACGGGAATCGAAAGAGCCCACTGCCACCACTTGGCGCCTAAACCTTGTTCGTCTTCGTAGTTTGCGCGAGCGGCATTGCCGACCGCGATAACCACAAATCCCAGGGTGATGCTCGCTACAACAGTTAGTAGACGATTATTCTTCATTTTGATTCGTATCCTTAGATCGAGTTCCTTCTGTGTTTGAGAAGGCGCTTGATAGGACGCAATTGTTCGACCATCGTCAGCGCTTGCTGATACTGTGCAAGGATCGATAAAGTCGATGAAGAAAATGACGTGTTGTGAGCGAAAAGCCTCAATATTGAGCGTATTCGCTCAGCCTAAGAATCCTAAGCTGTTGGTAGGAAAATTGCCAATGTTGGGGAAGACCTGCGGCAAGCTGGCGGCAGCGACGCCGAACCATTGCGCCAGAGTTGCGCCGTATTGATCGACGGACGTGGTGGGGATCAGAGTGCCGCGGGCGTTGGCGTCGTTGGGCCCGCCGAGGGCGAGCAGAGGGAAGTTGCCGTAGAATTTGCCGCCTGTCACTCCGCCGCCGACAACAAAGTGATGATTGCCCCAGGCGTGGTCGCTGCCATCGACGCCGCTGGGGCTGAGGGTGCGGCCGAATTCGGACGCGGTGAAGGTGATGACGTTTTGATCGACAGCGAGTTCCTGCGTGGCCTGATAGAAGGCGAGAATGGCTTGGCTCAATTGCTGCAACAGCGGAGTTTGGGTTTCGACCTGGGCGCTGTGTGTATCGAAGCTGCCTAGCTGGCAAAAGAAGATTTGGCGCGAGAGCCCGAGTTGACTGTGAACGGAAATCACGTTGGCGACGGTTTGTAATTGCGCGGCTAGCGGATTGTTGGCAGGGAACACGGTTCTGATGTTATTGCTGGGAAGCAGGGCACTGAGCGTGTTGGCGTAGTTGTTGCCATTGGTGAGGTTGGTGTTGGCGGCCTGGACAAGTTGGACGCCGTTAGTAAAGGTGAGCAACTGTTGGAAGGCGGCAGCACGGGAAGGGGCATTTTGCAAATTCTGCAAAGTAGCGATGCCCGTGGGGGCTGAACCGTACGGGGGAGGCGGGACAGTGGCGGGAGAGGTTTGTACCCCGGTACAAAATTGGCCGCAACCGCCGACAGAGCTGATGGGTGGGAAAAGGGCACCGGCGTTTTGGGATTGCAGCAGGTCTGTCATGCGGCCGCCCCAGCCAGTGCTGCCGAGGCCTGTGGGGATGGCGGTTTGCCATTGGCCCATCTGGTCGGAGTGAGAGAAGAGTTGCGCGGGTATAGTTGCGTTTGGCGTAAGATACTGCGCGCGCGTGATGGGTTGCACGAGCATTCCTACGTTGGCGAGCACAGCGGCTTTTCCCTGATTGTAGAGACTTTGGAGTTCGGGCAGGCTTGGGTGAAGACCATACGTGTCGCTTCCATTGGCGATGGGTAGCAGAGATGTTTGCGCGATGGCGAGAGGGCCGCGACCTTGTTGATAAAGGCTGTAATTCTGCTGCGCGGTTGCCATGGGGACGACAGTGTTGTGGCCATCGTTGCCGCCCGCTAGAAAGATGCACACCAGTGCCTGATAGCCGGAGCCAGTGGCAGCCAAGGCGTTGATTCTGCCCAATTGTGACATCGCGCCTAAGGCAGAGACGGAGCGAATGGTGTCGCGTAGAAATTCACGTCGGGATCGAATGAGCATGTTGGTTTCCTAGTGCCAAACGTTGTAATAGCTGGAGGTGAGTATCAAGAAGCAGGCCGTTTGTACTTGGTGCAGGGGGCCCAAAGTATCGCCTGCGACGGCGGTTGTGATGGCCGTCTTCATGGTGGCTGGCATAACGCCACGGGTGAGTGTTAGATCGAGTGCGTTGACAAGAGTGGTGGGATTTGAGGCCAAGGGGAGGAACGGGGTGAGGTCGATGATGGTTCCTGGGCCGTAGCTTTGGATGGGATTGGAATATTGGTTGAACAGATACGAAACTTCGTTGGCGCGGAATACGGCAGCGTCGGGTGTGTTGATCTGGAACTCCGGACCTTTGAGGCCGCCAGTGCCGGCCACCGTGTAGAACGGCGAGTAGTAGTTAAAAACGCTGGGCGGGTTGAAGACGTCTTGGCCTTGCGCGGCCAAATCGCTCCAATAGTAGTTCTGGTCGGTCATGGTGCCACCGAAAGCGCGGACCATGGCGGGAAGAAAGAGAGCGGGTTCTTGGAAGTGGCCGTCTGTGGGCTGGTCAGACTGGCCTTCGTCGTTGGCGGTGGCTTCCTGATCGAGCAGGATGGCGGTGATGGTGGCTTTCATATCGCCGCGCGGAGTGCCGTTTGCGCCGTTGAACACTGCGGCGACACGAGCGACGTACGCCGGAGTTGGATTGCTTTTTACTAGATGTTGGATGAGTCGCTTGCAGACAAACGGAGCAACGTTGGGGTGGTTGAAGACGTTATCGAGGGCGTTTTCCAGATCTTGTTGGGTCGTTAATCCGGCAGCGGCTGTAGCGCCGACGGGCGATGCTGCGAGTAGTTGTTTAGAACCGTTGTCGTGTTCGGACTCGTACGGCGCCATGGGGCCGTAGCTGGTGAGGTAGGCGTTCCAAATTAAAGGTTGGCCGGGAGCCTGCGCGTAGGTCCAACCGGTGAAGACGCGGGCGAACTCGGTCACCGTAAATTGCGAATAAGTGGGTATGGGTAGGCCGTTGGAATCGAGTTGCGGGGTACCGTCACTGTTCAGCATATTGGTGCCGATGGACATTAGTTGCATGAGCTCGCGCGCATAGTTTTCGTTGGCTAGCGTGCCGGCAACTGGATCGGCTTTAGCGTTGTTCGCCATGTCGAGGTACTGGCCCATGGCGGGGCTTAGCGTGACGTCTTCCATAATCTGGCGGTAGTTGGTGAAGGCGTCGGAAAGCAGCATGTTCTGGTAGAGGATCATGTTGGCGTTCCAGATGAGCTTTTCGAACGACACAACGAAGATCTGGCTGAGGGCGAAGGCGACGCGCTGGCGGAGTTGATCGGGATTAGTGACGGCGTTGGTGAGGAAGTGAGTGTTCATGCCGCCGGAACTGCCTGTTACGTTGCTGTAGCTGGAGATCTGGGGCATGTTGAATTGTTCATTGATCCAGCCTTGCTCACCGATGGTTTGGACGTGGGCGGCATCAGTTGGCGTGGGGCCAAATGCAGCGCGTTGTAGAAAGCGGCGGGCCGCGGCGGACGACGCGAGAGCGTTGGCGATGCCGACTTGCACGCTGAACGGCGGTGACGAGAGCGAGCCGTTGCTTACAACGATTGACGCGGTGCCGGATTGAGATGCAAAACCGCCGATGGTGAGTGCGCCGTTAGCGAAAGTTGCGGCGATGGGAAGACCGTTGAGCTGCGCGGTAGAGGTGGATAGAAATCCTGTGCCCGTGAGAGTGGCGGAAAAGAGACCGAGGGGCAGAGGATTGGTGCTGATGCCGGTGATGGATGGAGTGGGCGGGAGCAAGGTGACGAGGGCTGTAGCCGTGCCATTGGATCCCGTGACCGAGACAGTATCAGTGCCGCTGGAGCTCATCGTGGCGGGCGCAGTGTAGAAACCTTGGGAAGTGATGGTGCCGGCGACTGCGCTCCAATTGGTTGCACCTCCGGTAGCGGTGAATTGCTGGGTGGTACCGAGAGTCAGCGATATGGTGGCGGGATTGATTTTCGGAGCGTTGGGATTGATGAGCGTTACGGAGGCGGAGGCTGAACCGCCTGGACCGGTTGCCGTGACAGTGACGCTGTTCGACGATGGCATGGTGGTGGGGGCGGTGTAAAGACCATTGACGATGGTGCCAGCGGTTGCGGTCCAACTGGTGGCGTTGGCGGAGTTAAATTGCTGGGTCGCACCTAGGTTGACGGAGGCAGTGGTGGGCGAGATTGTCTGCGGTGGCGGGGGACCGGCGTTCACAAATTGTAAGTTGAAGGGCGCACCGAGCAGCGTGCCTGGATTGGCCACCTGCAAGACCAATGTGCCTGCGGGGCCTTGCCAAGGACTTGTTTTGAGGGTAGTTGAATTGACGAATGTTGTTCCAAAACTGTTTCCGCCCACTAGGACATAAGCCCCGCTTTTGAATCCCGTTCCCTTGATGGTGAGGGTTGGGTTGCCGGTTGGAGCAGGGTTGGGGGAAACAGAAGTTATTGAGGGACCGGCGGGTGCCACGTTGACGTAGACGATGCCCATTGTCTTGCCATCTGAACCGAGCGCAATGATGGTGGTGCCAACGGTTGGCACCTTGGCGGGGGCGGTGTAGAGCCCGGTTTGCGTAATAGTGCCTAGCGTGGAGTTTCCACCTTTTACGCTTGAGACTTCCCAGGTAACAGTTGTGTTTGCGAGGCCGGTAACGGTGGCAGTATATTGCAGTTGCTGGTTGATACCAATCGAAGTGTAACCGGGAGTGACTGTGATGGATTGGGCGGAAAGCAGCGCGGGAACGAAGAGAGCGGCGGCGCAGAACAGGACCGCGGGAGAGTTTCGTGTGATTCGCATGGGAGCACTGGCAATTGCTACGCAAGCATCATCGCACTAATTGCATCCGAATGGAACGATTTTTTGGATGGAAAGTCGGGCTCTCGGATTAACCTGAACACCCCGACTGAGTGGTTGAGTGAAGAAAGCGAATAAGTCAAAAAAACTTGAAACAGAGAAGACCCTGGGCTGTCTATCTTGCTGGCTGGTTTTCCAAAGGAGATTGATGGTGCGTTACAACGCGTTGGCAAAAGCATTGCTGTTGGTGCCGTCGTTGATCACGGTTCTTTATGCGCAGAGCGCAGTGTCTTATGACATCGTTTACGTCCGGGCTCCACGGGCGGGCGATAACACTTATGTCAGGTTGCCCGATGTTTTCTATCCGACGGCGATGCCGCCGGGCTCTGATTTGATGCTGTTGCATCCAGACGGAACGGAAGAAGCGCTCGTTAGCGCGGGGAACGGAGCGGTGCTGGATCCGGTGGTTTCGTTCGATGCGCAGTGGGTTTACTATTCGTACATTCCGGACAACACCACTGCTACGGGCATCAACTATCAGCGTGGACTTTCAGTGACGGGCGCGGATATCTGGAAGATCAACCTTGCGACAAGGCAGAAAATCCAACTAACGCATCAGGAATGGACGCCGCCGACCGCCGGGACAATTCAATGGTCGAGCAATCCGCTGAGTGCAAATCCGGCGAATTCTGTTTATCTGGGATTCGGAATTTTCAATCTGTCTCCGTGCCCGCTACCGAACGGGAAGCTTATGTTTGTTTCGAGCCGCGATAGTTATTCGAGTAATAAAGGCTATACGACTCCAAATCTGCGGCTGTACGTTATGGACGATAACGGGGCGAATGTTGAGCCGGTAGGCCATATCAACATTGGAAGCGCCTTGAACCCCGTGGTGTTGACCGATGGCCGGGTGATGTTTTCAAGCTTTGAGACGCAAGGCAACCGGGACGACCGGCACTGGAGCTTATGGGATATGTGGCCGGACGGCCGCCATTGGGAGCCGCTTTTGAGCAGCATGGCCAGTGGCGATGCGTTCCACTTTCAGACGCAACTTTCCGACGGGCGAGTAGCGGTGGCCTGGTATTACAACTTGAACGATAACGGGTTCGGGACGATTTTGGCGTTTGATCCGAGTAAGCCAACAGGGGCGATTCCGTTTGGATCGCCGAACGCGAATGATCCTTCAAACCCTCCGGTGCGGGTAGGGCTTTGGCCTCCGAGTACGGGAAGTCCTTTATTGCCACGCTATGACAATTTTCCATTTTCGCCGCCTGGCTTTCTGAATTTAACAGCGTTCACACATGGGGAAGATCAGGCTTCTTCGTATGCGCAGGACGGTTCGTGGGCGGGCAAAGCGACTCACCCGGCGGCGGCTCCAAACGATGACATGCTGGTGTCTTGGACGCCGGGTCCGGCCAACAACCTCAACCGGCCGACGACGATTCCGTATTACGACTCGGGAATTTATTTGCTGCGCGGCGGCGCGCCGTTGACCGATTATCACAATCTGGTTTTGATCAAGAACGACTCAAACTATAACGAGGTAGAGCCGCGGCCAGTGGTGCCGTATTCGGCGATTTACGGTATTCCGCAACCAGCTACGATTCCGTTTCTGCCGAATGATGGGAGTTTGTCGAGTCTGTTGCCAGTCGGCACGCCCTTTGGTCTGATTGGTACGTCGAGCTTTTACAATCGCAACACAACGCCGGGTTACGGTGACGCGCTTTACAACGGGCTCGATCCGTTTAATACGTCGGACAACTATGCGAGTCCGAATTGGAGCGACCAAGGCGCGGACGACGGATATTACACGAATGACGATATCTACGCGGTGCGGATTCTGGCGATGGAGGGTACGGCGAACCGAAGTTATCCGAACGGGGGTGATCCAGGATTTATGGGTTACGCCGCCAAAGAACGGTTGCGCATTTTAGGGGAGATTCCGGTGCGGAAAGCGCCGGGCGTAGTGGATGCGCAGGGCAATCCGGATACGAGTTTTGTGGCGCGAGTGCCGGCCGATACGCCGTTTACGTTTCAAACGCTGGATAAGAACGGGCTGGTATTAAACATGGCGCAAACGTGGCATATGGTTCGGCCCGGGGAAGTGCGAACGGATTGCGGCGGATGCCACGCACACAATCAGGCGCCACTTCCCTTCTCTGGTACGGCGGCTTCGCAATCTTCGTATCAAGTGACGGACCTTACCACAGCGACGCCGCTGCTTTCGAAAGACAGTTCGGGCAATACGATTGTGAAGAATGCGGCAAAGCTGGTGGCTGATGTTGAGTATTACAAGGACATCAAGCCGATTTTGCAAACTTCGTGCGTGCAGTGCCATACGGGAGCGAACGCACCGGCGGGGCTGGTGCTGGACGATGCGGCGCTGGTGAACGGGTACGACAATACGTACAACCGGCTGGCGAACGACCAGAATGCGCAGTGGGGGTACAAGCCTGTCATTCCGGCGGGAACTTGGCGCCAGACCAATGCCTCGCGTTACGTGCGGCCGTTTCAATCGAGACGGAGTTTGCTGGCGTGGAAAGTTTTCGGACAAAGGCTGGACGGATGGCTGAATTCGTCGCATCCGACGGAATCGGTGCCGGGCGATGCAACTACGCTTCCTGCCGGCGCCAGCCCGGATGAGGCGGATATTGATTTTACGGGCAGCATTATGCCGCCGCCGGGATCGGGCGTTCCCGCTCTGACAGACGACCAAAAGATGACGATCGCGCGCTGGATCGATTTGGGTGCGCCGATCACTTCGCAGGCTGATCCGACGTATCCGGGATATTTTGCGGATGAACTGAAACCGACTTTGAATGTTTCGTCGCCAGCGGCTGGGGTGTTGACGCAGCCTTTGGGCGTGATTCGGGTGGGGATGTTCGATGCGTATTCCGGAATTGACCCCACTTCGCTTTCAGTGGTGGCGAATTTTGCGGTGAATGGGATCGCGGCGGGAACGGAGCTGGCAGCGAGCTTTAGCCAGAGCGATAGTGTGTGGCAGCTTGCGGTGAGTCCGCCGATCACTAGTTTGCAAGCTGGTGAGTTGGTGGTGATGGTGAAGGACAAGGCGGGTAACTTTTCGAAGATCGATCGGACGTTTAGTATTAACGGAACGAGCGGTGGTGGCGCGGCGCAAACGATTACGTTTGGAGCGATTGGCACGCAAACGGTTGGTACGCCGCTGACGTTGACGGCGACGGCCAGTTCTGGACTAGCCGTTAGTTATGCGTCTTCGACTCCAGGGGTGTGTACGGTTTCAGGAAGCATGGCGACGTTTGTGTCGGCGGGCGCTTGCGCGATCACGGCTTCGCAGAGCGGGAACAGCGCTTATGCGGCGGCGGCAGCGGTGACACAGAGCTTCAGTGTCGCGGCGGAGGCTCAGACAATTACGTTTGGGGCGATCGGAACGCAGACTGTTGGGACATCTTTGACTCTGAGTGCTACGGCGAGTTCGGGATTGGCGGTGAGCTATACGTCGTCTACTACAGCGGTGTGCACGGTTTCGGGCAGTACTGCGACGTTTGTGGGGGCAGGTACCTGTTCGATTACGGCGTCTCAAGGCGGTAACAGTGCTTACGCGGCGGCCACGCCGGTTACGGAGAGTTTCGCGGTGGCAGCCGAAGCTCAGACGATCACGTTTGGGGCAATTGGTGCGCAGGTTGTCGGGACACCTTTGAGCTTGAATGCGACGGCGAGTTCGGGATTGGCGGTGAGCTACTCGTCTTCGCCCTCGGCGGTGTGCACGGTTTCGGGCAGTACAGCGACGTTTCTAGGGGCAGGTACTTGTTCGATTACGGCGTCTCAAGGCGGTAACAGTGCTTACGCGGCGGCCACGCCGGTTATGCAAAGCTTCAACGTAACCTTCTCATTGAAAGCGCAGACGATTACGTTTGGGGCGATCGCAACGCAAAGGGTCGGGACAACTTTGAAACTAAGAGCGACAGCGAGTTCGGGGTTGGCGGTGAGTTACCTGTCGTCGACCGCGACGGTTTGTACGGTATCGGGGAATACGGCGACACTCCTGGCGGCGGGCACTTGTTCAATTACGGCTTCGCAAGGCGGTAATAGCGTTTATTTGGCGGCGACACCGGTGACGCGGAGTTTTGGGGTGGTGAAGCGGCGTTAGCCGGACCGGCAGAACGCTGCTCGATTGAATCCTTACTATAATCAAAAGTGTAAGGACGGCAAAGCTCCGATGAACAATGACGCGACGCTAACAAGCAAGGGTCAAACTACAATCCCGAAGTCGATTCGCGACGGTCTTGGCATGAAAGCCGGTGACAGGATGAGTTTTACACTCATGCCAGACGGCGTTGTCGTGATGAGGGTCAAGAACAAAAGCATAACCGAACTAGCCGGGCTTTTGTATAAGAAGGGCAGGAAAGCTGTTCCGATTGAGCAGCTCTCGCGTTAATGCTGGGTATAGACACGAACGTGTTGGTTCGCTATCTTTTACGCGACGACGAACCGCAGTTTCAGAGGGCCAGACGTTTGATTCTTCGTGAAATTGACAGTGGCAAACCGGTATTGATCAATTTGCTGGTTTTGTTGGAGACAGAATGGGTCTTACGAAGCCGATACTCGCAGCCGAAGGCGGAAATCTTATCGTTGTTTTCAGACCTTCTCGCAGTGAACGTTTTGGTGTTTGAGGATGAAGCGGCAATTGAAGGCGCTCTTTATTCCTGGAAGGATTCGGCGGCGGATTTTGCAGATTGTCTCATCGAGGCGCGCAATCGCGGGATTGGTTGCCGTGCAACGGCGACGTTTGATCGCAGAGCTCTGAATCTCTCTGGATTCGTGGCGGTTTGAGTGGCGATGAAAACACTGACCGCGCGGTTGGGCCTGTTTCTAGGATTTCTTGCAAGCCTTGCGTTGGGCCAGCGGACGGTTACGTTTCCACTGCAGGACAAGTCAGCACAGGTTCAGGGAGACCTTTATGGCAAAGGGTCGCGCGGGTTGGTGCTGGCCCATGGCGGACGGTTCGACGAGAAGAGTTGGAAGAAGCAAGTGGACGTGTTTGCGAAAGCGGGCTTCTTGGTTCTCGCGGTTCGGTTTCGAGGAGACAAGTTCAATCCAGATGGGTCGCCGAGTGCGGAGGGTTCTGGGCCAGAGAATGCGGCGGACGTGATCGCGGCGGTCTTGTATCTGCATCGGATTGGGGCTAAGACGGTGTCAGCGGTGGGGGGAAGTCTTGGCGGGGATGCGGTGGGTGATGCAAGTGCAGCCATGCCGGCGGGGAGTATCGAGCGAATTGTGCTGTTGGGATCGGATGGTGGAGATTCGCCGGAGAAGCTGAAGGGTCGAAAGCTGTTCATTGTGGCGCGCGGCGATCGAAATGATGACGGACTGCGGCTGCCCAGGATTTCCGAGCATTATGAGAAGGCTAAGGAGCCGAAGAAGTTGGTGGTGCTAGACGGGACGGCGCATGCGCAGTTTCTTTTTGAGACGGACGAAGGACCGCGGTTGACGAAGGAGATTCTGGGGTTTCTGTTAGAAAAGTCGCGTTCTGCGGAAATGAAATAGACCGACTCCCTAACCGTCGCGGCTCGGAACCGAGCCGATTCGGGAAGTTGCGGTATTTCCTAGTGCATTAGGTAGGCTTTGATGGCGAGGACGATGCCGACAGCGGAAGCGGCGGCGCCGCCAAAGAAGAAAGCTTTTTGCTTGGTGAGAATCGCTAGAGATGACAAGACGATGCCGATCTCCAAAAAGACTTCGCCCATGTGGAAGCTTTCAGCGCGCTCGCCGGCGGATTCGCTTTCCTTCTCTAAGCTCTCGGCTTTTTCCTTTATGCCTTCCATGTCCTTTTCGTAACGCTCGCCGTCTTTGACGAACTTCTCGGAGGCTTCGGGGTCGGCTTTGCCCTGTTTCATGAGGGCGACGGTGGCGCCGGCTACATATTGGCGGATGTTCTTCGCTTGATAGAACGCCCACTGATCAGAACTTTGCTGCTGTCTTAATAGCTTTTCAGTGTTGAAATGCTGCCCAAAAACGGAAACGATCGCCAGGAGCGCGGCAACTCCAGCCATGGTCCCGGCTACGAGTTTGTCAAACGGCTCTTTGGCGTGGTGTACGTGTTCTTCTACTTCTTCGTGTTCGGCCATTCGACCAAACTATCATGTCCGGCTCAAATTAGAGATCTCGCGGACGAGGCGGCGGTAGTTCAAGTCTTCGATTTTGGAGAAGGGAAACCAGTGGCCGTCGCGCCAAGACGAGTAGTACCAACGGGAAAAAACGGCGAGGTGTTCGATGCGGGGTTGGCCTTTGGGCGTTGCGGCGGCGAGGGAGGAGGTGAGCGCGAGGCCGACTTTTTCGCGAAGTTCCTGGTCGAGCGAGCGGGCACCCGGCTCCATGGTTGAGAATTGCAGCACCAGGGGATTTTGCCAATAGCCACCGAGCATGGGCCAGAGGCGGCATTCCTGCTCGGCGATACCGCGGGTAAGAGCTATGCCGTTGAATTTGTCGAGTGGCGCGATCACGCTGTCGCGGCTGGCGATGGCGGCACCAATTTTGTCGAGACGTTTGTGGAGTTGGGCGGCCAATTCGAAATCGAGTTCACGGGAGGCGCGTTCGCGGGCGGTGGTGAGAGCGGCGGTGACGGATTTGCCGTTAGTGGCGAGAAATTCATCGAGGCGAAACAC
>Ga0209698_10002608_pt1 | contig 20327 bp, 13 predicted proteins | sample LitLauG_LLR_2012_FD_187203 | JGI IMG/M metagenome (GOLD analysis project Ga0209698, IMG submission 187203) | Freshwater sediment microbial communities from Pennsylvania, USA - Little Laurel Run_MetaG_LLR_2012 (SPAdes) (version 2) | ecosystem: Environmental > Aquatic > Freshwater > Creek >...
AGCCGCCAATCCGTTCAGCCTGACTAACCCCAACGGAAGTTACATCGGCAACTTTTTGAAGGCAGGCGCGAACGTAAACATATACAACAACAGCCAGGGTCTGTTCGACGCCAACTATGTCAGCCCGCGCTCGGTGCAGATCAATCTCGGCATCCAGCGCGAAATCCGTCGCGGTATGGTTTTCAGCGCGGACTTCCTGCGGAACGTCGAGACCCACGCCCTGCTCGCGGTGGATCTCAACCACGCTGGGGACATCTCGAACTTTAACGCTACCAACGCTGCAGCCGCGATCGCCGCGACAGAGACTGCTTTCAACCACCCTGGGGATCTCCAGGCAACCATCGCTGCGGGAGCTAAGATCGGCGATTTCGTTGGCAACGGGATGGGAAGCCCTACTGATACGGGCGGGGCTTGCGCCTGCGCCTTCACGGGGAACAATCCAGCCCTTGGTCAGTTCTACATGCTGGAGCCCATCAGCCGTTCGGTCTACAACGCCCTGCAGATGAAGTTGACGGAGAACGTTGCGAACCCGGCTCCTGGGCTGAAGGCAGCAAACTTCCAAATCGCCTACTCGCTGTCGAGATTTGTAAATCCCGTGGCATTCCAAGGCCCCCCACCCCCGGGGAACCCGGCCTCTCAAAATGATCAGGATTTCGTCCTGACCGCGGCGGACAACAATCAGCCGTTGCGATTCATGGGGCCGTCGCTGCTCGACCGCACCCACCAGATCTCCTTCGGCGGAAGCTTCGATGTAGCCTACGGCTTCCGTTTTGGGGTCATCTCTCACTTCTATAGCCCGCTGTCCAGCCCGACGATTATCGGCCAAAATTTTACTCCGGGGCAAATCTACCAGACCGACTTCACCGGGAGTGGGATCTTTAACCAACCCATGCCCGGCACCAGCAACGGCTCGTTTATGCGCCAGTTTGGAGTGACTGGACTGAACAACGCAATCAACGGCTACAACGCGATCTACGGGAACGAGCCAACCCCGGCTGGCCAAAAGCTGGTCACCGCTGGCTTGTTTACCGTTGCGCAACTGCAACAAATTGGCGCCGTGGCTCCGATAGTGACGCAGGCCCCGGCAAATCAGTTGCTTTTCCCATGGGTCAGAGCGCTGGACTTTAAGGCTAGCTGGGTTCACCACTTCGGTGAACAGTTTGTCATTGAACCAAGTGTTGGATTCTTTAACATTGCCAACTTCTCCAACTTTAACCAGCCTCCGGGCATGATGACCGCCTGGCTTACCCAAGGTAGTGGTTCGCTCAACAGTATTGCCGCTGGAACTCAGAGCGCTCAATCCTTCCGTGTCGGGAATGGAACCGGCGTGTTCGGTCTGGGCTCACCTCGGGTGCTGGAGTTTGGTTTGCATCTGACCTTCTAGACCCTGCTGTAAGTGCATTTCGGGCTACCAGTCAACCCTGGTGGCCCGTTTATTTTTGAAGTGGTTCGGGTCATCGCTGGAATCGCTTACTGTCACACAATCGTCTCAGTGGCAGTCGAATCCTTGCCCGGGAGCTCGACTGTATTCCGCGAAGATCACTGGCTACCAATTCCTCCGACATCCCATATTATGATAGTCGCTATACAATAATAGTGCCTATCATCTATCAGTTTTATATAATGTCGCGCGTTCCGATAAGCCGCAGAGAAGACGACAACTCAAATGGACTTCGCATCCAGCGACAAAGTGAAAGATTTGCAACGGCGCTTGCAAGGGTTCATGGACGAGCACGTTTATCCGAACGAGCAACGCTTTTATGACGAGATCGAGCGCAAACGCTGGTCGCCGACACGGCTGATTGAGGAACTGAAGCCAAAAGCCCGAACTGCGGGTCTTTGGAATCTGTTTCTGCCGGATCGGGAGTACGGTCCGGGCCTAACCAATCTTGAGTACGCGCCTCTCTGCGAGATGATCGGCCGCAGCATGATGGCTCCTGAAGTCTTCAACTGCTCGGCGCCCGATACCGGCAACATGGAAGTCCTCGCGCGTTATGGCACGGAAGAGCAGAAGGAACGCTGGTTGAAGCCCCTGCTGGCGGGCGAGATCCGATCGTGCTACGCAATGACAGAGCCTGCGGTCGCATCGTCGGACGCAACCAACATCGAGGCCAGCATTGTTCGCCGAGGTGATGAGTACGTCATTAATGGCCGCAAATGGTGGGCCTCCGGGGCCGGCGACCCGCGATGCAAAATTGCGATCTTCATGGGTAAAACAGATCCCTCGGCTTCGCGGCACCAGCAACAGTCTATGGTGCTAGTGCCGATGGATACTGCCGGTGTGAAGATCGAGCGGCTCTTGAAGGTTTTCGGCTACGATCACGCCCCTCATGGTCACGGCGAGATTCTCTTTGAGAACGTGCGCGTGCCAGTCTCGAATGTGTTGCTCGGCGAGGGACGGGGATTTGAGATCGCCCAAGGCCGTCTGGGTCCGGGGCGGATTCATCATTGCATGCGTTGCATCGGCCTGGCGGAACGCGCCCTCGAAGTCATGTGCAGGCGAGTGCACTCGCGCGTGGCCTTTGGCAAGCCGCTGGTGGAGCAGGGCACCATCCGCGCCGATATTGCCAAATCGCGCATGGAAATCGAACAGGCCCGCCTTTTAACTCTCAAGGCCGCATACCTAATGGACACGGTTGGAAATAAGCTAGCGCGAGCTGAGATCGCAATGATCAAAGTCGTTGCGCCGAATGTCGCCCTGCTAGTCCTGGACCGTGCGATTCAGGCGCACGGTGGTGCAGGAGTTTCCGAGGATACATTTCTAGCCGCGGCTTGGGCGAATGTGCGCACGCTGCGTCTGGCCGACGGACCGGATGAGGTCCACACAGAATCGATCGCGAAACTGGAAGTTCGGAAATGGGGCGCCCCACTGGCAAAGTCAACACGGCTCTAATCGTTCCCTGGAGAAACATTGCCGCTGATTCTCGAAACGCCGCACGCCTTAAAAGACCTGCTCGGTCGCGAGATCTCGGTGACCGATTGGGTCACGATTTCTCATGAACGGATCCAGCAGTTCGCCGACGTGACTGATGATCGGCAGTGGATCCACGTTGACCGGGAGCGCGCGAACCATGAGTCACCATACGGCACAACCATTGCTCACGGATTCCTGACGCTCTCGTTCCTGAGCATGTTCCTCAGGGATACGATCAAGATTAACAATGGGGTTCGGATGAGCGTGAATTACGGGTTGAATCGAGTTCGATTCCCTGCTCCCGTCGCCGCCGGAGCCAGACTTCGCGCTCGTTTTACTTTAAAGTCGGTAAAGGAACTACCTGGAGCATTGGAAGCCGTTTTCGATGCGATTATCGAAACCGAGGGAACTGACAAACCCTGCTGTGTCGCTGAGTGGGTGCTTCGATATTATTTGTGAGCGAATACGCAGCTTGCTCACCGATGCGTGCGCAGCCCGGGGGCGGAAAGATGCGGCGCTGCGTTGAACGTAAACAGCCTGAGGTGTCCGTCCCGCAAGCGCATCACCGTGTAGGATGCGTTGTACAGCACGCCTGCGAGATGCATGAGCCGATCGTCCCGGATATCGAGCGACATGCCAGCCCAGATCGCAATCGGCGTGGCCGAAGTAAACACGACAATGTTTTCGCGCTGCTGCGAATTTCCCGTGTCGAGCCGGCAGGACGCGACGCGTTCAGAGAACTGCTGCCATCTCTCGCCGCTATAGGCGTATCGGCCGGAGATCCAAGCACTCACGAGTTTCGTATCGCACGGCAGCCACTTGCGATGAATCGCCGCATCCGCCCCATCGCTCGCACGGATCTGCTCCCGCATCTTCTCGTATTCGAGACGGAATTGATGATCTTCAGCGCACAACTGCGAAGCAATTTCGGAGTACACCTTCCCGAGATCAAATTCATTCCACCGCGAATCGATGCCAAGGGAAGGAAACGATACGCCTGCGCGAGGAAAAGCGGCGCTTACTTCCTCAGCCGTTTGCCGCTGGCGGGATAACCCTCCAGCAAAAGCAGCGGCAAATTGGATCCCTTGTGAGACGAAATGTTCGCCCAAAAGCCGTGCCTGGCGCCTTCCTAGAGCGGAAAGGGCGTCGTAGTCATCGCGCGTGCCCGCCTGCCCATGGCGCACAAGATACACGGTACTCAACTGAGTTTCCCCGCGAGTGAACTTGCCAGTTCGATCAATGAGTGGACCCGCTGATCAAAATGTTGGAATCGCGCGTCGTTCGTCTGCCCCCGACGAAAGCGATAGTAAATCTGTTGCAGGATCACCGCGAGCTTAAAGATGCCAAGCACCTCGTAATAGCCAATGTTTGCCAGATCGCGGCCCGTTCGTTCGGCATAGCGATCGACGAATTGATCCCTTGTATACCAGCCGGGCTGGGACGTCAGGCTCGTCAGGGCATCTGATCCGAATTCCGGCGCCGTGGCCCAAGCCCAGTAGCAGAGCGTCAATCCCAGATCCGCCAGAGGATCGCCGACTGTGGCCATTTCCCAGTCGAGCACGGCATCAATGCCTTCCGCGGACGGACGAATCATCACATTGTCGAGCTTGTAATCGTTGTGGATCAGAGTCGGCGCCGGTGAACTGGGCAGACGATCTGTGAGCCAGCGGATCATATGATCCATCGTTGGCTTCTCGTCAGTTTTTGCCTTGTTCCAACGGTCGGCCCAGCCCTGGACCTGGCGCGCCAGAAACCCTTCTGGTTTACCCAGAGCGCTCAGGCCAGTCTTCGCGAGATCGATGGCATGCAGGCGGACCAAACAATCGACAAAGGCCTCACTTATCCGTCGTGGATAATCCTTCACGACGGCCAGCTGAGGAGGAACGGCATCCCGCAGGATGAGTCCATGCCGACGCTCCATGACAAAGAAAACCGCGCCGAGCACCGCTGGATCTTCGCACAGAAGAAAGACCGCCGGAGCCTCAGGAAAATGCGGGTGCAGCATTTGCAGCGCGTGAAATTCGCGCGCCATGTCGTGGGCTTTTGGGGCAACCGGACCCAGAGGGCCTCGCCTCAGCACATATTCGCGCCCACCGATTCGCAATAGATACGTCAGGTTGGAATGCCCGCTGGGAAATTGTCGGACGTGGAGCCCGTGCTCAACACTTTCGATCTTTCCGCGCATGTACTCGGTGAGAGCCGCTAAATTCAGCTCTTCGCCGGGACGAACTTCTGCGGCATCACATTGCATCAAGCCTCTCTGGCAAAGGAGCATTCATACCATGGCAATCAGAGCGGTCGAAACAACCGCAAACTGAAGTCGAATCCTCACGCCACCACGGCCGGTTGCCTCATGACTTCCGCGAAGGTCTTGCCTTCTTCGACCAGATGCTTCAACAGTGGGGCTGGCTCCCAGAGTTCACCGAACTGCCGATGAAAGTCACAGATGCGCTGGTAAACATTTTTTAAGCCAACTGTGTCGGCATACCACATGGGTCCACCCAGGTGAGCCGGGAATCCGTAACCATTTATATAGATGATATCGATGTCGACGGCGCGAAGAGCGATGCCTTCCTCCAGAATGCGAGCACCCTCGTTCACCAACGCATAGATGCAGCGCTCGACAATTTCTTGCGACGAGACCTTGCGCTGCGGAATACCAGCCTCTATCGCCCATTGACGCACCAGTTCGTTGACCTCCGGATCCGGTATCGCGCGCCGGTTCTCGTCATACTTGTACCATCCGGCGCCGGTCTTCTGGCCAAAGCGTCCGAGTTCGCAGAGCCGGTCGCCGACGATTGGCTGCCGGACGCCCGGCTTTTCCAAATGGCGGTATTCTTTGCGGATTCGCCATCCCACGTCGAGTCCCGCTAGATCGCCGGTAGCCAGTGGGCCCAGCGCCATCCCGAAATCGTAGAGAGCCCTATCAACATAGTCCGGCTCCGCTCCTTCTTCGACGAGAAACAGCGATTCGCGGACATAGTGATGGAACATGCGGTTGCCCACAAAGCCGCGACAATTGCCAACTAGAACGCCAACCTTGCCGAGTTTGCGCGAGAGCTGCATGCAGGTGGCGATGGCTTCTTTGCCGGTGGATTTGCCGCGCACGATTTCGAGCAAGCGCATTACATTCGCCGGGCTAAAAAAGTGAGTGCCAATGACGGACTCCGGGCGGGAGGTAGCGGAAGCGATCTCGTCGATATTAAGGGTTGAGGTATTGCTCGCCAGAATGGCACCTTTCCGGCACACGCGATCTAATTCGCCGAAGACTTGTGTCTTGGGCGCCATGCCCTCGAAAACGGCCTCGACCACCATGTCGACATCGCTGAAATTATCGTAGTTGAGAATTGGGCGAATCAGTTTAAGACGCTCATCCACAAACTGCTGGGTGAAGCGGCCGCGCTTGACGGAACTGGCATAGTTCTTCTGAATTGTTGCCAGACCGCGATCGAGCGCGGGTTGATCCGCGTCCTTGAGCAGCACGGGAATCCCAGCATTCGCGAATACCATGGCGATGCCGCCCCCCATCGTTCCCGCACCAACAACTGCAGCCGTATTCACCGGAAGGATGGCTATCTCCTTGGGAATATCAGGGATCTTGGCCACTTCGCGCTCGCCGAAGAACACATGGATGAGCGCCTTGGACTGATCGGAAAAGAGGCATTCGTCGAAGAGCTTTCCTTCTACTTCGCAGCCTTGCTCAAATGGAAGTTTCGTAGCGGCTTCCACGGCTTCGATGGCGGCGAGCGGAGATCTCATGCCGCGCTGTTTCAAGCGGGCCTTGTCGCGGGCCGCGGCGAAGAGGGGCGTATTCCGTTCTAGAGTGCCGAGCTTGTCATTACGCTCGCGCGTCTTTGGAGCCGGTTTTCCGGCGACTCCTCTTGCGAATGCAACCGCACCGGCCAAAAGATCGCCGTCAATCAAACGATCGACAAGGCCGAACTCCAACGCTTGTTGCGCAGATATCGGATTGCCCTCGGCACACATCTCGAGGGCTTTTGCCACACCGACGAGGCGAGGCAGGCGCTGCGTTCCTGCAGCTCCGGGAATAATGCCCAGCTTCACCTCAGGCTGGCCGAGCTGCGCATTGGCAGCGGCGACGCGATAATGACCGGCCATCGCCAGCTCCAACCCGCCGCCGAACGCCATGCCGTGGATGGCCATCACGACCGGCTTCGAATCTTCGATTCGAAGCAGCAGCGGAAGCAGGCCCGGACCGCGCGGTACCCTGCCCGAAGTGATCTTGCCGAATTCCTTGATATCCGCGCCGGCAATGAAGGTACGGCCGCCGCCGATCAGCACCACCGCTTTTACGCTCTCATCGTTGCCCGCTTGCTCGATCGCTTGAGCGATTCCTTGCGCGACCGCGGGGCTTAGCGCATTGACCGGTGGATTATTGATGGTGATGATTGCGATCTCGTGATCTCTGGTGAGCCGAATTAGGTCATCCATGCGAGAAGTGATCTCCAGATGCGTTTACTTTTTGGTGGTCAACTCCCAGTACTTTGCGCGCAAAGCTTTCTTAAGAACTTTTCCTGTGGCGGTTTTGGGCAGGTTCTCGACGAACTCAACAAATCGCGGGCATTTGTAGTGAGCGATGCGAGAACGGCAGAATTCGATGATCTCAGCCTCAGTAGCGTTGGAACCCGGTCTCGTCACCACCAGTGCCCGGGGCACTTCTCCCCATTTGTCGTCCGGAACTGGAATAACGGCAGCCTCGTAGACGGCCGGATGCGCCAGAATGGCCTTCTCAACTTCGAGCGATGAGATGTTTTCGCCGCCGCTGACGATGATGTCTTTCTTGCGATCCACGATAAGGATGCTTCCATCTTCGTCGACCACGGCCATATCGCCGGTATGAAACCAGCCACCGCGCATAACCTCGGCCGTTGCTGCAGGCTGCCGCCAATAACCCTGCATGACTCCGTCACTGCGAGCGATAATCTCGCCCATGGTCTTACCATCGCGGGGCACGTTCTGCTCGTTGATGTCGACCACTCGCAGCTCCACGCCGGGGATTGCGTAGCCAGTCATTGCTTGGGTCGCATAGCGACGATCGCCTTCAATCTGCGTCCCAGGTTTGCGCCGCGCTGTAGAAAGGACCGGCGCCGTTTCGGTCAGTCCATATCCAGAGAAGCATTCGCAGTCCAACGCCTCCTCCACCTGTTGCACCAGAGTAGGAGAGGATGCGGCGCCCCCGATCGAAATCCATTCCAGACTGCTCAAGTCATATTTCGTTCGGTCGGGCGAATTCACAAGAGCGGTTGCCATGATCGGTACGAGACTCAGAGAATCGACGCGTTCTTGTTCGATCAGCCGGAAAACCTCCGCGCAGGTGAAGCGCGGCAGCATGATATGTCGGCCTCCAGCCAAAGTGACCGAATGCGCCGTGCCCCAACCATTCGCGTGGAATAACGGGATGGTATGCAGATGCACGCTATCCGCTTTGGTGTGGAAGTTCACACAAACCGACATCGCGTGCAGATAAACATTTCTGTGGGTCAACATCACTCCCTTTGGATTCGCGCTGGTCCCGCTGGTGTAGAACAGTTCCGCCAGTGAATTCTCGTCAAACTCCATGACATCGGCACGGTAAGGCGTTGCCGCAGCCAGCATGTCTTCATAGTTCTGTGGCGAAGCCCACGGCCCTGCCGGAGTGGAATTGAGCAATACGAAACTTTGCACGGAGTGCACGCCCTGCCGAAATGAGTCCACAGCGTTCAGGAACTCTTGTTCCAGGAAAAGGACTTTCACCTCCGCATCGTTCAAGATGTGCGCCAGTTCGTGAGGCGAGAGCCGGACGTTCAGCGGAAGCAACACCGCCCCGGCATCCACAACGCCGTAATAGGCTTCCAGCAGGCGATGGCAGTTCAAGCTCAAGAATGCGACCCGGTCACCCGCTTTCACGCCAGTGCTCCGCAACGCTCCCGCAAGCCGGTTGGAACGTTCCGATAGCTCCAGATAACTGAACCGCTGGCTGCCGCAGACCACGGCCGTTTTGCGAGGGAACTGCTGCTCGGCATAGCGCAGGAATCGTATGGGTGTGAGGGGAATATTCATGGCCTAATTGTCACTACCACGCGGACTGACCTCCATCGACCACGAGAACGTGGCCAGTCACATAATTCGAAGCGTCGGAAGCGAGAAAGACAGCCGCGCCCTTTAAATCGTGTTCACTACCGAATCTTCGCATGGGAATGTGAGATAGAAAGAGGTCCCTATAACGCTCGAGCACTCGATTCGACATATGCGTGGGAAACCAGCCCGGAGCGATCGCATTCACCTGGATGTTGTGAGCGGCCCACTTGCAGGCCAAGTCTTTGGTAAAGCTGATCACCCCACCCTTGCTGGCGTGATACCCGATCGCGGGAAGTTCCGGTGGGGCTCCGCCCAGTCCTGCAACCGAAGCGATGTTGATGATCTTTCCCCGGCTTTGCCGAATCATGACCTTGCCCACCGCTTGTGCGCACAGAAAAGTTCCAGTCAGATTGGTCTCGATTACCCTATTCCAGTCCTCAAGACGCATCTCCTCCACCGGAGCACCCCAGGATATGCCGGCGTTATTGATCAATATGTCGATCTGTCCCAGCTGCGACAGGGTCGCGTCCACCACTTCCTGAATGCTGGCCTGGTCTTTGACGTCGCAGGGAAGAGCGATGGCCTTAACGCCAAGCTGGCGCAATTCCTCGGCTGCCTGCTCGCAACGCTCTTGCTTGCGAGCACAGAGTACGACTTGAGCTCCCATCTCCGCCAGGCCTTCCGCAATTTGGCGACCCAGTCCGATCGAGCCCCCCGTAACGATGGCGACCCGGCCGGTAAGATCGAATAGCTGCTTCGCATTCACAGTTGAATTCTGCATGACGGATGTTGGGTTCAAGATTGCGTCGTCTTCTTCCACGATAACGAATGGACGCCAGAGCCTCCAGCCTCAACCTCAAGCCGAGAGTGTTGGCTTTCTTGCGCTGCCAGGAATGTGTGAATCGCACCTTGGGCGGCCTCAGTCTGGTCGGTCAGAAAGATATGACTGGCGTGCGGGATCATTACGAGCTTTGCACCTGGAATGCCTTCCGCAATCAAGCTGGCGTTGCCCGGAGGCACGAGCCGGTCTGACTCGCCATGGATTACGAGCGTGGGCGAATGAATTCCCGGCAGCCGGCTGTAGCTCTCCCAGGCAAGAATGCCTTGTAGCTGAGCCGTATAGGCCTCTGCACGCTGAAACCATGGCCGCCGAATCGCTATGTCCTCATCGATCCGCTCCCGCGGCGTCGCCGAATCGTAGATAAACGGGATCGCCGCCTCTATCGCTTGCTCCGGGGTCATTGCCGGGCGCCCCTTCAACATCTGCGTAGCCTCCGGTTCGGCCCGCACCGCTGTCGGCCCGCCCGCCGCAGTGCAGCCAAGGATGAGCGATCGCACGCGCCTCGGATATTGCAGCGCGAACTCTTGTGCGATCATGCCCCCCATCGAGACCCCGAACACGTGTGCACTCTCCACTTGCGCCGCATCCAGAACCGCTGCTGCATCGGAGGCCATCAACAGGATCGAATACGGTCCGGGAGGGACGTCGCTCCGTCCCACACCGCGATTGTCGCAGGCCAACGTCCGGTAATGCTCCGCTAAGCGCAGCCGGATCCGATACCACATATCGGACGTATATCCCAGTCCCATGATCAGCAGAATGGGCTCGCCATTACCTTGCTGGTCCCAATAGATCCTGGCTCCCTGGTTCTCGACGAAGGGCATCTTGCTCCTCTGCGATTAGAAGCTTAAACGAACTCCAAGTTGGATCTCACGCATAGGAAGTGCCGAGGTGAAAGCCAGCGGCGTGCTGGACGTCGCTGCGCCGCCACCTGCCAGGGCAGTACCTGGGCGGATGCCGTGAACGTTAAAGCTGGTGAATCCCGGCGTAAGACCAAACACTGGACCCACCTCATTATTCACACTGGCGAAGTTGGTCCGGTTCAGAAGATTGAATCCCTCCGCCGTAAACTGCAAGCTTGCCTTCTCGCCGATCTTGTGTTGCCAAGTCAAGCGCGCGTCGAAGTCGTAATAATTGGGGCCAAGACCAGTATCGCGAGGAGCGCCGATCGGACGCTCATTCGTGGTGTGACCGTCGCCGTTGACCTCGCCTCCGGCGAGCAAATTGAAAGGATGTCCGCTGTGGTACGAGAAAATCGGAGCCAATTGAAAACCCGACAGGATACCCTGCTTCCAAGGGCTGTTAAATACTCCCGCGATCACCACTTTGTGCCGCTCATCAAACTCGGAAACACTTCGATCCAGATTGATGTTCGTCGGATCCTGCGGCCCGTAGTCGCTGTTGAAATCCGTCGACGTATCAATACCCTTGCTATAGGTGTAGTTCCCGAACAGCGTGAAGTGGTCGCTGAAGCGCTTTTTGATTTCGAGGATACCGCCCTCGTAAAGAGCGTAGGCCTCAGAACTATATTGGTTGTTCTGGACAACCAGAGGATTCACGAAGCAGGCGGTGGGATTGGCGCATGGGGAGAGTCCTCCGGGGAACTCTGTGCCGCCGAGCGGATCGGCCGGGGCCGGGTTTCCCGGCGTACCCCCGTTCCAGTTGCGATAGGAAACCTGCTGTCCATTGGCCAGCGTCACAGTGCTGAACGGCGCCAGTAGCGCGTTGGTATCGATCGCGACTGGCAGTCTCTGCGTGTGCGAATAGACGCCGCTGACGGACACCGAGAGTCCAGCGGCAACCTCCCGCTCAATTCCGAACGAAGCCTGTTGTGCGATGGGGGGGCGATAGCCCGGCTGGTTCACGAAAACCACCTGCAACGGACCGACCGGGCCGCTATTGGTAACGTTGATACCAAACGGTGCCACGGCAGAGGGCGTGATACAGGCAGCATTGCCGGCGGTCGGACTCTTGCACTGAATCAAGCCTTGCGCAAGAAGCGTGGGGAAAATAACCTCCGGGCCTTGTAGCCCTAGCGCCGACACCCCTCCGATCGGGTCGACATAAATAGAAATCTCCCGGTTGCACGGGCTGGAGCCGCTGCCCGGAATGATCGGCACTCCGAATTGAGAGAAACCGCAGATGGCGGTCAGGTTGGCAACCTGGCCAGCGCTGGTTTGATTTTCAACCGCCGACTTATTCCCGTTCACGACTCCCAGACTCAAGTCGACAGCAGGGATCTGCTCGTCGACCGGCCCGAAAAAGATGCCGTACCCGCCGCGAATCACCGTCTTGTGGTCTTTGAGAGGATCCCACGCGAACGACACACGCGGCGCAAAATCTTTCTTGTACGTAGTCAAGGGGAGATATTGCGAGTCCAGTTCGTAGCGCAGCCCGTAGTTAAGCGTGAAACTGGGTGTAATGGCCCATGCGTCCTGTCCGTACACTGCCGTCAGCGGTCTGGTGTAATACGGGTAAACCGGATTGCCGAAGCCCTGCTGATAGACCTGGGGAAGGCCGAACGATGCTGACTCAAGCGAGTCCAGGGGGGAGCCGGGAGTGTTCGTTATACCACAGGGGTTCATGCCTAACGGCTGCGCGGACGGAGCGAAACACTGAGTGAGCAAGCCCGCAGGGAGCGATCCGAACACGAAGCGCCCAGGGAAAAAGGTGTGTGATTCCGTGTGATTGCCGCGAAGCAGCTCGTTGACTCCGAATTGGAAGGTGTGATGGCCGCGCACGAGTGTGAAATTATCTGCAAATTCGTAACGTCGCAGGATAGTAATGTTCGGAAGGAAAATGTTCGTACCCAGGTTATTAATGAAACCCGGGATCTGTAATCCCACCTCGCCCGGTGCGTTGGGGATCACATTAAAGCTGTTGTAGTCCCACTGTACGCGAGCTTCATTCTGTGCCGACGCGCTGATCTGGTGATACCAGGCTGCCTGCAGATTGTTGTCGTAGTTGTGGATCGAACTCCCCGCCGAATATGCGGTCAACGATTGCACGTCGGGAGATTCCTCCAGGTCATGCCCGTATCTGTATGTGAGAGAAAACTCGTTGCGCACATTGAAGCGGTGATCCAATCGGCCGGAGGCCAAATATTCGTGTGAGTTGTAGGGAAACACCCCACCGTTGGTCTCGAACTGATTCACAAGGAAGGCACTCACGGGACTCGTCGCGGGATTCACCGTCAACACCCCGCTCAGTATCGCGCCACATTCTGCGGCAGGCAGGTTGGTCGTTGGATTCGGAGCGGGCAATCCCAACTGCTGAGCAACGGCCGCACCCACGGGACCGCTCAGGCAAGGGACGGTGTTTCCTCCGGTCAGGCCGCCAATGATTGAATCCTGCGCGAGCGTCGGACGAAAAACGTTTGTATCGGTCAGGATGGGAACGGCGTTCTGCGCATTCTGACGCAAGCCCTCGAAAGCAACAAACAGAAACGTCTTGTCTCTCTTAATAGGGAATCCAAGTGTGCCGCCGAATTGTTGGCGGCTCAATGAATCCTTAATTGGCTTGCCCTGAGAATCTGGACCCGCTGGATCGAACGTGGCGCCCGCCTGCAATGCCTGGCTGAACGAAAATGGATTGCGCGCGTCCATCGCGTCATTCCGGAAGAATCCATACACCGTGCCATGCACATCGTTGGTCCCGGACTTGGTCACAATGTTGATGGAAGCTCCGGTTGCAGATCCCAGGTCGGCCGCGTAGTTACTGCGGTTAATCTGAAATTCCTGCACCGCGTCCTGGCTGACGGTGAGCCGCACACCTCCTGTGTCACCCCCCGTTTCGCCTCCGTCGACTGTGATGCTGTTTCCGCGTCCGTTGCTACCGTAGAAAGAGAGGCCGCTCTGCGGTGTCTGTTTGACCCTGAAGTCCTGGTCCCCTGCCAGCCGGGTGGAATCCGAAACACCCGGAGCAAGTAAAGTAAAGGTCAGGTAATCGCGGCGATCGATCGGTAGGTCGGCGATATATTCTTGACTGATTCTGTCGGCTTGGCTTCCTCGTTCCGTTTCCACCGTTGGTGGCTCGGACATCACTTCGACGACGGTCGCCACTTGTGACGGTCTCATGCGGAAGTCCGAAACCACAGTCTGCCCGACGGCGAGTCCTACTCCCTTGCGAATCTCAGTCGCAAAGCCGGCCAGCGCAGCGCTTACTTGATAAATGGACGGAGACAATCCTGTAGCTCGGTAGAGCCCCGTTCCATCGGTGACGACGTCGCGCTTCGAGCCCGTTAGCTGATCGACTATACTGACGGTCACCTTCGGCAAAACGGCGCCTGAGGCATCTACCACCGTTCCGGTGATAACTCCTGAAGAACCGACTCCCTGCGCCTGGGCGACACTGGCTGTTAACAGCAGGCAGGCAATCAGAACCACTACTGGTTTCATAGGATTCTCCTTTGTCGGACCAACGCGTCAAAAGGCACGATGTGCCGGCTAAATCCGGCAGGGCAACGGTGATTTAGCTGCTCGCTTTGCTCGATTCACGAAGCATTTCGAGGGCTATCAAAGCGTCCGCTCTCTTTCCTCTCAAACACACGATTCAGTCGGATATTTGAGGCTTGCCGGGCCCACATCCCAGGGCCAAGCCCAAATTGTGATAGCAAATATCACATAAGAGTTACTAACGTCAAGAACGAAGCGCACAGAGAAGAGGGCGGGTGAGAGACTACCCTGAGATTGGGATTCGGATGATATCTTGGCTAGCGTGAGCCGGGCGTAAGGACAATCCGGCCGCTGGCTCGCCCGCCGCGCAGCTCGTCCAGAACTTGGTTCACTTCGGAAAGCGGACGGGCAGTCGCCTGGCAGTGTAGCCTGCCGGCCGCCGCTAGCGAAAGAACTTCTCGCAGGTCCTCCCGGGTACCGACGGCGGATGCCTGGATCCGGATTTCGCCCGCGGCCATCAAAATCGGCGGGAAACAGATATTCTCCGCCGGGAGCCCTACCATCAGGAGGGTGCCGGCTGGCCGCAAGCAGCGGAAAGCGGTTTCGTACGCGGCCTTGGCTGCCGTGCTGACCAGACATACATGCGCTCCGCCGTTGCGCCGCAATTCCTTGACGACATCGGTGGTTCGAGCATTGAGGCCGATGGCTGCACCCAGTTCCTCGGCAAGTTTCAACTTGTCATCAGAAACATCGATTGCTGTCACGTCGGCGCCGAAGATTTTTCCGATCTGCACGGCGAAATGTCCCAGGCCACCGATTCCAAAAATCGCCAGACGACGATTCGCCAATGGCCCCGCCTGTTTCAGCGCTCGATAGACTGTAAGTCCGGCGCAAAACAATGGCGCCGCTTCAAGGGAAGAAAGGTTGTCGGGAATTTTCAGCGCGTGAGTGGCTGGCGCTTTTACGAAGTTCGCGTATCCGCCGTCCACGGTTACACCTGTGATTTTCTGGCGTGGACAAAGGTTCTCATTTCCAGCTTTGCAGAATTCGCACTCGCCGCAGCTCCAATAAATCCACGGCACGCCAACTCGGTCGCCCGGGTGAAGATCGCGTACCGCATTGCCGCACTCGACGATACGCCCGGCGATTTCATGACCAAGGATGAGAGGTCGCTTGACGATCCGGGCGAACTGCGGCCAGTCCCCATCGGCGACGTGCACGTCGGAGTGGCACGCACCGCACGCCTCTACTTGAATCAACACTTCATCGTCTGCGGGAACCGGATCAGCGACCTCCTCGATCGACAGCGGAGTCTTGAACTCGCGCAGGATTGCGGCTTTCATGAATTTCGCACGATAAGACTTAAAAGACAGAATCAGTTTCGAAGCTACGCTTACGGCTTAACGCCTCGTAAGAAGAACTCCACGGCGCTGTCGACACGCTCGGTTAGTCTGTGCGGTCCTGTGAGGTCGACGGTCCACTGGCGGACAACGGTGTGATACAGGGCTTCCATGAATTCGGCCAGATGAACGACCGGAAATGCGTTCGTGATCTCGCCCTGTTTCTGGCCCTGTGCCAGAATCTCGCGCAAAAGTTCTGCCACGATACACTCAGCTCCACGCACTTCCGGGGAGCGCACTGCGTCCATTGCACCGGAGAGCACAACCGCCTGCCAAAGCGGTCGATCGTTTTCGGCCTCGCACGCCATGGAGTGATAGAGGCGACGCAAGCGTTCTGCGGTGCTCGCCTTGGTCGACAGTTCAGATTTGAGACGTCCGGCAATGCACTCGAATCCGCGTTGGCCTACATCCCGCAGAACCGCGTCTTTACTCGGAAAATAGCGAAAGAAAGTCGGCTGGCTGATTTCGAGAATTTTTACAATGTCGTCGACCCGGGTTTTCTCGTACCCCTGTTTGCGGAACAGTCGGATGGCAGTCTCAACGATCTGCTGGCGCAATCGCGCTTTTTTTCGCTCGCGCAGGCCGGCAATTTCCTGGACCGGCGTCGGTGCAACTCGCCTCACGATGTTCCTCTGACTCCGAGTTCTGTGGGCAGGGGAAACTTGAACACGGGGCATACTCTACTCCTCATTAAGTATTGCGGAAGTGATAACGATTGCTGCTTAACAGCTTCGAGATCGATACTAACAAAATGAAAGAATCGCTCCTCAGGGGAGAATTCCGCACGGTTCAACTCCTTTTGTATCAAATCCCCAGTTGACGTTAGCGACTAATATCTGATATAGACTAACACCATTTGTGAGAGTTTCTCTGTGTTTTCCACAAGACGAAATCTCAACTGGCCGGTAAAGGCCGGACCGTGGGCTCAGCGAAGAAGCATTTGTAGCTGATGAAACGCCAAAAACTTCCTGCCTGAGGAAAGATCATGACACCTGTTGCGGCAACTCCTCTTCAAGCTTCTGGTGGAGCGTTTCTATTAGAAGATCGGGCGCCCGAGGAGATCTTCACGGCGGAAGACCTGACGGAAGAACACCTCGCGATCGCCCGCACGGTCGACCAATTCTGGGCCAATGAAGTCGAACCGAACCTCGAGTCGATCCGCAAATATGAGCCCGCGGTTGCGCTGCGCGTGTTGCGCAAGTCTGCGGAATTAGGGTTGACGGCCATACCGATTCCCGAAAGATTCGGCGGGATGGAAATGGACTTGGCCTCAGTCATGATCGCCAGCGAGCATTTGGCCAAGGATCCCTCTTACGGATCATGGCATTCGGCGCACACAGGAATTGGCACTCTGCCCATTCTTTTCTTTGGCACCGAAGAGCAGAAGCAAAGATATCTTCCCCGGCTCGCGAATGCCGAGTTGCTGGCCGCCTATGCGCTGACCGAACCTCTGGCTGGTTCCGACGCTCTCGCTGTACGCACCCGGGCAGATCTGAGTCCCGACGGAAAATACTACGTCCTCAACGGACAAAAGATGTGGATCACCAACGGTGGCGCAGCCGATTTGTTCACGGTCTTCGCGAAAGTAGGCGGAGAAAAGTTCACAGCTTTTCTGGTCGAGCGTAGATTTCCCGGCGTCAGCAGCGGCGCAGAAGAGCACAAGATGGGGATGAAGGGCAGCTCGACCACAGCCGTGTACTTCGACAACGTCCAGGTTCCAGTGGAAAACGTCCTGGGCGGGATCGGGCGTGGGCACGTCATTGCATTCAACATTCTTAATATTGGTCGGCTCAAGCTTGGCGCGGGCGCTCTGGGCGGAGCCAGAAAAGTAATTGCCATCTGCCTCAAATATGCGAAAGAGCGGAAGGCGTTCGGTTCCGCTATCGCGGAGTTCGGGGCCATTCAGCACAAACTAGCAGAGATGGCCATTCGTACGTATGCCGTGGAATCAATGCTGTGGAGGGTCGTCGGCCTCATCGAGAGCCGATTGCAGCAGTCGCCGCAAGACCACACCGCAAGTTCAACCACCGAACTCAAGGCGGTCGAGGAATACGCCGCTGAATGCTCGATGATCAAAGTCTATGCCTCCGAAATGCTGGACTACGTCGTCGATGAAGGTGTGCAGATCCACGGCGGCTACGGCTACCATCAGGACTATGCGGTCGAGGCAGCGTACCGCGATGCACGAATCAACCGCATCTTCGAGGGGACGAACGAGATCAACCGGCTATTGATCACGGGCATGCTCCTGAAGCGAGCCGCCCGCGGGCAGCTGGCGCTCATCCCCGCCGTTCAGGATGTGCTGAATGGAGCTTGCAAAAGCACGGCCGATCCAACCACGGGCGACGGAGAGACGCGCCTTGTAAACAACGCGAAGAAGATTGCCCTGTTTACGATTGGGATCGCTTATCAGAAATACGCCGCCGAATTGGAAAAACAGCAGGAAGTGCTGATGAATGTCTCGGACATCATCATGGAAACATTCGCGATGGAATCGAGCCTGCTGCGCCGCCGCAAGCTGGCTGCGTCCGGGAAGGAAGGTAACGCCGCAGATATGTGCGCCGTGTTTTTACGCGATGCTATGGATCGAATCGCATGTTCCGCCCGAAATGTCATCGGGACGTGCTCGAGCCAGAGCGCTTTACGACAAGACGTGGCAACTATGCGAATACTCACGGAACACGATCCAATCGACGCAATTACCTTGCGGCGAAATATCGCCCGGCGACTCCTGGCAGAGGGCCGCTACGGCCTCTAAGGCGGCCCTTCACAAGGATCATAGTAATCGTGCGCGTCGGAGCAGACGGGTTGATTCAGCACCACCCGCGGTCAGCGTGTTGTGGCGGGTGGCTGATATGGCGGGTCAGCGATTGCTCTCATATAGGCCACTACAGCTTTGATCTGGGCCTGTGTCAGAGTCTTGCGGTATGCCGGAGTCTGAGGGGACTTTCCTAACGCCGGGCCGCCATCGGCGATAATTTTGATCAAGTCACCATCCGACATGCTATTCAGTGTGTTCCCGTCCGTGAATTGGTGCGGGAGCGGAGGAACAAGGTTGTCGAGGTTCGATACCCGCTCGGGAGTGGACTCTGGATCATGGCAGGTAGTGCAGTACTTGTAGCTGACTTCCTTGCCTACCTTCTCTTGATATCCCAGCGCAATCTCACGCAAGCTGATCGTGGTGCTTCCACCGCCGGCTTTGGGGGTGCCGGCGACAAGTTCGTAGCTGCCTGGAATCCCGCCCAGTTGAACGGAAACGCTCACCTGTCCGCTGGCGTCGGAGAGCGCTTCGGTGGGAATCAAGACAAGTCCGTCGCCGTGAAATGAGACCAGCGCGCCCGCCAGTGCGCTCCCGTCGGCGCCATTCACTTGCACAACAACCGAGTCGGCAAGTTTCGAACCGACACCAGCCGCCTGCTTGCCGCCGCTCACCTCCACAATCTGCGTTCCGTAGACTTTGGAGGAGAGATCGGGATTCACGTTGCTGCGCTTCCCGCATCCCATCGGGATAATAAGAAGGAGAGTTAGGCAGCCGACACGGAGGCTTCTCACTTTAGTCCTTCCTTCTTATGCTCCTTGAGTGTCGTCAAGAAAGCGGTCAAGTCCCGGGCTTCGTCGTCGTTAAGGCTAAAGTTTGGCATCGGGGTCCCAGGAAGTAGGGCGTTAGGACTCTTCAGCCAGCGATACATCCAGACCGGAGTTAACCGATCCCCTACTCCCGCCAACGCAGGACCCACGTAGCCCTTGTCCTTCTTGTAGTCGGCGATGTGGCAAGACTGGCAGGCATATTTGCTGTAAAAGAGTTGCTTTCCCCTGGCGGCCGCATCGGAGTTCAGAGTACTCAGGTCCAGAGCCTGCGAGTCAAATCCCGACGCCTGATATGCCGACAGCATGTAGTCCGAGAGGCCCTTGATCTCCGCATCACTCAAATTGAACTTAGGCATTCTCCGAATCAGCGCCGGACGCAGGGTGTTGGGATTCTTCATGAAATCCAGCAGCCACGCGCGATTGACTGCGCTTCCTTCAAACGTGAGGTCGGGAGCCATATCTCCGCCATTACCGTTGATAGCGTGACAACTCTGACAGCGAAGATCTTCCATCAGGCGGCCTGCATCGCCCCCAGGGTGGTATTTCGGATGTGGGGAAGATCGGACCAGTTCCGGTGGCATGGTGACTGCGCGATCCGTTTGGGCCAACAAAGCGGTAGTGAGGGCCTCGATTTGTCCGTCCGTAAGACTGAAGTTAGGCATCTTCAGCGCAGGACCGAAGGCACGCGGATCGTGAATCTTGCCTGCAATATAGTCCGGCAGAGTCTCCGGCATGCCACGCAGAAAGCCCACTTGAAACAACGGCTTGCTGCCGATCCGAGATAGATCAGGAGCATAGCTCTCCGGCGGATTTACTCCGTTGATGCGGTGGCAAGCTACACAACCGTAGTCGCTTACCAGCCTCTTGCCCCGGGCGATACCTTCCGAGTCGGACGCCGGCAGGTGCACGTTCGCCAATAGATCATCGTCCTTCTTGCTCAGCAGAAAGCTGGAAAGCAAAGCGATCTGCTTTTCGTCAAACCGGTAACGCGGCATGCGCGTCTTCGGGTCGTACCCTTGAGGCGCCTGCAGCCAACGGCGAAGCCAGTCCGGATTTACTTTATTGCCGGCCCTGGTCAATTCGGGCGCCATCTCTCCGCCCACCAGGTTCCC